>Ga0207868_1001296_pt1 | contig 18508 bp, 16 predicted proteins | sample Passage237B_FD_187370 | JGI IMG/M metagenome (GOLD analysis project Ga0207868, IMG submission 187370) | Cellulose adapted compost microbial communities from Newby Island Compost Facility, Milpitas, CA, USA - Passage2 37B (SPAdes) (version 3) ... | reverse complement strand
GGGCGCCCGCCTGCGTTCGCGTTTTGCGACGCCTTACTTCGATCCTGGCGCCAACAAGTTCTGCGCCCACGAGTTCATCACGGTTCCCAAGGACCTGCTGGCCAAGGGCGTGACGCTGATCGACATCGCCAAGCGTCTGATCGACTACGGCATTCACCCGCCGACGATGCACTGGCCGGTGCATGACTGCCTGATGGTCGAGCCCACGGAAACTGAAAGCCGTGCAACACTGGATCGTTTCGTCGATGTCATGCTGCAGATCGCCGAGGAAATCGAGAACGACACGCGTACGGTCAACGAAGCGCCGCACCGCGCCCCGGTCCGCCGCCTGGACGAAGTGGCCGCGGCCCGCACGCCGGTGCTGACCCACAAACGCTGATCAGGCATGGCCTGAGAGACAACCTCGCTTATACTTCAGACACTGCATGGCCAGACCATGCAGTGTCTTTTCTTTTGCGGTGGTGAAGAAACGCTGTCGCAGGAGGAAAGACAGAGGGTGGCGGCAGGCGTGATGATTCGCCATGAAGGTCTAACTCCTCTGCCGTTCTCACTCCCCCCTCAACCTCGACCACGCATTCATTCCAGGAGAAGGATCAGACATGAAGCAACGCTCCACGCTGGCCGTCACGATGGTTCTGCTGATGTCGCTGCTGACACTCATCGGCTGCAGTAACGTCAAAAGCAAGAAGGATGCGCTGCTTGATCCGCTCACGCCCACGGCTTATCCGCAGATCGCCGCGCTTGATGGCATCGGCCGATGGCTTTCGTTCATGACGCCGGCCACGTCGCCGCAGAATGATGGCCGCATGAAGATCATCATTCCCGTGGCGGCCGTCGATGGTCCGCAGCGTGAAGTGGAGTACAAGTTTGAATTCTTCGACAACCGAGGCAGGCCGCTGAGCAAGCAGGAAGACTGGAAGTTCATGCGCCTGCCCCCTCGCACGACGCGCCATCTCGAAACGATCTCGCCCGACCACAACACACGTAACTGGCGACTGGTCATCCGCCCGGCCGGTGCGCAGTCGTAAGACTGCCTCACACGATCTTGCAGCTCCACTGCCTCAGTCGCTTCGCGCTGAGCTGCAGGTTTTCCTTCCCGGCCAGTTCCAGTGTCGTGGGACCATCGAACCCGCAGGCCTGCAGGGCTTTGACGATCTTCTCGATACCCACCACGCCGTTGCCCAAGGGGATGATGCCCACCCCGCATCCAAACTCCCGGCCGCGCCGCGGGGCCCACTCGGCGGGCATGTCTTTCCAGTGCACATGCCTGATGCGGGTTCCAAAGACTTTCACAAACTCCAGCGGATCGCCGCCACCGAGCCAGCAGTTTCCCGTGTCGAGATTGATGCCCAGCACATCATCGGCATCGAGGGCTTCAAGCAGATCGGCCATGCCATCGACGGTATCAGTAAGGCGGCCGAAGGGTTCGATCAGCAGTTCAATGCCCAGATCGCGTGCCCACTGAATCGGCTCGTAGAGTTTCTCGCAGATGGCAAAGATCATTTCATGACGTGTCAGGCGGCTGCCAAACTCGGTGCTTGCTTCGCCTTCGGTGGTGATGACCTGTCGGATGCCCAGGGCGTGCGCCAGTCGCAGGGCTTTGATGATCTGATGGGTGGAGTAACGGTCGGGAGCAGGCGGATCAAGCAGCTTGGCGTGGGCACAGATGCTGGCGATGGTCAGTCCGTATTCGCTGGCCAGTTGTTTGAGTTCGCCCGGCCGGGAGTCCAGACTCACGGTTGGCGTGAAGCGATATGTCCCTCCCAGCGATCCCCCATCATGATTGTCTGCCAGATCCAGATACTGAAACCCCATTTCGTGAATACGGAAGAATTGATGCTCGAGGGTGGTGAAGGGTTCAATTAACGCAAAGCAACCAATCTTCATTTGAACTCCCCTTGTCTTATGAAAATGGTTTCAATGCAGCGCAATCAGGTTGTATCTCTTCGAATATAGCGGACGCCCCTTAGGGGAGGGTTAAATGCCACTAAGGGATTTACCCTTTTTTCAATTATCAAGAAGTGATTTGCGCAATGCCTGACTCACGCCAATGCAGCAATGGAACATCACCCCTGAGCCATGATGCTCAGTGATCTGTTGTGAAGCGTAAATCTGTTTTGTGAGATGCAGGCAGAGCGCGCCCCGCCTGCCCAGGCATGAGCATCGGACACTTCAACTTCAGGCAGGCTTGCCCGAGACATTGCGAGGCAGATTGTCATTGCCCGGCGGAACACGCTTAGGTCGGGAAGCCGGCGATTCCTGTGTGCCATTTTCGCGCTGGACCTGCCCCATGGCCATGCTCAGTCGCTCGTAGACGGTATTCATCGACTCCGGGCGGCGCGATGGCTCGGTTTCCACGCAGTCCATCACCAGGCTCGACAGCGCAGGCGGAACCGCCGGGTTAATCTGCCTGGGCGGAAGGAACTCGCTCGACACGCTGCTGCGGTTCAGCGGCTTGCCAACGTTGCCCAGGTTCCCGCTCGCCTTGCCAATGAGGGTGGGCACGTGCTTGCCCGTGAGCATCCAGTAGAGCGTGGCGCCGAGGTTGAACACGTCGGTGCGCGGGGTGATGGCTTTGCGCAGCACCTGCTCGGGAGCGATGTAGTCGGGCGTGCCCTGGATGCGGTCCTTGACCGTGCCAATGGGGCAGCTCTGACCGAAGTCGATCACCTTCACCATGCGTTCACGGGTGTAGATGATGTTGTTGGGCTTGATGTCGCAGTGGACATACCCGCCGGCGTGCATTTCGCCCAGCGCCAGGGCCACCTGCTTGCAGATGTGGACCATCTCCAGCATGTCCTTGGGCTCGCACTGGTCCAGCGGTCGGCCGTCAACCAGTTCCATCAGGACAATGACCTGCCTGGTGCGGATAAACCGGCGTTTACGAATGAGCTTGAAGCTCCGCCTGAGATGCGGATGGCAGAATCGCTTGGCGATATCGTGTTCGACGATGGCCTGATCGATGAATCGCTGCTCTTCCGCGCTGTTGCGGACCACGCGCTTGAGCGCGTAGCGATTATTGTTGGCGTCGGCTACGGCAAAAATCGAGCTGTGGGCACCGAACCCCAGCGTCGCAAGCACTTTATAGCCCAGGATTTCTGTTTCTGTAGCCATCAGGAAATACACACCCCGTTCGTCGAAGAAACTGAAACACCCTTGAACGAACGGTCTCTACTCTTCCATCATACGACGCGCCAGGCTGATACCTGTCAGGCAGCAGCCTTGACAAGCATTTTAACTCCAGCCCTCGAACTGACAACAAATTATCACTGCTGCTCTGTTTATTTCGTCACAGAAGCAGACCAGCGCCCATCATGGAGCGCCCTGCCCGGATCATCATGGTTGGATGTCCAGCCCCCGGATTCATTCCCTGCAGCATCTCTGGTCCGATCGCGGGGCCTGACGGGCAGGCTGCGAAGAAAAAGCCATCGGGTTGATGCAGGGTGGCATCAGCGGGATGGCTTGATAACCAGAAGTCGTTGTACAGATTCAGCTTCAGCGCTGGCTGATCAGCTGCTGGCGGAAGCTCGAGAGGGGAAACAGGTTGCTTCCCTGGCCGCTGCCAGTCTGGATGTAGACACGGTCGCTGGGGATGTTGTAACGCATCTGCAGCTCGCGGACGAGCCAGAGCAGTTCGCGGGTCTGTTTTTCCGTCGGAGCCTGACGATCGGTGTCACCGATCATGCAGATACCGATGGCCGAGCGGTTGAACCAGTCAGCATGCTCGCCGGTGCTGTGGGCCCCGGGCTGCTGCTGCTGCCAGCGGTAGCCGGATTCGATCTGGCCATCGGCAGCGCCCTTGCCATTACCAACCACGAAATGGTAGCCCAGGCCACCCAGGCCGAGCTTTTCGTGGATCTGGTGGAGGCTCTGCGTGGAGCCTTCGAGCGAGCCGCTGTCGTGAATCACGATACCCGCCCAGCCCTGCTGATCGGCAGTGCGGAACAGGCTGGCGCGGCTGTCACCGAGGTTTTCAGTAGAAACCAGGCGAGCCGAAGCGGAAGGAACAACAGGCTGAGGCTCAAGCAGCAGGAGCAGACCCGCACCAAACGTCATGGCCGCCATGAGGGAGGTCAGGACGATGGCCGTTCGTCGATTTGAGGTCGGTGCTTTTGCCATAACCACGCTGCTTATTCAAGTCGGTTCAATCGAACTTCAGTGAATCCATCCCGGAGGTTGCCATCAACCAGTAACAACATCGGCCGATGTGGGGTGGATACTTTTGAAATCCTGATGGATGTCTTGAGTATTTTCCATCTTTTTTTGCAAATTTACTGCGCATCGAGCGGTTTAAGTCGTTCGCGCAAAGCAGGCGACTTTCCGCCGTAAGCATTCTGCTCTGTCAGGCTCGCCGACCTGCCGCGCAAAGCCATATAACGCTCATAAGGCGTACGAGGCTCATTATCGACAAACAAGGCCTTTTCGCACCCGCCCAGCAGCGCCGAGGCGAGAAGCAACCCGCAGACAGCCATTTGCTTACGTGTCTTTAAACGCATGAACCCATTCTATCCCTGCCCGGGGCCCTCGCAACCTTCACAGCCGTTCTAAACGCCATTTCCCGATGAAAAAATTTCCGCTGTCCGCTAAACCGTTCCTTGTAACAATTGGTCGCAACGCCTGTTGCTCGATAAGATGCTGACTTTTCCGGGTCAGACGCCTTGAGAAGGCTCATCCGACCCGGAAATGACGATTTCACACCGGCCTGAACGATTCACAGGCTTTCCACCGTTTTTCCTGCAGGAGCAGGCTGCCATGCCCAACCTCTGGTCCCAGACGCTGATTCCCACCGCCCGCCAGGTTCCCGCCGAGGCGGAAGTTCCCTCCCACCAGCTGATGCTTCGCGCCGGTCTGCTGCGCAAGCTCGGCGCGGGGGTGTACTCCTACCTGCCTCTGGGCCATCGCAGCCTGCAGAAAGCCATGACCATCATCCGCGAGGAAATGGCCAAGGCCGGCGCTCATGAAGTGTTCATGCCCGCCCTGATCCCCATCGAGCTCTACAAGCAGACCGGGCGCGATGAAGCCTATGGCGACAACCTCTTCCGCGTGAAGGACCGTCACGGCCGACCCCAGGCCCTGGGCCCGACCCACGAAGAAGTCATCACCGAAATGGTGGGCGCCTACGTGGAGTCGTACAAGCAGCTGCCCCTGACGCTGTATCAGATTCAGACCAAGTTCCGCGACGAGTTCCGCCCGCGCTTCGGTGTGCTGCGCTCGCGCGAATTCCAGATGAAGGACGCCTACTCCTTCCACACCTCGGTGGATGGTCCCGGCGGCCTGAATGAAATCTATCAGCAGCAGTACGATGCCTACTGTCGCATCTTCACTCGCTGCGGTATTCCCTATGTGACCGTGGAAGCGGAATCCGGCCCCATTGGCGGCTCGGCGTCGCACGAGTTCATGGTCCCCTCCCCCACCGGTGAGGACACCATCCTCGAATCCGACAAGGGCAACTACGCCGCCAACGTGGAGAAGTGCGAAATCGGCCCGCGCTCGCATGACCTGTCGGCCGCGCCAGTTGGTGAGCTGGAAGAAGTCCACACCCCCTCGTGCCCGGGCATTGAGGATGTGGCCAAGTTCCTCAAGACCAAGCCTAAGAACATGATCAAGACGCTGGTCTTCCAGGCCACGGCTGATCCCGCTTCGCTCGAAGCCAATGAGAAGCACCCCACCTTCCGCCTGATCCTGGCGGTGGTGCGTGGCGATCACGACGTCAACGAGGGCAAGATCAAAGCCGCCATTCTGAAGATCTACCCCAACGACACCGACATCCAGCTGGCCGACGAAGCCTTGGCCCGCGCGGCCGGCTTCGCCATCGGGTATGTGGGCCCCCACAGCCCCGTGGTCCTGCAGGACAAGGAAATCCCGATCTTCGTCGATCCCGACGCCGCTCAGGGCGGCTTCTGGGTCACCGGCGCTAACAAGGCCGACCATCACGCCAAGTACTTCAACTGGCAGCGCGATGTCGTCGCTCCGCTGGCGGCGGCCAACCACAGCAGCAGGCTGGTGGTGGCCGACATCCGCAACGCCGTCGAAGGCGATGCTTCGCCGAAGAACGATGGCGGCGTGCTGCGTTCGCGCAAGGGCATCGAAATCGGCCACGTGTTCAAGCTCGGCGACAAGTACACCCGCGCCATGGGCGTGACGATCCTTGGCCCGGACAACCAGCGCATGCACCCGATCATGGGCTGCTATGGCATCGGCGTGAACCGCATCCTGGCGGCGGCGATCGAACGTGAAGGCGGCCATGACGAAAATGGCATCATCTGGCCGGCCTCCATCGCCCCCTACCAGGTGATCATCACCCCGCTCAAGTACGAAGGCCAGGGCAAGGAAGTGGCCCTGAAGCTCGCCGTCGAACTCGAAGCCCAGGGCGTCGATGTGATCATCGACGACCGCGACGAGCGCCCCGGCGTGAAGTTCAAGGACGCCGACCTGATTGGCATCCCCGTGCGTATCGTGCTGGGCGACAAGGGTCTGGCCGCAGGCCAGGCGGAAGTGAAACTCCGCCGCGCCCCCAAGGCCGATCTGGTAGCGCTGGATCAGGTGACCAGCACCGTCGTTGAAGCCCTGAAGTCGCTCTAAGCCAAGGCCCACTGCGGATACAGCCCCACGGCCGTCATGCCCGCGCAAGCGGGGGTGACGGGAAATAACGCGGTGGAAGCTTCAGACGTGTGAAGGTAAAACGCCGATCAATCCCATCGTCGTCTCCTGTTCCATGGAATCGAGAGCTGCCTGTGACGCCCACTCCCACCCCGCTTGAAGCCGCCACGTTCATCGTGAAGCTGCTGCGCGAGCAGGGTCATGTGGCGTACTTCGCAGGCGGCTGTGTGCGTGATGCCCTGCTGGGCCTCAAGCCCAAGGATTACGACGTCGCCACCGACGCCCCGCCTGCAAAGGTGGCGAGCATCTTCCGCAACACGCAGTTTGTGGGCGAAGCCTTCGGCGTCACGCTCGTGAAGCTCAAGGGCTTTTCGGTGGAAGTGGCCACCTTCCGAAAGGAATGGGGCTACACCGATGGCAGGCATCCTTCCCACGTGGAATTCTCTACTGCGGAGCAGGACGCCCAGCGGCGCGACTTCACCATCAACGGCCTGTTTGAAAACCCACTGGCGACGAGCGAACAGGACCGCATCATCGACTACGTCGGCGGCGTGGCGGACCTCAAAGCAGGCATCATCCGCGCCATCGGCAAGCCTGAGGACCGTTTCTCGGAAGACTACCTGCGCATGCTCCGGGCGGTGCGATTTGCCAGTCGATTCGGTTTCGCCATTGAGGAAGCCACGGCCAACGCCATCCGCCATCGTGCACCGTATCTGGGGCAGATCAGCCGGGAGCGCATCGGGCAGGAAGTGCAGACGATGCTCAGCCAGCCTTATGCCAGAGCATCAACCATCCGTCTGGGCGGATGCACGCTGCAGGGTGGGTCGCGCAAAGCACTGGCAGCTGTGCAGCATCTGAGCAATCTGAATCTCGATGGGCCTGTCCTCACCGAAGAATCGATGAACATTGGCCTGCCCATCCTCAGCGCGCTCGATGACATGGACAGCCCGGCCGTGGATTACCCCGCCAGGCTGCTGGGATGGATGCTTGATCGCCACTGCAGCATCCCCGGCGATGGATCAGCCAGCCCTGACTCCTTCACGCCCCTTCGCATCATGGCCGCTCAGAAAGCCGAGGATGTGATCGACCGCTGGCGTCGGGCGCTGGTGCTCTCCAACGGTGTGACCAGCGCGCTGACGGATACCCTGGCCTGCATGGTCAGAGCGCTGGAGTGGTCCGATATGTCGGTCGCGCAGCGTAAACGTCTGCTGGCGATGCCCGCCTGGCCACGCGCGCTGGCCGTGCTCACCGCCCGGGGATATCTCCCGGACACGGAATCACTTGTGCGTCACATTCGTCAGGACACCCATGATCTGGCAGGCGATGATCTGGCGCCGCCTCCCCTGCTCAATGGCGGCGATCTGATCAAAATGGGTCAAAAGCCCGGCCCTGCATTTCGCCGATTACTGGATGAAGCCTACGATGAACAGTTGGAAGGCCGACTCACCAGTCGTCAGGAAGCTTTGAAGTGGCTGGAAAATCTGATTAAAAAACAATGACCCCGTTTCGGGTCACCAGGGCCGGATCGCGATACAATCATCTGCTCGCATGGAAGATTTTCTCACACATTTCACCTATTGGGGCGTGGTGCTGGTCCTTCTGGCCAGTGGTGCGGGACTTCCTATCCCTGAAGATATTCCTCTGATTACTGCGGGTTATCTCTGCGCTCAGGGTTATGCGAACATTTATGTAATGGTTCCCCTGACCTTCTTTACGGTGCTAGGGTCGGACTACATTCTCTACCTCATCGGGCGCAAGTATGGCAGGCATGTCCCCAACCTGCCCCTGTTCCGCCGATTCCTGACTCCCAAGCGTCTGGCCAAAGCCGAAATGGCCTTCCATACCCACGGGGGTAAGACGCTCTTTACTTCGCGATTTGTCCCCGGCGTGCGAGCCGCGGTCTTCTTCACGGCCGGCGTGTTCAAAATCCCCACCTGGAAGCTGCTGCTGTTTGATGGCGCTGCAGCCCTCATCAGCGTTCCGGTGCTGGTGCTGGCAGGCTGGTACTTCGCCGGCCATCTGGACAAGGTCAAGGAAGCCGCCTTCGCCACGCAGCTGAGCGTGGGTACATGCGTCGCCGTGATCGCGTGCATCTTCTTCTACATCAAGTGGCGTAAGCGCAAGGCCGCCAAAGCCGCAGAAGCCGCGCTGGAAGCCGACAACCGATCTGCCACAGCTGATACCCCCTCCGCCAGCCAGGCCGCCAGGGCCCAGACTGCTGACCGCGTGGGCCCGATCAAGGCTTCACCCTCGAATTCCCCGTCCTGAACCGCCTGCGCATGGCGTCTGCATAACTCCATGACCAGCAGATCCCCAGCAGATCTGACTTGCGTTATTCCCCTGTTTGCCTATCTTCAAGGGCATGTCCACGCCTATGCGAATCAACGGGCCGATACAGCTGCGCGACGCGTATCGGCGAGTCAAGGATCAGATCGCCAATGCGGCCGAGAAGTCGGGTCGCAGACCGAGTGATGTGGTACTTGTCGCAGTGACCAAGACCGCCACTCCCGATCAGATCCGCACCATCGTCGAAATGGGCCAGGCCGACCTTGGTGAAAACCGCGTGCAGCATCTTGCACAGCGTGTCGCCCAGACTCAGGAATTCCTGACCCGTCGCCGGGCCCTGGGGGGCAGCCCCAAGGGTAATGACGATCTGCCCAAAGAAATCCGCTGGCATATGATCGGCCACCTGCAGCGCAACAAAGCCAAGCAGGCCGTTCCGCTGGTCCAGCTCATTCACAGCGTCGACAGTCTGCGACTGGCCGAGGAACTGCACGCCTATGGCACCCGGACCGATCGCGTCATCGATATTCTCATTCAGGTCAACACCTCCGGCGAAGCCTCCAAGAGCGGCATCGCCCCGCCTGCGGTGATTCATCTGGCCGAGCAGATCGACAGCATGATGAGCCTGCGTCTGCGTGGCCTGATGACCATGGCCCCCTACAGTGACAACCCCGAAGACAGCCGCCCGGTCTTCGCCCGCACCGCCGAGATCTTCCACGACGTGCGCGAAGCCCGCGTGGCCGGGAACCACTTCAACATCCTGTCGATGGGCATGAGCAACGATTTCACCGTGGCCATTGAGGAAGGGGCTAACCTGGTGCGTGTCGGCCGATCGATCTTCGGTGACGCCGATCACCCCACTGAAGACGACCCGGTGGAGCCGCCGCTGGACTGATCCACCCCTTCTGATGCGTTCCGGGAGCATCCGCATGCCAGCCTTCATCCGAGCCATTCACCCCCTCATCGGGGCGACCGATTATCTGATGGCGCAGGGCTGCGGGGCATCGGCTTTCATCTGCAATCTGTTCACGCGAACCCTGCTGTCTCACCGACGCCAGCGCACCTGCCTGGCGTCGGTTGTATTAAGCAGGGTCCGCTGGTTTTCTGATCACCGCTGGCAGAGTGGTCTGCCGGCGCATCGTCACCTTTGCTGCGAGCATTGACCATGCACATCCGTCCGTTTGAGTCGGAACCGGCCTACACCATTCCGGGCATTTCCACGCAGGCCATCGCCGGCCGCGCCCAGGGCATGAAGAACATCGAAGTCTGGCGATCCACGATGGATCCCGGCTCCCAGACGCCCCTGCATTACCACGACTGCGAAGAAGTGGTGATGATCCTCAGCGGCTCGGGCATTCTCGAAGTGGAAGGTAAGCAGCAGCCTTTCAAAGCAGGCTGCACGCTGCTGGTTCCGCCGAAGGTGGTGCATCAGATCATCAACTCAGGCAGCGAGCCGATTCAGATGTTCGTCGGCCTGTCCGAAACGCCCGGCCGTACGTACACGCCCGATGGCCAGCACATTCCGCTGCCCTGGCAGTAAAGCGCTTGGCTACATCCCTGGGATGGGGCCCTTCTCCGTCAGGTCGATCACTTCCGGCGAGAAGCCGCTGCGGAAGGTGTTCTCCGTGCAGACGGTGGAATCGACGAACTGCCTGAGATAGGCAGGCCCGCCTGCTTTTTCGCCGATGCCCGACATGCCAAAGCCGCCGAAGGGCTGCCTGCCCACCAGCGCGCCGGTGATCGTGCGGTTGAGGTAGAGATTGCCCACCGCAAAGTGCTGACGCGCATAGGCCAGATGCGAAGGCGTTCTGCTGATGACCCCGCCGGTGAGCCTGTACTGCGAATCGTTGGCCATCGCCACGGCCTGTTCGAAGCTCTGCGCGTGCATCACGGCCAGCACCGGGCCGAAGATTTCCTCACGCGCCAGCCTGTGCTCAGGACGAATCCCCGTGAAGATGTGAGGGGGAACATAGCGATGGCGATGTTGATGGATCGCCTCGGGAACCTGACCGGCGTAAACCAGCGTGCCCTCCCGCCTGCCGATGTCGATGTACTGCCAGATTTTCGCGGCGGCGTCATCGTCAATCACCGGGCCAAGATCGGTCTGCGGATTCATCGGGTCGCCCAGCGTCAGCGCCGCGGTGGCAGCGGCCAGTCGCTCCACGAAGCGATCATGCCCATCTCCCACCACGATCACGCGACTGCAGGCCGAGCACTTCTGCCCGCTGTAACCAAACGCCGATTCGCGCACGGCCAGCACCGCCAGATCAGGGTCGGCCGAGGTATCAACGATGATCGCATTCTTCCCGCCCATTTCGCAGATCAGACGCCTGGCCTGCGTCTGGCCTGGCTGCGTGGTTCCCGCGATGCGCTGCAGTTCCACCCCCACATCACGCGAGCCCGTAAAAGCGATGATGGCGACGCGCGGGTCCTGGGACAATGCAGCCCCCACCACTTCGCCCCGGCCGGGCAGCCATTGCACGACGGATTCCGCCACGCCTGCTTCGTGGAACAGGTCCACCATCACTCGGGCAATCCACGAGGACTGCTCCGCCGGCTTGACGATGGCGGGATTGCCCGTGACCAGCGCCGCAGCGGTCATGCCCGTGCAGATTGCCAGCGGGAAATTCCACGGGCTGATGATCGCCGCCACGCCTCGGGCGCGATGGAAGAGCGTGTTGTGTTCCAGCAGATAGCGGCCCAGCGACTGCCCTTCAAACAGCGCTACGGCCTGCCTGGCGTAGTAGTTGAGAAAGTCGATGGCTTCACACACATCCGCGTCGGCCGACCGCCAGGGCTTGGCGGATTCACGGATGATGATGCCCGCCAGTTCATCGCGGCGCTGGCGCATCAGGTCGGCCGTGCGGATCATCGCTGCGGCCCGCTCGCGCACTGAAGTCTGCGACCATGCAGGAAAGGCCTGCTGCGCAGCGTCGATGGCGCGGCGGGCATCCACAGCAGTCGCCTGATTCACATCCACCGCCATCAACGCACTGGCAGCGACCGCCTGTGCAAAGGCTTCGCGCTGATCGGGCTGTGAGAAGTCACGCAGGGGCTCGTTGAGGAAAGCCCGGCCGTCACCCACGCCGGGGACCGCATCACTCAAGGCGTGATATTCGGGAGAATGAAGTTCCTTCGTCGAAAGCGTTTCATGATCCGGCGCTGCAGGCGGCGCCAGCAGCTGTTCCGCAGACAGGCCCTGCACGCTGTGGCCCAGCAGCCAGGATTGGTTGGAGGTGTTTTCCAGCAGCCTGCGCACGAGGTAGGCCATGCCGGGGATCAGTTCGCCGACGGGAACATACTCGCGCACGCGCAGGCCCTGATCGATGGCGGCGAGTTTGAGCGCATCGGCCATGCCGCGCAGCATCTGCAGTTCCAGCGCCGATGCAGGCAGGCCCGCGTGCTCCAGCATCGCCCACGCCGCCGCGATGGAGCGCACGTTGTGCGAGCCGATCGCTGGCAGGATGCCTCCCTGCCCGGCCTGCTTCGGGCAGGCTTCAATCAGCATGCCAGCCATCTGCTCGAAGCAGGCGTCGGAGGCCTGCTTCTGCGTCCACACCGGAACAGGCCAGTGCTGCGACTGGGCGTGAGCGATCTCCTGATTCCAGTACGCCCCTTTCACCAGTCGCACTGTGATGAGCCTGCCTGTGCGCTGCGACCAGTCGATAAGTTTCCGGGCATCAGCAGGCCCGCTGCGCAGATACGCCTGCAGCGCGATGCCTGCATGGAAGTCATGCGTTTCCGCTGCGTGCATGAACAGGTCAAGGGTCAGGTCCTTGAGCGCAGCGTGTTCCATATCGAAGTTGATCAGCACGCCCCGCCTGCCTGCGGTCTGGAGAATCGGAGACAGGCGGGCCATCACGCGCTCAATGGAAGCCTGCGGCGCGATCGGGTCGAACACCGGCGCAAGTGATGTCACCTTGATGGAGACATTCACCCGAGGCACCGCGCCCAGATGGTGGCGCTCCAGCAGCGGATGCTCCGGCCAGGCTGCAGCGGCGTCGGCCACTTCTTCAATGAGCTGCAAATAGCGCTGCTGATAGGCCTCGGCTTCGGCATCGCTCACGCAGGCTTCGCCCAGCAGATCAAGACTGAAAGCCATGCCCTGCTTCCATCGCTGCGCCAGGCCGGGCAGCGCTTCTTCCGGCGTGCTGCCCGCGATGAACTGGCCGGCCATGGCTTCGATCTGCTTTCCCATCGCCGCAGCCATCGCCGAGGGCATGAGCGAACCGGCTTTGAGCGCGGCCTGCATGCCTGCAGGCAGTTTCACATCACCTTCCAGCAGATACTCGCGGATGTGCTGCGCCAGTGCCTGCGGGTCTTGGAGAACGGGAAAAACATCGACCAGCTGAAAGAGTCGGCCACGCGCTTCAGGAGCCTGCATGGCCCAGTCCATCAGCCTGCTGGACCAGAAGCCTTTATCGAGCAGGCCCTTTTCATGACGGGTCATGGCCTCGAGCAGCGCTCGGCCGAGCGTCTGCGTGCGGGCCTCAACGGTGGAATCAGCTGCAGCAGCTGATCGAAGTGGCGTCGCTTCTGCCTGGTGGTTCCCTCGTTTCCAGAACATCGGTCACCTCCCGTCTACCACTCATCCTATGCTCAAGCCCACGACAAGGGCAGCTTCTTTTCGCCGGCCAGCAGTGAGTATCCCGGTTGTGCATCGCAACGCCATCAGGGAACAGAGGTGACAAGGCCTTCTTGTTCTTACGCAAAATCATGCTGACAAAGCGGTCGCTTTACGCATTTTCAATCTGTCGGGCTCTGGTCTGGAACACTACAATCAGGCCGCTGCTACCCCCGCCTTTTTCCGGAGCCTCGAATTGCCCGCCGCACTGCCTCATCGTTCCTGGCTGTTTCGTTTTCTGAATCAACCGCTGGCGCGCACGCCTTATGTCAGGCATCTGCTGGATCGCATCTCCGCCATCCACATCTGGGATAACCTGAGCGACCCGGGCGCGGGTGAAGAAAATAAGAAAGCGGCCTACAGCAACAGCCGGGCGGGCGCTGCATCACTGGGCAGGCTGGCGTTTCTCTATCGCACGCAAGGCTCGCCCCGCTATCACGACGCAGCTACCTATCAGCAGATCATCGATGGCTTTCGTGTCTTCGCAAAACAGCAGGACAGGCAAGGCCGATTCATCTGGGGTGATGGCCACTACTACGCCTTTGGCGTGCATGAACACATCTGGCGTCTGGAACCGCTGATCTACGCCCGCATCTGGCTCGATGAATTCCTCAAGCCCGCCGATCGCAAGCTGGCTGACAGCGTCATTCACAAAGCGATTCCCTACATCCGCAGCGCGCCAAAGAAGTTCCCCAACGCCACGCTGCAGACCAACAATCGCGGCCACGTCTGGCTGGCGGGAACCGTGCTGGCCGGGCTGTATCTGGATGATCCTTCGCTCATCCAGCTGGCCGACCAGTATGCGGACCCCATCATCCTCACCGCCACCACGCCTGCAGGCGAAGTGTGCGAGCGCACCATTCAGTATGGCGGCGGCGGGCCCTGCTCCAACTACACCTACACCGGCTGGGCGTATGTCATGCTCTGGCGTCTGCTGCGCGGCTCGAATCATCTCGATGAACGCCTGCTGCAGTGCATCCGCTGGATGATCAACTGGAACACCCGCAGCGGCTACCCCCTGGCCGCCGCCGCCAGCGTGCGACGCTACAAGTCGCTCACCGGCGTATTCGACGCCGCCCCGGCGATGGAATACTTCGCAGGCAAGGAACCGGCCTTCGCCAGCGCTCTGCAGACCTGGCTCAAGCAGCGCCCCGGCCAGCGGGGTGAGCATGGCCACGGCCATTGCGTCGATCCGCTGATCTTCGCCGCGCTGATTCACTCCCACCCCGCGCTGGCGCATGCGCCCAGGTCAACAAACCCCGCGCCCGCCAGACCCGCCTGGCGTCTGAACAGCGAGCAGCATCTCTCGCACCCGAGCGTGGAGTACAGCACGTTCAACTATCGCTACCAGGCCGGGATCACCTTCCGATCCAACTTCCCGTTCAAGGGCCTGCAGAGCTTCGCCTGGGGTGATGAACCGCCTGTGGTTCATCCTACAGACACGCTGGCCAGCACGCTGATCGTGGGCAAGACCGAAACCGCCGCGACGAATCTCTCACCCGGTCAGAACGGCTGGGACATGTTCCGCCGCTGTGATGGCCACGGGTTCTATGAGCCTTCAGCGGATGCCACCACCATCGTCGCGCGTCGTGACAAGGCCTGGGAAATGTGGATCGCCACGCCGGGCAGCCTGATTCTCGTCGCCGGTGGAAGTAAAACCGTCAAGGCTCGCTGGGTGCTCAACGCCAAGGCCCCCACTGCCGTCACGCTCGACAAGCAGCGCCGGACCGCCACATTCGACAAGCGCAAAGCCGTGGTCCACTGCCTCCAGGGTGGCATGAAGCTGGGCAAGGTTGACGGGCAGGCTGTGCTGCAGGCCAGTATCGCCGAACCGGCGATCTTCGTGTTCAGCGACAGCGCCTTCAAGGTCATCAAGTGGGACAGGCAGAAGCAGACGCTCGCGTATCAGGACGCCAGCGGGCGATACGAAGTGGACCTTGCAACGCCGCTGAATGAGCAGGGTTTTGTGAACCGCCACTGGCATCGCATCAAGCGCATCAGGAAGTAAGTCAGACCAGCCGCCAGCGTGCCCATCGCAAATGGGTGTGGGGTTCCTGCTTCGGGTTGTCATACCAGAGCGTCATGAACTGCCCGGGCTCCACTTCAATGGTGGAGGGATATCCCATATCGCCGCCTGCATTACGGGCGATGAAGAGAGGCTCAGACCAGGTGTCGCCATGATCGTCGCTGACAACGGCCAGCACGGTCTTAGGGTCCTCCCGATTGGCGACGGTGCTCATGATCCTGCCATCATGCATGCGCAGGAGGAAGGCCGGGAATCCCATGATGCCCGTGGGGTGCACCTGCGACCACGTTCTGCCGCCGTCGTGAGATTCGGTCTGGAGCGTCTGGTGAAAGAACGTCTCGTTGTGGTTGCGAATATGCACCACGATGCGACCGTCGGCCGCTTCCACGCCATGCAGTTCGTGGTAGTTGTCGGCGGTGTGGCCGGGCATGGGGGCGATTTCCGAGAAGGCCTGCCAGCTTTGCCCATCGTCATCGGAAATAGCCACGCCGAGCTTCGCCGCATACGGGCTGCCATTGGTAGAAGCGGTGTGGTGATGGATCTTGAATTTGCCTGCGTGCATCAGGCGGCCGGTGGTCAGTTCGAAGGGACCATGCGGGCTGCCTGTGACCGAGTCGATCCGCGGCGACCAGGTGCGGCCGCCATCGGTGGAACGGATCGCCCAGATGCCAAGCTCCTGCTGACGAATGTCCGGCGTCAGGCTGGCGTGACGCTGCAGCCAGGCGTCGCGATGCTGCGGTGCGATGGTCTGAAAGCGCTCCGGGCTGCGGATGAAATACATCTCCCACGCCAGCGAAGTGAACCAGTTGGCGATGACAGTTCCGCGGGAGGTCACCAGCAGCCCGCCATCGCGGTCATCCAGCGGGCCATCGGCCAGCACCACAGGCCCCTGCCAGGTTCGGCCCTGATCCTGCGATCGCAGCAGATGCAGCTGACCATAAGGGCAGGCATGCCGCTGACGCCCGCCTGAGTACACCGCCAGCAGTTCGCCCGAAGGCAGGCGTGCGAGAGTCGGCCAGCCGACGTAATCCATCCCCGGAAGCTGAATCGGCTGCACGTCGAGTATTTCGATCTTCATGAGGCAGATGTCCTGTGAGAAATGCAACGGCCGATCATGCGCACGCACCGGACATCATCACTCGATAGTCCCTAAAAGAAAACCCCGGAGTGCTGGCATCTCCGGGGTCGGTGTTTTTGAGTATCGATGAAACTCAGCGGGCTTAGAGGCGTTCGAGCTTCGTGATGCGGCCGCCAATGATCCACTCCACCACGTAAATGTCGCCATTGGGGGCAAAGCAGGCATCGTGGGGGCTGTTGAACAGCCCGGGCTGGAGGTGACCCGTCCCGGCCAGGTTCGGCCAGGCCTTGGGACGCTGGGCTTCGTCGACGATGCGCGGATCGGCTCCCAGTTCGACCACCAGATTCAGATCCTGATCCAGCAGCTTGATGCCTGCCCGCAGTTCGGGGACCAGGATCAGCCCGTTGTGGAAGTCCAGGCTGCAGGGTGAGGTGGCCACTTCATCGCGATGGCGGACGTACTTGCCCTTCTCGTCATAGACCGTGATGCGGCGGTTGGAGCGGTCGGCGATGTACATCAGGCCATCCGGCCCCACGGCCAGGCCATGCGGGCAGGAGAATCGGCCTGCGCCTTCTTCGCCTGAGAGCGTGTCGATGAGCCTGCCACTGGCGTCATAGCGGAAGACGGCCGAGCCGCCATAACCGTCGGCCACCCAGATTTCGCCGGTCTTCGGATGCTCCTGGGCCCATGTGGGCGTGTAGCGATCCTTGAGGTACTGGCTGAAGGCCGGGCTTTCCAGCCGCTGGAGCAGATTGCCCTTGAGGTCCACCCGGCAGATTTCACAGGAACCCTGATCCACCAGCCAGAGCTGCTGCTGGCCATCGCGACGGGTCAGCGACAGGCCGTGAGCACCCACGAAGCGGTCGCCCCAGGAGTCCACCAGCTTGCCCTGCTGATCGAAGAACAGGACGCCCGGAACCGCCTGGTTGAAGACGACGACGCGGCCATCGTCCAGCACGGCGACGCCATGCGTGCGGCCATTGTTCCTGCCCGAGGCAGTCGCCGGAATGGTTGCCCACTGCTCATGCCACCGATAACGATGCTGTCCGCTGCCCAGAATGATTTCTTTCATAGGGCAGCAGACTACCAGAAATTATTTCCATCGCCATGTGATGGTACGACCTTTTGCAGATTGCCCGTCAGGATTCCATCTTTAATTGCAACTTTGGACCGATTCGTGCCGATAGGGATACAACCCCTCATCGCGATGGCGTGGACCTGCTAAAGGGGTCATGGTGACGATCGAACCGCCGGCTTCATTGACTTCCCGCGGATCGGCCGAATAATTCCCAGACGGTGAAAGGTTAGACATGACCACTCAAAACGCCTCTGCTCCGCTGACCGCTGCCCCCAAGCCGGGCAAAAAGTACTTCACATTGGAAGAGGCTAACCGGTCGCTTCCCTATGTGCGTAAGGTGGTCGCCGACCTGACGCAGTGCTATGCCCGTGTGCTGGAAATCCGCCACGATATTGAGCATCCGCACCTGGATCAGTCGCCGGAACAGCTCGAATCCGAATATGAAGAAGCCATGGAACGCCTGGGCCAGTTCGTCGATGAACTGAACCTGGTGGGCGTGGAACTCAAGGACTTTGAAAAGGGCCTGCTCGACTTCCCCTGCCTGCAGAACGGCCGGGAGGTCCTGCTCTGCTGGCAGCTGGGTGAAGATCAGATCGTCGCCTGGCACGAAGTGGACACCGGCTACAAGGGCCGGCAGCATGTCCACACGCTGGCCACCGCCGGCCAGTAAGCCCCCCAACCCGCATTAAAACAACAGACCCGGATGCAGATGCGTCCGGGTCTGTCTTTTTATCTGCGTGCGATTAATACGGCTTTACGCCGTGGCCGGCTGCTCGGACACCGGCTTGAGAACCGACAGAGCGTCATCGATAGCCACAT
>Ga0207868_1001289_pt1 | contig 18613 bp, 15 predicted proteins | sample Passage237B_FD_187370 | JGI IMG/M metagenome (GOLD analysis project Ga0207868, IMG submission 187370) | Cellulose adapted compost microbial communities from Newby Island Compost Facility, Milpitas, CA, USA - Passage2 37B (SPAdes) (version 3) ... | reverse complement strand
GCTCGAACACCTTTACGGCATTCTCCGCCAAGCGAAGGAAGACGGCGTGACGAATGTTTTCATCCACGCTTTTACTGACGGTCGCGATACGCCGCCGGCGAGCGGGCTCGGTTACATCCAGCAAGTGGAAGCAAAGTGCGCCGAAATCGGCGTGGGCAAGATCGCCACGGTTTGCGGACGCTTCTGGGCGATGGACCGCGACAATCGTTGGGAGCGCGTGCAAAAAGCCTACGACATGCTCAGCGGTCGCGCGGCGGTGGCGCGTGCTGCCAGTGCCGCAGCCGCGGTGCAGCATTACTACGATAATCCGCTTAACGATTCCCAAAAAGGCGACGAGTTCGTGCCGGCGACTTGGATCATGAACGGCGATCAGCCGCTGGCGACTTTTGCCAACGGCGATGCGGTGCTGTTCTACAATTACCGCGGCGACCGTCCGCGCGAGATCACCAAGGCCTTTGTGCTGGATGATTTCACCGGCTTCGATCGTGGCCCGAAGCTCGATCTCTATTACGCGACGATGACCGAGTATGAAAAAGGCCTGCCGGTGCACGTCGTGTCGCCCAAGCCAGAGAAGTTGAAAAACATTCTCGGTCAGGTCGTGAGCAATGCGGGCATCGCGCAGTTCCGTTGCGCGGAGACGGAGAAAAATCCGCACGTAACTTTTTTCTTCAATAACTACCGCGACGAGCCGTTCCCCGGCGAAGATCGCGCGTGTCCCGCCAGCCCGAAGGTGCCGACTTACGATGCGCAGCCCGAGATGTCGGCGAGCGAAGTCACCGCCAAGGCCAAGGCCGCGATCTTGTCCGGCAAATACGGTCTCATCGTCGTCAACTACGCCAATCCCGACATGGTTGGTCACACGGGTTCGGTGCCCGCTGCGGTCAAGGCCGTGGAAGCGACCGACGCCGGCGTGGGCGAATTGTTGGAAGCGTTGAAGACGCAGGGCGGTCGCGCGGTGATTTGCGCGGACCACGGCAATTGCGAGCAGATGTGGGACGCGACAACTTCGTCGCCGCACACGTCGCACACACTCAACCTCGTGGAAGTTTTCGTGGTGGGTGAGGGCTATTCGAAAGCCGGCACCAAGATGCGCGCAGGCGGCCGCTTGGCCGACATCGCGCCCACGGTGCTCGACTTGATGGAGCTGCCCAAGCCGGTCGAGATGACCGGCGAGAGCTTGATCGCCCGCTGAGCTTTTCGCTCAGTGCGCCTTTTGCGGCGTGAAGAGCTCTTTGTGAACGCGTTCGCGCTCACGTTCGATTTGCTCGGGCGTGGCGCCGAAGTCGCGGAGAATGTGTTCCGCCACGGCCAGCGCGACTTCGCCTTCGCCGGAAAAGACGCCGTCAACTCCTACGCCGCGCAGCACGTCGAGTTCGCGCAGGTAAGCGGTGCGGGCGACGATGCGAATCTTGGGATTGATTTCGCGCACCTGGCGGACGACTTCACGCCCGTCCTTGATGCTGAACGCGCTGAGCACGAGGGCTTGCGCGCCGGCTACGCCGGCTTGAGTCAGCGTATCGATGCGCGTGGCGTCGCCATAAACGACGGGAATGCCCTCTGCCTTCAAGCGTTGGACAGTGTCCACGTTTAACTCGACGATCGTTGGATCGATTTCGTTTTCCTTGAGGAGTCGGGCCACGATCTGACCGACCGGGCCGTAACCAATGACGATGGCGCGTTGCCGTCCGGGAGCGGCGTGCGCGGGATCGGGGTTAACGTGATCGCCGGCCGCGCGCCGGTTGATCCAACGAACAAAACCGGGAGCGATGCGCTCCACGCCGCGCTCGATGGCCGGGATGAGACGGTAGGTGAGCGGATTGAGCGTGATCGAAAGAATCGCCGAGGCGACCAAGGTGTTGGTGGCGGTTTCAGGCAGGATGTTTAACTGCCGGCCCATGGTCGCGAGGATGAAGGAGAATTCGCCGATTTGCGCGAGGATGACCGAGACGGAGAGCGCCACGCGCAGCGGATAGCGCATCAGCACGACGATGACAAACGCGGCCAGCGGTTTGCCGATGAGGATGACCAGCATGGTCGCGACGACGAGCAAGGGATGATCAACCAGACTCTGCCAGTCGAAGAGCATGCCGACCGAAACGAAGAACAGCACGGCGAAGGCATCGCGCATGGGCAACGCCTCCGTGGCAGCGCGCAAACTGAAGTCGGAACGCCCGACGACCATGCCCGCGAGAAACGCGCCGAGGGCCATCGATACGCCGAAGAGTTTGGCTGCGCCCACCGCGATGCCGAGGGCGATGGCCAACACGGAAAGCGTGAACAATTCACGCGAGCCGGTTTTCGCGATGCCGGTCAGCAGTCGCGGAATCACCCAACCGCCGACGAGGAAGGTGAAGGCGACCAAAGCGCCGATCTTGACCGAGGCCCCGGCCGTGGCGGTGCCTACGCTGGCAAGGCTCAATTGAATTTCGCCACCGGTCGCGGCGGCGCCGAAAATTGCCGGCAGAAGCACGAGCACGAATACGGTGAACAAGTCTTCCATCACCAGCCAGCCGACCGAAATATGGCCGGTGGGCGTATGCAGATCGCCGTTATCCGCCAGCACGCGAATCAGCACGACCGTGCTGGCCACCGAGATGGCGAGACCGAAAACGACGCCGGCGGACCAATCCCAACCCAGCCAGTGCATGATAGCCGCGCTGAACGCGGTGGCGGTGAGGCTCTGCACAATCGCGCCGGGAACGGCGATGCGTTTGACGTCGAGCAATTCCTTGAAGTGAAACTGCAGGCCGACGCCAAACATCAGCAAAATGACGCCGATTTCGGCGAGCTGCTCGGCCATGCCCAAATCAGCGGTGAAACCCGGCGTGTGCGGACTGACGGCAATACCGGCCAAAAGATAGCCGATAATGGGGGAGATGCCGATGCGGTGGGTGATATAGCCCAACGTCAGCGCGGCGACGAAGCCTCCGGTCAGCGTAAGAATCAGGTCAATATTGTGTATGCTAGGTTGGCGGAAGAGTGGTGAAAATATTTTGCGATCGACCAGCTGTAATTATGCCGCAGACGAAAAATTCGCTCTGCGCCCGTCGCCGGGATGCTACCGTGGCAGATTAGGCGATTCCGCGGCCGGGCTGTTTTTGGATTTGCGGTGGATGGGGCGCTTCGGTTGGACTGACCGACTTTGTCAAACATGCAGCGCACCCATCATTGTGCCCAACTCACCAAAGCCGATCTCGGCGCCTCCGTGGCGCTAGCCGGCTGGGTGGACTCGATCCGCGACCACGGCGGTATTATCTTCATCGATTTGCGTGACCGCAAAGGCATCACGCAGGTGAAGTTTGACCCGCAGGATGATGCGAATCTGGGCGCGCGGGCCGCGCAGTTGAAGCCTGAGTCGGTGATCGCGATCACCGGCAAGGTCGTGGTTCGCCCCGATGGCACGGTCAACGCCTCGCTGCCGACCGGCGAAATCGAGGTCAATGCCGCCACGCTCGAAGTGCTCAACGCTTCCGACACTCCGCCGTTCCCGCTCGACGACGTCGGCGGCGACAAGGTCAACGAAGACCTGCGCCTGACCTACCGTTATCTCGACCTGCGCCGTCCCAAGATGCGCAAGAACCTGCAAGTGCGTCACAAGGCCACGAAGGCGATTCGCGACTACTTCGACATGCAGGAATTCATCGAGGTGGAGACGCCGGCGCTCTTCAAGAGCACGCCGGAAGGCGCGCGCGAATACCTCGTGCCGTCACGCATTCACCCCGGTCAGTTTTACGCGCTCTCGCAGTCGCCGCAGCAGTTTAAGCAGATCCTCATGGTCGCCGGTGTGGAAAAGTATTTCCAAATCGCCCGCTGCTTCCGCGATGAAGATCTCCGAGCCGACCGTCAGATGGAGTTCACCCAGGTGGACGTCGAGGCGTCTTTCGTGACGCGCGAAGACATCTACGCGTTGTTCGAAGGCATGTTGAAGAAGGTGTGGAAGGACGTGCTCAACGTCGACATCGCCACGCCGTTCCTGCGCCTGCCGTTCGTCGACGCGATGAACCGCTTCGGTGTGGACAAGCCCGACATGCGTTTCGCGCTCGAGCTGCAAGATTTCACCGAGCTGTTCAAAACCTCGGCGTTCAAGGTCTTCGCGGCCACCGCGACTGGTGGCGGCGCCGTGAAGGCGTTCAACGCCAAGGGCCTGGCCGACGTCACGCAAGGCGAACTCAAGGCGCTCGAAGATGCGGCGAAGTCGCTCGGCGCGAAGGGTCTCGCGTTCATCAAGGTTGAAGGCGGCGAATGGAAATCGCCGATCGTAAAGTTCTTCTCCGACGCCGAAAAAGCCGAGCTCACCACCAAGCTTAACATCGAAGATGACGACATTATCTTCTTCGCCGCGGCGGAGTGGGAACGCGCTTGCGCGATTCTCGGTCGCGTGCGTCTCGACGCCGCGCAACTGCTCGTGAAGCGCGGCAAGCTCACGTTGCGCGCCGACGATTGGAAATTCCTCTGGGTCGTCGATTTCCCGCTCATGAGCTACGACGAAGAGCGCGGCGGCTATGCGGCCACGCACCATCCGTTTACCGCGCCGGTGCCGGAAGACGCGGCGTTGCTCGATAGCGATCCTAAGGCTGTGCGCGGCCAGCACTATGACGTTGTGCTCAACGGCATGGAACTCGGCGGCGGTTCGATTCGTATTCACCAGCCTGTGTTACAAAAGAAGGTTTTCGAAGATGTGCTCAAGATTCCGGCCGATGTGGTCGAGAGCCGTTTCGGTTACATGCTCAAGGCGTTTACCTACGGCGCGCCTCCGCACGGTGGTATCGCGTTCGGTCTGGACCGCATGGTCGCGCTGCTTTGCGGCACGACGAGCATCCGCGACGTGATCGCCTTCCCGAAGACGCAGAAAGGGCAGGACCTCATGGCCCAGAGCCCGACGCCGGTCACGGCGAAGCAGCTCAAAGAACTGCACATCAACACGGTGATTCCGGAGTAAGCTCCGGAATCGTCGATGTGGTTTTTACGCAGCGTCTGTCGAACGCGGTCTTTGAAAAGGCCGCTTTCGGTGCGTTGGTTCATTCATGGTCATGCTGAGTTGAAGACTGGCGTGACAGGGGAATTGAAACGGACGCGTTTTTAGTGAAAAGGTATCATTCTTCGCCGCATGAACCATGAACTGATCATAGTCTTTGTTTTGTTGGGGCTGTGTGTGGGTTTGTTCATGATCAACAAACCGCGAATGGATGTAGTGGCGTTGATCGTCATCATCGCGCTGCCGTTGTTGGGCATCGTGAGCGTGCCGGAGGCGCTGGCCGGATTTGCCGATCCAAGTGTGGTGCTGATCGCGGCGCTGTTTGTGATCGGCGAAGGATTGGTGCAGACGGGAGTCACTCATCGCATGGGTGACTGGTTGATGAAGCGCGCGGGACACAGCGAGACGCGACTGCTCGTGTTATTGATGTTGTCGGTGGCAATTCTTGGCTCGGTCATGAGCTCGACCGGCGTCGTGGCGATTTTCATTCCGGTGGTGCTCGGTCTTGCCGGACGGCTGGGTGTGTCGCCGGGGCGATTGATGATGCCGTTGAGTTTTGCCGGATTGATCAGCGGCATGCAGACATTGGTGGCGACGCCGCCGAACATGGTGGTGGATAGTGCACTGAAGCGTGAAGGACTCGCGGGGTTTGGCTTTTTTACGTTCACGCCGGTCGGTGTGGTGGTGCTGGTGTTGGGTATCGGCTATATGCTGATGGCGCGGCGCTGGCTGACGGTGCGCTCAGATGGGAATAACCACAGCGGCGCGCGGCGCGGGTTTCGTGATTTGATCAACGATTATCAACTCAACCGACGTCAGCATCGCTTGCTCATCCGCGGGCAATCGCCGCTGGCGGGGCGGATGTTGCAGGATCTGAGTTTGCGCACGCAGCACTGCGCCAACGTCGTGGCGATTGAGCGCGCGGGGCGTTTCAGCCACGAGATCATTCCGCCCAATGCCGCGATGGAGCTGAAGACGGGAGACGTGCTGTTTATCGACCGCGCGGAGGATGCCGGCAATTTGACGGAGATGTGTCGTGATCTGGTGTTGGAGGAGCTGCCTTTGCCGGAGGGCTATTTGTCCAATCAAGCCCGCGTGGTGGGCATGGCCGAAGTGCTGTTACCGCCGGACTCGAGTTTGGTGGGGAAGACAATTTTGGAAATGAGCTTCCGCCGAAAGCACGGGCTCAATGTGGTCGGGCTGCGTCGGGATCGGAAACCGTTGGAAGGTCAGTTGCTCGAAGAGAAGTTGAAGATGGGCGACATCCTGCTGGTCATCGGTCCGTGGAAATCGATCCGCCGCCTGCAGGAGCAACCGCAGGAATTCATCGTGTTGAGTTTGCCGGCGGAGGTGGATGACGTGGCCGCCGCGCCGGATCGCGCGCCGCAGGCTTTGTTGAGCCTGGCCGTGATGATCGTGCTGATGGTGACAGGTGTCGTGCCCAATGTCGTGGCCGCGTTGCTGGCGTGTCTGATGATGGGTGCGTTGCGCTGCATTGATCTAAGCAGCGCTTACAAATCGATTCATTGGCAGAGCTTGGTGCTGATCGCCGGGATGATTCCGTTCGCGCTTTCTTTGGAACGCACCGGCGGCATCGAACTCGCCGTGACGCATTTGATGGATCTGTTCGGAGGCGCGGGACCGCGTCTGCTGCTGGCGGGGTTGTTTGTGCTGACGGCAGCGACGGGGCTTTTCATTTCCAACACTGCGACCGCAGTGTTGATGGCGCCGGTCGCGCTGAGTGTGGCGCGGCATTTGGATGCATCACCATTGCCGTTTGCGCTGACGGTGGCGCTGGCGGCTTCCGCAGCGTTCATGACGCCGGTTTCTTCACCGGTGAACACACTGGTGTTGGGACCGGGGCGCTATCGCTTTATGGATTTCGTGAAAGTGGGCGTGCCGTTCACGGTTTTGGTAATGATTATCACCGTGATGATGGTGCCGTGGCTGTTTCCGTTGTAATACGGAAATAGATTATCGGTTCGTATTCTCGGCCTTCTGCTGCGCTCGCGGCAAATTGGTGGCGGATGGCTTCTCTTTCCAGAGGGTGCGAATCGCGGCATAGCCGATTGAACCGCCGAGTGCACCGATGATGACGGCGCCGAGGTAGAGTGAAATTACGCTGTCGCCCGAGAACACGGTGCGCGGAGAGTCGCGGAGTTGAGCCCACACGATGGCGAACGAACGTCCGCGCACGAGTTCGCCTACGAAGTAACACGCGGACAATTGTACAGGAGCGGTGAACGGCGTGGAAAGAAATTGCAAGGCGATGCAGAGCATCAAGTTGGCCCGCACAAACAGACCGGCCACGCTGGCGAAGACGGTTTGGAAGGGCAGGAACGGCACCATCGTGATCGGAAATCCGATGAGCCAGGCGCGTGCCGTCGATTCCCGAGTGGGCAGCCATAGCTCCTTGGCGAAGATCCGGTCACCGAGCCAATGGTGCAGCCAACCGCCTTCTAGTTTGCTGCGAGAAAGGTTGCGACGATGCAGCCAGCGAAAAATCCCAAGCGGAAGTTTCATGGATCGGCGAAAATACGGTCATCGCGCCGTGTCGGCGGATCCCGATCATCCGCCGAGCAATCGCAGCGCGGGAAGGTTACGACTGCGACTTGTTGGCCAAACGATTTTGACGCCAAGCGCGCACGGTTTCTAAGACCATCGGCATCACCGAGATGATGATGATGGCGAGAATCACGAGCTTGAAGTTCTTTTCGATGAACGGGTGTGAGCCGAAGAAATAGCCGGCGTAGGTGAAGAAATAAACCCAGACGAAACCGCCCATCACATTGTAGAGCATGAAGTGGCGGTAGGTCATGTGACCGATGCCGGCCACGAACGGCACGAAGGTGCGCACAATGGGAACGAAGCGCGCGAGAATGATAGCGCGGCCGCCATAGCGCTCGAAGAATTCGTGGGCGCGTTCCAGATGCTTTTTGCGGAGGAAGATGGAATCGTCGCGGCGAAACACGGCGGGTCCGACGCGGGAGCCGATCCAGTAGTTCACGCTGTCACCCAGCACCGCGCAGACAAAGAGGAGCAGCGCGAGCAGGTGCACGTTTAATTGGCTTTCCGCGGGAGCGCTGAGGGCGCCGGCGGCGAAGAGCAGGGAGTCGCCGGGAAGAAAGGGCGTTACCACTAAGCCCGTCTCGGCGAAAACGATGACTGCCAACACCGCGTAGGTGCCCATGCCATAGTTTTCTACGATTTCCCGCAGGTGGACGTCGATGTGCAGGATGAAGTCGATGAGGTGCTTGATGGCGTCAATCATGGGCAGGGAGTGGGCCGACAAGTGGCCAGCTAGTCAACCCCTGCATATTCGAGTCCAAGCCGTTGTTATTGGGCCACTCCGGGAAATCTCCGGGAAAGAATATTAGGTTGGCACAGGCCGTGCTTAACCCAACGCGGCCTGACTGCCGGCCGACTTACATTCACTGCCTGCTAACTAACCCAAACTAGAAAATAAAAATGAAGAACTGGTTATTCAACCTGACGAGAATGCTGAAGTGCCTATGCGTCTTCGGCGTTCTGACTGCAACAGTGCCGATCTTTGCGCAAGAGGCCGCCGAAACGGCAGCTGAAGAGGCGCCGGCTTACGAAAGCTATGAAGCCTTTGCGGAGACGCCGGCTTTCGCGCTTTTTACGGTCAACAATCTCTGGATCCTGATCTCGGCCATGTTCGTGTTCTTGATGCACTTGGGCTTCGCCTCGGTGGAGTCCGGCTTGGCCCGCTCGAAAAACACGGTCAACATTCTCTATAAAAATGTGCTGATCGCCTGTATCGGTATTATCACGTATGCCTTGTGGGGCTTCAACGCGATGTATCCGGGCGAATTCAACGGCTGGTTGGCTTCGGGCAGCTGGTTCGGCGTCAGCAACGACGACGTCAGCCTGATGACCGATTCCTACGCGGCCTACACTTGGTGGACCGACTTCATCTTCCAAGCCATGTTCGCCGCGACGGCCGCCACGATCGTGTCGGGTGCTGTGGCGGAACGCATCAAGTTCGGCAGCTTCCTGATCTACAGCGTCCTCTTGGTCATGTTTGTCTATCCGATGACCGGTTCGTGGAAGTGGGGCGGTGGCTGGCTCGATGCGAAGGGCTTCTATGATTTCGCGGGTTCCACCTTGGTGCACGGCTTCGGCGGTTTCGCCGCGCTCGCCGCGGTGATGGTTCTCGGTCCCCGCTTGGGCAAATATGTCAACGGCAAGCTCCACCCGATTCTCGGTCACTCGATGCCGCTCGCCACGGCTGGTGTGATGCTCCTCTGGCTCGGCTGGTATGGCTTTAACGGCGGTTCCGTGCTCAGCGCTGATCCGCGCGGTGTGTCCTACGTTTTCGTGACCACCACCTTGGCCGCTGCTGCCGGTGCCGTGGCTGCCACGCTCACTTCCTGGATCGTGCTGAAGAAGCCTGATTTCTCGATGGGCCTGAACGGTATTCTCGCCGGTCTCGTCGGTATCACTGCCGGTGCTGACACGGTCAGTATGGCCGCCTCGCTGATCATCGGCATCATCGCCGGTATCATCGTCGTGTTCTCCATCATCTTCTTCGACAAGATCAAGATCGACGATCCGGTTGGCGCCATCTCCGTGCACGGCGTGTGCGGCGTGTGGGGCACCCTCGCGGTGGGTATCTTCTCGCTCAATGAGGAACACAGCTTCGGCGTGCAGCTCATCGGTTGCGTGGCCGTCTGCGTCACAGCCTTTGTGGCCTCGTTCATCCTGAGCTTGGTGATCAAAGCGATCTTCGGTCTGCGCGTCAGCGCCGAGGAAGAAACCGAAGGTCTCGATATCGGTGAACACGGCAACGAAGCCTATCCCGACTTTACGCCTGCTCACAAATGATCATGGTCGGTCGACTCAGCGCTTGCGCCTGAGTCGACCCCTGAGCTAACTCTCTATTCAGAACCTCAATACAATACACACCCGCATGAAACTTATCATCGCAGTCATCAAGCCGTTCAAGTTGGAGGAAGTGAAACAGGCTCTTTCTGAAATTGGCGTCGAGGGCATGACGGTCACCGAGGTCAAAGGCTTCGGCCGTCAGAAAGGTCACACCGAAATTTATCGCGGATCGGAATACACCGTGGACTTCTTGCCCAAGGTGAAGATCGAGATCGCGCTTTCGGATGAACTGGTTGCCAAGGCGGTGGATGCCATCGTCAAGGCCGCCAAGACCGGCAAGATCGGCGACGGCAAAGTCTTTGTTGCTCCGATCGACGAAGTCATCCGCATCCGCACTGAAGAGCGCGGTGCGGCGGCGATCTGAAGCACTCGCTTTGTCCAGCAAAAGGCGGCCTTTAATGGCCGCCTTTTTTATTTTCTACGCAGCTCAACGATCGCGAAAACCGACCGGATGCGGGCGATTTTTGACCCTATGGATGTATCAATTTTGAGCTTAACTATTTTATGATTAATAAAATAAGTAACTCATGGGAGTGGAGTGAGAATTTTTACACGCATGGCCTTACTTTTGCTTGAAAAGCAGGTCCATGAAAACCCTCCCCCTAATTCCTAACTTACGTGTTTTCGCACTGATGGGGCTTTGCTTTCTATCGGCGCTTGTCGGTCGAGCCGACACTCCGGCGGAGACCCCGCCGACTCTCGAACAGCGCATCGCTGAACTTGAGTCCAAGGTTAACGCTTCTGGCTTCGATTCCGGCGACAATGCCTGGATGATGACCAGCGCGGCCTTGGTCTTGTTCATGTCGCTGCCCGGTCTCGCGTTGTTCTACGGCGGTATCGTCCGCAAGAAAAACGTGCTGTCAGTGTTCGCGCAGATTTTCGCCATCGCAGGCATCGCGGCCATCGCGTGGTGGGCCATCGGCTTCAGTTTGGCCTTTGACGAAGGCAACGCGTTCTTCGGCGGCACTGGTTTCGCTTTCTTCAATGGCGTGGGCGGCGATCCCGGCACATTGGGCACGGTCTCGCAGAACATCTTTGCGATCTTCCAGCTGACCTTCGCCATCATTACGCCCGCGCTCATGATCGGCGCGATTGCCGAGCGCATGAAGTTTTCGGCCGTGCTGCTGTTCGTCACGATCTGGCTCTTCGCAGTGTATTTTCCCTTCGCGCACATGGTCTGGGGCGGCGGTTTCCTTGCCACCACGATTCAAGCAATCGACTTCGCGGGCGGCACCGTGGTGCACATGACCTCCGGTTTCTCCGCCTTGGTGCTCTGTATCATTCTCGGCAAGCGCAAGGGCTACGGCACGCAGCCGATGCCTCCGCACAGCGTGGTGCTGACCGCGATCGGCACCGGCATGCTCTGGGTGGGTTGGTATGGCTTTAACGCCGGTTCCGCGGGCGCTGCTGATGGCATCGCGGGCAACGCGTTTGCCACGACCACATTCGCCGCGGCCATCGCGGGGCTCACGTGGGGCTTTGCGGAATGGTTGCTCAAGGGCAAACCCAGCGTCCTCGGCTTTAGCTCCGGTGTCGTTGCTGGTCTTGTCGCTATCACGCCGGCCGCAGGTTTCGTCTCCGTTGGCGCTTCGATAATCTTCGGTTTGCTGGGCGGTTTGATTCCGTTCCTTGCGGTTGCCTATTTGAAGAAGGCGCTTGGTTATGACGACGCGCTCGACACCTTCGGTGTCCACGGCGTGGGCGGTCTGCTCGGCGCCATCCTCACGGGTGTTTTCGCCAACGGCGAGGTCAACGGCCTGGTGGCTGATTTGAAAGCCGAAGGCGTCAATCTCGTGGCCGAACAGCTCAAGGCCGTGGGAGTGACGGCGATCTGGAGCGTGGTCGCCACCATCATCATCGCCTTTATCGTCAAAGCCCTCGTTGGTCTCCGCGCTGCGCCTGAAGTTGAGAGCGCCGGCTTGGACGTCAGCGAACACGGTGAAGAAGGCTACATCGGCTAAATCCTTAATCCAGCAATCCCATGAAACTCATCATCGCAATCATCAAGCCGTTCAAACTGGAGGAAGTGAAAGACACTCTCTCCGAGATCGGTGTCGTCGGTATGACCGTCACCGAGGTCAAGGGTTTCGGTCGCCAAAAAGGCCACACCGAAATCTACCGCGGTTCCGAATATACCGTGGACTTTTTGCCCAAGGTGAAACTCGAAGTCGTTCTTCCTGACGACCTCGTCGCCAAGGCCGTGGACGCCATCATCAAAGGCGCCAAGACCGGCAAAATTGGCGACGGCAAAGTCTTTGTGGCTCCGATTGACGAAGTCGTTCGCATCCGCACTGAAGAGCGCGGTGAAGCGGCGGTCTGATCGGTCGCCTAAACCTGACCCAAGCACAAAGCCGGCTCCACAACAGGAGCCGGCTTTTCATGCTGCAACAAATAGAGCTGCTCGCGAGCGCTGTGGATCAATCCCGCGAATAAAGAATGGGCGTCATCGGACCGTCCATGATTTCGCCGACTTTGATGTCGGGCGCGATGTAGGCGCGATCTTGCTCGCGGGCCTTGGTCGTGGGTTCGATCAGGCGCATGTCTTGATCCATGTAAATGATGGTCATGACCGCGCGCGGTTTGTCTGAAATGTTGCGACCGGCGCGATGGAAGGTCCAACCGTAGTGGAAGCTGACTTCGCCGAGATCGAACGGCGTATCGTCCAACGGATAATTGTGCTCCTTCATGGAGCGACCGATTTCCTTTTCGCTCTCGTCGCTGATGCCGAGTTCGCGACCGGCTTCGAATTTGTGGCTGCCACGCGCGAAGGCGAGCGGGCCCATTTCCATCGGCGTAGCCTGAAGCGGAATCCATGCGGTGACGGAATTCGCGTTGCTCATCGGCCAATAATATTGGTCGGCGTGCCATGGTGTGACGCCGCCACCGGGTTCTTTGTAAAGCGCTTGGTCATGATACATGCGCACGCCGCGCACCCCGAGCAACTCGGCGGCCATGCGAGCGAGACGCTTGCCCCAGCAGAATTGTTTAACGGTGTCGTTCTTCGTCCAAATGTTACCCACTTGAAGGAACGCTTTGTTATAGGTGTCACGCTCCTCGATCGGCAGGTGCATCGTGTTCAGGCGATAAACTTCCGACGTGATGATCGGGCCGTAGTGGTTGATCACCTCGGCCGAAAGCACGTTCTTGAGCTTGATATAACCATCCCGGCGAAACTGCGCGATCTGGTCTTCCGTGAGCGGATAATGGGAGTCGATGTCGAGGGTGGGGGAAACTGAGAGCATGGTGCGCAAATATTATCTCACACGGTTTTGTTGCGCTACGCGGAAGTTGACCACCTATGATATTTAATTAACCTAAAATGGTAAAACTATGTTGGCTCAGCTTGAAAGAGTATCACTCAAGCCCGGCGAGTCCTTTGCCTGCCGTGAATATGCGACGGCTCGTTTCTTTTCGCCGTTTCATTTTCATCCGGAGTGCGAGCTGACTTTGATTGAGGCGAGCCACGGTTTGCGATTTGTGGGAGACAGCATCGAGCGATTCGCTCCGGGCGACCTCGTTCTGCTGGGCCCGGGTTTGCCGCATTACTGGAACAATCCGTCTGATTGGCGCGGGCAGGCCAAATCAATCGTGGTGCAATTTTTGCCCGAAGTGATCGGCAGTGCGCCCGAGTTTTCGGCGGTGCGAACGTTACTGCAACGCGCGGGCCGCGGCATTCATTTCACGGGCCGCGCAGTGCGCGAAGCGACGGAGCGGATGCGCCGCATGACGGAGTTGGCGCCGGTGCCGCGTTTCTTGCTGCTGATGGAAACGCTGCACCTGCTGTCTTCGGCGCGCGGCACACGTTTGTTGGCGAGCGCGGGCTATGCTCCGGTTTTCAACGTCGAGGATCAAAGCCGGCTCGCGCGGGTGTTGGATTACGTCAACGCCGCGCTCGCTGAAGGCGTGGAGCAACGTGAAGCCGCGCGGCGCGCGGGTCTGACTCCCGCGGGATTCAGCCGCTATTTCCGTAGAAAGCTCGGACACACGTTTGAAGACTTTGTGAATGAAGTGCGCGTGGGCCGCATTTGCCGGGCGTTGATCGATGAACCGGAGCGCACGGTGGCGGAAATTGCGTTTGCCCACGGCTACAACAATCTCGCCAATTTTAACCGTCAGTTTTTGCGCCGCACGGGTCTTTCACCTGTCGCTTATCGCCGTAAGCACCGCGGTATGTAAGATACTTAGGTCGAATGGCCTATATTCGTTTTTACAACTTTTTAGCTGTAGTGCTGCTTGCTGAAATCAGGGCTGCCACGGACTCTCTAGACGTTCCATGGCTAAGCCTAGAATATTGGTAGTAGATGATGAACAGGACATTTGCGGAATTGCCCAACTGTTGTTGGAAAATGCCGGCTGCGATGTCGTGTCCACAACGGAGGCGGCGCGAGCCTTGGAGACGCTCGAGCAAATCGATTTTGAACTGCTTATCACCGACATGCTCATGCCGGAGATGGACGGAGTAGAGCTGATTAACTCCATCCGGCGGATCAAACCCGATCAACGCATCATGGCGATGTCTGGCGGTGGTCTGGCCCCGCGCGAAAGCTATCTGCAAATCGCCTCGATGTATGGCGTGACCGCCGTGCTGGCGAAGCCGTTCAACCGCGACCAATTGCTGAAAGCGGTCGCCGGTTGCGGCATCACGCTGACTGAGACCAACTAAACGATTTAGTTGGCGAACAACACGCAGACCGCCTGCGGAACATTGGCTTCGTGCGGCGTAGCGGTGAGCAAGCCGGTGTCGGCATCCACGCGAAACGTGCGCAGGTTGTCGGAGTTTTGATTCGCGGCAAGCAGCCACTTACCGTCGGGCGACAAAGCGAAATTGCGCGGCGATTTTCCGCCGGTCGGCGTATGGCCGAGGGGTGTGAGTTTCCCTGCGGCCGCATCAAACGCGAAAACGGCGATGCTGTCGTGGCCGCGGTTGGAGCCGTAAACGAATTTGCCGCTGGGATGCACGCGCACCTCCGCTGTGGTGTTCTCGCCAGTGAAATCAGCGGGCAGCGTGGGTTGTGTGTCGCGCGGCGTCAGCGAACCGGTGGCGCTGTCGTAAGCGTAGCAGGTGAGTGTATTGTCGAGTTCGTTGATGACGAAAACGTGACGACCGTCGGCACTGAATGCCGAGTGACGCGGACCGGCGCCGGGCGCGGTTTGCACGTAAGGCGTAGCGGCGGGAGTCAGCGTTGCTTTGGCCGCGTCGAGCACGTAGGTGTAAACGCGATCGAGTCCGAGATCACACACGATGACGTGGCGATTATCCGGTGCAATATTGGCGGAGTGAACATGCGCGGCTTCCTGGCGCGTGGGATGCACACCTTTGCCGGTGTGCGGAATGATGGTCGTCGGCTCGCCGAGCGAACCATCGGCCTGAATGGGGAGAGCGGCGACGATTGCGGTGTGATAATGCGCTACGACCAAACAACGACCGGTCGCGTCGGCCATGAGATAACACGGGGCTTTGCCGCCGCTGTCCTGCACGCGATCGGGAATGAGTTTTCCCGTATCAAGATGGACCGAGAACGGCACGGCCAGGGTGTCGCGTTCGCTCACCGCGTAGAGGTGTTTCTTGTCGTGCGAAAACGCGATCCAAGTCGGATTCGCCGTGGTGGCGACGAGCTCGGGCGCGGAGATCGCGCCGGTTTCACGATCAAGGCGCACCGTGTAAATGCCCTTGCTGCTTGAGCGGGTGTAGGTGCCGAGAAAAACAAGATGTTCGGAAGCGGAAACGGTCAGAGTCATGATCAGGAAGAGGAGAAGACGCACGGTGAATCAGTCGGAGGCAAGGGCTTCCTTGTAATGACGACGGCACATCGCGACATAACGCTCGTTGCCGCCGATTTCGATCTGCGCGCCTTCGCGCAGGCCTTTGCCGTCGGGACCGGTGCGCAGGTTCATCGTGGCTTTGCGACCGCAGTGGCAGATGGTTTTGAGCTCGATCAAATCGTCGGCCACCGCGAGCAACGCCGCGCTGCCGGGAAACAGCTTGCCCTGAAAATCGGTGCGCAGGCCGTAGCACAACACCGGGATGCCGAGCGTGTCGGCGATGTCGGTCGCTTGTGCGACTTGGCCAGGCGTCAGAAATTGCGCTTCATCCACCAGCACACACGCGATTGGCGATTTGGCGTGTTCGGATTCGACGCGTTTGAAGAGATTGGCGTCACTCGCGAGCGCTTCCGCTGGCGCCTCGAGACCGATGCGCGATTTTACGCAGCCGATGCCGGAGCGATTATCGACCGCCGGGGCGAACACCATCGTGCGCATGCCGCGCTCTTGATAATTATAACTCGATTGGAGCAGCACGGTCGATTTGCCTGCGTTCATCGCCGAGTAATAAAAATAAACCTTCGCCATGATGCGTTAGCAAAGGCCGCGTCCAGTGATGGCGCGATGCGAAAATGCCCCGGGGCCGGCCGGGAATTTCACCCGGCGCGGCCTGCGATCATTCGCCATTCACCGCGCGCTCGAGAGCGGCGATGTCGATCTTCACCATGCCCATCATGGCCTCCATGGCTCGGCGAGCGCGCACGGGATCCGGATCGTGCATCAACTCTGTCAGGCGAACGGGCACGATTTGCCAGCTCAGGCCCCAGCGATCTTTGATCCAACTGCAGGCACTTTCCGTTCCGCCGTTGGATAGAATCGCGTCCCACAACCGATCCACCTCGGCCTGATCTTCGCAATGAATCTGAAAAGACACCGCTTCGGTGAACGGGAATTGCGAGCCGCCGTTGAGACCGAGGTAGGGTTGTCCGGCGAGCGTGAATTCAACGGTCAAGACTGAACCGGCGGTGCCACTCGGCCAATCCGCCGGTGAACGATAAACGCGATCAATGCGCGAGTTGGGCAGCAGCGAGGTATAGAATTTGGCGGCGTCTTCGGCGTCGCCGTTGAACCAGAGACAGGGCGTGATTTTCGACATAGCGGGGACGGGGTTGAATGGTTGAAACGCAACCGACGGAAGTGCCGGTGCAATGAATCTACGAATCAGCCAGCCGATTCCGGACAGAGTTGGGAAAAATCCGCCGGTTTCGTCCTGTTTATGCCAAGCGGATTGGCAGATGAATTTTATGCACCGACATAAGCCGCGGGTTCGGCGCCGATGGTGCCGTGCAACTCCTTGAGATACGCGGAGCTTTCGACGTGCGTGAGTCGGGCGCGCGCAGTCTCCAAACGCTGGGTGATGCCAAGACGCTCGGCTTCGCCGGTGTAGTTGGGCTTGTTGAGGAAGTCCTGCAGGTAATCGCAGTGACGTTGCCATTGCGCGACATCGACGGCTTGCTTGGCCGCGAGGCGCGCTTGATACCAATCGCTTTTCAGCACGGCCGCGGGTTCGAAGAGCGCGCGAATTTCCGGATCGGCGAGCGTTTTGCCTTCGTAAGAACCGTCGCGCATGAGATGGAGCAGGGCGCGCAACGGCGGGCAGGCTTGCTCGATGCTGCCGTCATTAAAGTAGTGCTGTGCGACGCTGGCCTGTGTGGTGACGATGTTGTCCATGCCGTCGGCGAACTCAGTGAGATCCTGCAGCTCGGGTTTGAGCATGGAGTCGGAGAACACAACGTGCGGATGGTTGAACACACGTCCGCAGAAATGCGCGACAAAGCGGCGGGTGATGCGATAGCCGAGACGGCTGGCGAGCACGGGTTTGCCGTTGTGTTCAAAATCCGTGCAGCGTTCGAGATAGCCGCCGGCGATGAGCGCCTTCGGATCGCGTTCCTCGACGCCCATGCGGCACCACACCTCGGGAATCAACAGGCTGATGTCGTGATCAACGCGTTCCTTCGGACCGACACAACCCGCGGCGGAAACAAAGCCCGCGTAACCGGTGACGGCGTAGGAAACGAATGCCGCGTTGAGATCGTAGATTGGCGGCAGCGCGTTGAACGGCGCCTTGGTCAGCGCGCCTTCGGAACCCGCGCCGGTGGTGGACGGCGATTTGCCGGTGAGGCTGCAAATGAACTCCATGAACAGCTCCGGCAGTTCCATGTAGTGCAGCGGATTATAAACCGCGAGCGAACGGATGCCCGCGTTGAGATCGGCGGGATTGTTGCGGCGACCGGCGAGCACGGCGTTGACCGGCGTGAGCACGGGCTTCGCGACGGGCACTTGCCGCATCAGGCGCAAACCAACTTCGCCGATGTAACTGTCGCGTGGATTGCGCAGGTCGGAGCGAATTTGCAGGTAACGCGGATTCTTGGTCACCTTGCCGTCCACGATCCGCGGCTGCGCCGAGCACACGAAATACTCGGGCTTACCGTCACACGCGGATTTGATGAGATTCTGCATCGGCGGCGTGAACTTGTCGAAACCGATGGCGTCCTCGACGAGCTTGCGCGCTTGATCGGCGGTGAGCGGTTCGTAGTTGGAGAAAAAGTTTCCGTCGTGCGCGAAATCGGACTCGGTCTGGTGATCGTAGCCGCGATGGATCGCGTCGTCCGGTCGTTGGAAGAGCCGGTATTCGCAATTGTGCACGAACTTGAGCGACGGTTCGACGGCGGATGCGCCGAGGCCGGAGACTTGCTCTTTGGGGACGACAACCGATGCGGTGATATCGTCCTCCATCTGAATCTTGAGCGAAGGATGGAAATCTTTGCGCAGGCCGAATGTGCGCCACGAACCATCGGCGCCGAATCCGACGCGGAGAAAACTGGAGTCGATGCGATTGCCTTCGAAGCGCAGCTCGTTGGCCGGCGTGCCGTTGATGATGTCCACGCCAAAGTGGCTGCGCCAGTC
>Ga0207868_1001283_pt1 | contig 18709 bp, 10 predicted proteins | sample Passage237B_FD_187370 | JGI IMG/M metagenome (GOLD analysis project Ga0207868, IMG submission 187370) | Cellulose adapted compost microbial communities from Newby Island Compost Facility, Milpitas, CA, USA - Passage2 37B (SPAdes) (version 3) ... | reverse complement strand
TACAGTCGCGAGGCGCAGGAGGTGTCGCCCGCGCAAGTGTTTTTCCAAGTGTTCTGGTTTCCCGTGCTCTTCATGGTGCCACTGTTGACGATGCGTTGCCTCGCCGAAGAACGCCGCTTGGGCACGATTGAAACTCTGCTGACCACGCCGGTCACCACCACCGAGGTCGTGCTCGGGAAATACTTCGCCGCCTATCTGATGTATGTCGCCCTGTGGGCTTCGACGGGCGGATTCTTCTACATCCTGCACCGGTTCGCCGGCGACCTGCGGTTCCTCGATCCGGGACCGTTGATCGGCGGCTATTTGTTCGTCGGCGTCTCGGGCCTGCTCTTCATCGCGATCGGAGTTTTCGCCAGCTCGCTTTCGCGCAACCAAGCCGTCGCCGGCATTCTCGGCTTTACCATGTTATTCGTGCTGATCTTCGGCCTGGGCTTTTTGCACAACGCCTCGTGGCTGAATCGCGAAGTGCTGCAACCCGCCCGCGAGATCATCAACTACGCGCAAGTTATCCAGCATCGCGAAGATTTTACGCGCGGCGTCGTTGATACGCGCCAACTCCTCTTCTATCTCAGCGGCACCGTCCTCGCCCTGATTTTCAGCATCCTCAGCGTCGAAGCCAAACTGTTGCACAACTGATCATGTTCTCGCCTGACAGTTTTCGCACCGCCCGAGTAATCCGCACGACCAACCTCGTGCTGCAGGCCGTGTTGTTTCTCACGCTGTTCAGCGGACTCAACTACCTCGCGCGCAACCATGCCTGGCGTTTCGACCTGACCGCCCACCGGCGTTACTCGCTTTCGCCGGAGACGAAGTCGTATTTGCAAAATCTCCAGCGGCCCGTGCGCATCGTGGTCACGCTCACCGAGAACGACGACAATGCCGATGTCGCGCAGGCTTATCGCGACTTGCGCGGGCTCTTGCGCGAATACAGCTACGCCACCGAAAGCAATCCGAACGGCCGTATTCACGTCGAATTCATCGACGTCTATCAGCAGCGCCGCGAAGCCGATCTGCTCGGCATCGACCAACCTAACATCGTGCTTCTCATCTGTGGCGAACAACGCCAGCAGGTTTCCCTCGGCGAACTTTACGGCGTGAAGGATCGCGAGAAAACCGACTTCCGCGGCGAACAGGCAATCACCGCAGCCATTCTCAGCGTTTCCAACCCCACACGCAAAAAAATCTATTTCCTCACCGGTCACGGCGAATTGCGACCGGACGATGTTGATCCCGCGCGCGGACTCTCCGCCCTCAACGACGAGCTGCGCCTGCGCAATTTCGCCATCGAATACCTGCAGCTCAGCACGGCACGCACTGTGCCCGAGGACGCCGATCTCGTGATCGCGGCCGCACCGCAGGGCCGCTACGATGCGTTCGAGCAGGAGCAGCTGCGCGATTATCTGAACAAGCGCCAAGGCCGCTTGGTTCTCCTGCTCGCACCCGGCGTGCCGCATGGCTTGGACGACTTGCTCTACGATTGGGGTGTGCTCGCCGACGACGTGGTAATTTACGACACCGATCCCGGCAGCTACTCCGATAACGGCGACCTGATCATCTCGGCTATTCAAACGCATCCCATCACGCAGACTTTGATCGATTACAAAATCCCGCTTCGCCTCGGTCTTTGCCGCAGCGTGCGGCCCGATCCCGGTCGCGCCGTCGGCAGCGGTTTGGAAGTCACGGTGCTCGCCGCCACTTCGACCACCGCGTGGGGTGAGGCCAGCTATCGCCAGCGCCGGATGCCTGAATACAATCGCGGCGTCGATTTGAAAGGTCTGCCCGGTCTCCCGCCCGCCAACCGCCTCGGCGTCGCCACGGCTTCCGAACGCGTGCAAGTGCGCAACAACCTGCCCTTCAGCGTGCGCAGCGGACGCCTCGTTGTCATCGGCACTGACGATATCGTGACCAACCATCGCATCGCTAGCCCGGGTAACCAAAACCTCTTCCTCAATGCGATCAACTGGACCATCGATCGCGACACGCAGCTCAACATTCCGGCGCGGCCGATCGAACGCTTCCAACTCTCCCTCAGTCAGGCGGAGTTGATCAAGCTACGCTACAGTTTGATTCTCGCTCTGCCGATCGCCGCCGCATTGCTCGGCCTGTTTGTCTACTGGTCACGCCGCAACTAGCCCCTCGTCATCATGCGCACCAAAGTCACTCTCGTCCTCCTCTTTCTCAACGTCGCGCTGTTCTTCTTTATCTTTAAGTTCGAGCGCGGCTGGCGCACCGAACAGGCTTCGCTTGAGGCGCGGCGCCGCGTGCTCGGCGCCGAGACCGCCGACATTCGCAGCCTGCGCATTAGTGGTCCGGGCGTAAGCACCATCGCCTTGACGCGACAAGGCGACAACTGGTCGCTCGCCGAACCTCTCGAATGGCCGGCCAATCCGCACGCGGTCAATCGCATCATCAACGAGCTGCAGTTTCTCGAACACGAAACCAGCTTCAGCGTCGCCGATCTCGAAAAGAATAACCAGTCGCTCGCTGACTACGGTCTGGAGAATCCGCGTCTCACTCTCGCATTCACCACTGGTTCCGATGCGACCGCGAGCGAGCCCATCACTCTGCAAATCGGAGACGAAACCAAGGTCGGCAACCGACTCTACATTCTCTCACCTGACGGCAAACGCGTGCACGTCGTCGGACTCAGCCTCGCGCACTCGCTCAATCTTCCGCTCGCCGAGCTGCGCGCGGACACCGTGTTCTCGATTCCTGTCTTCGAGGCGCGTTCGCTTAATCTGCAAAATCCCGCCAACCTGCGCGTGCGCATTCGCCGCGAAGGCGGCAATCGCTGGACTTACGAAGCCCCCATCATCGCCCGCGCCAACAAGGCCGCCGTGGAGTTAACGATTAATGCGCTCAACGCCCTGCGAGTGCGTTCCTTCACTCCGGCCGGCGCCGCGAATGAAACCGCTTCCGGTAACAACGGCCTGCGCGTCACGCTCGAGGGAAACAACCGCCGCGAAACGCTGATTCTCCTTTCAGAAATTGGAGCGGTTGCCGCCAACGCTGCAGCCGACGCCGACAAATCCGCTCCGAAGCCCGACATCGAGTTCAACGCCATGCTCGAGGGCAAATCCACCGCATTCACCGTCGCGTTGCCCGCCGCACTGGTTGACGCCTTGCGCAATGCGCAGGAGGTGCTGCGCGAAACCCGCATTCTCGATTTCGAATCCGGTGTGATTTCATCCATCACGTTGTCGGCGCCCAACCAGCCCGACCTCACGCTACAACAATTCGAATCCGGTGCACAAACCACCGGCTGGCAGACTGTGCGGCGCGCCGGCAATCAGGGCCCGCAAACCAATCCCGCCGAGCCAAAGGCCGTGCAAGAGCTCATCGAAAATCTGCGACGCCTCTCTGCGCAACGCTTCGTCAGCGATGCACCGAGCGATGCCGATTTGGAAGCGTGGGGCTTCAACCGTCCCGAGCGCGAAATTACAATCACACTCGGCACCGGCGCCAACACCACGACCACCACGTTGCAAATCGGCCTGCCCACCACGCGCGATGGTCATGCTTACGCCCGTCTCGGCAATGCGCGTTTTGTCTATCTGGTGGACGAGGCCGTCGTCGACCAGACCGCGCCCGATTCGCTGCGTTATCGCCAACGCGTGTTGAGCGAACTGCCTGACGCCGCGAAGATCAGCGCGCTCCGCATCACCGATTTGAAGAACGATCAAATCGTCTGGGAAGGCTCGACCGATCAACCGTCGCCGGAGACTCGCACGCTGACCGCCGGGCTGCGCCGCATCGAAGCGGAACGCTTTGTGCAGGACAGCTTTTCCGAATCCGTCTTGGCCGGCGGCATGGACCGGCGTTGGCGATGGCGCATCGACGCCACGGTGTTGCTGCCTTCCGGCAACGGCGAACAAACCGAGCAATTGCAATTGTGGCTGACCGACCGCGTCGGCGGCGATCAACAGTTGGCCGGCTCACAAGAGCTCGGCGCCGTCTTCATGGTGAAGCAGAATTTCTTGGATGCGTTCTGGAAGTTGAGCTACGGCGACAAAGATCCGGGACCGCCGGCAGAATCAAAAACCGAGGACGCCGAAAACTCATAACCCCATGCCCTCACCCCACCCAGGCGTAATCGCGCCGACCGGGCGAATCGCATGAACCAATGGCGACAACTCTGTTGGCGTAGCGGAAAGTTCTGCGCGCATTGCGTTATTTCGCTGGTGTGCTGGACGCTTTGGCTGGGGCTTTCACTGCTGCTGGTATTCCAACTCTATATCGCATTCGCACGCGAAATGCCGGTGCCCGGATTTCTGCTGCGGTCATTGGAGCAGCGCTTGGAAGCGTCGGGGCTGAATCTGACTTTCGGTCGCACGACCTTCGATCCCACCGGGCAGGTGTTGGTCGAAAATCTGCAGCTCACCATTCCTTCGTTTGGCGAACCCATTGCGGACGTGCGCGCGGTTTATGTGCAACTCGATCCGTGGGCTTTGCTGGGCGGACGATTTGAGCCCAATCGGCTTCGCGCCAGCGGTGTCAATTTGCACATCCCTGCGATGCTTTCGGAAAGCGGCGCGCGTGAAGCGCTCCTGAGCCGCGGCGATCTGACTCTCATCCCGACCGAACACGGCGTCGAGGTGCCGCAATTTACGGCTCATATTGCAGGTCTCTCTGTCAGCGCGCGCGGCGCGATCGATTTGTCAGGCCTGCCTCAACATGATGACGACGCGAGTCCACTCGCGCAGTTTTTCTCCACGCACTACGCCGGCATCTGCCGCAAAGTCACCGCCGCGAATGAACATCTGGCCGGATTGCGCGAAGGTCGCGTAGAATTCCTGCTACGCCCCTCAGCCAAATTTGGCGCCATCGCGAACGTAACGATGAGCGGTCGTCATTACGAACGCGCCGGAGATAAACCTTTCGCTGTCGGCCTATTTCAAACGGAAACCCGCCTGCCCTTGTGGCATGACGAGCCGTTCTTCGCCCGCATCACCGGCACGGCTCACGATCTCGTTCTGCCGGGCGATGTGCAGGTCGATCGTCTGCACACTACCGTGCGCGCGCGCATCGCGGCCGACAAACGCGAGATCAAGCCGCGTCACGCCGAAGTGGAGCTCACTCAACTGACCGCTGCCGGCGTTATGGCAAAGGCTCTCTCCACCGAGATCGATTTCAATCACTGGCCCGATCTAACGATCAGTGCGCTCGCCCGCGTGGAAGTCGAACCCGTGCAAGTGGAAGGAACCATCAATCCCGTCGAGGCCAGCGCACAAGTGCGAGCCGCGGGGCGTTTCGATCCAGAATTGATGACGGTGATCGGCCAGCATGTCGGCCACAACATAAGGCAGTATCTCGATTTCCGTCAGGCACCGGTGTTCGATCTGAACGTCAGCACGGGACCGGGTTGGTCCTCGCCCGTCCTCGAGGGCGAAGTGGCCGCCCGCGATGTCTACGCCTATAATGTGGTCTTCGATCGCATCGGTGGTCACGTGCGCGTGGCTGACGGCAAATTCATCGGCACGAATGCCAGCGCCGCCATCGGGACGAATTTCGCCACCGGCAGCTACGAGCATGATTTTGCTACGCACGATTTCCGCTTCTTGCTCACTGGCCAGTTGCGTCCGAAGGATATCGGCGGCTGGTTCCGCGATTGGTGGCCTAATTTCTGGGACCGCTTTGATTTCACCGCTGCTGCTCCGGACGCCTCGGTCGATGTGCAAGGACGTTGGCGTTATGGCGAAAAAACCAGCGTCTTCGTTTTCGCGGATGGCGAGAATACGGCGATCAACGGCGTGCCACTGGATCACGTAAACACGCTGATCTACCTGCGGCCGGGCTACTACGACGTCATGCAAGTGCTCGCACGCAAGGGCGATGGTGTGGCCAACGGCTGGTTTGTGCGCCGGCACGAAGCTGAAACGAGCGAGCTGCAGCGCATGGATTTTGATTTCACTTCCACGCTGGACACGGCCACGGCGGCCGGTCTCGTCGGCGACGGCGTTACCGATGTAGTCGCACCATTCGTGTTCACCGCGCCGGTCGAATTGTCGGTAACCGGTTACGTCGGTGAGCCATCAAGCGATGGTCCCGCCCGTCACATCGAGGTGCACGGACAAACCCAAGGTGATCTCACGTTTCACGAATTTCCGCTGAACGGCTTAAACTTCACTGCGACAGTGAACGACGACGACATTCTCATCGAGCCGGTGAGCGCAGGTTTTGCCGGTGGAGTGACTTCGGGCCGGATACGTATCCAAGGTCCGGAGAACGCGCGCACGCTCGGATTCGATTTGGGGTTGAAGGAAGCCAATCTGCAACAGACCACCAACATCCTGAGCACCTACTTCGCTCAACGTCGCGGCACTACCGCCACCGATTCCGGCGCATATGTGCAGAAAAATGCGCACGTGGTCATGGACCTCGATGTCTCCGCCGAGGGTAAACTTGATGATCCTCTCAGCTATAGGGGATCGGGTAATGTCGAGTTGAGCGGACGCGGCTTGGGCGAAATCAGGCTGCTCGGTTTGCTGTCCGAACTGCTCAACTTCACCGCCATGCGCTTCAATCACCTGAGCGCGAATTTCTCGGTGGAAAAAGAGAATGTCGTGTTTCCTGAAGTCAGCATCACGGGCTCCAATTCCGCCGTCTCCGCCCGCGGTTCTTACAGCTTGGATCGCGGCCTGCTGGATTTTAACGCGCGCATCTATCCATTTCAGGAGAGCAAGTTCATCCTAAAAACCGTGGTCGGCGCCGTGCTCACGCCATTGTCCACCGTGCTCGAAGTGAAGCTGACCGGCGACTTGGCGAAACCGAAATGGGCCTTTGTCATCGGCCCGACGAATATTCTGCGCAATTTGAGCCAAGGTGAACCCGTGTTTGGCGAGTCCACCGAAATGTATCCGCCTTTGACGGAAGAATCGACCATTTCCACCGAGCAGCAGTCCGCCGAAACTCCCTAAATCGGGCCAGCCGGAAAAACTCGTTGCGCTAGAAAGAGGTGATCCCATGCTAGGGTATACACCTCAAATGGAATCACGCAGCACATTGCCCCACCCGCAATGGTCGGACCGGCTCTCCACCTTCTTGGCCGGCGTCTTGGTGCTGCTGGGAGTATGGTCGATTTTAGGTTGGCTGCTTCACAGTGAAGCATTGCTGCAACCTTTGGCCAGTATGCCCGCCATCAAGTTCAACGGCGCGCTAACGCTGCTGCTGCTCGGATTGGTGTTGTTGGGAATCGAATACAAAGTCCGACACGCCGCATGGCTGGCCCTGCTGCCCTTGGTGTTGAGCTTGCTGACGTTGTTACAGCACGTGCTCGGGATCAATTGGCACATCGATGAATTGATCACGAAAGACTATCTCGTCGTGGTCGAGCCCCATCCGGGCCGCATCTCACCAGTCAGTGCCTTGGTGCTTACTTTAATCAGCGCCACCCTTTGCTGGCGCGGACAAGGTTCAGCTCAAAAATTTCGGCTGCTTGTCGAAGTCGTGGTGGCGTCACTCGCATGCGCCGCCGGCATATCCACGCTTTTGGGGCATACCGCCGGACTGCCGGCCGTTTATACTTGGGGCACCTCCTTTGTCATTTCGCCCATCATGGGGATCGGCATGCTTGTCGCGGGCATTGCGATCTTGGTCATGGCGTGGCGCGATGCCGTCGCAGGCGGAAAAGAACCGCCAGCATGGGCCTCCATTCCCGCCATTGTCGCCGGATTAACCCTCACCTTCGTGCTGTGGATCGGCCTGCGCGAACGCGAACAAGCCTACTTGAGCGCGCGCACCCAAACCGCGATGGATGCGCTGGCCGTGCAAATCAGCTCCGAACTCGAGCGCCAAGCCAACGACATCGAGAAAATCGCGCGACGTTGGAGCGATGTTGAGCAAAACAATCCCGTGATTTGGGAGGCCGACGCCATCACGTTGATGTCCACCGCCCAAGTTTTCGGCTGCAACTCGGTCTCCTACGTCAGTCCGGAATTCCGCACCACGTGGTTTTTCCCCGAGCAGGGCAACGAGGACAAAATTGCGTTCGATCATTCGCTTAATCGTGAACGCGCCGCCGCGTTGCAGCAGGCCACCAATCCCAATCGTCAGCGTCCCGGACCAGGTGATGCCGTAATATCCGCCTCGACGGAAATCGCCGGCAAAGGCAGCGGCGTTGTGATCTACGCGCCTGTGATCACCAAGAGCCGCATCGCGGGCTATATCGCAGCGGAATATCTTTACTCACGTTTTTTCCGCACGCTCACCTCTAACCTGAAGGTGGCTGATGATTACGACATCGCCATTCAGATCAGCGGAAACACCGTCTTTAATTCCAATACTCTCGGGCAGGATATTCCCTCCACCTCGCTCACGCTCGACCGCGCCTATACGATTGCCGACCGCCGTATTCGTATCAACCTGACGCCTTCTTCCGCCGCCTTGGAACGCGATCGGCGTTACCTGCCGGAGCTGGCGCTGATTTCTGGTTTCGGCATCACCATCCTGCTCGGTCTCAGTATCCATCTCGCTCGCAGTGCGCGGGCCGGACAGCACGAAGCCGAGCTATCCAACCGCCGCTTGTTGACCGAAAACGACGAGCGTCGCCGCATCGAAGCGCGGTTAAAAACCTCGGATGAACGACTGCGCCTTGCGCTCGATTCCACGCAAATCGGCATCTTTGAGCGCAATATTCGCGAACAGCACGTTTACTACAGCCCCGGTCTCTGGGCCATGCTCGGCTATGATCACGACCGCATGCCCGCCACGGTGGAAGCCTGGCAATCGCTGATTCATCCCGACGATCTGCCCCAGTATCGCAAACTCAACGAACTCCAACTCTCGGGCGAGGCCGCCTTCATCGATCCCGAATATCGCGTGCGGGCTCAGAAGGGCGAATGGCGCTGGGTTTACAGTCGCTCCAAAGTCGTCAGCGTCATTGATAATCGCCCTACCCGCATCATCGGCACAGTGCAGGACATCAGCGCGCGACGCGAAGCCGAACAAGCCCTTCGCCAGAGTCAGGCCGAGGCGCGCAAACTTTCCCTTGTCGCGTCCAAGACCGACAACCCCGTGCTTATCTGCTCTCCGAACGGCGCCATCGAATGGGCCAACGAAAGTTTCATCCGCGTGATGGAATACGAGATGCAAGAGGTCATCGGTCGTAATCCCACCGAATTCCTCGCCGGCCCCGACACCAATCCGCGCACCATTCTGCAAATCCGCCAAGCCATGGCCAACGGTCAGGGCTTGGCGACGGATCTGACCAACTACTCCAAGTCCGGACGCAAATATCACCTGCACCTCGAAACCCAGCCGATCTACAACGAAGCCGGCCGCCTCGAGAACTTCATCGCGATCCTGACAGACATCACCACGCGCGTCGCCACCGAAAACCAACTGCGCCGCGCCAAAACCGAGGCCGATGCCACGTCGCGCGCAAAGAGCGAATTCCTCGCATCAATGTCGCACGAAATTCGCACGCCGATGAACGGCGTGATCGGTATGACCAGTTTGCTGATGGAAACCGCGCTCACCGCCGAGCAACGCGATTACGTCAACACCATCCGAACTTCCGGCGAAGCGTTGCTCACCATCATCAACGACATTCTCGACTTCTCGAAAATCGAGTCCGGCAAGCTCGAACTCGAGCACATCCCCTTCGATCTTTCGCTGTGCTTGGAAGAGGCATTCGACCTGTTCGCGCTGCAGGCTTCTTCCAAGAAACTCGAGCTCACCTATCACATCGAACCCGGCGTGCCGGCGTGGATCATCAGTGACGTCACGCGCCTTCGTCAGATCATCGTCAATCTCGTCAACAACGCGGTTAAATTCACGCCCAGCGGCAGTATTTCGATCGTGGTCCGCGCGCTCGATAGCATCACCGACCAAGGACAGTTGGTTGAATTCGCCGTGCGCGACACCGGCATCGGCATCCCGCCGGATCGGCTCGATCGTTTGTTCAAAGCCTTCTCGCAAGTAGACTCCTCGACCACGCGCAAATACGGCGGCACCGGTCTCGGTCTCGCGATCTCCCAACGTCTCTGCGCCCTGATGGGCGGAGATATTCGCGTCGAAAGCAAACCCGGCGAAGGCTCCGTATTCACTTTCTCGATCCGCGCCTTGATTGCTGAAGTGCCGGCGGACTACGAATTACCCGCCCCGCCGCAGCCATTGTTGGAAGGTTCCGTGCTCTGCATCGAACCACATCCGGTAACCGCCGCGCATCTGCAATCCGTCTTCGATCAATGGAAAGTGCCCTGCCAGATCGCCGCCGGCACGGCTGCCGCCAAGGCGTTGCTCGCATCACTCGGCAAACCGGTGTCGTTGTTTATTATCAATGTAGACGAAACCGAAGGTAATTCGCCGCTAGACGACTGGCCTGAGATCACCGCCCCGCGGTTGTTGATGATGCCATTCGGCCAATCCGTGCCGACCAGTTTCGTTGAAGACCCACTGGTCGGCGTCGCCTTCAAACCACTAAAGACTTCCGCGCTGATTCACACCGTGCGGCAGTTGTTCAATCCCCAAGGAGTCATCCGCCGGACCGGCCAAAGCAAAGCCGCCTACAAGGTTCTCGCTGAAAAAATCCCGCTCGAAGTGCTTCTTGTCGAAGACAACGCCGTCAACCAGAAGGTCGCGCTGCGTTTCCTCGAGCGGTTGGGTTATCGCGCTGATGCGGTCGGCAACGGTATCGAGGCTGTTACCGCCGTGGAATCGCGGCACTATCATCTCGTGCTCATGGACATTCAGATGCCCGAGATGGATGGCTTCGAAGCCAGCCGCCAGATTCGCCGTCGTATACCCACCGATCGTCAGCCCAAGATCGTCGCGTTGACCGCCAACGCCATGCAAGGCGATCGCGAACTGTGCCTCGCCGCCGGGATGGACGACTACATCAGCAAGCCGGTTAAACTGCACGAAATCGACGCGGTTGTTCGCCGTCTGTTCGGCTCCGATTCAGCCTCGCCCTTGATTCCGGGACTCGACGACCAAGATCACATTTCAGTCTGACCTTGCGCTGCGGCAGCGCAGCGCTTCGCGAAATCGCTGCCGATCAAATTGTGCTGCTCGAGCGGATCCGCCGTCAGATCGAAACATAGCCACGGCGTGCCGTCGGTGTTGACCACGTATTTCCAAGCCGGCGTCCGCACACCGCGCCACACTCGGTCGCATTGATCGGGCAACGCGACTACACTCGGCATGGAAATGTGCGCCATCGTCGGTGACTCCGCCCAAACCGCGCCTTCGGCCCAAGTCTTGGTCATCGCAAGCAAATCCAGCAACGACACCGCTGCCTTTGAAATCTGCGGTGTCATTCGCGGATGACGCACCAGCAACGGCACGCGCACACTTTCTTCGTGCGGCCAGCCTTTGCGAAACAGACCGTGCGCGCCGTGCATGTCGCCGTGCACGCTTGTAAATACAATCACGATATCGCGACCAACAGCGTCCACCAAGCGACCAATCGCTGCGTCAGTCGCCGCGATGTGCGCATAATAGCCCGCCAACTCCTTGCGCGCGCGCGCTTCCACTGCGCCACCGCGCGGCACATTGCGCGTTAGTTGAATTTGCAACGGCCCAGCCGCAGCAATTCCATTCGCCGGCGCAGCGTAAGGCGGATGCGGCGCTTCCAAACTCACCACGCCAAACCATGGCGCGGTTTGGGTGGATAGATATTCCGCGGCCCGCTGCGCGATTACTTCGCTCTGATAACCGGGAAATTGTTTCGGCTCCGGTAAGCGCGAGCCATGTAGCCATGGCGCGTTCAGTTGAAAGCCGCCTTCAAAACCTTCCCAAAACGCAAAGCCACCGCGCCGCTCCGGCGGCACCACGGTGCGCGCATGTGCCTCGCCCACTAACAGCGCGTTGCGATCCTTCGGCGCCAGGTGCCACTTGCCGAAAAACGCCGTGTGATAACCCGCATCGTTCAACTCATGCGCAATCGTTCGCGCGTTGGTTGGTAGCGGATCGAAGTAATCACAAATCCCATTTTGTGGCGAAGGGGTTCCCGTCAGCAACGCCGCGCGCGCAAATGGTCCGAACGGATGCGGTGTCACTGCCTGCGCATAGTTTACACTCTGCTTTGCCAGTGCATTGATCGCAGGTGTGCGCGCGTTGACATCACCGGCATAGCCGCAGGCCTGCGCACGCCACTGCGTGGTCACAATCCACAAAATGTTGGGCTTCGCCGCTGGCATCGTTTACGTAGCGCCAAGGATTCACCCGCCCGCCGCCAAAATGCAATCGTCCGCCCAGCCATCTTCCGTTTCCGGCCTCACTCCGGCTTGGTGGCAATGGCCCACGGTCTTGTCACTGGACGCCCCTGCGGTGGCAATCGGTTGGCAATGGCTTTTCGGTCGGATATCCGGCGCCGCGATCGGTTGGCACCATCATGTGATTCTCGGTTCCGCGGTCTGGTTGGCCTACGCTGCGGATCGCTGGATTGAAGGATGGCTCGTTCAACCTGATAAAATTCGCACCAAGCGCCACGCATTTTATCAACGCCGTCGCTGGCCTGTGATGATCGCTTGGATGCTCGTGCTCACTACGGCGACAGGCACGGCTTGGCGCTGGCTGCTGCCTTCGGAGTTTGATGCTGGCCTGATCGTGTTGGGGCCAGTGCTGCTCTATCTGCTTTCGCATCAACTCGCCCACCGAAATCACCCGTGGCGCGTGCCGAAGGAAATTTGCGTCGCGCTGCTATTCACTGCAGGCACGTCGTGTTTCATTCTCGCGCAGGACGAAAGCCTGCTCATGCCGTTGCTGATACCGCTGCTGCTTTTCGCCGGACTGTGTCTCACAAATTGCGCGCTGATTTCGGTGTGGGAAAGCGAGGTGGATCGCGAACACGGCCAAACCTCGCTCGCGTTACAACTTCCCGGCCGTGCCCGGCTCATTCGCACATTGCCTTGGTTATTGGCGGCTTTGAGCACATGCCATTGGCTGACCACATCGGCCGTAATTTTATCAGCCATTCCCGCCAGCGCGCTGATGCTCGGACTCGTTGATCTTTTTCACCGGCGCAGTGGCCGAGAAATCAGCCGAGTGCTGGCGGACGTCGCATTGCTCACGCCGCTGCCGCTCTGGCTGCTAAGCGCATTGTCGTGAAGTCATCTTCAGGAGATTACAGCGGGCTGGCGCGTGTTTACCACGCTTTGGAGCTTCTCGCATTCGGTCGCGATTTGGAACGAGCGCGTTTTACGCTCATGCCGACTCTGGCCACCTGCCAAAGCATCCTCCTCATCGGCGAAGGCGATGGTCGTTTTCTGCAACGGCTTCTTCAGCTCAACTCGCAAGCGCGGGTGGACTGCATCGACCTGAGTCCTCTCATGATTGCTCGTGCCGCCGAGCGCATCGGGGACGAAGCCCACCGTGTGCGTTTTCAAGTCGGCGACATTCGCCAAATCGAACTCGCGGCCAATCACTATGACGCAGTGGTCACCTGCTTCGTGCTCGATTGTTTTTCTACGTCAGATTGCGCTACCATTATCGCGCGCATCGGCGCCGCCTTGAAACCCAATGCGCTCTGGCTGTGGTCTGATTTCGCATTGCCATCAGCAGGCTTTCAACGATGGCGGGCACGAATATGGGTTGCCGTGCTTCACCTGTTTTTCCGCTGGCAAACCGGACAAGACGTGCGCGAGCTGCCGCCGGCGGAGTCACTGATTACCGCCGCCGGCTTCAAACCGATCGCCGAGGCAACTTTTCAACGCGGCTTGCTGCGCAGCGTGGTATTCAGCCAGCCGGGCTCGGGCACGCGTTCTTCGTGAAGTCGGTGCAAACGCGCCTGCAGCAGCGCGGTCCGACCAAGATAGCCGACAATGCGCCGGGGATGTGCTCGATCCACTACCGGCAGTCGTCCGCAATTGAATCGTAACATGCGGTTCAGCGCCTCGCCCAATGTTTCATCAGCGTAAGTCACATGCACCTTGCTGTGCCCTGCTTCCAGCACCGGCATGGAACCGGCCCGATCGTTGACCAGAGCGCGCGTGATGTCTCCGCGCGTCAAAATGCCAGCCAGTTCGCCTACCGGATCAGTTAGCAGCACTGCTTGATGACTCGTCAGTGCCTGTTCGCCGCGATTAATCCGCTCCGCTAGTTCACCCAAAGGCGTATCGGCCGGCACCAAAGCAGGCGCACGATCCATCACTTGCCCCACCGTGACCTGTTGAAAAACATCAACCTCATACTCCTGATTCACACGCAAACCCCGCCGAGCGAGTTTTTCGGTCATGATCGAATTCTTCATGAACAACAACGCCACCGCATGGGCGATCACCACCACCAGCATCAACGGCAGCACCGAGTCGTAGTCGCGCGTGATCTCGAACGCGAAGATGATGAATGCAAACGGCGCTCGCGCCGCCGCGCCGAAGACCGCCGCCATCGCCACCAATGCAAATGCGCCTGGAGACAACACGGCCGCCGGCACCCAGTGATTTATCACGCCCGCATACAATCCGCCCAAAGCCGCGCCGCACATGAACATCGGCGCCAGCAATCCGCCCGATGTGCCCGAACCCAACGAAACGAGCAACGCCGCCGCCTTGGCCACAAGGATAAGAATCAGCGCCCCCATCGCGAGCTTGGCATTTAGAATGTCAGAAATGACATCGTAGCCTACGCCCAGCACCTGTGGCACAAACAGCGCGATCACGCCGAGTCCCACGCCGCCAATGGCCGGCCACCACATCGGGTGCATCGGCAATTTCGCAAACAGATCCTCGACCCAGTAAAGCGTCTTGCTGAATCCGGCCGCCGCCAGTCCGCAAATCACGCCCAGCGGCAGATACCACATCAGGGCGTTGGGAAATCCGAAATCCACCGCGCCCACCGTGAACATCGCGCCGCGCCCCATCAGCACCAGTCGCACTGCAGTCGCGATCGTGCTGGCGATAACCAGTGGAATAAACGAACGCGGCTTGTATTCAAACAGCAGTAACTCGATCGCGAGGATCACCGCGGCAATCGGCGTGCTGAATGTTGCGGCCATGCCGGCAGCCGCGCCCGCCGCCAGCAGAGTTTTTCGTTCCACGGCGGTCAAATGCAGCAGTTGTCCGATCATCGATCCGAAAGCGCCGCCGGTTTGGATGATTGGTCCCTCGGCACCAAACGGTCCGCCGGTGCCGATGGCAATCGCCGCCGAAACAGGTTTGAGAAACGTCACTCGCGGAGCGATTTTGCTGCGATTAAACAGCACCGCTTCCATCGCCTCGGGAATGCCGTGGCCGCGGATTTTGTCGGAACCAAACCGTGCAATTAATCCGACAACCAATCCGCCTAGCGCCGGCACGATCAGAACTAACCAACCGAGGGTGTGGTTACCCATTCCGGTATGCTCGAATGAGAAGCGCTGGTAGAAGACGAGGTTCGCAAGAACCGTGATCATGCCGTAAAGTGCATACGCAAGCACACCGGCAGCCGCCCCCAGCACGGCGGCCAGTGCCGAGAGCACATACAGGCGCCGGCGCGGTGTCGCGGAGGGAAAATCGGCGCTCAAGTGAGATAGAGACGGAACAGTCATTCCCGGCATTTAATATCGCTTAGCGATATATTACAAGCCGACCATTGACCGAATTCTCCAAACCGTTCATGTGGGTGACATGTCCGCCAATGTGGGAGTGAACCATGCCGATTATGCCGCCTTGGCCGATTTCCGGCATAAATTGAGAAGCTTTCTGCATTTCAGTTCCGAGGCCGCGCAAGAGGCCGGCCTGTCGCCGTCCCAACATCAGGCGTTGCTCGCCATCAAGGCTGCGCCGGCAGATGAACCGCTCACCATCGGTCAACTCGCGGAACGCCTGCAAGTGCGCCATCACAGCGCCGTGGGTTTGATCGATCGCTTAGCAAAACGTCGTTTGGTAAAGCGGAGAACGGACGAAGAGGATCGCCGCAAAGTGCATCTCGTGCTCACCACACAGGGAGAAACGCTGATCTCAAAGCTCTCTTCCGCACACAAGGCAGAGTTGAAAATCATCGGTCCTGCTCTCCGCGATTTGCTGGAGACCATCACCGACGATAATTGAACGAGTCGAACTTACTCCAGCCGCAGCGGCAGAGCTTTATAACGCGCAGCCATCGCATTGAGAATATCACCGGTCATCTGTGATTTGATGTCGTCGCCGGTGAGAATCGTGCGTGACGGGAGGAAATTGGACACGAGCACACAGTAGTCATTGTTGACCATGATGCCGAGTAACTCGCCGGTCTTGCTGAAAACCAAGTCACCCTTTGACGGAGAAAAGTCACCAAACAACCGCTTCATCAACCGATTGTCCACGCGCACGTAACCGGGATGCGTCGGATCGAGCTTGAACGATACCTCGCCGTAACCCGTGCCGCCGCCGTCAATGAGCACGGCGTCGGGAAATTTAAACGGTTCGAGCGCGGTCTGATAGATTTTCACGCCCAACGCGGCGGCTTGGTTTTCATCCACCGGCAGCGCGATCAAACGCGGATCGAGCGACAGAAAATCCATGCGCGGCACCGTGCTGCGATAGGAGCCTCCGCGTGTAAACGTGATGGTGAGCTTTTCCCAATCGGCACTCGGCTCGCGCAACGAGAACGGCGTGTCATTGATGTGCAGCAGGGCGTAGATTTTCTCGCCGTCGGTCACAAAGATGGTGCGCGTCTCGCTGTTGCGGTTGATCGGGCCGAGAAAACTTTGTCGGAACGCGTGGAACGAAGTCGTCACGCGATTCGACATGAATTCGTTGAACAACACGTTGGCGTTGATCGGGCGATTTTCACGGATCTCCTTGGTCAGCTCGCCGGATTTTTCCGCCAATTGTCCCACTCCCTCCGCGAGTTGCACGGTGGTTTGTTGCACCTTTGCGCGTTCCTCGCGCTCCACCTCAGCCTGCTGACGAAACGTTTCAGCTGTTTCCTTGAGCAACTGTTTTTCTTGTTCGGCGACTTTTACCGCCACAGTCAGACCTTGGATTTTCTCCGCCGCCTGCGCTCTTTGCTCTTCGAGTTGCGCGATCGCGGCCGCCTGTCTTTCAGCCTCGGCTTGCTTGGCTTCCAATTCCCGGCGCAAGCGATCCATTTGTTCTTTGGAAAGCGAAGCATCGCGGGCGGCTTGTTCGAGCTGGCGCTGAATTTGATCGGAAAGCATCGACGCGGTTCGCTTGGTCTCGGCCAGTTCGGAATCGAGCCGTTCCCGCTCGGCGGCCACTTGGCTGAGATTTCGACTGCGCTGTTCGAGTTCGACCTCGGTGCTGGCGAGTTTTTCGCTCAAGGCCTCGCGCCGACTCGCCTCATCGGCGAGGGAAAGTTTCATCGCCTCCAGCAGATCGTTCTCCACCGGCGTCGGCCCTTCGCCCGGTTCCGCCGCGACCTGCGGCCCGACCGGCGCAGGCGGACGCGAGATTTCCACCTTCTCCCACTGCGTCAGCGCAATCAGGTTGAGAAAGAGAAAATCGATGATGATGAGCAGCAGGGTCTTGTTCATAACGCCCGGGCGGTCTGGGTTTCCACTTCAAGAATCAGCCGCCGTTTGAATCCGCGCACATGGCGGATCTTCACCAGCGCCACACAAACGAGCCCGAACAAATTCGAGGCGTAGGCGGCGAGCAGGTTGTGCTCGATCACACCGAGCACTTGCAACACGAGCGCCGCGGCCGTGCCCATCATACCGATGTAGAGGCCGCTATCGAAAAGATTGTCCTCGTTTTCGACGAGCCGGAGTTTCAACAACGGCGGCAACGACTCGCGCTGGATCTGATCAAGTTTGCGCAAGCAGATGAAATAAATGCCGACTTGCAGCGCGGCAAAGACGGCGATGGATACGATCGTGGATACATTCATGGCAGTGGCGGGGTCGGTTGAGAGCTCTGGCGGCACAGCCGTGTTGGCCAGCAGCGGAACGGTGAGTTTGAAACGATATTCGGAAAGCGGCGCGGCATTGAGCAGATAAGGTTCTGTCGCCAACACGACGAGGCCTGCGGCCAGTAGTGCCACCACGCCGCTTTGCAAACGTGGCAAGGATGGCGTCTCAGACGCGCGCGGCAGCACCATGCGCTCCAATCCGCGAAACAGGAAAAACGCGCCCAAGAGATAACCGAGATACTTGAGGCCGAGCGTGAGCTTCGGCTGCAGCAGCGCGACGCCCGCAACCTCACTGATCGAAGGCGAGCGCCCACGATTCACCGGCACTTGTCGCGACACGAGTTGCTGCACGGCACCGCGACCGAAACCCAATGCGATCCTCAAATCTTCGGCGCCGGTCGCGCCGTATTGAATCAGATATTCCGCCACAAGATCGGCCGAGTTGGAAAAAAGTGCTGCGGTATAAAACAGCGGCAGTTGATCGGAAGCCACGCGGGATAGGTGCGCGTATTCGCCAACGGTCACCGTGCTGTTGCTACGACCAACCAATCCCGCGAGCTGCATCCAATCCAAGCGCTGCGCGAGCGAAAGCAGATCGAGCGCAAACTCCTCGAAATCACCCAGCCGTCCCGTAGTTGTCGCAGTCTCGGCCAACCCGCGCACTTCGCGCTGCAGTTCCGGCGAAAGATGCTCGCCTTGATACAACAAGGCCGTGAGCAAAATCACCGCGTCGAGCGGTTGACCGCCGGGCTGCGTCGCCGGCACGAAGCGCCCCGTGTCGCGCACCTCGCGCAATGCCAGCACCGCGCGCACGCCTTGCGAACGCGAGTTGGCCAGATAACCGCGCAACGCGTGGCGGGATTTTTGCGTGACCAAAAATCGGATCACCGGCGTGCTTTCGTCCGGAACTTCGGATTCGTGCAATTTAATCAGCGGA
>Ga0207868_1001282_pt1 | contig 18709 bp, 19 predicted proteins | sample Passage237B_FD_187370 | JGI IMG/M metagenome (GOLD analysis project Ga0207868, IMG submission 187370) | Cellulose adapted compost microbial communities from Newby Island Compost Facility, Milpitas, CA, USA - Passage2 37B (SPAdes) (version 3) ... | reverse complement strand
TGCGGCGGGTTCACCACCAGCTTCGTGCGCGCAGATCATTCTTCGTCGTTCCAGACCGGAAGCGGCGGCAACAACGTCTATCTCGGCAATCCGCTCGGCCTGGTGCTGCATTTCCCCGACGACAAGACCGTCTATCACATGGGTGACACCGACATCTTCAGCGATATGGCGCTGATCAACGAGTTGCATTCCCCGCAGGTGGGCATCGTGCCGATCGGCGACCGCTTCACGATGGGAGGGGCGGTAGCAGCGCTCGCCTGCCGGCGCTATTTCAAGTTCGAGACGGTGCTGCCCTGCCATTACGGCTCTTTCCCGATCATCGATCAGACGGCCGAAAAATTCGTCCAGGGGCTGGAAGGCAGCGGGACGAAGGTGCTGACGCCGAAGCCGGGCGACAGCGTCACCGTTTAGCTGGCGGGCGCTCGTTTCCAAACGATGTTGCGCCGCACGCGCGCCGGCTCTATAGGCCGGGTCTGCATTTCCAACGAGTCCGGAGCCAGCGAATGTCCGTCGACCTCGCCACCGTGAAGCGCGTCGCGCGGCTTGCCCGCATCGCCGTCACCGACGAGGAGGCGGAGCGCATGGTGGGCGAACTCAACGCGATCCTGGGCTTCGTCGAACAGCTCAACGAGGTCGACGTCTCGGGAGTGGAGCCGATGACCTCGGTCATCCCGATGGAAATGAAGAAGCGGCAGGATGTCGTCACCGACGGCGGCAAGGCAGCCGATATCGTCGCCAACGCGCCGGCGACCGAGGAGAACTTCTTCCTGGTGCCGAAGGTGGTGGAATAGGCCATGTCCGTCGCCATCTCGGCCGAGACTCCGCTGCAGGACGACGTACGGGCGATGGTGGCGGCGCTCAACGCCTACCTGCAGCCACTCAGCCCGCGTGAGTTCCAGTTTCAGCTCACGGTCGAGGAGATGGCCGACCCGTCGGTCGTCACCTTCGTTGCGCGCGAACCGAACGGCCGGCATCTCGGCATGGCCTCGTTGAAGGATCATGGCGGCGGCGTGGGCGAGGTGAAGCGCATGTTCACGTGGCCGGAGGTGCGCGGCAACGGCGTGGGCGCGATGCTGCTCAAACGCGTCGAGGAGCTGGCGCGCCGGAAGGGCATTATGCGGCTCGTGCTGGAGACGGGCGAGGCGCCAGGGTTCGAGGCGGCGTGGCGCATTTACGAGCGGGGCGGCTTCAGGCGGTGCGGCGCCGTCCTCGACTATCCCGATTCCGGCTGGTCCCGGTTCTACGAAAAGATGCTTGGCTGATGACCGATCTGACGAAATTCACGATTGCCGAGGCGCGCGAGAAGCTTGCCGCGAAGGAATTCACGGCGCTGGAATTGACCGATGCCTATCTGGCGGCGATCGACGCCGCCAACCCGCGGTTCAACGCCTACATCGAGGTGACGCACGAGAAGGCGCGCGAGATGGCGAAGGCCTCCGACGCGCGCCGTGCGTCGGGCGCCATTGGCCCGCTCGAAGGCATCCCGCTCGGGATCAAGGACCTGTTCGCCACCGAGGGTGTGCACACGCAGGCCGCGAGTCATGTGCTCGACCGGTTCCTGCCGCGCTACGAGTCGACCGTAACGGCCAACCTCTGGGCCGACGGCGCGGTGATGCTCGGCAAGCTCAACATGGACGAGTTCGCGATGGGCTCGTCCAACGAGACCTCCTACTACGGCCCGGTCATCAACCCGTGGCGGGCGAAAGGCTCCAACAAGGACCTGGTGCCAGGCGGTTCGTCGGGCGGCTCCGCCGCTTCGGTCGCGGCCTGGCTCTGCGCCGGTGCGACCGCAACCGACACCGGCGGCTCGATCCGCCAGCCGGCGGCCTTCACCGCGACCGTCGGCATCAAGCCAACCTATGGCCGCTGCTCGCGCTGGGGCATCGTCGCCTTCGCGTCCTCGCTCGACCAGGCCGGTCCGATCGCGCGCGACGTGCGCGACGCCGCGATCCTGCTGAAGTCGATGGCCTCGGTCGATCCGAAGGACACGACGTCCGTCGACCGGCCGGTGCCGGACTACGAGGCGGCCATCGGCCAGTCGGTGAAGGGGCTGAAGATCGGCATTCCGAAGGAGTACCGTGTCGACGGCATGCCGGCCGAAATCGAAGAGCTCTGGCAGAAGGGCATTGCCTGGATGAAGGATGCCGGCGCCGAGGTGGTGGACATCTCGCTGCCGCACACGAAATACGCGCTGCCGGCCTACTACATCGTCGCGCCAGCGGAGGCCTCGTCCAACCTCGCGCGCTACGATGGGGTGCGCTACGGCCTGCGCGTGCCGGGCAGGGACATCATCGAGATGTACGAGAAGACGCGCGCCGAAGGGTTCGGGCGCGAGGTCAAGCGGCGCGTGATGATCGGCACCTACGTGCTTTCGGCCGGCTACTACGACGCGTACTACGTCAGGGCGCAGAAGGTGCGGACGCTGATCAAGCGCGACTTCGAGCAAGCTTTCGCCGCGGGCGTCGATGCCATCCTGACGCCGGCCACGCCGTCCGCCGCCTTCGGCGTCGCCGACCAGGACATGGCTGCCGACCCGGTCAAGATGTACCTCAACGACATCTTCACCGTGACGGTGAACATGGCCGGCCTGCCGGGCATTGCAGTGCCCGCCGGGCTCGATGCGAACGGACTGCCGCTCGGCCTGCAGCTCATCGGCCGGCCCTTCGACGAGGAGATGCTGTTCCGAACCGCGGCCGTCGTCGAGAAGGCAGCGGGGCGGTTCGAGCCCACCAAGTGGTGGTGATCCGGGAATCGGCTATGGTCGCCTGATGGACGGGCGGGATGCACAGCGCAGGCGGCTGACCAGGCAGATCGGGGCACGGGCAAGCGGAGCGTCCGCATCGTCGCACGCGCCCTCGGGCGGCACCACCAAGGCGGGCCGCGCGAGGATTCGCGAGACCGACGACGGATCCGAAACGGCAGCGCATGGAGCGGCCTGACCGCGATGTTCTACTATCTCGCCAAGATCTTCTGGCTGGTCGCCGAACCGGTCAGTCTGATTGCAGTCATCCTGGCGGCGGGACTGGCCGCGACGGCGCTCGGCTGGCGCAGGCTGGGCGTTGCGGCCACCGCAGTCGCGCTGTTCATTCTGGTCGTCGCTGCATGGACGTCCGTCGGAGCGCTGATGCTGCATCCGCTCGAAAGCCGGTTTGCACGGCCCGACCCGGCGCCGTCCGAAGTGGCCGGCATCATCGTGCTGGGCGGAGGCTTCGAGGGCGCGGTCAACCGGGCACGCGGCGGATACGAACTCAACGATTCCGGCGACCGCTTCGTCGAGGCAGCGGTGCTGGCGCGGCGCTATCCAGAGGCCAAGGTGGTCGTGACGGGCGGCAGCGGCTCTCTCCTGCTTGAAGGCGAACCCGACGCCGACAGCGCGCCGCGCCTGCTGGTGGCGCTCGGCGTGGAGGCTGGCCGGCTGGTGCTGGAAAATCGATCCCGCAACACGTGGGAGAATGCGCAGTTCACGCGGGATCTGCTGAGCCCGCAGCCGGGCCAGAAGTGGCTGCTGGTCACCTCGGCATTCCACATGCCGCGGTCGATGGGGCTGTTTCGCAAGGCAGGGTTCGATGTCCTTGCCTGGCCCTCGGACTACAAGACGAGCGGCGACGAGCGGCCAGGACTTTCGATGGACAACGCACTCGATTCGCTGGGGAACACGTCAACTGCTATCCGGGAATGGATCGGTCTCTTCGCCTATTGGCTGACGGGCCGAATCGATTCCCCGTTACCGTCACCCTGACGAGCGCGCAGCGGACACGGCAGCGGGAAGCTGGCTGGCACGCCATATTCGCGCCACAGGCATTGACACGCCTTAACCATGCAAGTGCCTGTAAGGGCTGGTGCTTCCTTTCCTAAGTCATCAACGATGTGCGACGGAGCCTCAAATTCGCCTTTTTTTGCGTTGCGAAAGCCGCGCCGACTGGGTAAAGGACGGCCCCCACGAGGGAAACCGAAGCGGCGAGCGTGCCGCTCCCTCCCGGGTCGATTGAATCTGACAGGAAGCCGATGGACGACAGCGTTCAGAAGTCCTGCTGGGGCGTCGCCGCCAAAGCAGTGATCGGGTTTGCCGGCATCATCCTCATTGCCTGGCTGGTCAGTGGCGGCGACACAGTGGTGGCGCTGGCAGGTTGAGCCGGCCGAAATGGCGAACTGACACGGGCGCGGCCTCGGCCGCGCCTTTTCTTTTGCCGCATGTCGCAGCCGGAGAAGGGGAAGTCGGCGGGCGCGCAGCACAATTTCCTTGAATCCCGGGAAATAGGGCTTAGCTGTGGGATATCCCGGAAAGCCCATGTTCCTCTCCGTATTCGACCTGTTCAAGATCGGCATCGGTCCTTCGTCCTCGCACACGATGGGCCCGATGGCGGCGGCTGCGCGCTTCCTCGAGGAGATCGCACGCGGTGACTGGCCACGGCCCGCCGGCGCGCAGGTGTCGGCGCTGAGGGCGAGCCTTCACGGCTCGCTCGCCTTCACCGGTATCGGGCACGGTTCGGACCGCGCGGTGATACTGGGCCTGTCGGGCGAGACGCCGCTGACAGTCGATCCAGACAAAGCGGATGGAATGGTCGAGCAGATCAAGGCGCGCAGGCGTGTCGAGCCTGACGGGCATCCCGCCTATGGTTTCGATCCGGCGGTCGATCTCGTGCTCGACAAGAAGCACCCGCTTCCGGGCCACGCCAACGGCATGACGTTTTCGGCGTTCGATGCGTCCGGCCGGCTACTGCTCAAGCGCATCTACTATTCGGTCGGCGGCGGCTTCGTGGTGTCGGAAGAAGAACTTCAGAGGCAGAAGGACGGGCCTGCGCCGGAGACCCAGAAGGGCGTGCCCTATCCCTTCGCCAACGCCAAGCAGATGCTGGCCATGGCCGAGCGCAGCGGACTCTCGATCGCCGAGATGAAGCGGGCCAACGAAGAATCGCACATGAGCCGCGAGCAGCTCGACGGCGGCCTCGATGCGATCTGGGCGGCGATGGCCGGCTGCATCGAGCGCGGGCTTTCGCGCGACGGTATCATGCCGGGCGGGCTGAAGGTGCGGCGGCGGGCGCGCGCCATCCACGACAAGCTCAGCGACGAGTGGAGCCGCAACCGGCCCAATCCGCTGCTCGCCAACGACTGGCTGTCGGTCTACGCGATGGCCGTCAACGAGGAGAACGCCGCCGGCGGCCGCGTGGTGACGGCGCCGACGAACGGCGCGGCCGGCGTGGTGCCGGCGGTCATCCGCTACTGGCTGCACTTTCACCCCGAGGCCGACCAGGCGTCGATCCGCGATTTCCTGCTGACCGCGGCGGCGGTGGGCGGCATCATCAAGCACAACGCATCGATCTCGGGCGCCGAGGTCGGCTGCCAGGGGGAAGTCGGTTCCGCCTCCGCCATGGCCGCGGCCGGGCTCTGTGCCGTCATGGGCGGCACGCCGGCGCAGGTGGAGAATGCGGCGGAGATCGCGCTGGAGCACCATCTCGGCATGACCTGCGATCCGGTCGCGGGGCTGGTACAGGTGCCGTGCATCGAGCGCAATGCGCTCGGCGCGGTCAAGGCGGTGACTGCCGCCTCACTTGCGATCAAGGGGGACGGCACGCATTTCGTGCCGCTTGACGCCGCGGTCGAGACCATGCGCCAGACCGGACTCGACATGAACGAGCGCTACAAGGAAACCAGCCTCGGCGGTCTGGCGGTGAATGTCGTGGAGTGCTGAGCGCGCTTGTTGGCTCAGCCCATGTTGCGCAGCGCCTCCGCGTCCACGCGGCCGAAATCCAGCGCCTCCTCGATGCGCCCGCGAAGCCAGCCATTGGCGGGATCCTTGTCGAACCGCTTGTGCCAGAAGAGGCTGCCGCCGAGGATGGGCGGATCGAAGGGCGGCATGTACAGATTCAGGTCGAGCATCGACGCTGCGCGCCGGGCGAAATGAACCGGAAGGTTTCCGAGCAGATCGCTTTCGGCGACGCAGAGAGCCACGGCCTGGAAATGCGGAACCGTCATCGCAACGGTTCGCGTCAGCCCTTGCTCGACCAGCGCCGCATCCATGGACCCCCTGAATGAGCCATCCATGGACATCAGTACTTGCGGAATCTGGCAGAACACTTCGGGCGGGATTCGCCGGCCCGGCGCAATGGCGTTTGCCAGCAGGACAGGATGGTCTTTGCGCGCCACGCTGACGATGTAGGAATCATGCAGCTTCTTCTGGGCAATCCACTCCGGCACCTGGAACGGTGGGCCGACTGCCAGGTCCACCCTGCCGTCGCTGAGCTGGGCCGCGATCTCGGAACTGGCATGATCGAGCATCTGCAGGCGCACTGACGGGGCGGCCGGTGCAATCGCCTGCGCTAGCCGCGGCATGAGCAGGCTGGAAAAGTAGTCCGAGCCGATGATGCGGAAGGTCTGCCTGGACGTTCCGGGGTCGAACTCCGCTGCTGCGCGCAGCGCCTCTTCGACTTGCGCGAGTGCGGAGCGCACAGGTTGCTGGAGCATCAGCGCGCGCGGAGTCGGCACCATGCTGTTGCCGTCGCGGACGAAGAGCTGGTCCCCTGTGATCTGGCGCAGGCGGCCGAGTGCCGAACTCACGGCCGGCTGGCTCAGTCCGATGCGTTCGCCCGCGCGAACCGTGCTCCTCTCCAGCATCATCGCGTCGAAAACGCGAAGGAGGTTCAGGTCGAGCGCAGCGAAATTCATGTCGTGAATAGCCTCAATACGATCATGCGATTTCCCGCTGCGCCCTTCACGCAATAGCAATCATGGCGCGCGTCCAGCGCACCGAGCCTACCGGCTAGCTGCAATCAGGGGAACATCAGCCATGAACATCAATGTGAGCACTGCCCGCAGCCGGGCATCAGTTCGATGGATGACGACGGAGTATGCAACAACGCTCGCCAAGGGGGACAGCGCCGGTCTGATCGGCATCTTCGAAAGCAGGGTGCCCGCGGGCGAAGGGCCGCCGCTGCACGTGCATCACAACGAAGACGAAGTGCTGCACATTCTGGAAGGCCAGTACGAGTTCTGGCTCGATGGCGCAACGAGCAAGGGCGGGCCCGGCACGTCGGTCTTTCTGCCACGCGGCGTGCCGCACAGCTTTCGTGTGCTTGGCGACAAACCGGGACGCAATCTCGCGATCGTGACGCCGGGCGGTTTCGAATCCTTCTTCGGCGAAGCGGCGGCGCGCGATCTCTTGATCCCGCGGGATATGGCCGAATTGATCGAACTGGCGAGTCGCTACGGGCTCGAGTTCCTCGGTCCCGTGCCTTGGGTCGATTGAAGTGTGCAAAGGGTCGCATCACCTTGCCAAGGTGATGCGGCCATCCTCCCGCCGACCCATTCGGGACGGGGTTGCAGAATGTTAAAGTCCCGCGGTCCAGCATGCCGGCCAGCAGCCGACAGAGGAGGACCGCCATGTTTGTACCAAGCCCACTTTCCCGCCAGGCCTCGATCAGCCGCCGCGACATGCTCCAGCTCGGGGTGGGCGCGGCCGCGCTCCTGAGCACCGGTGCGGTTGCCGGGGCAGCCACCGGAAGCGATATCCCGACGACAGGCAACGAGGAGCCGAAGCTCGCAGCGTTCGACAAGCTGATGGCGGACGCGATGGCGCGGTGGGACATCCCCGGCGGGCAGCTCGCGATCGCGCATGACGGCCGTCTGGTCTTCAACCGCGGCTACGGCTACGCCAGCGTCGAGGACCAGGAGGTGGTGGAGCCAGACGCGCGTTTCCGCATCGCCAGCAGCTCGAAGCCGATCACGGCGGTGGCGGTCCTCAAGCTCGTCGATCAGGGAAAGCTTGCGCTCGACACGCCGGTATTTCCGCTGCTCGCGTATGAGCGGCTGCCGAATGCGCCGTATGACGCCCGCCTCGACCGCGTCACCGTCAGACATCTGCTCATGCACGCAGGCGGCTGGAACTCGGCGCTCGGCGTCGATCCGCAATATCTGCCGTGGCCGCTGCTTGCCGCCCATGTGCTGGGTGTTCCCAATCCGCCCGAAGCCGAGGACATCGTGCGGGCCATGCTTGCCCAGCCACTCGACTTCGATCCCGGTACGAAGAGCGCCTATTCCAATTTCGGCTTCAACGTGCTCGGCCGGGTGATCGAGCACGTCTCCGGCCAGCCCTACGAGCGGTTCGTGCTCGACGAGGTGCTTGCGCCGGCCGGCATCGGCTCGATGGCGATCGGCGGCACGACGCTGGAGGAGCGGCTGCCGGGCGAGGTGCGCTACTACGCGCCAGACGGGATGGCGCCCAGGCCGAGCGTGTATCCAGGCGGCGGGTTCGTGCCGGTCGCTTACGGTTCGTTCTACCTGCGCTCGCTCGATGCCCATGGCGGCTGGATCGCCTCGGCGAGCGACCTCGTCCGCTTCATGCTCGCCATCGACGGCAGCCGCGGCGAAAGGCTGCTTAGGCCGGAAACCGTGTCGGCGATGGAAAGTGCGCGGCGACCCCCGGCCGCGGCGGCTGGCGCCGGCAATCTCAAGGAAGCGCTGGGGCTCGGCTGGAACAGCGTCGCCAAGGATGGCGGCTACGAGTGGTCGCACGCCGGGGCGCTGGAAGGCTCCAACGCATCCTGGATGCTGCGCACGGCGGACGGAACGGCGCTCGCCTTCGTCTTCAACAGCCTGCCCGCGGACTATAACGGATTCTTCGGCGATATCCTGCCGCAGTTCCAGCAATTGATCGCGGCAACGAAGGACTGGCCGGAGACGAATCTTTTCGAATAGACCGGCTGCGGGGTAGCCGGCCCACCGAGGGCCGCTGCTGAAATAATGGCGCCTGCGGCAATTCCCCACCTGTCTGCCCGCTGCTATGCTGGCAGCAGAGGGGAACCATGAACATGTCCACGTCAAAGCCAGCCGACTGGCTGGTGCCGGGGCTGCTGCTCATCCTTTGCGTGGTGCCGGCGGCCGCCGGTGTCGCACGGCTGGTGATGCTGGGCGAGGGCGGTCCCCTGACGCCGGACAATGCCCGGTTCTTCGCGGCACCGTGGCCCGTGGCGCTGCACATTGTCAGCGCGATATTCTACAGCGTGATCGGCGCGTTCCAATTCGCGCCCGCGCTGCGCCGGCGTCGTCCGGGCTGGCACCGCGCTTCCGGTCGCATGCTGGTGCCGACTGGGCTGGTCGCGGCGCTGAGCGGCATCTGGATGACCCTGTTCTACCCGCATGTGGAAGGCGACTCGGTTCAGGTCTACTGGGTCAGGCTGCTCGTCGGCTGGGGCATGGTCGCGGCCCTCCTGCTCGGCTTCGCCGCGATCAGGCGTCGGGAAATTTCGCGCCATCGGGCGTGGATGATGCGCGCCTACGCGCTCGGCATGGGTGCGGGCACGCAGGTGGTGCTCGGCGGCCCGCTGCTCATTGCATTCGGATCGACCAGCGAGTTCGTGCGCACGCTCTACATGGCCGGCGGGTGGGGCCTGAACCTGGCCATCGCCGAGTGGCTCATCCACAGGGGAGCCGCGGCCAGGCCGCTGGCTGTGGACAATCGCGGCGTCATTTGACCTCGCCGGCTGCCGGGCCTAGTCACAAGCCATGGGCCTCAACATCATCAAGCTCTGCGTTGGCTGCGACTGCGTCGAGGATCTCGAGACGTGGATCGCCTACCGCCTCGAGGAGAAGCGACGCGCAGGCGAACCGCTGGAGCATTTCCACATCACCCGCATGGTGCCGAAGCGCACCGACGAGCTCGACGGCGGCTCACTCTACTGGGTCATGAAGGGTTCGGTGCAATGCCGGCAGCGGCTGCTCGAAGTGCGCCCCTTCATCGACGGCGAGGGGATATCGCGCTGCCGGCTCGTCCTCGATCCGAAGGTGGTGCGCACCGAGTGGCAACCGCGCCGTGCCTTTCAAGGGTGGCGCTATCTCGAAGCCAAGGATGCGCCCCGCGACCTGCCGGACGGGTCCGAGGCCGCCATGCTGCCGCCGACGCTGCGGCGGGATCTCGCCGAACTCGGCTTGCTTTGACTCTCTGGCGAGGGCGGCAGAAGCACTATTCTCCACCCCGATCCACCGCCAGATTTCCGTCTTCCCAGACCTCAACGCGTTTAACCACACCGGTCACAGTTCGTGACATGTGCGCGATTTGAATTGATCGCGCTTTAAAAACGCGCCATTCTTTCAACGGGGTAGGGAGTCTGGGTACCATGTACTTTTCTGGCGTAAACGGTCACGCGGACAGCAAGCCGCGCCGAACTGCTCACGTCATCGTCTGCGGTAACGAGAAGGGCGGGTCCGGCAAGTCCACAACGGCGATGCACATCGCGGTTGCATTGCTGAAGTCGGGGTACAGTGTTGCGACGGTCGACCTCGACGGCAGGCAGCTTTCACTCACCCGCTATGTCGAAAACCGCCGCCGCTGGGCGCGCACGACCCGGCTGCAGCTCGAGGTGCCGCGGCATTTTCATGTCCCGCCGGCCAATCGCGACACGATCGCCGATACGGAAAGCGAGGAGTTCCGGCAGCTCACCGAGGGGCTGGGCGAGATCGAGGACAACCACGATTTCGTGGTCATCGATACGCCGGGTTCCGACACCTTCCTCAACCGAATGGCGCATCGCATCGCCGACACGCTGGTGACGCCGATGAACGACAGCTTCGTCGATTTCGACGTGCTGGCGCGCATCGATCCCGTCAGCCACGAGATCCTGGAATTGTCACAATACGCCTCGGCCGTGCGCGAGGCGCGGCGCCAGCGCCGGCAGACCGACAACTCGATCCTCGACTGGATCGTGGTGCGCAACCGCATGTCCACGATCAGTTCGCGCAACGAGCAGAAAATCGACTCCTGTCTGCGCAACCTGTCGGTCCAGCTCGGATTCCGGCTTGCCGACGGGATTTCGGAGCGTGTCGTGTTTCGCGAGTTTTTCCCGATCGGGCTGACTGCCCTCGACGATTTCGAGGAGCACGTGCTCGGCACCAAGCCGACGCTTTCGCATCTCGCGGCACGCCAGGAGATCCGGCAGCTGCTGACGGCGCTGCGCCTGCCGACCGACGAGGTCGGACGCAAGCGGGCCTTCCTGCGCCAGCGATACGCCGAGGCGATCAGCCGGCCCATCGCGATGCCGGACATCTTCGTGAACTGAGGTTCCGAGACCGGGCTCGAGAGACGCGGGGGATGCACTTGCTTCCCCGCAACCAAAATCACATCTTTGCTGCATGAGCGACAGCAAGCCCCCGGCCAAACCCGCGGGCGCGGAGGCGCCGGCAGTCAGCAAGTCGAGCAGCGCCGAGGTCGAGGCATTCGTCCGGCAGGCGCGGGCTATGGCCGTGCCGTCGTCCGGCCAGGGCCGGCTGATACTCGCGCTCGATGCCACGATGAGTCGGCAGCCGACCTGGGATCTCGCGTGCCGGCTGCAGGCCGAGATGTTCGACGCGGTCGGCAAGGCCGGCAACCTCGCCGTGCAGCTCGTCTATTTCCGTGGCTTTGGCGAATGCCGCGCCTCGCGCTTCGTGACCGACACCGGCTCGCTGAAGACGCTGATGACCAAGATCGATTGCCGCGGCGGCCAGACGCAGATCGGCAAGGTGCTCTCCCACGCCCTGAAGGAAACGGCGCGCGGCAAGGTCAACGCTCTCGTCTATATCGGGGACGCGATGGAGGAGAACGTCGACGAGCTTGCGGCGAAGGCCGGGCAACTCGGGATGCATGGCATGCCGGCGTTCATCTTCCAGGAGGGGAGGGACCCGGCGGCCGAGGTCGCGTTCAAGGAGATCGCGCGGCTGACCAAGGGTGCGTGGTTCCGCTTCGACCAGAATTCAGCGGCACAGCTGGCCAAGCTGTTGTCGGCCGTGGCCGTGTTCGCGACCGGCGGCCTCAGGGCGCTGGAAGCACGCGGGCGACCCGAGGACCGGCTGATGCTCGAACATCTGAAGGGCCGCAAATGACCTTCATGATCGTCATCGCCGCGCTGGCGCTGCTCGTTGTCCTGTTCATCTACGGCTTCGTACGCGCCAATCCCACCCAACTCGCCGACAGCCTGCGGCTGGCAGGACCGCTGGTGGTGGCGATCGCCGCGGTGGTTCTGTTGATCGCCGGGCGTGGCGGCCTTGCAGGCACGCTGCTCATGCTGGCGCTCACCTGGTATGCGGCCGCTCGCCGGCGGCGCGCGGCCCGGCGATCGCCCGGGCAGCGGTCCTACGTGCGCACTGCAGCGCTCGAAATGGAACTCGACCTCGACAGCGGCGGGCTAGAGGGACTGGTGCTTGCCGGCCGCTTTGAAGGCAGGGAGCTTTCGACGCTCAGCCTTGAGGACCTGCTCGCGCTGCGTACCGATCTCGCCGGCGATGGCGAGAGCCTACAGTTGCTGGAAACCTATCTTGACGGCCGTTTTCCCGTCTGGCGCGAGCACGTGGAGGCGAAGCCGGACGACCGGCAGGGAGGCGCGCCACGTTCGGGCTCCATGACCAAGCAGGAAGCCTACCAGGTCCTTGGTCTTGAACCGGGAGCCTCCGCGGCGGATATCCGCAAGGCCCATCGCCGCCTGATGCAGCGCCTGCATCCCGACATGGGCGGTTCTTCCTTTCTTGCGGCCCGCATCAACGAGGCCAAAGACGTTCTTCTCTCCGAACAACACTGACTCCCTCGACACGAGACAAACCAGGAGTGGGAGGCCCCCGCCTCCAGAGACCTACTGCTCTACGGCGTAGCAGGCGATGTCCTTGTTCTTGAGTGCGGCGCAGGCATCCCACGCCTCGGCCTTCGAGCCGAACCCTGCATAGCGGGCACGAATGTACAGCGTGCCGCCTTTCTGGAACGGTTCGGTGAAAGGTTGCGCTTGTGCCAGGATCGGCCCGGCCTCCTGCCTGACACGGGCAAGCAGGGCCTCGGCCTCTGGAACGCTGCCCACCGACGCAACCTGGATCACCCAGCCGGACGGCGTGGACGAGGTTTCGACGAGGTCTATGTCGCCCTCGCCAGTTTCCGGCTCGCCGAGCGCGGCCGGTGGGCGCGCGATCGGCAATGGCTGGGCGGCGACGCCGGCGATCGCCGCACGGGCGGCACCGGCGGTCGGGGCGGTGACGGTCTGGCCGGAATAGGCGACGATGCTGTCGGTCGGGCGGCTGTCAGGCGTCGGAATGTCAGTAGAGGGCAGCACGATCGCGCCGGCGCTCGCCATCGTCGCGGATGCAGACGGCTTACGTCCTGCCAGCAACATGCCCTTGTCGCGGGTTGAGGCCTTCGGCAGGTAGCGGCCGATCAGGTCCACCATGTGGGCATCGCGGCTGCGGGCGGTCTTGCCGCCCATGACGACTGCGACCAGGCTCCTGTTGCCCGAGCGCACCGACGTGACCAGGTTGAAGCCCGAGGCGCGGATGTAGCCCGTCTTGATGCCATCGACGCCTTTTACCCTGCCAAGCAGCCGATTGTGGTTTCCCAGCCGCTTGCCGGCCACCACCACCGATCGCGTGGAGAAATAGTCATAAAACTGCGGAAAGTGCTCACGCAGCGCGATGCCAAGCATGGCCATGTCGCGAGCGGTGGTGTGCTGGGCAGGGTCGGGGAGCCCGTGGGCGTTGCGGAACACGGTTCTGCGCATGCCGAGTTCGCGCGCCTTCCTGGTCATCATGCGCGCGAATTGCTGCTCACTGCCGCCAAGCATCTCGCCCAGCGCGGTCGCGACGTCGTTGGCCGAACGCGTGACCAGCGCGTAGATCGCCTCCTCGACGGTAATGGTGGCGCCCGCCTTGACGCCCAGCTTCGAGGGCGGCTCGCCCGCGGCATGCGCCGAAAACTTGACCGGGGTCGACTTCCTGATCCTGCCGTCGGCCAGAGCCTCGAACGTCAGGTACAGCGTCATCATCTTGGTCAGCGAAGCAGGGTAGCGGTGTGCGTCGGCATTGCTCTCGTAGAGCACCTTGCCGGTGTTCGCGTCGATGACGATGCCTGCATATTTCGGATTGGCATGCGCCGGGGCGCTGAGACCAGCGGCGATCGCGAACACTGCGATGAGAAGGAGAATTCGGTTCAGTCCGAGCCCGGACCAGGACAGAGCTTGACGCACTGGCACACCCGTCGAAGTTCTTGTGTGGCCCCGGCATGCGTGCTGCCGAGCATTTGGCTCAAGTTACGGGGATGCGCGTTACCAATCGGTTTATGGTAACCGTCGCGTTCACCATTTCAGGTCGATTTTTTGCAAATCCTAGCGGTTTTTGGGGCGGTAGATGCCGGGCGTCTTGACAGTTTGTGCATCGCACCATAAGTTGTGTGCATTGCACAAACTGACGGCTGAGGCCGCACCCTGAAAGGAACGTCCCCGATGTTTCGCAATTTCGAAGATGGCAGCAAGTTCGGCAAGGAGGCCGTGGACACCGGCCTGAAGAGCTTTGCCGCGGTTTCCAAAAGCATGCAGGCGATCGCGGCCGAGGCGGCCGACTACTCGAAGAAGGCGATCGAGAACGGAAGCGCCACATTCGAGAAGCTGTTTGCGGTGAAGTCGCCCGAGAAGGCCCTCGAGGTCCAGGCCGACTACCTGAAGCAGAGCTACGAAGGCTTCGTCGAGCAGGCGACGAAGATGAGCGGCCTGTTCGCCGAGATGGCGAAGGATGCCTACCAGCCCTTCGAGCAGTTGGTTGCCAAGGCCAAGTAGGGCCTGAACCGACTCCCAATCAGAGCAACACTGGCGGTCGCCGTGACGCGGCCGCCGTCCCGGAACGAAGAATGGGTTCGCTGCGTTAAGCAACGCGAGGTTCCCATGAAACGCCGGTCGCTCGCCCGAGCATACAGCTACGCCTGGATCACCGCCGGGCTTTTCGTTTTCAGCATCGTCGGTCACTGGGTATTCGGCTGGTTCGCCTTCGTCGGCGAGCAAGTCGAGCATGGGCAGGCGGCCGATGTCGGCACCTATCTTCTCGAGATGGGCCGCGACACGTTCGAGAACTGGCAGTCCGAATTCCTGCAGCTGCTGTGGCAGGTCGGCGGACTGGCCTTCTTCCTGTTCCTCGGCTCGCCGCAATCGAAGGAAGGCTCGGACCGCCTGGAAGCGAAGGTCGACATCATCCTGAAGCGGATCGATCCCGATGCCGAGGGCGTGATCCACGAACTCAATGAAATGTATGGCGGGCGCGAAACAGACGCGCCCCATGCCCACAAGCACCGCGGCGGGCAGCAATAATTCTCATTCCGTCACGACAACCTCCCAGCCTCGCACCCCACCTCCCCGGGCACGCGCACATTCCCTTTCGGAAGGCGTGCCCGCATGGCTCTCCAGATCACCAGCATTTTCCCGGCTCCAGCCCCGCGCCATATTGTCAGCGTAAAAGAAGGGCTTAAAATCCCTGGAAAGTGCCCTACATGTCGTCTCTGGATCCCGGGGTGCGACATCAGGGAAATGGAAGATCGGCGAGGGCGCCATGCTGCTCAACATGGCCAGGATGAGTGATCGCGAAGACGACTTGGGCGGTTCGGACGGAGTAGGCCGGGGCACCGCGGTCATCACACGGACGAGGCCGAAGACAAAGAAGCCGAGCCTCTATCGAGTCCTCCTGCTCAACGACGACTACACGCCGATGGAATTCGTGGTGCACGTGCTCGAGCGGTTCTTCCAGAAGAACCGCGAGGCCGCGACGCGCATCATGCTGCACGTTCACAACCACGGCGTGGGCGAATGCGGGGTCTATACATTCGAGGTGGCCGAGACGAAGGTGTCCCAGGTCATGGATTTTGCCCGTCAGCATCAGCATCCGCTGCAATGCGTGATGGAGAAGAAATGAGGTTTCTAAATGCCGGCTTTCTCCCAAGGCCTGGAACGGGCGCTCCACCAAGCGCTGACATTCGCGAACGAGCGTCACCACGAATACGCGACGCTCGAACATCTGCTGCTGGCGCTGATCGATGACCAGGACGCTTCCGCGGTGATGCGTGCCTGCAACGTCGACCTGGAGGAGCTGCGGAGGACGCTGATCAACTATATCGACACCGAACTCGATAATCTGGTCACGGGCTACGACGAGGATTCGAAGCCGACCGCAGGCTTCCAGCGTGTCATTCAGCGCGCGGTGATCCACGTGCAGTCGTCGGGGCGCGAGGAGGTTTCCGGCGCCAACGTGCTGGTCGCCATCTTCGCCGAGCGCGAAAGTCACGCCGCGTTCTTCCTGCAGGAACAGCAGATGACCCGCTACGACGCGGTCAACTACATCTCCCACGGGATCGCCAAGCGCCCCGGTTCTTCGGAGCCGCGCGCGCCGCGGGGCGCCGAGGAAGAGCAGGCGAGCCAGAGCGGCAGCGAGGCTTCCGAGGACGGCGGCAAGAAGAAACAGCAGGACGCGCTGTCTGCCTACTGCATCAATCTCAACAAGAAGGCGCGGGCGGGGCGCATCGACCCGCTGATCGGGCGCGAGGCCGAGATCAACCGCACGATCCAGGTGCTGTGTCGCCGCTCCAAGAACAACCCGCTCTACGTGGGCGATCCCGGCGTCGGCAAGACGGCGATCGCCGAGGGCCTTGCGAAACGAATCGTCGAGGGCGACGTTCCCGACGTGCTGCGCGACGCCACCATCTTCGCGCTCGACATGGGCACGCTGCTTGCCGGCACGCGCTACCGGGGCGACTTCGAGGAACGGCTGAAGCAGGTCGTCAAGGAACTCGAGGAATATCCCGGAGCGGTGCTGTTCATCGACGAGATCCACACTGTGATCGGCGCAGGCGCGACCTCGGGCGGGGCGATGGACGCCTCGAACCTGCTGAAGCCGGCGCTCTCGTCAGGCACGATCCGCTGCATCGGCTCGACCACCTACAAGGAGTTCCGCCAGTTCTTCGAGAAGGACAGGGCGCTGGTGCGCCGGTTCCAGAAGATCGACGTGAACGAGCCGTCCGTCGACGACGCGATCGCCATCATGAAGGGCCTGAAGCCTTATTTCGAGGACTTCCATCGGGTCCGCTACACGAACGACGCGATCAAGGCGGCCGTGGAACTGTCGGCCCGCTACATCAACGACCGCAAGCTGCCGGACAAGGCCATCGACGTGATCGACGAATCCGGCGCCTCGCAGATGCTGCTGCCGGAGTCGCGTCGCAAGAAGACGATCAGCGTCAAGGAGATCGAAGCGACGATCGCCACCATGGCGCGGATTCCGCCGAAGACCGTTTCGGCCGACGACGAGAAGGTGCTGAGCACGCTCGAGGACGAGCTGAAGCGCGTCGTTTACGGCCAAGACACTGCGATCTCGGCGCTCGCATCCGCGATCAAGCTGGCGCGGGCGGGTCTGCGAGAGCCGGACAAGCCGATCGGCTGCTATCTGTTCTCGGGTCCGACCGGCGTCGGCAAGACCGAGGCCGCGAAGCAACTCGCTGCCTCGCTGGGCGTCGAATTGCTGCGCTTCGACATGTCGGAATACATGGAGCGGCACACCGTCTCGCGGCTGATCGGCGCACCTCCCGGCTATGTCGGCTTCGACCAGGGCGGGCTGCTGACCGACGGCGTGGACCAGCACCCGCATTGCGTGCTGCTGCTCGACGAGATCGAGAAGGCGCATCCGGACCTGTTCAACATCCTCTTGCAGGTGATGGATCACGGGAAGCTCACCGACCACAACGGCAAGCAGATCAACTTCCGGAACGTCGTCCTGATCATGACGACCAACGCTGGCGCGGCGGATCTCGCAAAGCCCGCCATCGGCTTCGGCTCGTCGAGGCGCGAAGGCGACGACATGGAGGCGATCAACCGCCTGTTCTCGCCGGAGTTCCGCAACCGGCTCGATGCGGTCATCCCGTTCGGCTCGCTGCCGGTGCCGGTGATCCATCAGGTCGTGCAGAAGTTCGTCATGCAGCTCGAGGCGCAGCTGGCCGAACGCGGGGTGACCTTCGAGCTGACGCAGGAGGCGATCTCGTGGCTTGCAGACAAGGGCTATGACGAGCGCATGGGTGCGCGGCCGCTCGCCCGCGTCATCCAGGAACACATCAAGAAGCCGCTGGCCGACGAGGTGCTGTTCGGTCGCCTGAAGAAGGGCGGCACGGTGCGCGTGTCGGTCGAGACCAAGGAGGATGGCGCCTCCGAGCTCAAGCTCGAGCCGTTGCCGGCCGACCTGCCGGTGAAGCCGAAGAAGGAAGAGCCGGAGGGCCGGCCCAAACGACGCCCCGCGAGGGCGGCGAAGAAGCCGGCCGCCAAGGGCAAAGCGGTTGCCAAGCCCTCGGGCGAAAGCGCCAAGCGCAGCCTCGTTCCGCAGCTTCCGCGCAAGAGCTGAGTGAATCACAGACAAGTTTGCGAAACGGCCGGCCTCGAAGCCGGCCGTTTTTGCGTTGAGATATTCTCGCTGCACTCAGATATCCACGCACGAAGCGTAATCCGGGATGGCGCGAGAATCTTGCGAAATCAGTGGCTTGCGGGCCCAGGCGGATAAAATGAATCCGGCCCTTCACAAGCCGATTCAGCTATATCATCCAAGTGCTGCGCGGATCTTTTCGGCGTTGGATGCCAGCACTTCCGGCTTTTCCATCTGGCCGGTGTGCGGCTTCAGCGCCACGCCTTCGAAGCGGGGAATGACGTGGACATGGGTGTGGAAGACGACTTGGCCGCCGGCCGGCTCGTTGAACTGCTGGATGGTGACGCCCTGCGCGTCGAACGCCTTGAGCACGGCCTTTGCCAGCTTCTGCACGGTGCGGTAGACGGCGGCGAGGCTGTCGGGGTCGATGTCGAGGATGTTGCGCGACGGCTTCTTCGGGATCACCAGGCAGTGGCCGTCGCCGCGCGGCATGATGTCCATGAAGGCGAAGGTTTCGGCATCCTCGTAAAGCTTATGGGCCGGTATC
>Ga0207868_1001278_pt1 | contig 18743 bp, 21 predicted proteins | sample Passage237B_FD_187370 | JGI IMG/M metagenome (GOLD analysis project Ga0207868, IMG submission 187370) | Cellulose adapted compost microbial communities from Newby Island Compost Facility, Milpitas, CA, USA - Passage2 37B (SPAdes) (version 3) ... | reverse complement strand
CCGCCATATCAACCGTGGTGCGCTCCGCACCGCCTGTTTCGAGCGCGGGCACGATTTGCAGTATGGTCGGGCGCGGATTCAACTCTTCGAACGGATTGGCCAAAGGCGGGAATCCCTGTTGGATGATCGCCCCCAAGGAAGCGAAAGAGGCAAAAGACAATGACCGACACGACCTCACCTCGCAAGCTTGAGCGCCCGCCTTACGAGGGAAGCAGCGGCGAGACGCTTGCCTGTCTCGTCGAGGAACCCGCATCGCCGCGCCCGACGGGCCTTACCTGGCTTGGCGGTTTCAAGTCTGACATGACGGGCACCAAGGCGAGCGCCCTTGCGGATTGGGCGCGCGGGGCAGAGCGGCATTTTACACGCTTCGATTATTACGCGCATGGCGCATCGAGCGGGGATTTCCGCAAGGCGACAATCGGGCGGTGGCTTGATGATGCGCTGGCCGCGCTCGACACGCTGGCGAAAGGCCCGCAAGTGCTGATCGGCTCCAGCATGGGTGGCTGGATAGCACTACTCTGCGCGCTGGCGCGGCCTGAGCGCGTGAAAGGACTGGTACTTATCGCGCCCGCGCCGGACTTCACCGAAGAGCTGATGTGGAAAGGTTTCTCGCAGGAGATCCGCGACGCGCTCATGCGCGAGGGCCTTTATCGCGAGCCTTCCGACTATTCCGATGAGCCTTATGAAATCACCATGAAGCTCATCGAAGAGGGGCGGAACCATCTCATTCTCGACAAGCCGATCCCGCTTCACATGCCAATACGCATCCTTCAGGGCATGAAGGATGAAGATGTGCCCTGGCAACATGCGATGCGGCTTGTCGAGCAACTTGAAAGCAGCGATGTCATCATCACCCTGTCGAAATCAGGCGATCACCGGCTTTCGACGCCGGAAGACATTCAGCGCCTCATCGAGACGGTGGAAGGGTTGCTAGCCGACATCGAAAAACCATTATAGGCCGTTTTCCAGGAGCGCCTTCAGCCCTTCGCGATAGGTCGGATAGGCAAGCTCGACGCCGAGTTCTTCATGGATGCGACGGTTCGAAACGCGGCGCGAAGCCATGTAAAAACTCGCAGCCATCGGCGAGAGGTTTGCTTCCTCGAAGGCCACCTCGGGCGGCGGCTCCTTGCCGAGAAGCAGCGCCGCATAGGCGACGACATCGGGTGCGGGCGCTGCTTCGTCATCGCAGACATTATAGACGGCGCCGGGATTGGGCCGCGCGATGGATGCCTCCAGCACCGTCGCAATGTCTTCCACATGGATGCGTGAAAAAACCTGCCCTTCCTTCACGATGCGACGCGCGGTGCCCTCAAGCACGCTTTTGAGCTGGTTGCGGCCCGGCCCGTAAATCCCAGCAAGGCGGAAGATGTGGAGCGGCAACCCGCTCGCTCGCGCAAACGTCGTCCATGCCGCTTCAGCTGCGGCGCGGCGGTCGCTGCGGGCAACTGCCGGATCGAGCGGTGTGTCCTCGCTCACCCAGCCGCCTTTTCTGTCGCCGTAAACGCCGGTGGTGGAAAGATAGCCCGCCCATTCGATAGCGGGGACAAGTTTGCGCAAGATGTCCTGATGCGCGGCGAGCACGGGATCACCTCCCTCGCCGGGCGGGGTCGAGATCAGAAGATGTGTCGTGCCCTTGAGCGCCTCTTCAGGCAATGGCTTGTCGCCAGCAAAGATGAATGCCTCTATCCCCGCCGCGCGGAGATCTGCCATCTTTTCCTCTGTCCGGCCGGTGCCTGCAACGCTGCCGCCCTGCGCTGCAAAGCGGCGGGCGAAGACGCGCGCGCTATAGCCGCACCCGAAACAGAAGAGCCGCTTGCCCGCTTTCATCTTGTTTCCTCTCTCTTCACGAGAACTGGCGCTTGCAAGAAGGAGCGCGCTGGACAACCCTGTCGCCCATGAAAAACATGACCTTGCCTTCGCTGGCGCTTGCCGCCCTTCTCTTTGCCCCCTGCGCGGCACTTGCGCAAGCTGAGGGGGAAGCCGGGTTGCCCGATTATGATGAGTGTCTTGAGCTTGTCGCGGAAGATGCGGCCCGCGCGCTCGCCATGGCGCAGACGATGAAGCTGCAACGGGGCGACGCAGAAGCAGGCGCGCTTCACTGCGAAGCGCTGGCGCTGATGGGGCTCAACCGGGCGGACGAGGCAGGCAGCACCTTCTTCACGCTTGCCGAAAGGCTGACACGCGCGGATGACGCCATGCGCGCGGAAATCTATGCGCAGGCTGGTGATGCCTGGTCGATTGCCGGTTCGACGGACTCCGCCATCCGCGCCTATGACAATGCCATTGCGCGGATGCCCGATGAGGCGACCTATTACACGGGCCGCGCACGGGTGAAGGCGATTTCAGGAAACTGGGAAGGCGCGCGCAGCGATGCCGCCGAGGCGCTCGCCCGCAATCCTTTCTCCCCGGAGTCTCTGCTGCTCCGCTCGGCGGCAAACCGGGAGCTTGGCTATCCCCGCGCGGCGCTGGTCGATGCGAATACGGCAGTGAAGCTCAAGCCGCATGATCTCGATGCGCTGCTGGAGCGCGGCCTTGTGCATCACGCGCTGGGAGACCGGGCAAATGCGCTTGCCGACTGGCTTGCCGTCACGCGCTATGCGGAGGAAACGGGCCGGAGCGGGCACCCGGCAGCGCAGGCAGCGAGAGATTATCTCAGCGAATAGAACGCCACTCCTCGCGCACGGCTTCATCTTCTTCCACATGCAGGGCGGCATCGGCGCGGGCGCGCAGCGCTTCGCCTTCGCCGAGTTCGCCAAGCGCCCAGATGGCCATTGCCCGTACGAGCGGCGAGGCATCGTCGATCAGCTTCCATGCTTCTTCGGCAAGGGCAGGTTCGTGCGAATTGCCAATCGCGATCAGCACATTGCGCACGAAACGGTCGCGCCCCGTGCGCTTGACCGGGGAGCCGGAGAAGAAGGCGCGAAAGCCCGCATCATCAAGCCGCACCAGCTCCGCAAGCAATGGTGCCTCCAGTTCCTCTCGGGCATGAAAGGCGCTTTCGCGCGCGGCCTGCGCGAACTTGTTCCAGGGGCAGACGGCAAGACAATCATCGCAACCGTAAATCCGGTTGCCCATCGCCTTGCGAAACTCGCGCGGGATATGCCCTTTTTCCTCGATGGTGAGATAGGAGATGCAGCGCCGCGCATCGAGTTCGTAAGGCGCGGGGAACGCCCTTGTCGGGCAAGCATCAAGGCAGCGATGACACGCGCCGCAATGATCGTCATGCGGCGCATCGGGCGCGATGTCGAGCGTGGTGAAGATCGCACCGAGAAAGAACCAGGAACCAAGTTTTCGCGACACGAGATTTGTGTGCTTGCCCTGCCAGCCAAGCCCGGCCGCCTGCGCGAAGGGTTTTTCCATGACGGGCGCCGTATCGACAAAGACCTTCACTTCCGTCTTTTGCGTCTCTGCGAGCCAACGCGCCACCTGCTTCAGACGCTTCTTTACAAGGTCGTGATAATCGCGATTGCGCGCATAGACGGAAACAGCACCACGCTCGCGCCGGTCGATCAGATCAAGCGGGTCGCTTTCCGGGCCATAGGTCAGGGCGAGCATGATGACAGAGCGCGCTTCCGGCCAGAGCGTTTGCGGGTCGGCACGGCGCGCGGCTGTTTCTTCCATCCAGCCCATCGAGCCGTGACGGCCAAGGGCGAGCCAGCGGCCCAGTTTTTCGGGAAGATCGGGCCGGGCATCTGCACGCGCAAAGCCGATATCGTCGAAGCCTGCTTCCCTCGCGCGCGCCATCAGCGCCTCGCGCAACGCGGTCTGATCGTGTGCCGGATCAGAAGTCGAGATTGGCATAGAGCTTGGGCGGCGGCATGCCCGGCAGGTGATCGGCGAGAAGGCCGCGGAAGGAAGGACGCGACTTTATCTTCGCGTACCAGTCCTTTGCGCCCTGATACTGGTTCCACGGCACATCCCCCACATAGTCGAGGCAGGAAATATGCGCAGCAGCCGTTATATCGGCGAGCGTCAGCGCGTCACCGGCGAGCCAGTTCCGCTCCTCCATCAGGTAACAGATGTAATCAAGGTGATAGCGCAGATTGTGGAGCGCGACGCGCACGACGCTCATCTCCGGCGCACCGCCCCCTTCATGCGCCCCGAGAAAACGGCGCATCACCTTTTCAAAGATAAGCCCGCCTGAAACTTCCGCCTCGAATTTGCGGTCGAACCAGTCCACAAGGCGGCGTACTTCTGCGCGGGCGCGTGGATCTTCCGGCAGGAGCTTCACCTCTGGTGAGATTTCTTCGAGATATTCGGTAATGGCAGTCGCACCTGAAAGCGGCTCACCATCTTCTTCCACGAGTACGGGCACTTCACCTGCCGGGTTCATCATCAAAAACTCGCGGCGGCGTTCCCAGTCCCGCTCCTCCACGAGTTCGAACTCGATATTCTTTTCCGCGAGCACGAGGCGCACCTTGCGGCAGGCGGGCGAGATCGGCAGATGATAAAGCTGGCGCATGTTTTCGCGTTCTACTTCCCTGTGCTCTGCGCCATCGTTCCGGCAGCAAGCTCTTCGATGATCGGACAGTCGGGGCGGTCATCGCCGTGGCATTTGCGGGTGAGCAATGCCAGCGTTTCGCGCATCGCCATCAGACCACTGATCTTTTCATCAATCTCGGCCATATGGTTTTCTGCTATCGCCTTCACATCCGCGCTTGAGCGGGCACGATCCCGATAGAGCATGAGGAGATCACGACATTGTGCAACGGTGAAGCCAAGCGACCGGGCACGCGCGATGAAGCGCAGCGTATGCACATCTTCCGGCGAATAGGAGCGATAGCCATTGGCATTGCGCTCCGCACTTTCGATCAGCGCGATGTCCTCATAGTAGCGAATGGTCTTTGCGGGAACGCCGGAACGCGCGGCCGCTTCTCCAATATTCATGGGCGATGCCCTCAGTTCGCGTTGGCGCGCTCGAACTGGCCGGCCTTGCGGAACCGGTAGAGATAGGTCGGCAATACAAGTGCGAGCGTGGTCGGCGTGATGCCCAGCCCTTCAAGCGTGCGGCCCTCTGCGGCTGCTTCCTCGCTGACCACGTTGTCCTGACCGAGGAGGCGCACCTGATCGGGCGTGAGCGGCGGGTTCGGTAGGAATTGCGTCACACAGGAAACAAGTGTCGCAAGGAAGGTCGGAACAGGCAGAAGCGTGCGCTTGCGCAGTGTTGCGCGGAGCATCTCTTCCATCAGACCACGGAAGGTGTGCTTTTCGGGGCCGCCGAATTCATAGACCTTGCCGCCCTCACCGCTTTCGATGATGCAGGCGATACCTTCCGCCAAATCCTTCACATAGACGGGCTGGAAAAGCGCATTGCCGCCGATCACCGGAAGCACGGGCGTGAGCCGCGCAAGAGCGGCGAAGAGGTTGAAGAAATTGTCTTCCGGGCCGAACACGATGGAAGGCCGCACGATATTGGCCTGAGGCAGCACTTCGCGCACCGCCTTTTCGCCCGCGGCCTTGCTGCGCGCATAGGCGGATTTGCTGTTTTCGTCCGCGCCAAGGGCGGAGACATGAAGGAAAGAGACGACGCCTGCATCCCGCGCGGCGCGGGCAACGCGGGCAGCGCCTTCATCCTGCACGGCCTTGAATGTCTGGCGGCCGCTCTCATGCAGGATACCGACAAGGTTCACCACCGCATCCGCACCGGCAACCGCCGCGCGAACCGACGCGTCATCGCGGATATTGGCCTGAACGGGCTCCACCTGACCGACAACACCCATGGGGCGGAGGAAGAGCGCATCATTCGGACGGCGCACGGCAACCCGCACCCGGTAGCCCCGGCGAGCGAGCGCATGAACAATATGACGCCCCAAAAAGCCCGATCCGCCGAAAACAGTCACCAGGCTGCCTCTGGCAAGGCGGCCCGCTGCCTTGTTCCGGTCTGCATTGTCGTGCTGGCCTGCGCCTTCGCCGCTCATCTGGTCTTGCCTTTCCCTTGAAACCCGGCCCCGAACTCGGCGCCTTGCGCGCCTGGGCCACATCTCTGACTGCCCCCTTGATAGCCTATGCTGGCGGCGGGGCAAAGTGCGCTCGAAAGGCAGAAAGCGGAAGATCGTCCCGTCTTTCTCGCGCCAGTCCATTGACAATAAGGCGGCCCCTATTTAAGCAACGCCTCACGTGCCCAGGTGGCGGAATTGGTAGACGCACCAGCTTCAGGTGCTGGCGCTCGCAAGGGCGTGGAAGTTCGAGTCTTCTCCTGGGCACCATTCCTTTCTTCCCCCTCTCTCTGCGGGGCCAAAGCGGAGCCGGTAAATGGCCGTCACGCTGCACAGGGGCGACCTGCCCGATGGTATCGATTTCGGCGCGAGCGTCGCGATCGATACCGAAACGATGGGGCTGAACCCCGAGCGGGACCAGCTTTGCGTGGTGCAGCTTTCGGCAGGGGACGGCAACGCCCATATCGTTCAGCTCGACCGATCGACCTATCATGCGCCGAACCTTCGCGCGCTGTTGGGTAATCCCGATGTCCTGAAGATTTTCCATTTCGCGCGGTTCGACCTGGCGATGATCCAGCGCTATCTCGGCGTTGTGACCACGCCCGTCTATTGCACCAAGATCGCCTCCAAGCTCGTCCGCACCTATACGGACCGACACGGGCTGAAAGATCTCGCGCGCGAACTCGTCAATGTTGACATGTCGAAGCAGCAGCAAAGCTCTGACTGGGGTGCGCGCGAGCTTACCGAGGCGCAGCTTGCCTATGCCGCATCTGATGTGCTGCATCTCCACGAGATCAAGGCGGTGCTTGACGACATGCTGGCCCGTGAAGGGCGGACGGAGCTTGCGAAAGCCTGTTTTGCCTTCCTGCCCGTGCGCGCCGCGCTCGATCTCGCGGGCTGGCCGGAGCAGGATATTTTCGCGCATTGAGTGAGGCGAAAGCGCCCGGCCTGCCTTTGCGGGCGTCCGGCCTTTCGTTGACGCATTATGGAGCTTCCGCGCATACTGACGCATGAGCGGGGGGCATGCGCCGCGCCTTTCAGGACAGCGGCGAAGTGGAGCAGCAGAAGATGAGCGAGGGTACCGGCGACGAAAGGTCCGGCGCCGGAGAGGCAAGAGCGACGCGCAGCGCCCGGCCATCCGTCCCGCGCCCGGAGCCGCGCCTTGCCGCTGGCCCGGCGAAATCGCGCTACAGCAGCTTTGTTTCCGCCATGAAGATCGTGCTGCCGCTTGGCGCGATCCTGCTTCTCGGTGTGATCCTGTTCTATTCCGGTGTCTTTGACAGGCGCGATGAACTCGACATCGCCTTCCGCGAGATCGACCAGCAACCCAGCGATCTGCGCATGGTAAGCCCGCGCGTTGCCGGCATCACGGCGGACGGGCAGCCCTATCTCATGACCGCCGACAATGCGACGCAGGATCTCTCCCGCCCGAATTTCGTGACCTTTGAAAACATTCAGGCCGACATCAAGCTCAATGAAGATGAAGAGTGGATGTCGCTGACGGCGCGGGCGGGTATCTATAATTCGGAAGAACAGACGCTCGACCTTCAGCAGCAGATCGATATCTTCACCACCTGGGGCTATGAAATGCATGGCGAGAGCGTCAGGGTGGATTTCGAGCGGGGCGCACTTGAAAGCGTCAATGAAGTTAAAGGCCACGGGCCGCTCGGCACATTGCGCGCCGACGGCATGAAGGCCGAGCGCGCAACGCAGGTGCTGCGCTTCGACGGCAATGTCAGAATGCTGATTCTCCCGGATCAGCAGGGTGAAGAGGACAAGGATTGATGCGCCGGAACAGCATTTTCTCACGCGAGCGGCGGGCAGGCGGATGGGCAACCAGCGCCCTGGTGGCCGCCCTGCTCTGCCTTTCCTCCCCTGCGCTCGCCCAGCAGCCGGGTGGCTTCCGCACCGATCCCGACAAGCCGATCGAGGTGGAGGCGGATGCGCTGGAAGTAGAAAACACCAAGCAGACCGCCACTTTCATCGGCAATGTCCGGGTGAAACAGGGGGAGATGCGGCTGAAATCCGACAAGCTCACCGTTTTCTATAATGGCAGCGGCGGTGCCGGGTCGTCGCGCATCGACAGGATTGCCGCCAGTGGCAATGTCGTGGTGTCCGCCCCAGATGCGCAGACCGCGAGCGGCGAATGGGCGACCTACAAGGTCACCGACCGCCAGATCGAAATGGGCAATGCCGTGGTGCTCCGGCAGGGCGACAACGTCATTCGCGGCTCGCGTCTTTACGTCAATCTTGCCACCGGCCAGGCCCGCGTCAGCGGCGCAGAGGGCGCAAATAATGGCGGTACAGGCCGCGTTCGCGGCCTCTTCCAGCCCGATAAAGACTGATCCAGTCGCATAAGTGCCGATTGCCTTCTTCACTTCATACAATTTTAATGCCAAGTGACGTTTCATGGCATTAATCAAGGAAGTGGGGCCTTATGACGGGCAATTCGGACATGGCAGGATATGAGGGCGACGCTCGCACCGCAGGTGCCGAGAGCGGGCCGCATCTCGTAGCCGATAATCCGGGGCTTTCCGTCGACAGAATCGGCAAAAGCTACAAGGGCCGCCCCGTTGTGCGCGGGGTCAGCTTCCATGTACAGCGCGGCGAGGCGGTTGGCCTTCTCGGCCCCAACGGCGCCGGCAAGACGACCGTTTTCTACATGATTACGGGGCTGATCCAGCCCGATTACGGCTCGATCTATCTCGACGGGCAGGATGTGACTGATCTGCCCATGTACCGCCGTGCGCGGCGGGGCATCGGCTATCTGCCGCAGGAAGCCTCGATCTTTCGCGGCATGACGGTGGAGCAGAATATCCGGGCCGTGCTTGAAGTGATCGAGCCGGACCGCGAGCGGCGGGAGGCCGAGCTTGATGATCTCCTCGCCGAGTTTTCAATCACGCATCTGCGCCGCACGCCTGCCATTGCCCTGTCAGGTGGCGAGCGCCGCCGCGTGGAAATTGCCCGCGCGCTTGCGACCCAGCCGTCCTTCATGCTGCTCGACGAGCCTTTCGCGGGCATCGACCCCATCGCCATCGGCGATATTCGCGATCTCGTGGCGCATCTGAAGGATCGTGGCATCGGCGTTCTCATTACCGACCACAATGTGCGCGAGACGCTGGAGCTGATCGACCATGCCGTCATCATTCATGGCGGCACGGTGCTGATGGAAGGCTCCCCCGCCGAGATTGTCGGCAATGAAGATGTGCGCCGCCTCTATCTCGGCGAGCGGTTCAGTCTGTGATCGGATGCGGGGGCACTGAGCAGACATGGCACTAGCACCGAGACTGGAGATCCGTCAGGGACAATCCCTGGTGATGACGCCGCAGCTTCAGCAGGCGATCAAACTTCTTCAGCTTTCCAATCTCGAACTGGCCGAATATGTCGAGCAGGAGCTTGAGCGCAATCCGCTGCTCGAGTTGCGCTCCAATGATGATGAGCGCAGCTCCGGCGACGACCTGCGCGACGATCGGGACCGCGACCGTATCGTTACGGAAGAGACATCGCTCTCCCTCTCCGAAGACGGGCCGCCGCCGCTTCGTGATGGTGATCTCGATACGGATTATGAAAATATCTATGCCGATGAAAGCCGGGCCGATGCGCAGAATGATGCGGCAGCCATACCCGGCCAGCCGTCATCCGACTGGCAGAGCAGCCGGACGAGCAGCACCGGCGGCACCGGCGATGGCGAATTCAGCTTCGAAGCCACGCTGACACGCGAGGCAACGCTTGCCGAGCATCTGACCGAACAGATGCATATGGCACTGAAGACGCCCGGCGACCGCATGATCGGTGCCTATCTGATCGATCAGGTGGATGAGGCAGGCTACATGACGGCGGACCTTGCCGATGTGGCCGATCGGCTTGGCACGGATACCGAAGATGTTGAAGCGGTCCTCCGTGTACTGCAGACATTTGATCCGGCCGGCGTTTGCGCGCGCAACCTCAAGGAATGTCTTGCGCTGCAACTCGCCGAGCGCGATCGCCTTGATCCGACGATGCAGATTTTCCTCGACCATCTGGAACTCTTTGCGAAGCGCGACTTCGATCAGCTGATGAAGCTGACCGGCGCGGACCGCGAGGACATTGCCTCGATGGTCGATGATATCCGCCTCTGCAACCCGAAGCCCGGGCTCGCCTTTGGCAGCGAGCCTGTCGTGCCTGTGGTGCCGGATGTTTTCGTGCGGGCGAAGGCTGACGGAAGCTGGGCTGTCGAAATCAATTCTGAAACACTGCCGCGCGTGCTGGTGAACCAGCAATATCACGCGGAAGTTTCCCGCCTTTCAGCCGATGCCAATGCGAAGGCCTATATTTCCGAATGTCTGAACAATGCGAACTGGCTGGTGAAAAGCCTCGACCAGCGCGCCCGCACCATTCTGAAAGTCGCCTCCGAAATCGTGCGCCAGCAGGACGCGTTCCTCGTTTATGGCGTCCAGCATCTGAAACCGCTCAACCTCAAGACGATTGCAGATGCGATCTCCATGCATGAATCGACCGTCTCGCGCGTGACGGCAAACAAATACATCGCGACGCCGCGCGGCATTTTCGAGATGAAATATTTCTTCACCTCGGCCATCGCTTCTTCCGCAGGCGGAGAAGCACATTCGGCAGAAGCGGTGCGCCACCGGATCAGGGATCTGATTGATCAGGAACGACCGGACGCGATTCTTTCCGATGACAATATCGTCGAGATTCTGAAGAAGCAGGGTGTCGATATTGCGCGGCGCACGGTCGCCAAGTATCGGGAAGCAATGAACATTCCCTCTTCCGTACAGCGTCGCCGCGAAAAACGGGCCTATGCGTGAACTGGCCGTCAGGCCCTTGCCGACGCTGCTCTCCACCCCATATACTACTGAATAATAAGGGTTTTTCGTCTCAGGCCAGTGCCTTGTTGACACCTATGTTGCTGCCCACTAGTTTCCACGCGCTCAAAAGGACGGGGTCGATCTTACCCTGTGATCCGGGGAGCGGGTCGAGCCGCAGAGGCGGTAGAAGCGACGGTAAGTTCAACAGCTCCGATGACGACAGCGAAAGGCGCAGGCCGTCGGTAGCGAAGGGTTTTCCGGCAGGATGGGCGGACTTCTCCGTTTCATTCCTCGGTTGGCGTAATGACCCCAGGAAGGTCTTTCATGCAAGTTCAGGTTAGCGGCCATCATCTCGACGTTGGAGATGCGCTCCGTACCCATGCGACCGAGCAGCTTCGTGCTTCGGTTAACAAATATTTCGACCGGCCCGTGGACGGGACGGTCACATTCAGCAAGCAGGCGCATGAGTTCCGCGCAGATTGCTCGGTGCATCTCAGCTCCGGCTTTCTGGTAAATGCGCAAGGGACAGCGACTGAGGTCTATGCCGCTCTGGATGTGGCGCTTGAACGACTCGAAAAGCGCTTGCGCCGCTACAAGCGGCGGCTGAAGAGCCACTCCAATCACAACAAGCCAGTGCTTCCGGCAGAATCCTACCCGTCATTTATCATCGACGCGGGGGATGAGCAGGAAGAGGTTGCGGAAGATGCACAGCCCGTCATCATCGCGGAAGGCACCACAGAGATTCCCGTTCTCAGCGTGGGTGATGCCGTGATGAAGATGGATCTGGGTGACGCGGCCTTCGTTATATTCCGCAATGGCGCGGCAGGCGGGATCAACCTCGTCTATCGCCGCCCTGACGGGAATATCGGCTGGATCGATACGAGCCGTGATGCTCAAAAGGCTTGAAAAACGGAAGGCGAGGTTTGCCTTTGCGCCCGCAATGAGCGCATCGGCTGGCACCGTACGGGTTGTCACAGCGGAACGAAATCTGCATGTGGCGGTGGGGCAAGACAGGAACCGGATTATGGAGCTTGAAGATCTGGTGAAGCCTGAGGGCGTAATCGCCCATTTGAAGGTCACCAGCAAGAAGCAGGCGTTGCAGGAGCTATCCGCACGCGCGGCACAACTGACAGGCCTTTCCGAACGGGCGGTTTTCGAGACGCTGCTGGAGCGCGAGCGTCTTGGTTCCACCGGCGTGGGCCAGGGCATTGCCATTCCGCATGGCAAGCTTGCGGAAATTGATCGCTTGTACGGGCTGTTTGCGCGGCTCGACACGCCCATCGATTTCGAATCGGTGGATGACCAGCCGGTCGATCTGATTTTCCTTCTGCTTGCGCCGGAAACGGCGGGCGCTGACCATTTGAAGGCGCTGGCGCGCATCTCGCGCCTGCTGCGGAACCCCGCCATTGTGGAGAAGCTGCGCGCCTCCCAGGACGCCGCAGCCCTCTTTGCGATCCTTACAGAACCGGCCGCAACCAACGCCGTCTGATACCCACGTTCCAGACGTGAAAAAGCCCTGCGTCTTTCAAAGCGCAGGGCTTTTCTTTTCATGCGGGTAGCTTCCCCGCGTCAGTGGACGCTGAGCGGCTCCAGATCATACTGGCGCGCGCCTGCAAAGGCCGCATCGCGATTGTCGAGAATGGCCATGCGCTGACCATTTGCGGCGTGCACTGCAAAGAGGCGCGTGTCTGACGGAATGCCGAGTTCCGTGCCAAGCTCGCTCTCGACCTCGCTCGCAAGCACTTCGCGCACATAGACGATGCGCGGCATGCCCACAGTGGCGAAATTTTCCGGTGTCAGCTTGCGGAAGTCCTGCACACCCCAACCGGAATTGTTCTTTTCATTGCTGGGATCGAATTCAGTATCGTTCTGCATTTGCTGCTCCTTTCACACCCCTTCCTGATACGAAGGCAAGAGGGTTGTTCCGTCGCTCACGGGCACCTTCGCACCGTGGCGCGGTGAGGCTGGCTAACGCCCCGCCTCCTTGATATCGATCCGGCGCGTTTTCCGTTCCGGTTCCGGCTTTTCGAGATCGATAGCCAGTAAACCGTTTTCAAGAGTTGCGCCGCGTACTTCCATTCCGTCTGCCAGCACAAAAGAGCGCTGGAACTGACGGGCGGCGATGCCGCGATGAAGGAAGCTGCGCTCGCCCTCATCCTTTTGATTGCCACGGATAACGAGCTGGTTGTCCTCGACAGTGACGCTCAGTTCATCACGGGAGAACCCGGCAACGGCCAGTGTGATCCGGAGCGCTTCGCCTGCTTCGGCAGGAAGCTGCTCGACATTGTAGGGCGGGTAGCCATCCGAGGCTTTCGTCGCCCTGTCCAGCAGCCGCTCCAATTCGTCAAAGCCCAGCAGAAAGGGGCTGTTGAACTGCATCACACGCGCCATTTTCCAAAGTCCCGTAAATCCAAGCGACTTTGCCCATGCGGCCCCTGAAGGCACCGCGTCAAAAGGAATGTGGGGATTGGTGCCGCCGGATGCAAGCACCTGAACTTATGGGAAACAGGCGCGACCAAAGCGCCCCATTCCGTCCGCAAGGGTTGAAACCTGTGTCTTGCGGTCGACATGTAGGAGATAGGCGTTCCCTCGCCCCCGAAAATCAAAAATCAAAATCAATGATCAGAAAGGACCACGCCATGCTGGAACTTCCTCCCCTGCCCTATGCCGAAGATGCCCTTGCGCCGCACATCTCGGCCAGGACCCTTTCCTTCCATTATGGCAAGCACCACAAGGGCTACGTCGATAATGCCAACAAGATGATCGCGGGGACCGACCTCGAAAAGCTCGATCTCGTTTCGCTGATCCGCAAGGTTGCGAAGGACGACAGCAAGAAGGGCCTGTTCAACAATGCGGCCCAGATCTGGAACCATGATTTCTACTGGAAATCCATGTCGCCCAAGGGCGGCGGCAAGCCGAAGGGCAAGCTCGCCGAGCAGATCGACAAGGATTTCGGCAGCTATGATGAATTCCGAAAAATCTTCAAGGAGAAGGCGGCGGGCCAGTTCGGCTCCGGCTATTGCTGGCTGGTGCGCAGCGCAGACGGGACGCTTGCCATCTACGGCACTGCCAATGCCGAGACCCCCATTGCCGACACAAAGGATACGCCGCTGCTAACTACCGATGTGTGGGAGCACACCTATTATCTCGATTATCAGAACAGGCGGCCGGACTATCTGGAGGTCTTTCTCGACCATCTCGTGAACTGGGAGTTCGCCGAGAAGAATTTTGAAGCAGCGTAACACCCCAAAGCCGGTGCGGGCGGCCTCGCGTCGCCCCCGGCCCTCCCGAACCCATTCAGAACAGAGCCAATCGCTGCCCAGCCGCCACCCCCTGCGCGGCTTACCGCAAATGAATCGCAAATATGGGTTGCGGACTTATTCTCTTCATGATACTGCGAGTCATTCTCATATGAGGATGCGCAGGGGCAGCAGATTTAACATGGCGACCACCGTCGACGACAAAATCATCCATCTGACGAGGGCAGGCTCCGTACCCGCTCTCGACAGCACGGAGATTTTTCAGGGTGGAAAGGAAGTCGTCATCCGTCATGGCGAGGAGCTTTATCGGCTTCGTCTGACCAGCAGCAACAAGCTCATCCTGATCAAGTGAGAAGCGCCGGCAAAAGCCGGTGTTGGACCTAAAGCAGCCGAGCCAGCCAGACCCGCAAGGTATAAAGCGGGGGCCAGCCAGCCAGGAATGCTTTCACACGCATACCGGGACTGGAAATGGCAACAATGACGGGACAGCGATCCCTCTCCTTGCGTCTTTTGACGCTCCTTATGGCGACGACTTCTTTTGCCGCCATCACCGCCGCACAGGCGCAAGACACCACACCTACCGAAACGGAAGAGAAAGCACCGCGCGCGACACAGCTCGACGCCGTGACCTCTACCGCCACGCGCAATCCAAGCTCGATCCATGATGTGGCGGGCACGGTTTCCGTCATCACGGCGGAGGAGATGGAGCAGCAGAATGCTTTCCGCATGCGCGACATCATCCGCTATGAGCCGGGCGTGTCGGTTGGCAATCAGCCTTCCCGTGCGGGGGCGACCAATTATGTGATCCGCGGCATTGGCGGCAACCGCGTGCTGGTGCTGATGGATGGTCTTCCGACCACGGATTTTCCTCAGTCCAATGAAGGGCCGGGCACATTCACGCGCGACTTCTTCGACATTGAAAACATGAAGTCGCTTGAAATCGTGCGCGGACCTGCCTCTGCTCTTTATGGTTCAGATGGCCTTGGCGGCACGGTTGCCTATATGACGAAAGACCCGTCTGACTACCTCGATGAGGCTGGCAAGGACTGGTATGGCACCATCAAGGGCGGCTACGAAACCGCTGGTAAGACACGCTCCTTCACCGGGACGGGCGCGGCGCGAGCGGGCAACGTGGAACTTCTCGGTCTTTACACTCGCCGCGATGGCGAGGAAATCGAACCCAACTCAAGCTGGGTTGCCAATCCGCAGGATTTCCAGTCGGATTCCTTCCTTGCCAAACTCGTCTTCAATGCGGCGACCGGTAACCGGCTGAAGCTCACCGGAGACTATCTCAACCGCAAGGTTGATACGGTCCTCAATGATGAACTTGGCACCGCGTCGGGCACGACGACACTTTCATCGCTGGGTACGGACGAGACGGAACGTTACTCGATCAGCCTTGCCTATACACATGCCAATCCGTTCCTCTTTGTGGACAGTGCGGAAATCAAGTTTGGCTACACCACGCTTGATCGCTGGGAACACACTGACCAGCTTCGCCGCACGGGTGGCACGGATTTCCTGCGCGTCTCGGATCTCGGCTTCCTGCAAGACGTGTGGGCGGTCGATCTTCAGTTCAACACGACGCGGGATTTCTTCGGCGCCACGCATAGCTTCACCTATGGCGCTGTTGCCGACTACACGGAAAGCTCGCGTCCGCGCTATCGGACAGAAGAGAACCTCACGACCGGCGTCATCACCGACAATGTCGGCTCGATCCAGTTCCCGGCGAAATATTTCCCCGACACGGAAACCATCAAGGCGGGTTTCTTCATTCAGGACGATATTTCGCTCGGTCGCCTGAGTGTCATCCCCGCCATTCGCTTCGACTATTACAACATGGAGCCGAAGCCGGACTGGATGTACCAGAACGTCGCCAATCCGGCTTTCACGCCTGTTGAGGTGACGGAGACGGAAATCTCTCCGAAACTCGGCTTCACCTTCGATGTCACGGAAGAGTACAAGCTCTTCGCGCAATATGCGCATGGCTTCCGCGCTCCGCCTTACGACAGCCTGAATAGCGGCTTCGAGCACAGCGTTTTCGTGCCCTTCCCGCCTCCTGGCTCCACCTTCACCTATCGCTTCATTCCCAATCCCGATCTGAAGCCTGAAACATCGGATGGCTATGAAGCTGGCATTCGCGGGCGCTTTGCCAGCGGCTCAAGCTTCCAGCTCTCCGCTTTCTACAATGAGTATGAAGACTTCATCGAAACCGTGACGCTGCCCGGCAGTACGCCGGCGGACACGACCTTCCAGTTCCAGAATCTCTCCGAAGTCACGATCTTCGGGGCGGAAGCGCGGGGCGAATATGCGGCCACGCCGGAATGGACGCTAAAAGGTGCGGCTTCCTATGCACGCGGTGAAGATGATCGCACCGGCGCGCCGATCGATTCCGTTGATCCGGTGAAAGCCGTTATCGGCGTTGCCTATGACAATGGCACATGGGGCAGCGAGATCGCCTTCACCCATGCATGGCGCCATGACCGCGTTTCAACCATCGGCAATGTGCAGACGCCTTCCTACTCCGTCATCGACATCATGGCGCATTACAATTTGACAGAAGCGCTCACGCTCAATGCGGGCATGTTCAACCTCACGGATGAGGAATATTACATCTCGCAGGATCTGATCGGCATCACTGCGGGTAATCCTGTCATCCCGCGCTATGCGCAACCCGGTCGCAGTGTCGCGTTCAACGCGACGGTGCGTTTCTGAGGTATCGCGCATGAGCATGGCCGCCACCGCAGATGCAGTGTCCCGCGCAAAGGAGGGGGGTTCCTCGTCTCTCCTCCTTTCACCGCGCGCCTTGCGTCGCCCGGTGGCGGCTTCGCTCCTTCTTCATGTTTCAGTCTGTGCTTCGCTCATCTTCTGGTGGCAGAGCGGCGCGCCTGCGCCGAGAGGCGTTGAGGAAGGGTTGTCCGTTACCTTTGTCGAACTTTCTCCCCCGGCTCCTGCTGCGCCCATGAAGGCCGCGCCCGTTGCCACTGCTGAACCTCTTTCCCTTCCCGAACCCCTGCCTGATCCCGAGCCTGTGGTTGAGCGCATCAAGAATGCGGTGCCGCTCCCTGAGCCGGTCGTTCAGCGCCTGAAACCTGAACCCGAACAAGAGGCGAAGCCTCAGCCCCATGTGAGCGAAGCGAGCGCTGTCGCGGCCCAGAGCGAGACACAACTTTCCTCCGCCTCTCACCAACCCAACAACAAGGGGGCGGACACAGGCCGTGCATCTGCCGATGACGTGGCGAATGACGAAATCCTCGTCTCTACGCCGCGCTTCCGTGTGACGCCGCGACCGCCGGTCTATCCGAACCGGGCGCGCGACCTTGGTCAGGAAGGTGTCACGATGGTGCGGGTGAAGCTCGACCATCAGGGCAATGCGGCCGAAGTCATCATTCTCGAAAGCTCCGGCTATGCGCTTCTCGACCACGCAGCAATACGCGCCGCGCGCGGCTGGCAATTCGAACCCGAGCGGCGCGGCGGCAGGCCCGTCATCGCTTGGGTCCATATCCCCGTTCATTTCGCTCTTAGATAGATGAAGGCCACCACGCTCACGAAAGGAGCAGCCATGTCCACCACACCCTCAAGCGAAGCGCTGATCGAAAAGCGCGCGGCATTGCTTGCCGCTGAACCCGGCTTGCGTGCCCGCGACATCGCGGCCCGGCTCGGCATTTCCGAAGCCGAACTCGTGGCGCTGGGCAGCGACAAATCCGCTGTGACGCAGCTTCGCCCCGAATGGGTCGACATCATCGACGCTGTAAGCGGCCTTGGCCGCGTGATGGCGCTGACGCGCAATGAGTCCGCTGTTCATGAACGCAAGGGCATTTACGGCAAGCTTGAAGGCGGCGCGCATGTTGGCCTGATCGTGGGCGAAGATATTGATCTGCGCATCTTTTTCACGCAGTGGAAGTTTGGCTTTGCCGTGGTCGACACGCTCGATGATGGCGAGAAGCGCCGCAGCCTCCAGTTCTTCGATGGTCAGGGTGGCGCGGTTCACAAGATATTCCAGACACCGCAAACAGATGTTGCCGCCTTTGATGCGCTGATCGCACGCTTCGCAACGGAGGCGACGCCGCTTTCCATCCTTCCCGCGCCGAAGAAGCGCGAAGCACGGGATGACAGCGAGATTGACGTGCCCGGCTTCCGCGCGGCATGGGATGCGATGAAGGACACGCATGATTTCCACGGGCTGCTTCTCAAATACAAGGTGCAGCGACTTCAGGGCCTGCGCCTTGCAGGCGAGACGCGCTCCTACAGGGTTTCAACCAACGCGCTTCGCGCAACACTTGAAACGGCGCGCGAGCGGAACCTTCCGATCATGGTCTTTGTCGGCAATCCGGGCATCGTGCAGATCCATACCGGGACCGTACAAAACCTGAAGCCGATGGGGCCGTGGTTCAATGTGCTCGACGAAGCATTCAACCTGCATCTGCGCGAAGACCATATCGACAGCGCATGGGTGGTTCTGAAACCGACGGAAGATGGTGTCGTCACCTCGGTTGAGCTTTTCGACAAGGAAGGCGGTCTGATCGCCACGCTTTTCGGCAAGCGCAAGCCCGGGGAACCGGAAGACGTCAACTGGCGCGAGGTGGTGAGCGGCCTCTCTGAAAAGGAAGCCGCATGAAAAGCTTTCTGAGGAATGGCCTGCTCGGCGCGGCGCTGCTTTTCGCAGCGCCCGCCCATGCGGAAGGCCAGCGCATTGTGAGCGTTGGTGGCTCCACCACCGAGATCGTCTATGCGCTTGGTGC
>Ga0207868_1001276_pt1 | contig 18791 bp, 15 predicted proteins | sample Passage237B_FD_187370 | JGI IMG/M metagenome (GOLD analysis project Ga0207868, IMG submission 187370) | Cellulose adapted compost microbial communities from Newby Island Compost Facility, Milpitas, CA, USA - Passage2 37B (SPAdes) (version 3) ... | reverse complement strand
CGGTCTGGCGGTCGAAGTTGTTGAAGATTTCCGCCATCACCTCGTGCGAATCGCGCCGTCTCGTCTGCGACAGGCTGGTCATGAACTCGGTGCGCAACGTCTGTTCGACGCGCTCGATCACTTCCTTCTGCACCGGCTCCATGCGCAGCATGCGGTTGACGACGTCGAGCGCCATGTCCTCGGGCAGGATCGCCAGCACGCGGGCGGCATGCTCGGGCTTGAGCTTGGACAGCACCACGGCGATGGTCTGCGGATATTCATTCTTGAGGTAGCTCGCGAGGATTTCCTCGGAGACGTTGGAGAGCTTCTCCCACATGTTGCGACCGGCAGGACCGCGGATTTCGTCCATGATGTTGTGAACGCGGTCGGAGGGCAGGTATTGCCGCAACAGCCGCTCGGTGGCGTCGAAGGTGCCCATCAGGGCTCCCGACGCCGACATCCGCGAGACGAATTCGAGCAGCAGGTCCTCGACCACGTCGGCCTCGACGGTGCCGAGCGCCGACATCTCGATCGACAGTTCGCGCAGCTCGTCGTCGTCGAGCAGCTCCCACACCTTGCCGCCATACTGTTCGCCAAGCGCCAGCATCAGGATCGCGGCGCGCTTCTTGCCGGGCAGCGGGGCGCTCGCCTGGCGCGACGACTGCCGGCTCGCCAGCGTCGCCACCACGCCGGCAATCTCGGCATTGCTCTGCGCCACGTCGGGCGGAGGGGATGTCAGGGATGCGGGCATGGGTTATGCGGGCTCCGCAAGCCATTGACGGATGATGTTGGCGGTCTCGTGCGGATTGCGGTCGGCCAGTTCGCCGACCCGGTGCACCGACTGCGCGTGCACCTGGCCCTGGATCTGGGCGACGTCGATCATGCTGCCGCCGAGCGGCGGCGAAGGCACCAGCGCGGTCGCCGGCGGGGGCGGCTCGGGCGCGGGCGGCGGGGGCGGCGGCGGCAGCGGCAGGCTCTCGCGTGCGGGATCGGGGGTGAGCGCGCGCTTCACCAGCGGCCGCACCACGGTAAACAGCACCACCAGCGCCAGCACCGCGATCACGCCAAGCTGGATCGCGCCCAGGATGTCGTCCTTGGTGAAGGCGAACAGGCCGAACAGCGTCGCCGGCTCCGCCACCGGCAGCGTGCTCGGGCCTTCGGCAAAGCGCAGGTTGACCACCTCGACATGGTCGCCGCGCTTCTCGTCGAAGCCGATCGCCGAACGCACCAGCGCCGCAATGCGCTCCAGCTCGTCCTTGCTGCGCTCGGTGTAGACCAGTTCGCCCTTGTCGTTCTTGGTATAGACGCCATCCACCAGCACCGCGGCCGAGATGCGGTTGACGCGGCCGGCCTCGGTCACTTCGGTGCGAGTGGTGCGCGAGATCTCGTAGTTGGCGGTCTCTTCGGTCTTCTTGCTGACATCGCGCGGCGCATTGGCAGGCGGCGGCTCGACGCCCTGGCGCTGGTTGCCGGGCAGTTCGTTGTTGACGGTGACCTGGTTGTCGCGGCTGTCGGCGGTGGAGCTTTCCTCCTCGCGGGTCTGGCTCGAGCGCAGCACGCGGCCTTCGGGATCGAAGCGGTCGGAGGTCTGCGTCACCTTGTTGAAGTCGAAATCGGCGGTGAGCTCGACGCGGGCACGGCCGGCGCCGACCACCTGCGAGACGATGGCTTCGACCTGGCCGCGCAGCCGTTTTTCGAACGCGGCACGGCGCTCGTCGGCGCCGCCCTCGCCGCTGGTATCGCCCGGCAGGCCGCTCGCCAGCAGCACCCCGGTCTCATCGACGATCGAGACGCGCTGCGGCTTCAACCCGTTGACGGCCGAGGCGACGAGATGGCGGATGGCGCGCACCTGCTGCGCCTCCAGCGCGCCGCGCACCCGCAGCACGATCGAGGCCGACGGCTCCGGCGTCTCGCGCGAGAACAACGGCCGCTCCGGCAGCACCAGATGCACGCGCGCGGCCTGCACGCGGTCGATGGCGCGGATGGTGCGCGCCAGTTCGCCCTCGAGCGCCCTGAGCTTGTTGATGTTCTGCACGAAGCTGGTCGAGCCCAGCGTGTCCGCCTTGTCGAAGATCTCGTAACCGACGCCGCCGCCCTTGGGCAGGCCGCCCTCGGCGAGCTTCATGCGCAGCCGCGCCACATTGTCCTTCGGCACCATGATCACGGCGCCGTCGTTCTTCAGTTCGAACGGGATCGCCTGCCGCTCCAGTTCCTTGATGATGGCCGCGGAGTCCTCGAAAGAGAGATCGGTGAACAGCGTAGTCATCTGCGGCGCGGTGACGCGCACGATGACGAAGGCGAAGAAGCCGATCAGCGCCGCCGTGACCGCCGCCATGGCGAGCAGCCGCGTGGCGCCAAGCCCCTTCAGAAATCCGACGAGATCCCGCAACGCACCCGCGCCCCTTGTGTGCCCCCGGGGGCGGGGAGGCCGCGCCCGGAATCGGCTCTGGAACCGACCCGGCAAAATTTGCCCATGGTATGGTTTCCAACTGGTTAACGATGGTTAACGAGAGGAGCCGAGAGTGGCGGGCGGGCAACAAAAAACCGGCTTTCTTGCGAAAGCCGGTTGGCAGACCTGCGGTTAAGGCCGCTTATTGCCGGTATTGCTGGATGCGCGTGGTGCGCAGGCCGGCGAGGCCATGCTGGTCGATCGAGAACTGCCACGACAGGAACTCGTCCACCGTGAGCGTATAGCGGCTGCACGCTTCCTCGAGAGACAGCAGGCCGCCGCGAACGGCGGCGACGACCTCGGCCTTGCGGCGGATCACCCAGCGTTTGGTGCCGGGGGCCGGCAAGTCCGCGATCGTCAGCGGGCTGCCGTCGGGCCCGATGACGTATTTCACCCTCGGGCGGTGGGGTTCTGTCATTTCTGTACTCGCATACTCACCAACGAAACTGACAGTCGCGACGCTACGCCACGGCGCTTAAAAATTGGCTAAGTCGATCGCAGCAATGCGAGCGGTCCGGTTCATTCGGCCGTGGGACCGGTTGCGCGGCGCCGCTTTCGCCGCGGTGCGAGCCGCCGGGTGCCGAAAATCGCCACAGGCGGGCGCGAGTCGGATAAGCATCGGCCTCAAACCTCACGAATACCCGCATCCCACCATGCCGCAGTTCACCCCGCATCAGGACGACGCCCTCAAGGCCGTTGCCGGCTGGCTCAAGGCCAGGCCGGGCCGCAAGGGCACGCCGCAGGTGTTCCGGCTGTTCGGCTATGCCGGCACCGGCAAGACCACGCTGGCGCGCCATATCGCCGAGGGCGTCGACGGCGCGGTGAAATACGCCGCCTTCACCGGCAAGGCGGCGCTGGTGATGCGCAACAAGGGGTGCGAGGGCGCCTCCACCATTCATTCGCTGATCTACCGCGCGCGCGAGAGCGGCGAGGAGCAGCCGAGCTTCCAGCTCTGGGACGATGCGCCGGCCTCCAAGGCGAAGCTGATCATCATCGACGAATGCTCGATGGTGGACGAGGAGTTGGGCCGCGACCTGATGTCGTTCGGCGCGCCGCTCCTGGTGCTCGGCGATCCGGCGCAACTGCCACCGATCCAGGGAGCGGGCTTCTTCACCAACGCCGAGCCGGACGCGATGCTGACCGAGGTGCATCGCCAGGCGCAGAACGATCCGATCGTGCGGCTGTCGATGGCGGTGCGCGAGGGCCGCGACATCGAAATCGGCGACTATGGCGAAAGCCAGGTGGTGCGGCGCGATGCTCTCGATCCCGAGCGGGTCATGGGCGCCGACCAGGTGCTGGTCGGCCGCAACAACACCCGGCGCGCCTACAACATGCGCATCCGCGAGAAGCAGGGCCTCACCGAGCCGCTGCCGGTGGCCGGCGACAAGCTGGTGTGCCTGCGCAACAACCGCAAGAAGGCGCTGTTTAACGGCGGTCTGTGGCGCGTCAAGGCGCGCGCGCAGTCGAAATCGCGCATCGTCACCATGCGCATCGCGCCCGATGAGGATTTCGGCGGCCGCGTCACCAAGGTGTCGGTGCGCGCCGACTGCTTCACCGGCGGCATCGATGACCTCGCCTGGGAACAGCGGCGACCCTATGACGAGTTCGACTACGGCTATGTGCTGACAGTGCACAAGTCGCAAGGCTCGCAGTGGGATGACGTCGTGCTGTTCGACGAGAGCTTCGCCTTCCCCGACAGCCGCGCGCGCTGGCTTTATACGGGCATCACGCGCGCCGCGCGGCGATTATGCGTCGTGATATGAACCTCACCGCGCACTGCGGCGACAATCACCAGTCCCGCCGCCGGACCAGGGGTGACAGACCTGCGGCATTTTGTCATCGTGCGTTCACAGTTCATGGAACCGCCCCACCGACGGGCTATCTATCCTCATTACCCCCGACACGGAGACTGACATGCGACCTAACCGACTCGTTGCATCCACGCTGATTGCCGCGGCAGCAGCCTTCACCCTCGCCGTGCCGACCTCGGCCGCGCCGCTGATGACTGGTGCAGCGTTGTCGCAGGCCGCGCCGAGCGCGACGCTCGACGTGCAGTATTGGCGTCACCGCCATCATCGTCACTACCATGGTGGTGGCGGTACCGGCGCGCTGATCGGCGGCCTTGCGGCCGGCGCGATCATCGGTGGCGCCATCGCCGCGGGTCAGGCCAACGCCGCCGCGCAGCAGGCCCAGCAGGCGCACGCCTACTGCGCCCAGCGCTTCCGCTCCTACGATCCGCGCTCCGGCACCTATCTCGGCCACGACGGCTATCGCCATCCCTGCCCGTAATCCGGATCCCCTTCCGGCTTTGCAAGGGCCGTGCCTCGCAAGGGGTGCGGCCTTTGCCATTATGGCCTCACGACGTCTTACTCACGAAGTCTTGCATCGCGGCCGACGCGGCGCGGCTTATCGTAGCGCCAGCCATCTGCCGATTACGCCACACCCCGGAGCCACCGATGCACCATTGCCTCGCCCACGCCGCCGCCGGCGCCTTGCTGGCGCTCGCAACCGTTATTGCACCGGCGCAGGCGGCCGAGCCGGCGGTCGTGCTGCCGGCGCCCGCGCTCGATGCCGCGCCCGCGACGGGGATGCAAACCGCGGTGCTGGCCGGCGGCTGCTTCTGGGGCGTGCAGGGCGTGTTCCAGCACACCAGAGGCGTCGTCAACGCGGTATCGGGCTACGCCGGCGGCAGCAAGCGCACCGCGCAATACGAACTGGTCACCACCGGCACCACCGGCCACGCCGAGACGGTGGAGATCACCTACGATCCGAAGGAAATCAACTACGGGAAAATCCTACAGATCTTCTTCTCGGTGGCGCACGATCCCACCCAGTTGAACCGGCAGGGGCCGGACGTCGGCACGCAGTACCGCTCGGCGATCTTCACCGTGAACGACGAACAGGCGAAAATCGCAAGCGCCTATATCGCCCAGCTCGACGCCGCCAAGGTTTACCGCTCGCCGATCGTCACCAAGGTGGGGCCGCTGCAAGGCTTCTTCCCCGCCGAGGACTATCACCAGGACTACATGACGCTGCATCCGCGCCAGCCCTATATCGCGTATAACGACCTGCCCAAGGTCGAAAACCTGAAGACGTTGTTCGCCGCGAACTACCGCGCCACTCCGACGTTGGTGCGTGACGCGAAAAATGCCGATCGCCGCGCTGGCACCACCGGCGCCGCGACCGATTGATATGACGGAGCCTGCCGATGTCCGACCGTGCCGCCAAGATGCGCAAAACCGAGAAGAGCGACGCCGAGTGGCGGAATGAACTGACGCCGATGCAGTATGCCGTCCTGCGCGAGAAGGCGACCGAGCGGCCGTTCTCGGGCGAATATGAATTCACCACCACGCCCGGCACCTATGTCTGCGCCGGCTGCGGGCAACCCTTGTTCGCCTCCGAAGCCAAGTTCGATTCCGGCTGCGGCTGGCCGAGCTTCACCCAGCCGGTGGTGGACGATCACGTCGCGGAGGAAACCGATACCAGCCATGGCATGACGCGCACCGAGGTGCTGTGTTCGTCGTGCAGCGGCCATCTCGGCCATGTGTTTCCGGACGGCCCCGGCCCCACGGGTCTGCGCTACTGCATCAACTCTGCCGCGCTCAAGCTGCTGCCGAAGTAGCGCCCCACTCAGCGCGCGCCTTGCTCGCGCGCGCGCTGCCTGTCGATCCAGCGCCGCAGCATGCGGACATTGCGCATGTTGGCCTTGAACGCCACGTCGAAGGCATCTCCCGCCACGGGCACGATGCCGACCACGCCGTCCACCGCGACATTGCCGAGCATCCGCGCCGTCAGGTGCCAGGGCGCACCGAGGGCGCGTGCCTCGCGCACAATCCACAAAGCGATCGCCGTGGTGATGATGTCGCCCACCACCGGGATCAGCCCGATCAGCCCGTCGATGCCGTAGCGCACCTTGGTGCCGGGTACGATGAACGCGACGTCGAGCAGTTTTGCCAGCGCCTCCAGCCGCGCCAGCCGCTGCTCGCGCGTCATCGTCGCGCCGTCGAAGCCGAAGGCATGAAACTCGTAAGGGCCGTTCGCGCCGGACGTGCGGTCGAACCCGTGGAACGGGCGCTCAGGGGAAACCCGCCGCCCCTCCTGATCGATGATGAGGCCATCGGCCGGTGGATGCTTCATGGCCCGAACATGGGCCGCGATGTAGGCTCGCGCAACCCCGCCGCGCCCTCGCGCCGCAGGGTCGGCGGCCAAACACTAGGCGCTGCGCAGATGCGCGAGCGCCGGCGGCCGCGGCGCCGCGCTGGCGGCGACGGGCTCGTCGACATGCTCGCCGGAGTGGAGGGCGTGCCGGTCCTTGCCGTGACGCTTGGCATCGTAGAGGGCCTGGTCGGCCGCCGCCATGATCCGCTCCGGCGTGTCGGCGACGGCCGGCGTCCACTGCGCAACGCCGATGCTGGCGGTCAGCGTGATCGCCGCGCCGTTCCAGCGCACCTGGGTGCGGCTGCAAATGGTCGTCAGGTCGCCTGCCACCACGCTCGCCTCGCGCACGGTGGTCCTGGGCAGTACCACGCAGAACTCGTCGCCTCCGATTCGCGCCAGCAGGTCGGAGGTGCGCAGCCGGCCCTGAACGATACGGCTGAAGGCGCGCAGGCATTCGTCGCCGGCGCCGTGGCCGTGGCTGTCGTTGATCGCCTTGAACTCGTCGAGGTCCATCACCAGGATCGAGAACGACACCCCGGTGCGCTGCGACAGGGCGCACTCGTCGCCGAGCCGCTTGAGCAGGTGGCGGCGGTTGGCGACGCCGGTCAGGTCGTCGCACAGGGCAAGGGCCGCGACGTCCTCGCGCAGGCGGTCCACCGCCATCAGCAGCAAGCCGAAATTGCCGACCATGGCCGAGAACACCAGCACCACGAGGATGGCCCCCTGCACGGTGTTGAACTCGCTCAGGGTGATGGTGCCGCCGAAATCCGTCAGGCCCGCCACCGAGCGCAGCACGTACAGCAGCAGCACGACGCTCAACGCGCCCATCGCCAGCTTGGCGCCGTAGCGGCGATCGTGGCCACGGTTGGCGATCTCGATCAGCATCAGCGTGACCGGGATGCTCTGCCCGACCGAATAGATCACCACGCGCGCGACGATCGCATCGTACCAGACGGCGAACAGGGCAAGCACCATGGTGGTCGCCACCGTGCCGATGATGCCGAGCAGCCACGGCACGCGCTGCCCATAGAACATCCGCAGCCCGAACCAGGAGCACCAGGTCATCAGCGTCAGAAGCGTGTTGCCAAGGATGATCGGCACCAGCGGATCGACCGTGCCGCGCAGCAGCGAGATCGCTGCCCCGGCCGCACCCATCAGGCAGCCGACAGCCCAAACCGTCGCCGCGGGGAATTTCGGATAACAGCGCGCAACAAACGTCCACACGATTCCGATTGCGAGCAGATTGAGCGCAATCACGAGGAATATGGTGGGGACACTGAACATCATAATCGGTTCTATGGTGGGACCGCGCGGTCCGTAAAATCCACTAAACGCCACGAACCCTGCGCCGCGACCGCTTAAGGAACTCTGACCTGGAAAAAACAGCCGCAGGCGTGGTGTGGAAAACGTGAACCCAGGGCGTTATGACCCCTCGCCGTTACGCTTGTCCTAGCAGGATCCGCCAAATCCGGCGAGCCGATTTTGCCGATCGTTAACCTTACGCGGGCTGCGCGCGACAGGCCGGACCGGGCGCGACACGCGCCTCTCGCGACGGCACTGCACGTCATCAAAAAGAAGGCCCCGGCTTGCGCCGGGGGCGATCCGTCAAAGCGGGCGTGAAGCCTGCTGCCGCGCCGTCAGTTGTCCAGGAACGAGCGCAGCTTGCGCGAGCGGCTCGGATGCTTGAGCTTGCGCAGCGCCTTGGCCTCGATCTGGCGGATGCGCTCGCGGGTCACCGAGAACTGCTGGCCGACTTCCTCCAGCGTGTGGTCGGTGTTCATGCCGATGCCGAAACGCATGCGCAGCACGCGCTCCTCGCGCGGCGTCAGCGAAGCCAGCACCCGCGTCGTGGTCTCGCGCAGGTTGGACTGGATCGCGGCGTCGATCGGCAGCACCGCGTTCTTGTCCTCGATGAAATCGCCGAGATGGCTGTCCTCCTCGTCGCCGACCGGGGTCTCCAGCGACAGCGGCTCCTTGGCGATCTTGAGAACCTTGCGCACCTTCTCCAGCGGCATGCCGAGCTTTTCGGCCAGTTCCTCCGGCGTCGGCTCGCGGCCGATCTCGTTGAGCATCTGCCGCGAGGTGCGCACGATCTTGTTGATCGTCTCGATCATGTGCACCGGAATGCGGATGGTTCTTGCTTGATCCGCGATGCTGCGCGTGATCGCCTGCCGGATCCACCACGTCGCATAGGTCGAGAACTTGTAGCCGCGGCGATACTCGAACTTATCCACCGCCTTCATCAGGCCGATGTTGCCTTCCTGAATGAGGTCGAGAAACTGCAGGCCGCGGTTGGTGTATTTCTTGGCGATGGAGATGACGAGGCGCAGGTTGGCCTCGACCATTTCCTTCTTGGCCTGACGCGCCTCGCGCTCGCCCTTCTGCACCGAGTGCACGATCTTGCGGAACTCGCCGATTTCCAGTCCGGTCAGGCTGGCAAGCTGCTGGACGTCGTGGCGAAGCTGCTTGATGCGCTCCTTCTCGTGCGCGACAAAACCCTTCCAGCCCTTGGCGGACAGTTTTGAGACGCGGTTGAGCCAGCGCGGATCGAGCTCGGAGCCCTGATAGTTCCTGAGGAAATCCTCGCGCGCCACGCCATGGCTGTCGGCCAGGCGCAGCAGGCGGCTCTCGAACGACACCAGCTTCTTGTTGATGTCGTAGAGCTGCTCGACCAGCGAATCGATGCGCGCCTGATTGAGCCGCAGCGACTTCACCTCGACGATGATCTCTTCCTTGAGCTTCTTGTACTTGCGCTCCTGCGAGGGAGTGAGCTGCTCGTTCTGGAGCTGGTTCTGGATGTCCTGCTCCTGCAGGCGGCGCAGCTTCTTGTACTCGCTGGCGATCTTGTCGAAGGTCTCGAGCACTTTCGGCTTGAGTTCGGATTCCAGCGCGGCCAGCGACATCTGGTTCTCGAACTCGTCGTCCTCCTCGGAATCGCTTTCGGCGGCGGCCTCGGCCGGGTCCTTGTCCAGTTCCTTGGCATCGGACGCTCCGCGCGACGGCTTGAACGGCGTGGCCGCCGGCGGCGCGGCGGGCGGCGCCGTCATGGCCGGCGCCTCGGCGCCCTCGGCCTCCGCGCCCTCGGCGGCGGCCGAGGCGCCGGCCTTGCCGTCGGGACCGGCATAGGTCGCCTCAAGGTCGATGATGTCGCGCAGGAAAATCTTGCCGTCGTTGAGTTCGTCGCGCCAGATGATGATCGCCTGAAACGTCAGCGGGCTTTCGCACAGCCCGGCGATCATCGCCTCGCGGCCGGCCTCGATGCGCTTGGCGATGGCAATCTCGCCCTCGCGCGACAAGAGCTCGACCGTGCCCATCTCGCGCAGATACATCCGCACAGGATCGTCGGTGCGCTCGCCGGGCTCGGACTTCTTGGTTTCGGTGACGGCGCGCGAGGTGACCTCGACAAGCTCGCTGTCGGGCTCGTCCTCTTCCTCGACCTTGTTTTCCTCGTCCTCGGCATCGTCGTCGTTCTCGGAGACGTTGATGCCCATGTCGGACAGCATGGCCATGATGTCCTCGATCTGCTCCGGCGAGGTCTGGTCGGAGGGCAGCACCTCGTTGAGCTGATCGAAGGTGACGAAGCCGCGCTTCTTGGCCTGCTTGATCATCTTCTTGACGGCGGCGTCGGACAGGTCGAGCACCGGCGAAGGCGCGTCGGTGGCATCCTTTTCCGGCGTCTCGGCAGCCTTGTCAGTGGCCCGGGGATCCCGCTCCTTCTCCTTCACTTGCACCTGCACCGCCTTGACCTTGCTGACCATCCACGTCTCCTGAACCACGCTCGCACCACGCCGCGCAGGCTGATCGCCTACCGATCCCTGATGCTCCCCGCTTCCGATCGCCTCGGAAGGGACAACGCCAGATCTGCATTGACGCGCTTTCTCGATGCGAACGGATCGTCACGTCGCCGAAAACGCCATGCTCTTCAATTCAACCGCGTCGGACCCGCCTCCCCGCGCCGAAGCGCTTGCTAGGGCGGCCGGCCGTGCAGCCAGATCGAACCTTGTGCCGCACCGCCACCCAAGGACTGCGCGCGCCCCAAGAACCGCGATCCAAGAGCGGTATAAGGGGCGGCACCGATGCGGAAAGGGCGGCGCGGTCCAAGGCGCCACCCCCGAATCAATCTTCACTTCAACCCGCACTCTGTCCCGACTGCCGTTAAGCCGGACTTAACCGTGTTTTTGCGGCTATTTCACCCTTTTGGCGAGTCCTATTTGCGGTTTTCCCGCTCTCCTGCCGTGACCGCTATACGCTCCGTTGGAACCGCCCCGATGCCTCGCCGAACCCTTCGATCAGTGCTTCAAGACCCTCGGTCTGGGCGAGCCGCCCCTTGACGTCGTTGAGCCAGGCGCAGTTGGCCTCGCTGACGGCCTCTCCCAGCGCCTGCTCGGCATCCTTCAGCTCCTTAAGTAGGGCATGCCGTTGCCGATGCAAGACAATGAGCTGATGCCAGGTTGCCAGCACGTCCTCGACCGCCGCGTCGGCCTGGGCGCCCCACACCGCCGGCGCCGTCACCGCCTGCTCGATCCGCCGGACCAGCCCCTCCGCTCCGCCCTGGGCGAGGCGGGCGCGCAGCCCCTCGCGCTGCTCGGCCGGATCGGTCGGGCGCAGCTCGATACCCGCAAAAGCCGCAATAATCCCATCGCGCAACTTTCGGGCGTCGGGATGGGTGAACTCCAGCACCGCCACCTCCTCGAGGTGGTCGTGCAATAACCAGGGGTGGTTGAGCAGCGAAATCAGGATCAGTGCCTCGCGGGGGCTGAGCGCGCTCTGCCGGCCACGCAGGATCGGGCTTGCCGCAAGCTGCGGGCTCGTTGCCTGATACACTCGCCGCCCCGTCGCCGCGCCACCGCCGGTCGCGGCCCAGTCCCGCCGCGGCCCGGCCGCGAACGCGGCGCGGCCGGGAAATGCCACCCCGCCCCGTCTGCCGCCGTCGCGGCCACCACGGACCGGCTCGGGGGCAAACGCCCGGCGCAGCCGTTCGACGAGATCCTGCCGATAGTAGCGCCGCACCACCTCGTTGCGGATGCCGGCGGCCAGCGCCTCGATCCGCGCTTCCAGCGCCGCGCGGCGTTCGGGCGTCGCGAACGAGCCGCCCTCGACCTCGCGGGTCCAGATCAGGTCAGCGAGCGGCCGCGCCGCCGCCACGACCTCCTCGATCGCCGCCCGCCCGCCGGAGCGGGCGAGGTCGTCCGGGTCCTGCCCCTGCGGCAACAGCGCAAAGCGCAGGCTTTTGCCCGGCTGAAGCTGCGGCAGCGCCATGTCGGCCGCGCGATAGGCGGCGTTGCGGCCGGCCTTGTCGCCGTCGAAGCACAGCACCGGCTCGTCCGCCATCTTCCACAACAGCCCGAGCTGGCTCTCGGTCAGCGCCGTGCCGAGCGGCGCCACCGCGCCGGGGAAGCCGGCGCCGACCATGGCGATGACGTCGATATAGCCTTCGACGACGACGAGCGGCGCGCCGTCATGCGCCGCCTGGCGGGCGGTGCGCAGGTTGTAAAGGTTGTCGCCCTTGTGGAAGAGCGGCGTCTCCGGCGAATTGAGATACTTTGCCGGCACGTCCTTTTCGAGCGCCCGGCCGCCGAAGGCGATGACGCGGCCGCGCAGATCGGTGATCGGAAACATCACGCGGTCGCGGAAACGATCGTAAGGCACCGGGATGTCGTCGCCGCCGATCAACAGCCCGGCTTCCACCATGTCGGGAACCGGGACGCCCTGCTTGCCAAGATGCTCCTTCAGCGCAAAACGCTCGCCCGGCGCATAGCCGAGACGGAATTGGACTTGGGTCTGCGGCGTGATCCCGCGGTCGGCGAGGTAGCCGCGCGCGCGGGCGCCGGCGCGCGCCGCCAGCGTCTCGGTGAAAAAAGTCGCCGCCATCTCCATGACGTCGTGCAGCGTGCGGCGGCGGCTCTCGGCCCGCGCCGCCTCCGGCGTCACCTGCGGCAGCGCCAGACCCGCCATCGCCGCCAGCCGTTCGACCGCTTCCGGGAAGGTGACGCCCTCGGTCTCCATCACGAAGTCAAAAATGTTGCCGTGCTTGCCCGAGGAGAAGTCGTGATAAAACCCCTTCTGGTCGTTGACGGTGAACGACGGGGTCTTCTCCTGCTGGAACGGCGACAGTCCCTTCCACTCGCGCCCGGCGCGCTTGAGCTTGACGCGGCGGCCGACGACCTCCGATACCGGAAGCCGGACGCGCAGTTCGTCAAGGAATTGCGGGGGAAAGCGCATGGGACGGGCGGACCTCTGCCAGATGGCCATGGATATAGGACGGACGCGCGCCGTTGCCCACCTCGGGCGGGATTGTCCCGGCTATTCACAGGACCTATGGTTTCGCCGTCGGCCGAGTCGATAAGGATCCCATGACCGCCACGCCCAGAACGCTGCTTCAGATCGCGGGTGCGCCAGCGCATCCGAGCCCGCTGGCCAGGTCGGCGCTCGTCATCATCGACGCGCAGCTTGAATACATTACCGGCGGCCTGCCGCTCGCCGGCGTTGCCGCGGCCATCGACGAGGCGGCACGGCTCCTGGCGCTGGCCCGCCAGAACGGCGTGCCGGTGTTCCACATCGTGCAGTACGCGCCCGCCGGGCGGCCGTTGTTCGCCGAGGACGGCCCCACTGCCGCGATCGTGCCGCAACTGACGCCGCAGGACGGCGAGGCGATGGTGCGCAAGAGCCTGCCCAACGCCTTCGCCGGCACCGATCTTCATGAGCGCATCCAGGCGAGCGGGCGCAGCGAACTGATCGTCGCCGGCTTCATGACACACATGTGTGTCAGCGCCACCGTGCGCTGCGCGCTCGACCTGAAATATCGGACGACCGTGGTGGCCGACGCCACCGCAACGCGGGCGCTGCCCGATCCGCTCGGCGGCGCGATCGCCGCGGAGACCGTCCATCGCACCGCGCTTGCCGAACTCGCCGACCGCTTCGCCGTGGTGGTGAAGGACACCGCGGCGCTCACGGCCGCGGCGCAAGCCGCCTGACGCGAGGCACGCCGTGCCGCTGCTCGCGCCCGACGAAGCGCCGCCGGTGATCGAACGCCACGGCGACGGCGCCTCGCCCTTTTTCTTCACCTGCGACCACTACGGCCGCGCCATTCCCCGCGCGCTCGACAAGCTCGGCCTGCCGGACAGCGAACTGCAACGCCACATCGCGTGGGACATCGGCATCGCCGGCGTCGCCGAACGGCTTGCCGATGCCCTCGGCGCGCATCTGGTTGCGCAGCGCTATTCGCGCCTCGTCATCGACTGCAACCGCCCGTTCCACTCAGCCGGCTTGGTGCCGCTCATCAGCGAAGCCACGCACATTCCCGGCAACGACGGGCTGACGACAGACGCCATCGCGGCCCGGCGCGCGGAGATTTTTGCGCCGTATCACGCACGCATCGCGCAAGCACTCGACGCGCGCGCCCGCGCCGGCCGCGCCACGCTGTTGGTGGCGCTGCACAGCTTCACGCCGGTCTATGCCGGGATCGCGCGGCCCTGGCACGTCGGCACGCTCTACCATCGCGACCGCGATCTCGCCCCGCACCTGCTTCTCGGGCTGCGCGCCGAGGGCGACCTCGTGGTCGGCGACAACCAGCCTTATGCCGTGAGCGACGATACCGACTACACCATTCCCGTGCATGGCGAAGCACGCGCATTGCCCAACACCGGCATCGAAATCCGGCAGGACCTGATCGCCGACGAGGCCGGGCAGCAGGCATGGGCCGAACGGCTCGCCCGCATCCTCACCGAGATCGCGGCCGCCTGTGTGCCGAACACGGCGGCCGCAACGTCTTAGGCATAATGGCCTCGACAGATTGCCATTGCCCTAAAATAGGTATTATAAATACATCTTATTATTACGTAGTCATTCTTGCGCCTTGGCCGGGCGTGGCCCTCGTCATCCGGAGACATCCATGGATTTTCCCGACTTCTTCGCCGAGGCGCCGACCATCACACTGCGCGATCCGCTGGCGGTGTTCCTAGGCGCGTCGAGCGGCACCATCACCTATTGCTACGCCGACGCGGTAAAACTCGCCGGACATTCCTGCCCGACCGTGGCCGGCGCCTATCTAATGGTACGCAACGGTCTCACTGAACTCTATCGCGACGAGCTGCCCGAGCGCGGTGGCATCGAGGTCCATTTGCGCGACGGACGCGACCACGGCACGACGGGTGTGGTTGCCGCTGTCGCCACGCTCCTGACCGGCGCCGCGCCCGAGACCGGGTTCGGCGGCATCGGCATGGCGCATCGTTTTGCCCGTCGCGATCTCATGCGGTTCGACGCGCCGATCGACGGCCTGATGGCGCTGCGGCGCTGCGACAACGGCCATGGCGTGGTGCTCGATCTCGACACCGCCCGCGTGCCGCCTCACCCCGACATGGGCACGCTGTTGTTCAAGGCGGTGGCCGGGCAGGCCGACGACGCCGAGCAGGCCCGCTTCGCCACGCTATGGCAGGATCGGGTGGCGCGCATGCTGCTCGACCATGCCGACGACGCGGGGCTGGTTCAGGTCGCCGACTGGAGAGCGGCGGCGTAAGCGGCATCCAGCGCTGCGCTTCACCGGCGCCGCCAGCGGGGCCGTGCACCGGCGCCGGGCCGGGACGACCCCGCATTGTTTGATCTGGCACAAAGCCCGGCAGACAAATCCGGCACACGATTTGCCTCGTCTGGACCGCGCCCGTATCCCGCGCGCATGAAAGGGCGAGCATGACCCGCTACTCCTCTCACGGTCTGGCGAAGGCCGTTGCCGAGCAGCGCTCAAAGGATAGCGGCGTCCGGCATGTCGCCCGGTTCGAGCCGCGCTGGCCGAACGATCCAAAACCCTTCGTCGTGTGCGAGGCTGCCGACGACGCCCCGGCACGGCGCAGCCAAACGGCCTGACGCGGCACGGTGCGGGGCAGCGGCTGCGGCATCACGCGCGCCCACGAGTTTGCCAATCGGCGCCTCCTCCGCAGCACGATCCGTCTCGGACAGACCCACCGCCACGATGGCCGCCGGGGCCCGCTCCCGATGTTCCAAATAATGATCAAACAATCGCATGCTAAGGACCAGAAGGGATTTCTGTAACGAGGGATGCCGTTGACGTGGGTACCGATTGAGTTGAACGGCGATCGAACCTGTCCCGAACCTGCCCGTCCGGAAACAGGGAACACAGGAAGAAAGCCGGATCAGGACGTCTCACGGCGAGACGGATGGCGCGATGGGAGCGCGCGTGCATGGCGAGCACGTCTCGCCAGCCGGCTTCTCGCGGTCGTTGCCATCTCCACGCTGTTCGCGGGCAAGCTCCATGCCGCCGACTACCTCTGGGACGGCGCGGACAGTAATTTTTCGAACGCCTCCAACTGGCTTCCGAACGGAATTCCAAGCGTAAACGACACCGCGATCTTCGGAGCCGGCGGGACAACGACGATAGACGTTTCCACTGCAACCGCATTTGGCGGCTGGCTGTTCAAGGCAGGCGGTCCCGATTACCAGATCTCGATTTCCGCCTCGGGTTGGCCGACATTTTATGGCGCCGGCCTGCAAATGGAGCCCGGCGCCGGCCGGATCTCGATCGTTCACTTCGAGGCGTTTTTCAGCGCGCTGCAGTTCGCCGGTTATAGCAGCGCGGGGAATGTTTTTCTCACGAATCAGGCGACGACCACGTTCTTCGAAAACGCATCGGCCGCCCAGGCGACGATCGAAAATCAGGCAACGTTGGAATTTCTCGACGACAGTACCGCGGACCGCGCGACGATCACAAACACAACAACCGGCTCTCTGAACTTTTTCGAAAGATCCCGCGCCGGCAGCGCGAATATAACCAACGACGGCGCGATGGGTTTCACCCAGGTTTCCGACGCGGATCATGCCACGATCACGAACAACGATTCACTGAGTTTCTTTTCGGCAAGCACGGCAGGACACGCAACCCTCATTAACAATGCGAATCTCGGCTTTTACAGCAACTCGTCTCCGGGCCAGGCCACCTTCATCAACAATGCCGGCGCCATAATCGATTTCAGCGGATCGACCGGGACTGCGGGCGACGGCAAGTTGACCGCGGGATCGATTGCAGGTCCTGGCAGCTTCTATCTCGGCAGCCGGCAGCTTACGGTCGGCAGCAACAATCTTTCCACCGAGGTCAATGGCCTCATTTCGGATGGCGGTATCTGGGGCGGCGGAGGGACCGGAGGATCGCTGGTCAAGGTTGGAAGCGGCACTCTGACATTGTCCGGTACCAACGCCTACACTGGAGCGACGACCGTGAGCGGCGGCACCTTGCTCGTCAACGGCTCGATCGCGTTATCGTCGCTGACTACGGTTGAGGCCGGAACCACGCTCGGCGGCGACGGCACCGTGGGCCACACTTTCATCGATGGCGGCATGCTCTCGCCGGGCAATTCGATCGGCACGCTGACCGTGCAAGGCAATCTCGTGCTGACCGCGGCCTCAACGTATATGGTCGAAGTCTCGCCTGCGAGTGCAGACTTCACGCATGTCACAGGCACGGCGACGCTGGGTGGGGCGATGGTGTCAGCTCATTTTGCACCCGGCAGCTACGTCGAGAAGCGCTACACCATCCTCAGAGCGGACGGCGGGATTGGTGGCACGTTTTCCGGGCCGGCGAACACCAATTTGCCGCAAAACTTCAAAAGCGCGCTGGCTTATGACGGTAGCAACGTCTACCTCGATCTGACGCTGGACTATACGCCGCCACCGGCCCCTGGTCCGACGCCGCCGGGTTACGGCAGCGGCTTGAACGGCAACCAGCAGAATGTCGCCAATACGCTGGTGAACTATTTCAACGCGACGGGTGGCATCCCGCTGACGTTCGGCGCGCTCGATTCCAGTGGCCTGTCGCACGCATCCGGCGAGACGGCGACCGGCGCATTGCAGGCGGCGTTCGACGCGCAGTCGCACTTCCTCACCACGATGACCGATCCGTTCGCGACAGAGCAAGCTGCGGCCGGTTCAGCGTCCCCTTCGCAGGCGATGGGCTATGCGGAAAACACCCCGCGCGGCAGGACGATCCATGATGCCTATGCCGTGCTCATGACCAAGGCGCCGCCTGCCTCTCGCTTCGAGCAGCGTTGGCGCGTGTTTGGCGCAGCCTATGGCGGCTCGGCGCAGATCGGCGGCAATGCCAGCCTCGGCAGCCACGATCTTACCAGCCGTGTTTACGGTGGCATGGGCGCCGCGGCTTACAAGCTCTCGTCCGACACCTCACTCGGTTTCGCGCTCGGCGGCGGCGGCACCTCGTTCAGCCTGAGCGAGGGCCTGGGCTCCGGCCGCTCCGATCTGTTCCAGGCTGGTGTGTTTGCGCATCATGATTTTGCCGGCGCGGGCTATCTGACCGGCGCCTTTGCCTATGGCTGGCATGACGTGACGACGGATCGCGTCGCGCCGACCGGCGAGCGGCTGCGCGGCGCCTACAAGGCCCATGTCCTGTCAGGCCGCATTGAGGCCGGCTGGCGCCTGGAGACAATGTTTGCAGGTATCACGCCCTATGCTGCCGCACAGGCGATCAACTATCGCATGCCATCCTATCTTGAGCAGGGCAACGGCGCGATCGACAGTTTTGTGCTCGGCTATGCCGGCCGCAATGTCACCGCAACGCGCAGCGAGTTGGGCCTGCGCTTCGATCGCTCGACCGTGCTCAACGACACGCTGCTGACGCTGCGCGGCCGCGCGGCATGGGCGCACAATTTTGACCGTGAACGCTGGCTCGCCGCAGCTTTCCAGGCGCTGCCCGGCACCGGCTTCATCGTCAACGGCGCGGCGCAGGCCGCCGACGCCGTGCTCATCTCCGCCGGCGCCGAGGTCGGCTGGCGCAACGGCCTGTCGCTCGCCGCCAGCTTCGAGGGCGAGTTTTCAAACACCACCACCAGCTACGCCGGAAAGGGTGTGATCCGGTACGCGTGGTAGGCCGTCACGCGGGGCGGTAACCCCGCTGCAACGCCCGGCTCGGCGTTCTGGCCTTGCCACAGCGGGGAAGGCGTCCAATCGCGCATCAGGTTGCGGCTGGCGCACGATTTCCTATCGGCTAAACTCGGGAAGTGGGCTGGCCGGCGGCGGCGATCGTTGCGGCTGGCGCACGATTTCTATCGGCTAAACTCGAAAGCTGGGTGCTGTCGAAGCTCCAGCGGTTGCGGCTGGCGCACGATTTCCTATCGGCTAAACTCCGTCAACGCGGTTCAAACGCCGGGAAGCTGTTGCGGCTGGCGCACGATTTCCTATCGGCTAA
>Ga0207868_1001272_pt1 | contig 18824 bp, 17 predicted proteins | sample Passage237B_FD_187370 | JGI IMG/M metagenome (GOLD analysis project Ga0207868, IMG submission 187370) | Cellulose adapted compost microbial communities from Newby Island Compost Facility, Milpitas, CA, USA - Passage2 37B (SPAdes) (version 3) ... | reverse complement strand
GCGCGGTGTTCCGCATCGTGCGCCCCTTCGGCCTGTACGTACCGCTGTACGGCACCTACTGGGGCATGGCGCTCGTGTCGGACACGCTGGACCCCTGCACGCTCGACCCGGACGCGGCCGACGCGCGCATCGCCGGGCGCGGCCTGCGCGACCTGCAGTACTACAACGGCGACGTGCACCGGGCGCTGTTCGCGCTGCCGAACTACTACCGCGACCTGCTGCGGTGAACGGAAAAGGGCGGCCCGCAGGCCGCCCTTTCCCGCATCCGGGCCGAGGTCCGTCAGAAGCCCGCCACCGCGCCATCGCTGCGCGGGTCGAAGGCCCCTTCCATCATGCCGCTGGCGTGACGCACCAGCGCCCCGGCATGGCCCACCGTCTCGTCGTAGGCGCCGATGACTTCGACGACGTGCCGGCGGCGACGCAGCTCCTCCGCGACGCGCGGAGCGAAGCGCGACTCGATCTTCAGCGACTCGGACATGCTGCCCCAGGTGCGGCCCAGCAGCCAGCGCGGTGCCGAGACGGCTTCCTGCAGCCCCATGCCCATCTGCACGTAGCGCGAGAACACCGCCGCCTGTGTCTGCGGCTGACCGTCACCGCCCATCGTGCCGTAGACCATGGTGCGGCCGTCATCGAGCACGGCCAGTGCCGGGTTCAGCGTATGGAACGGCTTGCGGCCCGGCTCCAGCGCGTTGAGCGCCTGCGGGTCGAGCGAAAAGCTGCAGCCGCGGTTCTGCCAGTTGATGCCGGTGTCGGCCAGCACGACGCCGCTGCCGAACTCGTGGTAGATGCTCTGGATGAACGACACCGCGCGGCCCTCGCCATCGATGACGCCCATCCAGATCGTGTCGCCCGGCTCCGTCGCCCCGCCCCACGACAGCGCGCGGTAACGGTCGACCGCGCCGGCCATCGCGTCGAGACGGCCGGGGTCGAGGAGCGACTGGGCCTCGACGCGCATGTAGGCCGGATCGGTGACGTACGCGTCACGCACGAGGAAGGCCTGCTTGGTCGCCTCGACACACAGGTGGATGTAATCGGCCGACAGCGGATCGACCTGATCCACGCCGAGGCGGTCGAGCGCGCCGAGGATGGCCAGCGAGATCACGCCCTGCGTCGGCGGCGTCATGTTGTAGAGCATGCCGCGCGAGTGGCGCAGCGCCACCGGCGTCACCAGCGCGGCGCGCTGGCGTGCGAGGTCCCCGGCGCGCAGCGGGCTGCCGATGCGCTCCAGGTCGGCGGCGATGCGCTTCGCCAGATCGCCCTCGTAGAAGTCGCGCAGGCCCGCCTCGGCGAGGCGCTCGAGCGTCGCGGCGAGCCGCGGCTGGCGGAACACGCTGCCCTCGGCCGGCGCCGAGCCGTCGACGAGGAAGGTGTCGGCAAAGCCGGGCTGCAGGTGCAGCTCGGAGAACTTGGCCGACGTACTCGCGGCCTGGCTCGCGGTGACCGGGATGCCGTCACGGGCGTAGCCGATGGCGTCCGCCAGCAGACGCTGCAGCGACAGCTTGCCGCCCCACTCGCGGCTGACCTCGTAGGCCAGCTCCCAGCCCGAGATCGTGCCGGCGACCGTGTTGGCCGCCAGCGGTCCGCGCATCGGGATCGCCGTCATCCCCTTCCCGGCGTAGAACTCGCGCGTTGCCGCCATCGCGGCGGCGCCGCAGGAATCGATCGCGCGCGGCGCCTTGCCCGGCTCGGAGAACAGCCAGAAGCTGTCCCCCCCGATGCCGTTCATGTGCGGATACACCACCGCGATGGTGGCCGCCGCGGCGATCATCGCCTCGAGCGCGTTGCCGCCATCGCGCAGCACCGCCGAGGCGGACTGCGCGGCCATGGCGTGGGACGCCACCGCGATCCCGCGCGTCGCGCGGACCGGATTGATCATGTCACGTTCTCCTTTCTTTGAGGGTGAAGCCCGACGCGCTTACTTCATCCAGCCGATGGCCTTGGGCAGCCAGGTCGCGATGTCCGGGAAGGCCATCACGATGCCCAGCCCGAAGATCTGCAGGCCGATGAAGGGCAGCACGCCGATGTAGATGTCGCGGACCTTGATTTCCGGCGGCGCGCTGCCCTTGAGGAAGAACAGCGCCCAGCCGAACGGCGGCGTCAGGAACGAGGTCTGCAGGTTCATGCAGATCAGGATGCCCAGCCACACCATGTCGACGCCGGCCGCGACGAAGAACGGCAGCAGCAGCGGCAGCACGATGTACGAGATCTCGATCCACTCCAGGAAGAAGCCGAGCACGAACAGCAGCAGCATCATGAAGATCAGCGTGCCCCACAGACCGCCCGGCACCATGTCCATGAACTCCGCGATCAGGTCCTCCCCGCCCAGGCCACGGAAGGCCAGGCTGAAGGCCTGCGAGGCGAGGATGATGAACATGATCATCGACGTCGTCACCAGGGTCTGGCGCAGCGTGTCGGTCAGCACCGCGCGGCTGAGCTTGCCCGACAGACCGACCAGCAGCAGCGAGCCGAAGGCGCCCATCGCGGCGGCCTCGGTCGGCGCCGCGATGCCGCCGATGATCGAGCCCAGCACCGCGCCGACGAGCAGCATCGGCGGCAGCACGCCACGCAGGAAGGCCTTGAACAGCTGGCCGCGCGACATCGTGCTCAGTTCCTCCTCGGACAGGGCCGGCGCCATGTCCGGACGGATCCACGCCACGACCAGGATGTACAGCACGTACAGCCCCGCCAGCAGCAGACCCGGCACCAGCGCGGCGGCAAACAGCGTGCCCACCGACTCGCCCATCAGGTCGGACAGCAGGATCAGCACGAGGCTCGGCGGAATGATCTGCCCCAACGTGCCCGAGGCGCAGATCGCCCCGCTCGCCAGACCGCGGTTGTAGCCTCGCCGCATCAGCGTCGGCAGCGCGATCAGCGACAGCGTCACGATGGTCGCGCCGACGATGCCGGTGGCCGCGCCCATCATCACGCCGACCAGCACGATGGCCACGCCCATGCCGCCGCGCAGCCGCCCGGCGAGATGGCCCATCACGTCGATCATGTCCTCGGCGATGCGGGATTTCTCCAGCATCACGCCCATGAACACGAACAGCGGCACCGCCAGCAGCGTGTAGTTGGTGGCCGCGCCGTACAGCCGCGACGGCAGCAGGTTGAACAGCATGGGCCCGAAGCCGATCAGGCCGAAGACGATGCCGCAGGCCGCGATGGCGTAGGCCACGCGCACGCCGAGCAGCAGCATGCCCATGAAGGTGAGCAGCATCAGGATGGAAAGGATCTCGTTGAACGGCATGTCACGCTCCCTTTCCGTTGCGCAGGATCGCAGCCAGACTGCGCAGCGCGATGGCGATGCTCTGCACCCCCAGCAGCGCGAAGCCGGACACGACGAAGGATTTCAGGATCCAGCGGTGCGTCAGCCCGCCCGGGTCGGGCGAGATCTCGCCCATGGTGTAGGACTGCGTCACGAAGCGGATGCCCAGCCACGCGAAGTAGAAGGCCATCGGCGCCATGATCAGCAGCGCGCTGAGGAATTCCATCCAGTCCTTGGTCTTCTGGCTGAAGTTCTGGTGGATGATGTCGACGCGCACGTGCGCGTCCTGCTTCTGCGTGTAGGCGATGCCCCACAGGGCGATCACCGCCAGCAGATGCCATTCGAGTTCCTGCGCCCACACGGCGCCGAAACTGAGGGTGTAGCGCAGCAGCACTTCCGCCGCGATCAGCATCACCAGCACGAGGACCAGCCACGAGGTGAACCGGCCGATCCGGTCGATGAACGACTCGATCGCGTCGGCCGCTCTTTCGAGTTTTGTCATGGGAAGGCTCATTCGATGGTCAAAGGGGCCGCGACGGCCGGCGCCGGAGCACCGGCCGTCGCGGCGGACTGCGGCGCTCAGCGGACGGTGGTCGCGAACGTCGTCTCGCTGATCTCGTTCCACTTGTCGTGCTTCGCCTTGAACGCGAAGAACGAGTCGTGGACCTTCTTCACCATCGGATCCTTGGCCGCGGCGTCATTCAGGATGGCGTGACTGGACTCGCGCAGCGCCTTGATGACGTCCTCGGGCAGGCGGGCGACCTTGACGCCGTGGTTCTCGACGAGGTCGGCCAGCGCCGGGCCGTTCTGCGCCTCGATCCACAGCATGCCTTCCTGGTTGGTCGCGTCGGCCGCGGCCTGCACGATGGCCTTCAGGTCTTCCGGCAGGCTGTCCCACGCCTTCTGGTTGATGACGATCTCGGAGGTCGTTGCAGGCTCGTGCCAGCCGGTCGTGTAGTAGTACTTGGCCGCGTTCTGGAGGCCCAGACGGCGGTCGAGGAACGGGCCCACCCACTCGGCCGCGTCGATCACGCCGCGCTCGAGCGCCGGGAAGATCTCGCCACCCGGCAGCAGCTTCACGTCCACGCCGAGGTCCGCGTACATGCGGCCGGCCAGACCCGGAATGCGCATCTTCAGGCCCTTGAAGTCGGCCGCGCTCTGCACCGGCTTCTTGAACCAGCCGGTCATCTGCACGCCCGTGCAGCCGGCCATCATCGGCACGACGTTGAAAGGCTTGTACACCTCGCGCCACAGGTCCAGGCCGCCGCCGTGGTACAGCCACGAATGGTGACCCTGGAAGCTCATGCCGAACGGCACGGTGGCAAAGTACTGCGCGGCGAAGGTCTTGCCGGCCCAGTAATAGGACACGCCGTGGTTCATCTCGACGATGCCGGCCGAGCAGGCGTCGAAGCCCTCGAAGGCCGGCACGAGCTCGCCGGCCGCATACACCTTGATCTTGATGCGCCCGCCGGACATCACCTCCACGCGCTTGGCGAAGGCTTCGGCACTACCGGGACCGGACTGGTAGTACGGCGTGCCGGCCGGCCAGGTGGTGGTCATCTTCCAGTTGAAGGTCTTCTGGGCCGCGGCGATCGCGGGAAAGCCCGCCGTCGCAACCGCACCGCTGGCCAGCAGCGTGTTCTTGAGCATGCCACGTCGATTCATGTCTATCTCCAGTCGTAAGAACAAACATTCGGGATCGATCGCCCATGCCCGGCGCACCTTGTCCTGCACGCGCACCGAAACGGACCACACGACCGCCCCACCTACGGCACTGCAAGCTCCGTACCAGCTCTCCGCAACTCCCGTCGCGCAAGGCATTCGACACGCGACGAGGCGAGGTCGGCAGGCCGGACGACTGGCAATCCCCTCCTCCTGATCCGGGCCGTGCGTTCTGCGCGCTCGGTCCCGACGACGGGCAAACTGCCATGTCAGCTTGTATGGTGCCATGCAAGTGTAGTCCGAACACCCCCCCAGTCAAGCGCATTCCATCACCCGGAGAGCCCCCGCGACCCGGCTCCGGACGCGCCACGAAGGTCGCCCCCGCCCCGTCCGGAGTGCCGGACGCCAGCCCGGAAAGAACGTGCGGAAGGCACCGCATTCGTGCGGCCACGCGGGAATACGCACCATATGGGTGCGTCGCGCCGATACACGCGCCGCGGACGCACCGGGATGGTGGAAAGACGTGACGACGCCCCTTCAGCCGCACGGCCGCTGTTGCGTCAATCTGACATATCAGTTTCGGGAGCAGGTGCCGAAAAGAGCGCCGGAGGCCCGTTCAGAGCAGCGCGCGCATCGTGCGGTAGGTGTATTGCTCCACGTAGTCGACGAGCCGATCCGAGGCGTCGCGCGCGCCCTGCTCGTCCTTGCGCGCGATGGCACCGGCGATCTCCGCGTGCCTTCCCGACACCTGGGCGAGGTCACCGACCTGACGGAAGTACAGGTACCAGAAGCGCCGCGTCTGCGCCTGCAGCGGACGCATCGCGGCGGCCGCGTAGTCGTTGCGCGCGGTGACCGCCACCAGCGCGTTGAACTCCGCATCGGTGGGCAGGAAGATGGATTCGTCGTCCCGGTCGGCCGCCTCGCGGAAGCGCACGGCCAGTTCCTCGAAACGGCGGCACACGAGCGGCTCGGCCAGCCGTGCGGCACGGCCGACGAGGATGCGTTCGAGCTCGCGGCGCACCTCGATGAGCTTGAAGTGCTCGGCGATGTCGATCTCCGACACCACCGCGCCGGAGCGCGGCAGCACCTTGATCGTGCGCTCGTAGGCAAGCCGCTGCAGCGCCTCGCGCACCGGCGTGCGCCCGATGCCCAGCTGCGCGCTGATCGACTTCTCGGAGATGCGGCTGCCCGGCGGCAGCGCGAGCGTGACGATCATCTCCTCGATCTGCCGGTAGGCGTACTGCGCCTGGGTCTCGGAGTCGCGCAAACAGGTCGCGCGCGGGTCGTTGCGGGCGGATCGGGCTTTGGGCATGCGTGCCAGGAAATCGGTCAGGACAAATGGATGATCGGGAAAATACGCCGGCCCCCGAGGCCGGTCAATGCGCGCGCGCCGCGTCAGGACGCCTGCGCGACGCGCGCAAGCAGGCCGTCCACGGCCGCCTCGCACAGGTCCAGCACGTACTCGAAACCGTCCTCGCCGCCGTAGTACGGATCGGGCACCTCCTCCTCGCCGAGCTGTGGGGCGAGGCGCAGAAACAGCTCCACCGCCCCGCCCTGCGGCGGACGGCGGCGGCGCATGTGCTCGAAATGGCCGCGGTCCATGGCCAGCAACAGGTCGAAGCGGCGGAAGTCCTCGTCGCGCAGGCGCCGCGCGCGCAGCGGCGACAGGTCGTAGCCGCGCCGCGCGGCCGCGCGCTGCGTGCGCGGATCGGGCGGCTCGCCGACGTGGTAGCCGTGCGTGCCGGCCGAGTCGAACTCCACCCGTCCGTCCAGACCCGCGGCAGCGAAGCGTGCGCGCGCCACGGCCTCGGCCGTGGGCGAACGGCAGATGTTGCCCGTGCACACGAACAGCACACGCAGCGGACGGTCGCCCGGCAGCCACAGCCCGGTCATGCGCCCGCCCCTCCGTCGTGCACGTCGGCACCAAAGGCGCGCTGGCGCAGCCGGAACAGCTCGTCGCGCACCGCGGCGGCCTGCTCGAACTCGAGGTTGCGGGCGTGTTCCTGCATGGCCTTCTCCAGTTTCTTGATCTCGCGCGCGAGCGCCTTCTCGTCGAGCAGCGCGTAGTCGACGCGCGCCGAGTCGGCCACGCGGCTCGCCTTCAGGTCGCTGTCCTCGCCGGTGTAGACGCCGTCGATGATGTCCTTGATGCGCTTCGAGACGCTGCGCGGCGTCACGCCGTTCGCCTCGTTGAACGCGATCTGCTTGCGGCGGCGGCGTTCGGTCTCGTCGATGGCCGCACGCATCGAGCGCGTGACCGTGTCGGCATACAGGATGGCCGTGCCGTTCAGGTGCCGGGCCGCGCGGCCGATGGTCTGGATCAGCGAGCGCTCGGAACGCAGGAAACCTTCCTTGTCGGCGTCGAGGATGGCCACCAGCGACACCTCGGGGATGTCCAGCCCCTCGCGCAGCAGGTTGATGCCGACCAGCACGTCGAACTCGCCCAGCCGCAGGTCGCGGATGATCTCGACGCGCTCGACGGTGTCGATGTCCGAGTGCAGGTAGCGCACGCGGATGCCGTTCTCGCGCAGGTACTCCGTCAGGTCCTCGGCCATGCGCTTGGTCAGCACCGTGACCAGCACGCGCTCATTGACGGCCACGCGGCGCTTGACCTCGGAGAGCAGGTCGTCGACCTGGGTGCTCGCCGGCCGCACCTCGATGACCGGATCGACGAGGCCGGTGGGCCGCACGACCTGCTCGACGACCTGCCCCTGGTGCTCGGCCTCGTAGTCGGCCGGCGTCGCGGACACGAAGACGGTCTGCGGCATCAGCCGCTCGAACTCCTCGAACTTCAGCGGACGGTTGTCGACCGCCGAAGGCAGCCGGAAGCCGTACTCGACGAGGTTCTCCTTGCGCGAGCGGTCACCCTTGTACATGCCGCCGATCTGCGGGATGGCCACGTGCGACTCGTCGATGAACAGCAGCGCGTCGCGCGGCAGGTAGTCGATCAGCGTCGGCGGCGGCTCGCCGGGCGCACGGCCCGACAGGTGGCGCGAGTAGTTCTCGATGCCCTTGCAGAAGCCCATCTCCGCGAGCATCTCCAGGTCGAACAGCGTGCGCTGCTCGATGCGCTGCGCCTCGACCAGCTTGCCGGCGCGCACGAAGTATTCGCGCCGCTCGCGCAACTCCTCCTTGATGCCCTCGATGGCCTTGAGCACCGTCGCGCGCGGCGTCACGTAGTGGCTGGACGGATACACGGTGAAGCGCGCGAGCTTGTGCTTGAGGTGGCCGGTCAGCGGGTCGAACAGCGTCAGGTGCTCGATCTCGTCGTCGAACATCTCGATGCGCAGCGCCAGCTCGGCGTTCTCGGCCGGGAACACGTCGATCACGTCGCCGCGCACGCGGAAGCTGCCGCGCTGGAAATCGACGTCGTTGCGCGTGTACTGCATCGCCACGAGCCGCGCGATCAGGTCGCGGTGGGCCATGCGCTCGCCCTCGCGCAGGTGCAGCACCATCGCGTGGTAGTCGGACGGATCGCCGATGCCGTAGATGCACGACACGGTGGCGACGATGACCACGTCGCGCCGCTCGAGCAGGCTCTTGGTCGCGGACAGGCGCATCTGCTCGATGTGCTCGTTGATCGACGAGTCCTTCTCGATGAACAGGTCGCGCGAAGGCACGTAGGCCTCGGGCTGGTAGTAGTCGTAGTAGCTGACGAAATACTCGACCGCGTTCTCGGGCAGGAACTCGCGGAATTCCGCGTACAGCTGCGCGGCCAGCGTCTTGTTCGGCGCCAGCACCAGCGCGGGCCGGCCGCAGCGCGCGATGACGTTGGCCATCGTGTACGTCTTGCCCGAGCCGGTCACGCCGAGCAGGGTCTGGAACATCAGCCCGTCACCGATGCCCTCGACGAGCTTCTCGATCGCGGCCGGCTGGTCGCCGGCGGGCGGAAACGGCTGATGCAGGCGGAAGGGGCTGCCCTCGAAAGTGAGGACGGCACCCATGCCGGTAGGGCTTGTCATGGTAGACTCTCGCTCCTGTGCGCGGGCCGGAAACACGGCTGTTCCGGAAGGCTTCGCCGGCCGGCCCCGACCGCCGATTATTTCGCAAATCGCCGCCCAAGGCACGGCCCCATCCACCCCGGCACGACTTCCGGGTGCCGGGCTCGCGGCACACAACTCAAAGGAATGGACATGTCAGCATCGATCTTCGCCAACGTCGAAATGGCCCCGCGCGACCCCATCCTGGGGCTCACCGAAGCCTTCAACGCCGATCCGCGTAGCGAGAAAGTGAACCTGGGCGTCGGCGTGTACCAGGACGACAACGGCAAGATTCCGCTGCTGGCCTGCGTCCAGGCCGCCGAGAAAGCCCGCGTCGAGGCCGGCCTGCCGCGCGGCTACCAGCCGATCGAAGGTCCCGCCTCCTACAACGGCGCCGTGCAGGGGCTGCTGTTCGGCGCCGACTCCGAGGTCGTCAAGTCCGGCCGCATCGCCACGTTCGAGACGCTCGGCGGCACCGGCGCGCTGAAGGTCGGCGGCGACTACCTCAAGCGCCTGCTGCCCGAGGCCGTGATGTACATCTCCGACCCGAGCTGGGAGAACCACCGCCAGGTCTTCGAGTCGATCGGCTTCAAGGTCGAGACCTATCCGTACTACGACCCGGCCACCCGCGGCGTGAACTTCTCCGCCATGCTGGCCAAGCTCAAGTCGCTGCCGGCCGGCTCCATCGTGCTGCTGCACGCCTGCTGCCACAACCCGACCGGCGCCGACATCACCCCGGCCCAGTGGGGTGAGGTCGTCGAGGCCTGCCGTGCCAACGGTCTCGTGCCCTTCCTCGACATCGCCTACCAGGGCTTCGCCGACGGCCCCGAGGAAGACACCGCCGCCGTGCGCCTGTTCGCCGACAGCGGCATGCAGTTCCTCGTCGCCAGCTCGTTCTCGAAGAACTTCTCGCTGTACGGCGAACGCGTCGGCGCGCTGTCCATCGTCACCGAGAGCAAGGACGAGGCCGCCCGCGTGCAGTCGCAGGTCAAGCGCGTGATCCGCACCAACTACTCCAACCCGCCGACCCACGGCGGCGCCGTCGCCGCGGCCGTGCTGTCGTCGCCGGAACTGCGCAAGATGTGGGAGGACGAGCTGGCCGCGATGCGCAACCGCATCCGCGACATGCGCACCGCGCTGGTCGAGAAGCTCAAGACCGCCGGCGTCAAGCAGGACTTCTCCTTCGTCACCGAGCAGCGCGGCATGTTCTCCTACACCGGCCTGACGCCGGAGCAGGTCGACCGCCTGCGCGAGGAGTTCGGCATCTACGCCGTCAAGTCGGGCCGCATCTGCCTGGCCGCGCTGAACAGCCGCAACATCGACTACGTCGCCAAGGCCATCGCCGCGGTCGTCCAGTAAAGGCAATCGTTTCTTGACCAGGGGGCGCGCGTTGCCTAGAATGCGCGCCTCTGTTCCCCGATAGCTCAGTCGGTAGAGCGACGGACTGTTAATCCGCAGGTCCCTGGTTCGAGCCCAGGTCGGGGAGCCACCGAACACTCACTGCCGTCATCCGGAGATGCCGACGGCGGCCTGAAGCACCCCTTTCTCCATTCCCCGATAGCTCAGTCGGTAGAGCGACGGACTGTTAATCCGCAGGTCCCTGGTTCGAGCCCAGGTCGGGGAGCCAGACACGCAAGAGGCCGGTCCGCAAGGATCGGCCTCTTGTCTTTCCGGCCCCCGGACGCTCAGTGGAACTGCGCCTCCTCGGTCGAACCGCTCAGCGCCGTCACGCTCGACGTGCCGCCCTGGATCACCGTGGTCACATCGTCGAAGTAGCCCGTGCCGACCTCCTGCTGGTGCGACACGAAGGTGTAGCCCCGCTCGCGGGCGGCGAACTCGGGCTCCTGCACCTTCTCGACGTAGGCGGTCATGCCGCGGCGCGCGTAGTCGTGGGCCAGGTCGAAGGCGTTGAACCACATCGAGTGGATGCCGGCCAGCGTGATGAACTGGTACTTGTAGCCCATCGCGCCCAGCTCGCGCTGGAACTTGCCGATGGTCGCGTCGTCGAGGTTTTTCTTCCAGTTGAACGACGGCGAGCAGTTGTAGGCCAGCATCTTGTCCGGATGCACGCGGCGCACGGCCTCGGCGAAGCGTCTGGCGAAGTCCAGGTCCGGCGTGCCAGTCTCGCACCACACCATGTCGGCGTACTCGGCATAGGCCACGGCGCGCGACACGGCCTGATCGAAACCCTTGTAGGTGCGGTAGAAGCCCTCCGGCGTGCGCTCACCGGTCAGGAAGGGCTTGTCGTTCTCGTCGTGGTCGCTGGTCACCAGATCCGCCGCCTCGGCATCGGTGCGGGCGATCACCAGCGTCGGCACGCCCATCACGTCGGCCGCCAGCCGCGCGGCGACCAGCTTCTGGCTGGCCTCGTTGGTCGGCAGCAGCACCTTGCCGCCCAAATGGCCGCATTTCTTCACCGACGAGAGCTGATCCTCCCAGTGCACGCCGGCCGCGCCGGCGCGGATCATGGCCTTCATCAGCTCGAAGGCGTTGAGCACGCCGCCGAAGCCCGCCTCGGCATCCGCGACGATGGGCGCGAAGTAGTCCACATAGCCCTCGTCGCCCGGCTGGAGACCCTTGGCCCACTGGATCTGGTCGGCACGCTGGAAGGTGTTGTTGATCGCCGCCACGACCTGCGGCACGGAATTGACCGGATACAGCGACTGGTCCGGATACATCGCGCCGTAGGTGTTGTTGTCGGCCGCCACCTGCCAGCCGGAGAGATAGATGGCCTTCACGCCGGCCTTGACCTGCTGCATGGCCTGTCCGCCGGTCAGCGCGCCGAGGCAGTTCACGTACGGCGTCTCGGTGACGAGCTTCCACAGTTTCTCGGCGCCAAGCCGCGCCAGCGTGTTCTCGGGCTGGATCGAACCACGCAGCCGCACCACGTCGGCGGCCGAGTATGGGCGCTTGATGCCCTTCCAGCGGGGATTGGTTGCCCAGTCGTGCTCCAGGGCGGCGATCTGCTGCTCACGGGTCAGGGTCATGGCGAACTCCTTCGAGACCGGTTTTCGATCCGGGAGCCCGGGCCCTGCCGACACCACGCCGCACACCCCGCTCCCGCGTCCCGCCACCGGGATCGAACCGGCGACGCGTGGAGACAGTATAGAGATCATGCGGCGTCGCAACAATAACTCTTGTATAAGATATAAGATTTTTCTTTATTATATTTTTCAGTAACTTGCTTTTGCTTTTCTGCAGTATGAAACGACATTCGACGAAATGAAATGACCGGGCTCTTGCGTCGCATCATCCGTACGAACACTCGCGCGGCGATCCGCGCGCCATCTTCGAGCCCCCCCGGCAGCACCACGCGCGGCATCACGCGGATGCCGGCCTCCTGCCAACGCCCTGCCGAACGCAGCGAACGCGCGTTCCGTCACGCTCCCGGAAGACCAAGCCACCTCGCCCCGGGACGATCGAACTATGATGCTTCCGACATCCACTTCCGATGACTCGCTCATGCAACCCGAAAACGTACGCAGAAGCCAGATCGTCGACGGATACATCCGGCCGCCCACGCACCTCGAGGTGATCGCCGTCGATCACTGCAACATCACCTGCGCGGGCTGCAACCACGCCTCGCCCGCGATGCCGGCATGGTTTGCCGACCCGGAAGCCGTGCATCGCGACCTCTCGATTCTGGCCCGGGTCTACCGACCCCGGTTCATCAAGCTGCTCGGGGGCGAGCCGCTGATGCACCGCAACCTGCCGGCGCTGATCGACGCCATCCACTGTGCCGGCATGGAGTGCCCCATCTCGCTGGTCACCAACGGCATGCTGCTGCACAGGGTGCCGGACGCCGTCTGGGAAGGCGTGGACGAGATCGAGTTCTCGCTCTACCCCGGCGCGCCCGGCCAGGAGGCCAACGTCGAGCTCGCCCGCAAGCGCATGGCCGAGATGGGCAAGACGCTGAAGGTCTTCCGCTACGAGGACTTCCGCGCGACGTTCACGCTCCGCGGCACGCAGGATCGCGACCTGGTCCGCCGGATCTATAGCGCCTGCAAGGTGGCCAATTTCTGGGGCTGTCATGGCCTGCGCGACGGTCATTTCTACAAGTGCCCGCAGAGCATGTATGCCGGCCATCTGGTGAACGGCGTGGTGTCCGGACGGGACCGCGTCGCCATCTCCGAGCGGCCCACCCTGCAGGAAGAGCTGCTGGCCTTCGTCAATTCGTCCGATCCGCTCGATGCCTGCTCCCACTGCCTCGGCACCGTAGGCATCCAGGAGGCGCACAGCCTGCCGCCCCGGGGCCGCTGGCGCGAGTCCATCGACCGCCCGTCGGAGGAGCTGGTCGATTACGCCTGGCTTGAACAGTCGCTGATCCGGTTCGACGAGCCGGACGACTGCAAGGTGAGACAGGCCCGGGCGGGCATCCTGAAGGCCCTGCGCACGCGACTGAAACGCCTGTTCGGGAAATCGTCCCTCCGCTCCGGAGCCGGGCGACGGCAGCGGCGCATCCCGATCCGGCCGGACGAGGCGTCGGCCCTCACCCCACCGGCAGCACCCCGCGATCGACCACCCGGCGCATGACGAAGCTCGAATGCACCCCCGTCACCCCCTCGATGCGGGTGACGCGGTTGAGCAGCAGGCTCTGGTAGTCGTCCATGTCCGCGACGACGGCCTTGAGCTGGTAGTCGGCCTGCTGGCCGGTGATGAGCAGGCACTCGACGATGTTCGGGATCTCGGCGATGCGTGCCTCGAAGTTGGCGAAGCGTTCGGGCGTGTGCTTGTCCATGCTGATGTGGATCAGCGCCATCAGCGACAGGCCCAGCGCCTTGGGGTCAAGCACGGCGCGGTAGCCGACGATGAGGCCGGCTTCCTCCAGCGCGCGCACGCGGCGCAGGCACGGCGACGGCGACAGGCCGATGCGGTCGGCCAGATCCTGGTTGCTGATGCGGCCATCCTGCTGGAGGATCTCGAGGATGGCGCGGTCGTAGCGGTCGAGTCGGATCATGGTTTTTGCGCTCGCTCGGACAGGAACGGATGAATCATCCACTCAAACCGACTGATACGCAATAATCTGCCAAAATTGTCACCATCGTGGCGTACATTCGCAAGCCCATGCCGGGGCAAGGGGCGTAGACTTCCACTCCATTGCAGTCGGCATCGCAGCGCGGTCTCCACACGAATCCCGCGCCCCGCGCCGGACCACAAGCCCGGCGCGGACGGCCCGCCAGCCCGCCAGAAGCGGAGGACGCAGGCCCGGTGGTGCGACGCAGCCACCATCGAACGAGGTCCATCATGCCCATGTTGCGCAATCCTTCCGTCAAGTACCGCCCCCATCCGCCGGTCAATCTCCCCGACCGCACGTGGCCGGACAAGACCATCACCAAGCCGCCGATCTGGATGAGCACCGACCTGCGTGACGGCAACCAGGCGCTGTTCGAGCCGATGAACGGCGAGAAGAAGCTGCGCATGTTCAAGATGCTGTGCGAGATCGGCCTCAAGGAGATCGAGGTCGCCTTCCCGTCGGCGTCGCAGACGGAATTCGACTTCGTGCGCAAGCTCATCGAGGAGAAGCACATCCCCGACGACGTGACCATCGAGGGCCTCACGCAGGCACGCGAGCCGCTGATCCGCCGCACCATCGAGGCGCTCGCCGGCGCCCGCCGCGCCATCGTGCACGTCTACAACGCCACGTCGGACCAGTTCCGCGAGGTCGTGTTCGGCTTCACCCGCGAGGAGGTCAAGGCCATGGCCGTCAGCGCGGTCCAGCTCATCAAGGAGCTGACCGCCCGGCATCCCGAGACCGAGTGGGTGCTCCAGTACAGCCCCGAGACCTTCAGTGACACCGATCTGGCCTTCGCCAAGGAGGTCGTCGACGCCGTTACCGAAACCTGGGGCGCGACGCCGGACAACAAGGTCATCATCAACCTGCCGGCCTCGGTCGAGGTGTGCACGCCGAACGTCTACGCCGACAAGGTCGAGTGGATGCACCGCAACCTCGCCCGCCGCGACAGCATCGTGCTGAGCCTGCACCCGCACAACGACCGCGGCACGGCCGTGGCAGCGGCCGAGCTCGGCATCATGGCCGGCGCGGACCGCGTCGAGGGCTGCCTGTTCGGCAACGGTGAGCGCACCGGCAACGTCGACCTCGTCACGCTGGCGATGAACCTCTACACGCAGGGCATCTGGCCGGGACTCGACTTCTCGGACATCAACACCATCGCGCGCACGGCCGAGCACTGCACGCAGCTGCCGGTACACCCGCGCCATCCGTGGGTCGGCGACCTGGTCTACACGGCCTTCTCGGGCTCGCATCAGGACGCGATCAAGAAGGGCTTCGCGAAGCAGAAGCCGGACGCGCTGTGGAACGTGCCCTACATGCCGATGGACCCGGCCGACGTGGGCCGCAGCTACGACTCGGTGATCCGCGTCAACAGCCAGTCCGGCAAGGGCGGCATCGCCTACCTGCTCGAGACCGAGTACGGCCTGGTCATGCCGCGCCGGCTGCAGGTCGAGTTCTCGGGTGAGGTGCAGCGCGTGACCGACGCCGAGGGCGGCGAGATGACGGCCGAGTCGATCTGGAAGCTGTTCCAGCAGACCTACCTCGACACCGGCAGCCCGGTGCGCTACGTCGAGCATCACCTGTTCGAGCAGGGCAAGATGCAGGGCGTGCGCATCACGGTCGAGCACGAGGGCACGACCCACGTGATCTCCGGCGAGGGCAACGGCCCGATCGATGCCGCCGTGCATGCGCTCAAGACGCTCGGCATCAGCGTCGACGTGCGCAGCTACGAGGAGCGCTCGATGTCCGCCGGCGAGGGCAGCAACGCCCAGGCCTGCGCCTTCATCGAGGTCACGGCCCCCGGCGTGACCGGTGACCGCTACGGCGTGGGCATCGACGCCAACATCGTCACCGCGTCGATCAAGGCGCTGATCAGCGGCGTCAACCGCCTCAACGCCCATCAGGTGCAGGCCAAGGCCGCCTGATCCCGGCCGGTCCTCAAGGGAAAAGGGCGACGGTGCGAACCGTCGCCCTTTCCATTTCTGCGTCCTCAGGGCTGCAGGTCGACCAGCGCCTTGTTGGTCTCGGGATCGAACGGTGCCGAGCAGTGGTCGTGCGCGATCCGCCACTGGCCGTCCTCGCACCGGTAGCCAGCCGTGCAGCGCATCCAGCCCGAATGCGTCGTGCCGTCGGGCATCGTGCCGCTGCACTGCATCAGGAAGCGCGCGAAGCCCACGTTGCCGTCCGCCTCGACATGCACGTCCTGCACGCGGAACTGCAGCGAGGCCGGACACTGCTCCATGCACATCCTCCAGTGCGCGGCCCAGGCCTCGCTACCGCGGATGCGCAGCGGACCGATGGCGTCGAAGGACTCCACGTCGGCCGTGTACAGCGCGAGGATGCGCGGCACGTCACGCCGGACGATGGCATCCACCCAATCGTCGATCAGGGCGCGGATGCGGGCTTCTTCGGTTTTGGTGTTCATGGCTCTCTCCTGTGCGGAATGACGTCACGGGTGCGACGCCCTCATCCACTGGTCGAACGGCCACGCCCGGAATCGACATCCCGTCCCCATTTCCTTCAGAGCGCCGCCAGCCGGCGCTCGATGTGCCGACGCTCGGGTCCCTGCCGCGTCAGCGCCAGCGCCCGCTGCCAGGCCGCGCGCGCATCCTCGGTCCGGCCCAGCCGCGTCAGCAGTTCCGCCCGCGCCACGTGCGCGGGGTGGTAGTGCTCCAGCCCGCCGCGCGCGAGCAGCGCGTCGATCTCCGCCAGCCCGGCCGCCGGGCCGTCACGCATCGCCAGCGCCACGGCGCGGTTGAGCTCCACGACCGGCGACGGCTCGACGCGCCGCAACACGTCGTACAGCCCCACGATCTGTGGCCAGTCGGTGTCCTCGGCGCGCGCCGCCTCGGCATGGACGGCCGCGATCGCGGCCTGCAGGCAGTACGGGCCGAAGCGGCGCGAGGCCAGCGCCGTCTCGACCAGCCGGCAGCCCTCGGCGATCCGTTCCGCGTCCCACAGGCTGCGGTCCTGGTCGGCGAGCAGCACCAGGTCCCCTGCGGCATCGGTACGCGCCGCGCGGCGCGACTCGTGCAGCAGCATCAGCGCCAGCAGGCCGGCCACTTCCGGTTCGGGCAGCAGACGCAGCAGCTGGCGCGCGAGCCGGATCGCCTCGGCGCACAGGTCGGCGCGCGTCAGCGCCTCGCCGTCGGAGGCCGCATAGCCCTCGTTGAACACCAGGTAGATCACGCGCAGTACGCTCGCCAGCCGCTCGGGCAGCTCGGCCGCGCCCGGCACCTCATAGGGGATGCGCGCGTCGCGGATCTTGGCCTTGGCGCGCACGATGCGCTGGGCCACCGTCGGCACCGGCACGAGGAAGGCACGCGCGATGTGCTCGGTGGCGAGCCCGCACACCTCGCGCAGCGTCAGCGCGATCTGCGCGTCGGGCGCGAGCGCCGGGTGACAGCACGTGAACACGAGCCGGAGCTGGTCGTCCTCCAGCAGCTCCGGCTCGGCGGGATCGAGACTGGCTGGATCGACCTCGGCGTCCGGATCCTCAAGTGGCTCGAAACGGCGCTGACGGCGGATGGCGTCGATGGCGCGATACCTTCCGGCCGATACCAGCCAGGCCGCCGGACTGGCCGGCACGCCTTCGCGCGGCCACTGCTCCAGCGCCGCACGGAAGGCCTCGTGCAGCGCATCCTCGGCCGTGTCGAAATCGCCCAGCAGGCGGATCAGCGTAGCCAGCACGCGGCGCGACTCGCCCCTCCAGACGGCTTCGATCGCGTCGCGAGCGACGTCCCGCATCAGGCCTTGCCGCAGAACTCGGCGCCGGCGCGCTCGATCTCGTCGGGCGGCACCTCGCGGACGAACGCGGCGAGCGACCAGCGATGGCCGAAGGGATCGACGACCACCGCGTAGCGGTCACCCCAGAACATGTCCTCGGGCGGCATCTGCGCCGTGCAGCCGCATTCGAGCGCGTGCGCGAAAGCGGCGTCGCAGTCGTCCACGCGCAGATGCAGCGTCACCGGTGAACCGGCGCCTTCCGGCGCGGGACAGCCGAACTCCGGCGCGGCCTCGCCGATCATGAACATCGCGTCGCCGATGCGCAGTTCGGCATGCATCAGGGAGCCGTCGGGGAAGCGATACACGTTCAGCTGCTCGGCGCCGAAGGCGCGCGGATAGAACTCGACGGCCCGAGCCGCGTCGCGGCAGGACAGGTGCGGAATCAGGGTCATGGCGTAGCCCTCCATGCGTGCCCACTCAGTCGGGTTGCAGTTCGCGGATCGGTCGCACCTCAATGCTGCCGATCCGCGCCGGCGGGATGCCCGCCGCGACGCGGATGGCATCGTTCAGGTCCTCCGCCTCGATCAGGTAGAAGCCGGCCAGCTGCTCGCGCGTCTCGGCGAACGGTCCGTCGGTCACCGAGACCTTGCCGTTGCGCACGCGTACCGTGGTCGCCGTCTCGACCGGCTGCAGGGCCTGGCCGGCGATGAAGTGACCGCTCCGTACCAGTTCCTCAACATAGTCCATGCAGTGGCGGTCGCGCTGCTCGCGCATCAGGGCTTCCTCGCCATAGACCAGACACAGGTATTTCATGGTGCTCTCCACTGGATCGGGGGTGTTCCCGTATGCTTGTCGAACGGGCGACACCGCTTTCGACACCGCCCGCGAGAAAATCTCCCGCGATGGACCCACACGACCTCGAACGGCTGCTCACGCGCGAAATGCCCTACGGCAAGTACAAGGGCCGCGTCCTCGCCGAGCTGCCCGGGCACTACCTCAATTGGTTCGCCCGCGAAGGCTTCCCGAAGGGCGAGCTCGGCCGCCTGCTCGCGCTGATGCACGAACTCGACCACAACGGCCTGCGGCCGCTGCTCGACCCGCTGCGCCGCGCCTGAGCCTCACGCCGGGGCGGCCACGCCCGCCAGCTCCTCGCGCAGGAACTCGCGGAACACGCGCACGC
>Ga0207868_1001271_pt1 | contig 18834 bp, 20 predicted proteins | sample Passage237B_FD_187370 | JGI IMG/M metagenome (GOLD analysis project Ga0207868, IMG submission 187370) | Cellulose adapted compost microbial communities from Newby Island Compost Facility, Milpitas, CA, USA - Passage2 37B (SPAdes) (version 3) ... | reverse complement strand
CGTGTGCGCCGCGAGCCTCCACAGCGGGGCCGTGCGGCCGTCGCGCCGGGCCGCGGCCGCCTCCAGCATCGGACCATGCACACGCCTCGCCTCCTCGTGACGGTCCTCGTCGCCGCGCTTGCGGCGTGGGCCGCGTTGGGCGTGGGAGGACCGTCCGGGGCCGCTGGGCGCGCCGCCGAGCCGGTGCTCGCCCTGCCCGTGGCGGACGGGAGGATCGCCGACCTCGCCCGGATCCCGGAGCCGGACTGGCGACCCGGGCACCGGGGCATCGACGTCGCGGCCGCGCCCGATGCCGTGGTGATGTCCCCGGGAAGCGGCCGAGTGGCGTTCGTGGGAGTCGTGGCGGGTAGGCCGGTGGTGTCGATCGACCTCGACGTGGGCGTGCGGGCGAGCCTCGAGCCGGTGGTCGGGACCGTCGAGGAGGGCGCACGGGTGACGCGCGGCGATCCCGTGGGCGTGGCCACGACGGAGCACGCGCACTGCGCGGGCTGCGTCCACTGGGGGCTCAGGGACGGCGAGCGCTACATCGACCCGCTTGACTGGCTCGAGGGCTTCGGGCGGATCGTGCTGCTGCCCGTGCCTGCCGGCGCCTGACTCAACGTCATGCTCCCTGCGTCTGGCTCACGTCCCGTGCCGCCAGCATCGGCCGCGTGCGGGCGGCATCGGTCGCGTGGGGCCGACTCGCGTCGCGCGCGGGCGGCGCGTCGCGGGCCGCCGGCATCGGACGCGACAGAGCGGCGGGGTGGCTCCGTCACCTCATGCGTGAGGGGCCGCGTAGACCCGACGGCTTGGGCTCAGGAGAAGGCGCCGGTGGACAGCAGCCTCTCGCGGAGCTTCTTCACCGCGCCCGAGTGGATCTGCGAGACGCGCGACTCCGTCACGCCGAGGATCTCGCCGATCTGCGCGAGCGTGAGGTTCTCGTAGTAGTACAGCCGCAGGACCTCCTGCTCGCGGTCGCGGGTGCTCTGGATGGCGCGGGCGAGCAGGGCGTGAGTCTCGCGCGTCTCGAGCGACTGTGCCGCGCCGGGAACGGCGAGGTTGGCGGCCGAGCTCACCACAGACGTCGTGTCCGTGCCGAGGCTGTCGAGGGCGGCGATGTGGCTGAGCGAGACCTGAGCGCGCACGGTGCGCACCTCCCCCACCTGCCAGCCGAGCTCTGCGGCGATGTCCTCGTCGGTCACGGGACGCATGAGGCGCTGCTCGAGGCCGCGCATCGCGGTCTCGACAAGGCGGGCCTTGGCGCGCACGGAGCGCGGCACCCAGTCGGCGGCGCGCAGCTCGTCGATGATCGCGCCGCGCACGCGCGTGGCGGCATAGGTCTCGAACTTGAACCCGCGCTCCGGCTCGAACTTCTCGACCGCGTCGATGAGGCCGAACATGCCAGAGGAGACGAGGTCGGCGACCTCGACCGTCTCGGGCAGGCGCACGACCATGCGCATCGCGACGTGGGTCACGAGCGGCGCGTAGTGCGTGATGAGGGCGTCTCGCGCCTCCGCACGCTGCTTCGAGGTGCCGCTGCGGAAGTCCTCCCACCACTGGGCGACGCGGTCGTCGGCCGGCGGCGGAGTTCCGGGGTCGGCGACGGTGCCTTCGAGCAGCTCGGCGAGTTCAGTCATTCCTTGGCTCCCTCTAGGCGCGGGGGTGGGCGAGCTGGTAGGCGGCGCGCAGGCGCTCCGCCGACACGTGGGTGTAGCGCTGAGTCGTGGCGAGCGAGGCGTGGCCCAGGACCTCCTGCACGGAGCGCAGATCCGAGCCGCGCGTCAGCAGGTGCGTCGCCGCGCTGTGGCGCAGCGCGTGCGGGGCGACGTCGGGAACGCCGGCGAGCGCGGAGAGCTGGTGGATGGCCTCGCGCACCTGACGCTGGTCGACGCGGTGACCGCGACGGCCCAGGAAGAGGGCGGCGTCCGTGTGCGGCTCGACGCACTGGGGTCGGCCGCGCTCGATCCAGGCCGTGACGGCGCCGGCGGCGGGGGTGCCGAACGGGATGACCCGCTGCTTGTCGCCCTTGCCGGTGACGCGCACCAGGCGCTCGTCCAGGTCGATGTCGCCCAGGTCGCACCCGCACAGCTCGCCCACGCGCATGCCGGTCGCGTAGAGAAGCTCGGCCATGGCCCAGTCGCGGATGCGGATCGCGTCGCCGTCGTCGGCGCGCAGCTGGGCGACGCGCAGCATGCTCAGCACGTCGGGGATGGACAGGACCTCGGGGAGGGTGCGGGCAGGGCGCGCCGAGGCGAGACGCGCTGCGGGGTTCGAGTCGATGTGGCCGTCCTCGTGCGCCCAGGCGAAGAAGGCGCGGGCGGACGCGCCACGGCGCGCGAGCGTGGTGCGGGACTTGCCCTCATCGGCCATGTGGCCGAGCCATGCCCGCAGGTCGGCGAGCGTCACGTCGCGCAGGACGTCGTCTGCCGGAGCCTCGGGGTCAAGGAAGGTCGCGAGCTTCTCGATGTCGCCGACATAGGCGCGCGCGGTGTTCTCCGAGAGCCCGCGACGATGGCGCAGGCAGGCCTCGAAGGCGCTCAGCAGCTCCGATGCCGTGACGGTCGACATGGGAGCACTCTGGCACCGTCACACTCGTCAAATCAACCCCTGGAGTCACATTTGTCACATGCATCACAGGATATCTGCCCTGTTTTGCCCCGTTATGTCCGCTTTCTCGCCGATAACGGCGCCGGGGCTTTACGCCAGCCGCCCCGCTCACGAGCGATGACGCCCAGGCCTTCCAGCTCGACGAGGGCGGCCTGTGCCGCGGCGAGGCTCAGACCGCATCGGCGCGCGACATCGTCCGTGGTGCGCGGGCGCGTCGAGGTGGCGTCGAACACCGCTCGCTGCTCCGGCCGCGCGAAGTCGGGCCGAGAGCGACGTCCCTCGCCGGCACCCCCATCCCCGTCTGGGCCGCCGGAGTCCCCCTCCCCCGCGATCGCCGGCGCCTGCGTGAGCGGCGTGACGAGCTCGAGGACGTCCGCGACGGCAGTGACGATGGTCGCGACACCCTCGCGGATGAGCGCGTGGCAGCCCGCCGAGGACGCGGACGTCACCGGTCCAGGGACCGCGCCCACGGGACGGCAGAGAGCCGCGGCCTGGCGCGCGGTGCTCAGCGCCCCGGAGCGGAAGGCCGCCTCCACGACGACGGTGCCCGCAGCCGTCGCGATGAGCCTGTTGCGCTGGAGGAAGCGCGACCTGTGCGGCGCGAAGCCCACCGGCACCTCGCTCACGACGCAACCGGCGTCGAGCACGGCGCGCAGCATCTGCTCGTTGCCCGCGGGATAGAGGCGGTCCACGCCGCCGGCCATGACGGCTATCGTGGGCGACTCCGACTCGAGCGCCACCCGATGCGCGACGCCGTCGATCCCGTACGCCCCGCCCGACAGGACGATCCATCCGGCATCGGCAATGCCGCCCGCCAGAGAGCCGGTGACGTTTTCGCCGTAGGCGGTGCAGGCCCGTGCGCCCACGACCGCGATCGCTCGATCCCACAGCGTCGCGAGACGCCCGGCGCCCCGGACCCACAGGGCGAAGGGCGCCGCCCGTCCGAGCGCCGCCAGCGACGTCGGCCATTCCTCGTCCCCAGGCACCACAACGCGAGCGCCCACCTTTCGCGCGCGCTCGAGAAGCGGTGCGTTCGCCCACTCCAGCCGACGCGCCCACCGCTCGTGCCCCGCGACAACGGCGACGGCCTCGTCGCGGGTCATGTGCCCGACGAGATCGGCGACGACGCCGTCGAGGGAGGCGATGCCTCGTCTCACCCACGCGAGCGCCTCTGCCGCGCCGAGCGAGCTCACGAGCGTGGCGGCTGCGGCGTCGCCCGGCTCGGCGAGCGCGCTCCACGCCGCGCGCGCCTCGCGCTCGCTCATCCCGGCTCCCCGCGTGTGCGCAGAGCCATGGCACGCAGCACCTCGTCCTCGCCGGGCTGCGCGAGCCCCGCGAGATCCGCGATGGTCCACGCCACGCGCAACACCCGGTCGAGCCCGCGCGCCGTGAGCGCACCGCGATCGACCGCCGCGTACGCCGGGCGCGCGGCCGATGCCGAGGTGGCCGAGCGCAGCCACGACCCCGGCAGCTGAGCATTGGACAGCACGCCCAGATCGCCGTGTCGCGACCGCGCCCGCTCCCGCGCCTCGCGCACCCGAGCTGCCACAACCTCGCTCGGCTCCCCTGCGGCGGCCTCCCCGCGTCGCACCGGATGCACGTCGAGCTGGATGTCCACGCGATCCAGGAGCGGGCCGGACAGACGCCCGAAGTACCGGCGCCGCACGATCGCGGTGCACGAGCACGCCCCCGCCGGGCCGTAGAACTTGCCACAGGGACACGGGTTCGCGGCGAGCACGAGCTGGAAGCGCGCCGGGTAGCGCACGGCGCCATGAGCGCGGTGCAGCACGATCTGCCCGCTCTCGAGCGGTTGGCGCAGCGTCTGCAGCACGTGCACTGAGAATTCCGGCGCCTCATCGAGGAACAGGACGCCGCCGTGGGCGCGGGATATCGCGCCGGGCCGCGCCAGCAGGGAGCCGCCTCCGACGATCGCGGCCGCGGAGGCCGAGTGGTGCGGCGCCTCGAACGGCGGGCGGCGCAGCAGGCCCGATGCGGCATCGAACGTCCCGGCGAGCGAGTGGACCGAGGTCGCGGCGACGGCGTCCTCGGGCTGGAGGTCCGGGAGGATGCCCGGCAGGCGCGAGGCGAGCATCGTCTTGCCTGCGCCCGGCGGCCCGACCATGAGGAGGTGGTGCCCGCCGGCGGCCGCCACCTCGAGCGCCCAGCGCGCATCGGCCTGCCCCCGCACATCGGCGAGGTCCCCCGCGGGCACACCCGAGTCGACCGAGACCGCCTGGGGCAGCACCACGGCATCGGCGGCGGCGACCGCATCGTCGTTGCCGAGACGTCGAGCAAGCTCGGCGAGCGTCGCGACCGCCGTGACCACGGCGCCCGGCACCAGACGCGCCTCCTCGGCGTTGCCGGCGGGGACCACGACATCGGTCAGGCCCGCCTCGACCGCCGCGGCGACCGCGGGAAGGATGCCGCGAATGGGCCGCACCCGCCCGTCAAGGCCCAGCTCGCCCAAGTACGCGAGCCGTCGCGCCGCCTTGGCATCCACGAGCCCGGCGGCGGCCATGATCGCGACGGCGATGCCCAGGTCCGTCCCCGAGCCCGACTTCGGGAGCGAGGCCGGCGAGAGGTTGACGGTGATGCGGCGGTTGGGCCACGTGAGCCCCGAGCTGCCCACGGCCGCGCGCACCCGATCGCGCGACTCCTGGAGGGCCGCATCGGGAAGGCCCACGAGCGTGAAGGCCGGCAGAGAGGCCGCGATGTGCGCCTCGATGTCGATGACGTGCCCCGTGAGCCCGGTGAGCGCGATGGACCGCGCCCGCCCGATCATGCGACGCCTCGCAGGTGCTCCACCTGGGCGGCGCCGGCGCGCGGCACCGTCACGGCGACGACGTCGATGCGCACGCCGGCGAAGGCGCGCTCCTGCTGGGCGAGCCATGCCGCGGCGAGCCGCCGCAGCCGCGCGAGCTTGGGCCCCGTCACCGCCTCGGCGGGATCGCCGAACGTCTGCGAGCGCCGCGTCTTGACCTCGAGCACCACGAGCTCGCCGCCGTCGCGCGCCACGATGTCGATCTCCCCCTGCGGGCACCTCCAGTTGCGCGCGAGCAGCTCCCAGCCCAGCTCGCGCACGTGTCGCTCGGCGACGTCTTCGCCGTAGCGCCCCACCTCGTCTTTCGCGGCCATCTCCACCTCCGCGAGAAGGCTGGCTCAGGCCGCGAGAGCCGCGCCGCGACTCGCGCCCGATGCTGGGGACAACCGGCATCGGCCCGGCCTGGGCACGACACTCCAGCACACCCGAGGCGAACCCCGTCCTCGCCCACGCCCCCTCCTCTGCCCACCTCCGCCCCCTCTCCGCCCGGACCCGCGCGCCCCACTCGCGCACCCCCATCCGCGAAATGTGTCAGTTTTGGCACTCACGTGAGGTGCTTCCGCGCGGAGTATGTGCGTTCTGGCACACATTCCGAATGGGGAGGCGGCTGGGCGGAATGGGGGTCGGCTCCAGGCCCGACGCAACGCGGGCCGGCGCTAGAGGGCCACGACGAGGCTCGCGCGCTCGCGGGCCGCAGCCACACGCACGGCATTCGGCTCGTCGACGCGCTCGACCCATGCCCGGGCCTCGGGCCCGCTCTTGCCGAACTGGACGTGCCGCGCCACTAGGCGCTCGCGACGCACGACGTCGTCCGTCTCCACGAGCCACGTCTCGGCGAACATGTCGGCCAGCTCCGCCCACGGCTCCGATGCCTCGAGCAGCCAGTTGCCCTCCGTCACCACGAGCGCGGGTCCGGCGGGGACGATGAGGTTCGCCGCGATCGGCTGCTCGAGGTCGCGCTCGAAGCCGGGCACGAAGATCTCGTGGTCCGCCTCCTCGAGCACGCGCCGCACCGTCGCGACATATCCCCAGCCGTCGAACGTGTCGATCGCTCCCTTGCGCTCCAGCCGTCCCAGCACGCGCAGCGCGTCGTCGCCCAGGTGGAAGCCGTCGAGCGGAAGCCACGCGACCGGCACCCCCAGCCTCGGCAGCTCCGAGACGAGCATCCGGGCCAGCGTCGTCTTGCCGGCCCCCGGCGCACCGCAGATGGCGAGCACGGCCCGCTCGCGCCCGGCGGCCCTCGCATCGGCGAAGACCCGCGCGGCGCGCGCGAGCAGGGCATCGTCCTCGGTCACCACGGCGTCCGCGCCTGCAGCCACCTGGCCCACGACGTCCTCAGCCACCGCGTTCGCGCCCAGCGCGTCCTCGGCCACGAGGTCTTCAGCCACGAGGTCCTCGGCCGTCGCACCCTCGCTCATCGCGTCCTCGGCAGCCGTGCGCTACCGCCCGCGCAGCTGGCGCAGGTCGGGGATGGAGTCGTCGTCGTGAGCGAGCTCCTCGATGTTCACGTCGCGGAACGTCACGACCCGCACGTTCTTGACCAGCCGCGCCGATCGGTACACGTCCCACACCCAGGCGTCGGCCATGACCACCTCGAAGTAGATGTCCGTGCCGGAGGACTTCACCTGGAGGTCGACCTTGTTGGCCAGGTAGAAGCGGCGCTCGGTCTCGACCACGTAGCGGAACAGGCCCACCACATCGCGGTACTCGCGGTAGAGGGCGAGCTCCGCCTCGGTCTCATAGTTCTCGAGGTCTTCGCTGCTCACGTCTCCATCATGGCGTGCGCGGGGCGCTCGTGCAGACAGCGACGCGTCGGGGCGCCCCGCCGGGCGTCCGCGCTCGGCCTTCCCGGCGCCGATGCCGGTCCCGCCCGGGGCCGGACGTCCGCGCTCAGCCTTCCCGACGCCGATGCCGGTCCCGCCCGATGCCATCCGCACCACGCCCCACGCGCCGGCGAGGGCCGCGCCGCCCCTTGCCGTTGACATCCGACGATGCTTTGTTCTAGCGTTCGTTTATCGGTAAACAAAGGAGTGAAGCAGTGGCGCTGACGACGGCTCGCACCGACGCGAACCGCTCCGCGGTCCTCGCCCACCTCGGCGCGCACGGAGCGACCTCCCGCGCCGACCTCGCACGCGCACTCCAGCTCTCCCCCGCCCTCATCACCAAGCTCACCCGCGAGCTCATCGCGGAGGGCCTGGTCCGCGAGCTCGAGCTGCAGGTCAGCTCCGGCGGCCGCCCCGCCCAGCTCCTGGGCCTGTCCGCCAAGTCGCTCGGGGCGGTGGGCATCAAGATCGCGCCCGACCACCTGACCTTCGTCGAGGTCGGCATCGACGGCGCCCTGCAGCGCACCGCGACCGAGCCCTTCGACGCCGGCGACCGCCTCGCCCTGCACTCCCTCACCACACTCACCAAGCGCTTCGTCGAGACCGCCACGCACTCGACTCTCCTGGGCATCGGCGTGGGGCTCCCCGGCTACGTGCTCGAGCAGAGCGAGGACGTCGTCGACTCCACCCAGCTGAGCTGGAGCCAAGTGCCGCTCGGGAGCGCGCTGCGCGCCGCGACCGGCCTGCCCGTGCTGATCGACAACAACGTCAACGCCCTCGCCCTCACCGAGATGCTCTTCGGCGTGGGCCGCGGCAAGGAGGACCTGCTCGTCGTCACCATCGGCACCGGCATCGGCGGCGCGATCGTCGCCGGCGGGACCATCGTGCGCGGGGCCTCCGGCAACGCCGGCGAGATCGGCCACATCCCCGTCGTCGAGGACGGCCCCCTGTGCCAGTGCGGCGCGCGCGGCTGCCTCGAGTCGGTCGTGAGCCAGGGCGCGATCCTCGCCCGGGCGCGCGAGGAGGGCATCGTCGGCCCCGATGCCGACCTCGCCGCCCTGCGTCGCGCCGCGAGCGAGGGCGAGCCGCGCGCCGTGGAGCTCTTCGCCTTCGCGGGCCGGACCCTCGGCCGCACCATCGCGGGCGTCGTCAACACCCTGGACCCCGAGGTCATCGTGATCCAGGGCGAAGGCGCGGAGTCGTGGGAGCACTGGTCGGCGGGCTTCGAGCTCGCGCTCAACGCGAGCCTCATCCCCCGCAAGCGCGGCATCCCCATCGTGGTCGAGGGCTGGCAGGACGACCGCTGGGCCCAGGGCGCCGCGTCGCTCGTCCTGTCCACGCCGTTCGATGCCGATGGCGTCTCCGGCGAGCAGGGGCGCCTCGTGCGCGAGCGGCTCATCGACGCGGCAGGCGAGGTGGCATGACCGACCTGATGGCGCAGCTCACCGTCGCTCGCAGCCCCCACGGGCGAGCGTCGGGAAGGCCCGCGCGCCCCGTCTCCCGCCGCGCCCGCAAGGCGCGCACGACGCTCCTGGCGTACCTCTTCCTCGCGCCGTCGGCCGTGCCGCTCGTGTGGTTCGTCATCGTCCCCATGTTCCAGGCCGCGTGGACCTCGCTGCACAAGTGGAACCTCATCACGCCCAAGGAGTGGGTCGGCCTCGACAACTACCGGCAGCTGCTCTCCTGCGATCTGGCGGACCTGGGCTCGTGCGAGACCGCGGCGATCTTCGGCCACACCCTGTTCTACGTCGCCGGCACCTTGCCGCTGACGTTCGTCGGCGGCCTGGCGCTGGCGCTCGCGCTCAACCGCGCCTTCCGCGGTCGCACCCTCCTGCGCGGCATCTACTTCCTGCCGGTCGTCACGTCGTGGATCGCGGTCGCCTTCGTGTGGCGCTGGCTCCTCAACCCGTCGGTGGGCGTCGTCAACGCGGTGCTCGGCTGGTTCGGCATCGACGGCCCCGGCTGGTGGGCGGACCCCCAGTGGTCGATGCCGTCGATCATCCTCGCGTCCGCGTGGAAGGACCTGGGCTTCGTCATGGTCCTGCTGCTCGCCGGCCTCCAGACCATCCCCACGGAGGTCAACGAGGCCGCGACGCTCGACGGCGTGGGCCCGTGGCGCCGACTGTTCTCCATCACGCTGCCGCTGCTGTCGCCGCAGATCTTCTTCGTGGTGATCATCTCGCTCATCAACGGCTTCCAGGTCTTCGACCAGGTCTACGCCATGACCGAGGGCGGCCCGGCCGGCTCGTCCGAGACCGTCGTGCTGAGCATCTACAAGCTCACGTTCGACTACAACCAGGCGGGCATGGCATCGGCGCTGTCGATGGTCCTCTTCCTGGTGATCATGGCCATCACCCTCATTCAGCTGCGAGGCGAGCGGAAGTGGGTGAGCTATGCGTAACGCCAAGCGTCACCTGCTCACGGCCGTCCTCGTCCTGGGCGCGCTCGCGATGGTCTTCCCGTTCCTGTGGACGGTCATCACCTCGCTCACGTCGGGCGCGGGCCTGGCCGCGACCCCGAGCCTCATCCCCGAGGACCCGTCGCTCGACGCCTACCGCACGCTGTTCGGCAAGTCGACGTTCGGTCGCGCTGTGCTCAACTCCGTGGGCCTCGCCGTGGTCATCACGGCGATCCAGATCATCACGTCCGCACTCGCCGCGTACGCCTTCAGCCGCTTCGAGTTCCCCGGCAAGAGGCTCGCGTTCGCGGCCTACCTGGGCACGATGATGATCCCGATGCAGGTCCTCCTGGTCCCGCTGTTCGTCCAGATGAAGAACCTGGGCCTCATCAACAACTTCGGCGGCGTCATCCTGCCGTCCGCCGCGAGCGCCTTCGGCGTCTTCCTCCTGCGTCAGGCGATGGCCTCCGTCCCGCGCGAGCTCGACGAGGCCGCGACCATCGACGGCGCAGGACACCTGCGGGTCTTCGCCCGCATCGTCATGCCGAACGTCACGCCTGCGATCGCGACGTTCGGAGTCTTCGCGTTCATGAGCTCGTGGAACGCGTTCCTGTGGCCGCTGGTGATCCTGCGCCAGGACCACCTCAAGACCCTCCCGCTTGCCCTCGCGTCGCTGCAGGGGCAGTTCACGACCCAGTGGGACGTGATGATGGCGGGCTCAGTGATCAGCATCCTCCCGATGCTGGCGCTGTACATCTTCGCCCAGCGATACATCATCCAGGGCGTAGCAGGCTCGGGGCTCAAGTAGCCCGGGGCACCCACCCAGAAACCCAGAAGGAAGCACACCATGCGCAAGTCAGCACTCGCCGGAGCCGGCATCGCCGCCGTCTTCGGCCTCACGCTCTCTGCTTGCTCGTCGACCCCGGAGGACTCGCCGTCGTCGGCCCCGGGCGAGCAGCCTGCCGAGCAGGTGACCATCACCTACTCGAACTTCATCTCCAACGGCGGCAACGAGGACAACCTCGCCAAGATCGTCGCCGCGTTCGAGGCCGAGAACCCCGACATCAAGGTCGAGGTCACGACCCTGCCCTACGCCGACTACTTCGACGCCCTCAAGACGGACCTCGTCGCGGGCACGACGGCTGACGTGTTCGATATCGAGTACGCGACCTACCCGCAGTTCCAGCCCGCGGGCGTCTTCGCCCCCCTCGAGGGCGTGGACACCTCGGTCTACCGCGGCGACATCGCGGCCGCCTACGCGACCGACGGCGTGCAGTACGCGCTGCCGACGTCGTTCTCGACCGTCGTCCTGTTCTACAACAAGGACCTGTTCGACGCGGCGGGCGTGGACTACCCGACGTCCGACTGGACCTGGGCGGACGAGATGGCCGCTGCGGAGAAGCTCACCGACGCCGCCAACGGCGTGTGGGGCGACTACCAGCCCATCTCGTACTACGAGTACTACAAGGCGCTGGTCCAGGCGGGCGGCTCGTTCCTGTCTGCCGACGGCAAGTCCGTCGCCTTCAACTCGCCCGAGGGCCTCGCGGCCGCCGAGCACCTGGTGAAGAAGGCCGGCACCGTCATGCCGACCGCGGAGCAGGGCGCCGGCACGCCTGACTTCGACACCAACCTGTGGGCCACCGGCAAGCTCGCCATGTGGCACACCGGCATCTGGATGTTCGGCGCAGGCGCCGACGGCGGCTTCGACTGGGACATCGTGGTCGAGCCCGGCAGCGCCCAGAAGGGCTCGGCCGTGTTCTCCAACGCGGTCGCCGTCTCGGCCAACTCCCAGCACAAGGAGGCCGCGCAGAAGTTCGCCGAGTTCCTCTCGAGCTCGTCGGTGATGGTGGACGTCCGTCTTGAGTCCGGCTGGGAGCTCCCCGCCATCTCGGACGACGCCAAGCTTGCCACCTACCTCGAGAAGGGCGACCCGGCGAACCGCCAGGCGGTGTTCGACTCGCTCAACGCGATCGCGCTGCCCCCGGTGATCGGTGACAACCAGTCGCAGATGCAGGACATCATCGGCGAGCTCCTCAACGAGGCCGCCGCCGGCCGCATCTCGGTCGCTGACGCTCTGGCTCAGGCCGAAGAGCGCATCAACGCCCTGCTCGGCTGACAGACCAGGCCTGGCGGCGGCGCCCAGAATTCGCCGCCGCCAGGCCTTCCGAGCCTATCCACCTCACCGCAAGAATCGAGTCACCCATGCCCCCCGCAGTCGATCCCGCGCTTCTGACCCGCTCGCGCGACGTGATCCTGAGCCTCCAGCTTCCCAACGGCGCCTTCCCCGCGTCCCCCACCTTCTCCGCCTACCAGGGCTATTGCTGGTTCCGTGACGGCGCGTTCATCGCGGATGGCCTGTCCGCCGACGGCAGCGTCGACTCCCCCACCGCGTTCTTCTCCTGGTGCGCGACGGTCCTCGACCGCTACACGCCGCAGATCGAGGAGATCATCGCGCGCGCCGAGGCCGGGGACCCCGTGCCCGGCTCCCAGATGCTTCCCGCGCGCTACACGTTCGACGGCGGGCTGGGCGCCGACGACTGGACCGACTTCCAGCTCGACGGCTACGGCACGTGGATCTGGGCCCTCGACGAGCACGTCCGTCGTCACGGCGTCGACCCCTCCCCCTTCGCCGCCGCCGTCGCCATCACCGTCCGCTACCTCCTGTCGTCCTGGCAGCGCTCCTGCTACGACTGGTGGGAGGAGCACGCCGAGCAGGTGCACGTCTCGACGCTCGGCTGCATCGTCGCCGGCCTGCGCTCGGCGGTGAGCCTGGGCGTCCTGGACGTCGACCTCGCCTCCAGGGCCGCGCAAGGCGCCGACGACGTCCTCGCCTTCATCCTCGAGCGGGGCGTCCACGACGGCCGTCTCGTGAAGTGGATCGGCAACCCGGACGTCGACGCGAGCCTCAGCGCGCTCTTCTCCCCCCTGCGCGTCTTCGACCCCGCAAGCGACCTCGCCACCGAGACCCTCGCCGCCATCGGCCGCGACCTCGAGGTGGACGGCGGCGTCTACCGCTTCCGCGCGGACACGTTCTTCGGCGGCGGGCGGTGGCCGCTCCTGTCGTGCTTCAAGGGCCTCGCGCATGCCGCCCGCGGCGAGCGCGAGGAGGCTCAGCGCCTGCTCGCCTGGGCCGTCGCCCAGGCGACTGACACCCTGGACCTGCCGGAGCAGGTGAGCGACCGCCTGCTCGATCCCTCCATGGAGGAGTACTGGATCAACCGCTGGGGTCCCGTCGCGACGCCGCTGCTGTGGTCGCACGCGATGGTCCTGCGCCTGAACGCGGAGCTGTCGTGATGCGCATCCGCCACGTCCCCCTGGGCTCCGGCCACCCCTACACCCACGACACCGAGCAGCGCTCCCCCGTCCTGCCGGTGACCGGCGAGAGCCTGCGCGTCGGCGCCCGCGTCAGCGGCGAGGTCGCGACCGTGGCGGTCGAGACGAGCTTCACGGGCGCCGACGGCACGGTCATCGAGTCCGTCACGCACCGGGCCGCCCGCGTCGCCACGTCCTCGCGCGGCCAGACGGTCGACGGCGGCCACCTCGCCTCCGCGCAGGCCAAGCAGGCCCGCAAGGCCGAGGGCTGGGAGGCTCGCCTCGCCGTCCCGGCCGGCGCGACGGGCTTGACGTACCGCATCCACGCGACCGCCCCCGACGGCACGACCGCGAGCACCAAGGCCTTCTCCACCGAGGTCGGCACGTGGATGCCGGCCGATGCGGAGGTCGTGCGAGCATCGGGCCCCGTTGGGCTCGTGGGCGACGTCAGCGTGCTGCGCACCCCGTCGGGCCTGGCCCGCGTGCGCTTCGCGCTGCCGCTCGCCCCGGGCGAGCACGTCGTCGGCTTCGGCGAGCGCTACGACCGCCTGGACCACCGCGGCCAGTCGCTCGACTCGCAGCTGTTCGAGCAGTACAAGAGCCAGGGCCTGCACCGACGCACCTACATGCCGATGCCGTTCGCCCATGTCGTGGGAGGCTCGGGCTGGGGCTTCCACGTGGTGACCTCGCGCCGAGTCTGGTTCGACGTCGGCGAGAGCACGCCGGACCGGCTGCTGATCGAGGCCGAGGTCGCGGGCGACGGCCCCGTGCTGCCGGTGCACACGTACGGCGGCGCGCCTCACGAGGTGCTGCGAGCCTTCCTCGACGAGGTGGGGCGTGCGGAGGAGCTCCCTTCGTGGGTGTTCCGCCTGTGGGCCTCCGGCAACGAGTGGAACACGCAGGCCGAGGTCGAGCGCCAGCTCGCGCTGCACAGGCAGCACGAGATCCCCATCGGCGCGCTCGTCATCGAGGCGTGGAGCGACGAGTCGACGTTCACCGTCTGGCGCGACGCCGAGTACACGCCGCGCGAGGACGGCGGACCGTTGCGCCTGGCGGACTTCACCTTCCCCGCGGACGGAGCGTGGCCCGACCCCAAGGGCATGATCGACGCGATGCACGCCGACGGCGTGAGGCTGCTCCTGTGGCAGATCCCGCTCATCAAGATGCGCCCTCACCCCACGGGTCAGACGCGCTTCGACGCCGATGCCGCGATCCGCGAGAACCGCCTCATCCGCGAGCGGGCCGCCGACGGCTCGCTGCGCCCCTACCGCAATCGCGGCTGGTGGTTCCCGCTGGCCCTCATGCCCGACCTCACGGACCCCGAGGCGGCGCGGTGGTGGACAGAGAAGCGCCGCTACCTGGTCGAGGACATGGGCGTGGACGGGTTCAAGACCGACGGCGGCGAGCACGCCTGGGGCCACGACCTGGTCTATCTCGACGGCCGCGACGGCGGCGAGAAGAACAACACGTTCCCCGTGGCCTATGCCAAGGCGTACGGCGACCTGCTGCGCTCCGCCGGCAAGGCGCCCGTGACGTTCTCTCGCGCCGGCTTCACCGGCTCGCAGGCCCACGGCGCGTTCTGGGCGGGCGACGAGAACTCGACGTGGGACGCGTTCCGCTGGTCGATGTGGGCGGGCCTGAGCGCATCGGCATCGGGCATCGTGTACTGGGGCTGGGACATCGCCGGCTTCTCCGGCGAGCTTCCCACGCCCGAGCTGTACGTGCGCGCCTTCGCGGCGTCGGCGTTCGTGCCGATCATGCAGTACCACTCGGAGTTCAACCACCACCGCAAGCCGCCGCGCGACCGCACCCCGTGGAACATGGTCGCGGAGACCGGCGACGAGGCGATCATCGGCGAGATCCGCGAGATCGTCGCGCTGCGCGAGCGCCTCGTGCCCTACCTGGAGCGCTCGGCGCGCCAGTCCATCGCGACGGGCAAGCCGCTCATGCGCGCCCTGTTCTTCGACTACGGCGACGACGAGAACGTGTGGACCGAGAACCCCCAGTGGACTCTCGGCGACGACATCCTCGTGGCGCCTGTGCTCGCTCCCGGCGCGACGTGGGACGTGTACCTGCCGCGCGGCCGCTGGGTCGACGCATGGAGCGGAGAGGAGCTCGAGGGCGGCCGCACGGTCACGACCGAGACCCCGCGCCACCGCGTGCCCGTGTACGTGCGCGCTCAGGCCTGGGGCGAGCTGCACGACGTGTTCCAGGCCTGACGCGCCCCCGGCGGCGCTGAGCGTCGCCTACGCGGGGAGGGCGCACTCGGAGCTGGCGGGCAGGCGCCATGACAGCCGATGCAGGGGCGAGGGCCCGTGCTCGCGGATCGCGGCGAGGTGCCCGGCCGCGCCGTATCCCTTGTTGCCGTCCCACCCGTACTGCGGATGCTCCGCGTGGGCGCGGCGCATGAGCTCATCGCGCTCGACCTTGGCGAGCACCGAGGCCGCGGCGATCGACGCGCACAGCGAGTCGCCCTTGACCACCATCGTCACGGGCGCGCAGCACGCCTCCGGGTCGCCTGGCTGGCGCGCGGCGCGCACCCCGGCGTCGGTGAGCTCGGCGAACAGGTCGGGAGGCGGCTCGGTGAGCCAGTCGTGGCGCCCGTCCAGGAGGACCGCATCGGGAACGATGCCGAGCTCGGCGAGGTCGGCGAGGGCACGGTTCGCCGCGAGGCGCAGCGCACCGATGATCCCGCGCTCGTCCACCTCCGCTGCGCTCGCGTGGGCCACGGCACGGCCGATGCCGAAGGCGGACAGGGCGTCGACCAGGGCGACGCGGCGCGACGGAGGAAGCTCCTTGGAGTCGGCCAGGCCGTCGGGCCACGCGTCGCAGCGCTCGAGGGCCACGACCCCCACGGTGACGGGGCCGGCGAGCGCTCCCCTGCCCACCTCGTCGACGCCCACCACGATGCGCGCGCCGGAGTCCCACAGGAGGGACTCATGGTGGAGCGAGACGGCCACGTTCCGACACTAGCCGCGCGAGGGCCGCGCGGACGTCATTGCGCTGCGGCGGCGTCGGGGTCGAAGTCCGGGTAGGGGTTGCCCAGGCCGTCCCAGTGGTTCAGCGGCCACACGACCACGAAGGCCGTGCCGACGACGTTGGCCTCGGGGATGGTGCCGCCGCCGGGATCGCCCAGGTGGGCACGGGAGTCGGCAGAGTTGGAGCGGTTGTCGCCCATGACCCACAGGCGGCCCTCGGGGATGTCGATGCTCCAGCCGTTGCGGCAGCTGGTGGTGCCCGGCTTCACGTACGGCTCGTCGAGGGCAACGCCGTTGACGCGCACCACGCCCTCATCCGGGTCGCACGTCACGGTGTCGCCGGGCAGCCCGATGACGCGCTTGACGAGGTGCTCGCCCGCGTCCTCCGGCAGCAGGCCGGTGAACGTCAGCACGTTCGTCCACACGGCGGCGATCCCGGTGGGCTCGGGCTCGAGCGAGCTGTCGAGCCAGCCGCCCGGGTCCTTGAAGACGACGATGTCGCCGCGGCGCAGGTCGAACGGACCGGGGCGCCACTTGGTGACGAGGATGCGGTCCTTGACCCGCAGCGTGTCCTCCATCGAAGACGACGGGATCCAGAAGGACTGGAAGAAGAACGTCTTGAGGATGAGGGACAGGACCAGGGCGCTGGCGACGACGAGCAGCAGCTCCTTGATCCACCCCCACAGACGCTGACCGGCGGGCAGGGGCTTCCTGCCCGCCGGCGAGGCGTCTGTCCTGCTGATGGCTAGTTCTCGCGCTTCTCGCGGATGCGCGCCTTCTTGCCGCGCAGGTTGCGCAGGTAGTAGAGCTTGGCGCGGCGGACGTCACCGCGGCTCACGAGCTCGATGTGGTCGATGGTGGGAGCGTGCACCGGGAAGGTGCGCTCCACGCCCACGCCGAAGGAGATCTTGCGGACGGTGAAGGTCGCGCCGATGCCCTTGCCCTGGCGACCGATCACGATGCCCTGGAAGACCTGGATGCGAGAGCGGTTGCCCTCGACGACCTTGACGTGGACCTTGACAGTGTCGCCCGGACGGAAGTCGGGGACGTCGGTGCGGAGCTGGGCCGCAGTGATGGCGTCAAGCTTCTGCATGACTGATGACTCCTCGCGCACGCCACAGGTCCTGCACGGTTCTGCCCGAAGGCTTCGGTGGTGAGCTGCGCGCTGCGGCTGGTGTCCGACCCCCTGTGGCAGGTCCAGACGCCGTGCGCGCCGACTAGACATTGTGCCACAGACGAGCGCGGCTACGCCTCCGGCGGCAGCAGGTCGGGGCGCCGCTCGCGGGTGCGCCGCAACGACTGCTCCCGCCGCCACTGCGCCACCTTGCCGTGGTGGCCGGACAGCAGCACCTCAGGCACGTCGAGGCCGCGCCACGACGCAGGACGGGTGTACGAGGGGTACTCGAGCAGGCCGTCGCTGTGGCTCTCCTCGACGATCGACTCGGCATTGCCCATGAAGCCCGGGATGAGCCGCGCCACGGCCTCGATCATCGCGAGCGCCGCGACCTCTCCCCCGTTGAGCACGTAGTCGCCCAGGGACACCTCGAGCACGCGGAAGCCGCGGGCCTCATAGTGCTCCGGCACGCGCGCGTCGATGCCCTCGTAGCGCCCGCAGGCGAACACGAGGTGCCCCTCCCCGGACAGCTCGCGCGCGAGCGGCTGGGAGAACAGTCGGCCTGCCGGGCTGGGGATGACGAGCACCGACTCGGGCGCGAGGAGGTCGTCGAGCGCGGCGCCCCACACGTCGGGCTTCATGACCATGCCCGCGCCGCCGCCGAAGGGGGCGTCGTCCACGGTCCTGTGGGGGTCGGGGCTGCCGTCGGGCTTGGTCGCGGCCCAGTCGCGCAGCTGGTGGACGCGCACGTCCACGAGCGCGGCCTCGCGCGCCTTGCCCAGGAGCGAGACGTCGAGGACGTCGAAGAACTCGGGGAAGATCGTGACGATGTCGATCCGCATCAGGCGGACGCCCCCGTCTCGCCCGTGCTCTCGGGGGTCTCGCCGTCGAGCAGGCCGTACGGCGGGGTAACGATGACAAGGCCGGCCTCGGTGTCGACCTCGGGGACGAACTCGGCGACGAACGGGATGAGGGCTCTGCGGCCGCTCGGCTGGCGCACCTCGAGCAGGTCCTGGGCGGGCATAGGGATGAGATCCGTCACCTCGCCCACCTCCGTGCCGTCGGGGCGCTCGACGCGCAGCCCCACGAGCTCGTGGACGTACCAGGCGTCGTCCTCGGCCTCGTCCTCGGCCTCGCCGAGCAGCTCGACGCCGCGCAGGGCTTCGGCGGCGGTGCGGTCGGTGATCTCCTCGAAGCGCACCCACCAGCGGCCCGCCTGGGTGCGGACGGCGGCGACGGTCAGCGGGCCGGCCGTGGCGGGATCGGTGTCCAGCACCGCTCCCGCCACGAACCGCCGCTCAGGGATGTCCGTGCGCAGCTCGACGGAGACTTCTCCGCGCAGGCCATGGGCGCGTCCGATGCGTGCGACGGTCACCTTCATGGCAACCAGCCTAGGCGGGTGCTTACGCGTGCGAGCGTCAGGCGACGTCGACGAAGTTGACGCGGACGTCGTCCCTGGCGATCGCATCGATGACGGTGCGGATCGCCTGCGCGGTGCGGCCGCGACGGCCGATCACGCGCGGGAGGTCGTCGGGGTGCACGATCACGTTGAGGGTCGTGCCCCGACGGCCCGAGCGCTCGTTGACGCGCACATCGTCCGGGTTGCGGACGATGCTGCGCACCAGGAACTCGAGCGTCTCGACGACCACGAACTAGTTCTCCTCGGCCTCGTCGAGGACGCCCTCGACCTCGGCGTCGGCGTCGCTGGGGTTGCCCTCGGCGATCTCGACGTCGACCTCGGTGCCCTCGTCGGCGGGGACCTCGAGCGACTCGTCGGCGACGGTCTGCTCCTCGGCGGCGGC
>Ga0207868_1001268_pt1 | contig 18883 bp, 14 predicted proteins | sample Passage237B_FD_187370 | JGI IMG/M metagenome (GOLD analysis project Ga0207868, IMG submission 187370) | Cellulose adapted compost microbial communities from Newby Island Compost Facility, Milpitas, CA, USA - Passage2 37B (SPAdes) (version 3) ... | reverse complement strand
CCGCGCTCGTACGGAAGCCACCGGCTACGGTGCGGTCTTCTTTATGGAGCAGATGCTCAAGACCCGCAAGACCGGCTTCGAAGGTAAGACCTGCGTGGTCTCGGGCTCGGGCAATGTGGCGATTTATGCCATTGAAAAGCTTCAGGAATACGGCGCCAAGGTGGTGGCCTGCTCTGACTCCAGCGCCGTGATCTACGATAAGGCTGGCCTGGATCTGGACCTCATCAAACAGTTGAAGCAGGTGGAGCGTCGTCGCATCAGTGATTACGCCACTATCCGCAAGCGCGCCCAGGTGAAGCCTGCGGGCACGCTCTGGTCGATCCCCTGCAAGCTGGCCTTCCCCTGCGCCACGCAGAATGAACTCAATGGCAAGGATGCGCAGGAACTGGTGAAGAATGGCTGCATCGCGGTGGCGGAAGGCGCGAACATGCCTTCAACCCCCGAAGCCATCAACGTCTTCCAGCAGGCCGGTGTGCTCTTTGGCCCGGGGAAAGCCGCCAACGCCGGTGGCGTGGCCACCAGTGCGCTGGAAATGCAGCAGAACGCCAGCCGTGATTCCTGGACGTTTGAATTCACCGAAGAACGCCTCAAGCAGATCATGGGCAACATCCACCAGACCTGCTACGAGACGGCCGAGGAATTCGGACAGCCTGGCAACCTGATCGCCGGTGCGAATATCGCCGGCTTCATCAAGGTCGCCCGCGCCATGACAGCCATGGGGCTGGTCTGATGACGACGCTGCTCTCCTGAGCATCTGATTGAATGAAAATAAACAAGGCCTGTGGAGTCATTCCACAGGCCTTGTCGTTTTCAAACATCAGCCAGAGGGGTTGTATCACTTGGGTTTGGGAGACGGCGGATCGAACAGCCGCGAGAATACCGGGCCTTCCCGCCACATGACGTGAGGCCCATGAATGGCGAATGGATGCTTCTCATAGACTTCGCGGAAGAAGGCGAGCCGCTCCTGATACAGGGCCTTGCCTTCTGTGCGGGCCTTGTCCTTGAGCAGAGCAGGATCACGCAGACGGGCCTGCAGGTCGGCGTAGCGGACACCCAGGGCGATGAAGTCGATACGCTGACGAACGGTCTGATCGTCACCCGCAGCGGCGCGGGCCTTGTCGAGCAGTTCGTTCAGGCGGGCGATAGTGGGAGGCAGGAAGAACTGACGCATTTCCCTGCCGTGGCTGGGAATGGTGTCGGCTTCCTCTTCACGAAGTTCGCCCTCAGCATTATTCTTCGCGCCAAGTTTGGCGCTGATGGCGGTGGTGTGCTTTTCGAGTTCGTCGAAGTAGGCACGCATTTCCTTTGCAGCAGGACCGAAGCCATGCTGGCAGTAGTCGTCGATGATGGCGCTGGCATCCCGCGAGGGGTCCCAGAGGACCTGTGCCAGGACGTAGTAGTTGATGCCATTTGACGACCAGTGGTGCATCACGCTGTCGAAATCGGTGGCGATCAGACCGGTTTCGTAGCAGCGACGGACATCCTCGGTGAGTCGGCTGGCATAGTTGGCCGGAAATCCATGGCCGCCATGCAGCAGGTTGGGACGCAGGAACAGCTTGTTGGCCACCAGAGCCCATCGCTCCCACGACTGCTTATCACGCTCGTGCGCTGCATCGTTGAAGTAGTTCAGCCCCACGAAGCCTACCAGCAGATTGGGATGCACCTTCTCCTTGATTGGCGGCGTGCGATAGTAGCTGTAGGCGTAGACGCCGAGCATACGATCCGGATGATCCTTCGCCACAAGCTCGGCCACCTGGCTGTAGAACCAGAACACGCGGTCGCTCAGAGCAGGGTAAGGGGCATGCTTGCGCTGCTTGCCATCGAGATACATAAGTTCAACGGTCGGTGCCTGAGGCGGATCAAGCTTTCGGCAGTTTTCGCACATGCAGAACATGTTGATTCCGCTGCCATCGTTAGGTGAGATGGAAACGGCGTCCATGTTGGGGTTGGCGGTCAGCTCGGCTGATTTGTTGATGGCGATCTGCTGAATCAAACCGAGGTTTGATTTGCACAAGCGTTCACGCTCAGGGTTCTGCGCCCGCGAGCCATTGGACTGCAGCGCGAACCATTCAGGATGATCCTTGCCATACTTTTCCCAGTAGTCATCGAAGGCATGGGTGTAGCGGAAATTCAGGCTACCACCAAGCTGATGACGGCGGAACCAGCTGGACGAATCCTTGAAAGTTTCCGCATAGGATTCGATGGGGAAGCCCAGTCTTTCGGTTCCCTGCTGCAGCCGAGTGTTGGGCAGCTTGATGGGTTCCCCTTCAAGATCGGTGGCGTTCTGCAGGCCGCCCAGATTACGCATGCGGCGCTGCGGAATAGCCGGGGCATCTTCCTCATTGAGGGCAGGGATTGTGATGGTGGAACGACTGGGAATCACTTCGCCCAGCTCGCCGGGCCAGAGCCAGCGGCAGTCCAGATGGCGCTGCAGCAGGCCTGACACGGCGTGAAGCGTGCCCGCTGTGGTCAGGCCGCGGGCGGTACGGTCACGTCCCACGATCAGCAGGGCATTGCCATGCGTACGCAGGATGTAGCCTTCTTCAGGGAAAGTGGTGGTGTCAACACCTGCGGCCTGGGTGAGCTGGCTGTCGCCGACCAGGATCAGAACGGGAACGTCCTTGCCCTGGTGGGCGGCTTTGAATGTCTGCCCCTGCAGGGAGGCCTTGAGCTGATTTTCGGCGACGATTTCAACTTTGACGCCGGTCATTTTCTCCAGGACACGCTGCAGTTCTTCCGACGCCAGCAGCACGGCGCGCGAGGGGCGGGCTGCAGTCACGATCACGGCCTGGCTCTGCCCGTTGTTGACCAGCGTCAGAGGCTGGCCGGTGGCGGCGTGCTTCTTGAGTGTGGGAGCGGCTTTGACCTTGGTGGGGGCTTGGGCAGGGGCAGGTGGGGGAACGTTTTCACCAAGCGGAGTCAGTCCCCATTCATCGGCCTGGACCTGAGCAACGCCAGCGCCACAGGTCAGTATCAGCGATGCGGCGAGCAGGCTCAGCCTGCGACGCACAGGCCGACGCGAAGCGGGCGGGCAGGAGGATGAATCGCTGCCCTGAGAGGGAGAGAGCGTAGTCATGTGAAGCGGGATCCTGTTAAAGGGAAGAGGTCAATAATCACGGGACCAGGTGATGTTGTAGAGCGGATCGGCGTAAACCGCGTTCCACGGCGCCTGGCCTTTTTCGGCGCGGGCTTCGACGTGGCCATCGGCGAAGAGCTTGTTGCCTGCATTGCCATTGTGGCGCCAGTAGATGTGGACGGTGGAGGTTGTCAGGCCGTGAATCTTGGTCCCCGTGCCACAGATGGGTCTGTCATGCTCAAGGACCAGCAGATTGCGTGTGGGATTGGGCAGGTGCGACATCTTGCGGGCTGGAACATTATCCTGAACGATGATGTTCACATTGCCCAGATAGCTTGAATTACTGGCCGCAGTACTGCTTCGCGGGTGAGACGGGCAGCTCCACACCGCTGCATAAGCCTGGCTGGTGACCGGGGCCTGCGGTGCGCTGAGGTAGGGATCGTAGAAGAAATGCCAGTAGTCAAGAAAGGGCGGACTGATGATGTCCTTGTGTTCCACCGCGTAGGAGTGGATGGCGACACCGATCTGTCTTTCCTGTGTCTGGCACTTGATGGCAAACGCGGATTCCCGTGATTTCTTGAGTGCGGGCAGCAGAATCGCCACCAGCATGCTGATAATCGAGATGACCACCAGCAGCTCAATCAGGGTGAAGCCTCGGGAGGGATGTAACCTTGCTCTGTTGCGTTCGAAGCGGCCGATCATGACGTATTCCTTTGGCAGAGATGTGGTGGATCATGATGCGATCAGACATGACGCACGAGAGGTTCTACGTGCGGGGCGCTGGCCCCAGGGATTGACGATGAATAAAGCTGGCCTTCAGTTCGGTGCGTGCAGGGATCGGGTTGGATTCATCAAGCAGCATCTGAGCTGCAATGCGCCCCATTTCATGCCGAGGCGTGCGGATGGTGGCCAGCGGGATGGCATCCTCAGGCAGATAGGGGGCATCGTCGAAGGAGACGATGCTGATATCGACTCCCGGCGTCAGGCCCTGCTGTTTCATGGCGTCCATTGCGTGAATGGCCAGATGGTCGGATGAGCAGAACAGCAGGGTGGGCCTGTCGGGCTGCTTGATGATCTCCATCATCACCGGCCAGACCGTGCCTTCGTCGCGCACCTGTCGCCTGCAGGCAGGTTTCAGTTCCATACCCAGAGCGCTGCAGTGATCGGCGAACTGCTGTTCACGTGGCAGCTTGTTGAGCGTGACGATGCTGGCCACCGACTGATGCCCCAGTTCATGGCAGCGCTGAACCATATCGCTCAGCGCTTTGGATTCATCAACGGTGATCAGCGGAATGCCCATCTCGCCCGCGGGAATGCAGTAGGTCACACAGCGGATGCCCGTGGCCATGATCTGCTCCAGATACTGGAGGAACGCTGTCTCGCCAAAGAGCACCAGCCCGTCGAGGGTCTGCTCGTCCAGAATGTGGCTGCGGATGGTCTTCTCGAAGTCCGCTTCGGTAGGACAGAGAAGGGCCATGTTGTGCCCCTGCTCAAGGGCGTAGCTATGGATGCCCTGAATGATCTGAAGCGAAAGCGGGGTGGTGGCACGCCAGTTCCAGGACGTAGTGATGCCGTTGGAGATGAGGGTGGCGATGGTTCCGGTCTTGCCCTTCTTGAGAAAGCGGGCGGCCCGGCTGGGACGGTAGTTCAGTTCACTGGCGACTTTTAGAATCTGATTCCGTCGGGCAGGGCTGATATCCGTCTGCCCGTGGGGGTTGCGAATCACCCGGCTGACGGCCGAGACGCTGACCCCAACGCGCTGCGCGATGTCCGTTAATGTGGTCATCCGCCGGAATCCCTGGAAAGGAATCGTTGTACTTCAACGATGAAGTCATCGTACTTGAGGCGGTGGGGGTGTCAATGAAAATTTAAGGTTGCCCCCGGCTGGCCTCGGGCGAGACGGGCGGCTTCGCGTATAATCTTCTGCCCTCTGTCGCCTGAAATAGCATCAAAGCGGCTGAACCGAGCGATTGTTTCAATCAGGAGTTATTGCATGGCTGGTCATAGTAAATGGGCGAACATCAGGCATAAGAAAGCTGCCAACGACAACAAGCGTGGCAAGCTCTGGAGCAAGTGCGCCCGCGCCATCATCGTCGCTGCCAAGTCAGGTGGGGGCGATCCGGCTACCAACCTCTCGCTGCGCTATGCCATCGACGACGCCAAAGCCGCCAACATGCCCAAGGACACCATCGAAAAGGCCATCAAGAAGGGCACGGGTGAACTGGGGGCGGAAAGCTACGAAAGCATCGTCTACGAAGGTTACGGCCCCAACGGCGTGGCGATCATCCTGGAAATCCTCACAGACAACCGCAACCGCACCGCTCCTGAAGTCAAGAAGATTTTCGAACGTAACAATGGCAACCTGGGTACCACCGGCTGCGTGTCGTACCTGTTCTCGATCAAGGGTCTGATCCAGGTTGCCAAAGCCGGCGTGGAAGAAGATGCCCTGATGACCATCGCCCTCGAAGCCGGCGCGGAAGACGTTTCCGACGAAGGCGACGAATGGCAGATTGTCACTGAGCCTGCGGCTTTCATCGCCGTGCGTGAAGCTCTAGAAAAAGCAGGCATTGCCATCAGTCAGGCGCAGATCGCCCGTGTGCCTTCGACCACCGTCACGTGCACCGGCGACGCTGCCCGGTCGATCCTCAACCTGATCGATGCTCTGGAAGATCACGACGACGTGCAGAAGGTTCACACCAACGTGGACATCCCCGAATCGGAACTGGCATCGCTGAGCTGATTCTATGATTCGCTTTCATGTGCGATTTCTGGGACGCGTGCAGGGCGTGGGCTTCCGGGCCACCACCAGCAGTATCGCACGTGACTTCGCCGTGGTCGGTCAGGTGCGCAACATGCCCGATGGCAGTGTCGAGTTGATCGCCGAGGGGGAGGCGCAGGATTTACAAAATTTTGTCGAAGCGATCCTGATTCAGATGAAACGTAATGTGACGCGGCATACTATTGACCGCGGCCCGGCCACCGAAGAGTTCGGCCGACCAAGGGAAGGGGCCGCTGGCAGAATCGTCATCGCTCACTGACCGCATCCCTAATGCAGAGCCGGTCAGCTTCAGGAATCCCCACTTGAACGAGCCTCCCTCATCGGTCGCGTCGACACAGTCGCCGCAGGGCAATCTTCTACAACTGGTTCTGGCCACAGGCGGCTATGCCATCTGTTTTGCTGTATTCGGAACCGTCGCGGCGATGATGCCCACCATCCGCGAAACCCTCGAACTCACACCCCTTCAGGCAGGCATTGCGATGGCAATGCCTGTGCTGCTGGGCAGCCTGGGACGTATCCCCCTGGGCATGCTGGCCGACCGATTCGGAGCCCGTGTGGTGTTCGCAGCGGTAATGTTCTGCTCCATGATCCCGGTGGTCATGCTGGGCTGGGTGGAATCGTTTGAATGGCTGCTGGTGTGCGGCTTCTTCATCGGACTGGGACTCGCGAGTTTCGTGGTGGGCGTGAATATGGTCAGCCGCTGGTATCCGCCTCATCGTCAGGGCATGGCGCTGGGCATCTACGGCGCAGGCCATATGGGGCAGTCGCTGGCGACGCTGGGCTCACCTCTGCTGGCGGCCTGGCTGGGATATGCCTGGGGCTTCTGGGGGGTGGCGATCCTCACTGCGATCTGGCTGGGCGTGTTCCTCATCGGCGCCCGCAATGCTCCGCAACTACGCCCGCCTGCGAAGCTCAGCCAGATGCTTGAAAGCATGAAGCATCCTTCCACCTGGGCGCTGAGCTTCTATTACTTCCTGACCTTTGGTTCCTGTGTGGCCATGGGCCTGTGCATGCCACTGCTGATGACCGAAATGTTCGGGCTCAGCAAAACTGACGCAGGGCTTCGCACGACGGTGTTCATCATTCTGGCCACGCTCATGCGGCCGGTGGGTGGGGCGTGGGCGGACCGCATCGGCGGCGCACGTATTCTCGCCGGCGTGTTCCCCGCGGCGGCGGTCCTGGCGCTGGTGCTGATGATTCCCAACGCGACGATCTTCCTCATCACCTCACTGCTGCTGGCGATGGTCATGGGCATGGGCAGCGGGGCCATCTTCAAGCTGCTGCCTGAATACTTCCCCGATCGCGTGGGCAGCGTCACCGGCCTGGTCGGTGCATCTGGTGGCCTGGGCGGCTTCTTCCCACCGCTGGTGGTGGCAGGGATGTACCACCTCACCGGGCATTACGCCTGGGGCTTCATCCCGCTGTCGCTGACAGCTCTGGCCTGCTTGCTGCTGCTGTGGTACCGCCTGCGCCGAATCAGTTCGCTGGTTGCGACAGCGGCTATGTCTTGATGGTCGTGGAACTGTGGGGCAGCGAGGGATTGGTCTTCCGCTGCACGCTCCGCCTTTTACAGATTCCTGCCTATTGATGCTTTTGCGATTGGCTTCCCTCAGCGGGGTGATTGACAGCACTCAGTGACAGGCTAATCTGATAATGAGTTATCAATAGCGATTGCTGATCATGAATCGTCGAAACCCTCTGGTGATACTGCTGACGTTGGCGCTGCTGGTCCTGACCAGCCCGGCTGCGCTGCTGCATCATCAGGCGACGCATCATCTGAATCACGCGATCCAGCTTTCTCTGGCTTGGGTCGAGCAGGGCAATCACGTATCGCATGCGCCTGAGTCGGAGTCGATTCCTGTATCCCCGGCGAAGGGCGAGCAGGACTGCCCGGCGTGTTATCTGCTGGCGCACAGCCAGGCGATGCCCCCGACCGATCCCATGCCCGCAGGGCTGCGACTGGCGGCTCTGCCCGGTCGGCTGCAGGGGAATAGTGTCCACTGGCCACAGCAGCTTTACCTTTCTGATCTTGGCGGACGTGATCCGCCGGCCTTCCACTCCATGGTCTGACATTCTGTTGGCAGCCTGTCTCCGGCTCGCGGTGTGCGCTTCCAGGGTGGCTGCCTGGCTGGTCATTCACTGGATCTGCAGAAGTTCTGTCTGCAGGTGGAAGGAAAATTCTGACATGCACTCAAAAATATCGCGTGGTTTCACGCTGATTGAACTGCTGGTGGTAATCGCCATCATCGCCCTGCTAATTGGCATCATGGTTCCCGTTCTGGGCAGAGCCCGCCACACCGCCCGGGTGATGGCGGATCTGAACAATCTGCGCTCGCTTCAACAGGCGCAGTGGATGTACATGATCGATAACAAGGACCGCTTGATTACCGTGGGTCTGGGGCACGGCGGCGATCACAACAACGAACAGGCCGCCTGGATTGGAACGCTGTCACACTACTGGACCACCAGCCAGACGCAGACCATCGACGGGCAGGAACGCAGCCAGCTGAGGGCGCGTTCCCCGCTGGACACCAGCCCGCACTGGGGGCCGGATGGGGTTCCCGTGGAAGGCGTGTTCCGCCGCTCAAGCTATGGCGTCAATGATTTCCTGACGGCTAATGCTCATCTGGAGCCGGAAGAGGGGCCTTATACATCCCTCAAAGCCATACCCCGACCTTCAGCGACGATTCAATTTCTCATCATGGCGTACGAAGGTGAATTCGCCGTGGCCGACCATACGCATATCCACGACTGGGACCATGACGAGGATGGCTCGGAGGTTCCCGAGCATGCTGCGGAGCAGGTTCAGACCAATGCCGCAGGCGGTCCGAAAGCCAGTTGGGATTCGCGCTCTAACTGGGGTTTTCTGGATGGTCACGCCGTCACCCGCCCGCTGGAAGGGGTGTACACCAGTCATGACAACAACAACTTCCATCCTGCACATGCGAAGTAAGCGGCGCAGGGGGGAAGAAGTAGATACAGGGGAAAAAAGTTGAGGGGAGAGGCCCAGCCATGCAATGGCTGGGCTTTTTTCGTGATGTATGAAAATCTCCCGAGAAGTGGATCTCCTTCAACAACAAAGCCCAGCCGTTGCACGGCTGGGCCTGGTCTCTGAGATTCTCAATACATGTCTTAAACCATATCCCCCGGCGGTCGTGCGTGGGAGAGGTTGTGGAAGCGCGTGGTTCCGCCATGGAAAGCGAGCTTCACGGTATCTGTCGGGCCGTTACGCTGTTTGACGATGATGGCTTCGGCGGTATTGGTGTTCACGTAATCTTCTTCGCCGCGATGGTAGTAGTCTTCGCGGTGGAGCATCATGATGACGTCGGCGTCCTGTTCGATCGAGCCTGATTCACGCAGGTCGCTCATGCGCGGGCGGTGGCCTTCACGCTGTTCCGATGCACGGTTGAGCTGCGACAGACACACCACTGGCACACTCAACTCACGGGCCAGTTCCTTCACACCTCGAGAGATGTTGGACACTTCCTGCTGACGCGAGTCCGCACCCGGGCTGCTCATGAGCTGGAGGTAGTCGATGAAGATGACCTTCACGTCATAGCGGGCGCAGAGTCGACGGGCTTTGGCTCGCAGAGCCAGCAGCGTCAGACCGGGCGTATCGTCGATGTAGATCGGCGCTTCCGACAGTTCACCCACCGTACGCGCCAGCTGGGCGAAGTCTTCCGAGGAAAGCATATTGCGGCGGAGCTTCTGTGAATCCACGCCGCTGCGGGAACACAAAAGACGCTGGGCCAGCTGCTGCTTACCCATTTCGAGGCTGAATACCGCGACGGGAACCTTGTCATTGGCGGCCATGTTCTCAGCGATATTCAACGCAAAGGCCGTTTTACCCATGGAGGGACGGGCCGCGAGGATGATCAGTTCGCCGGGCTGGAAGCCGCTGGTCATTTCGTCCAGGTCGTAGAACCCGGTGGAGATGCCCGTGATGGTTCGCCCGTCGTGCGATTCAAGACGCTCATAGGTTTCCTGAAGCAGCACGCGCAGTTCGCTGGCTTCGTTGGAAGCGCGGCCTTCAGCGAGACGGAAGATCGACTGTTCGGCTTTGTCCAGCAGATTACCCACTGGCTCTGCGCTGGTATAGGCCTGGGTCAGAATGTCCGTCGAGGCTTCAATGAGTTTGCGCAGGACGGCCTTTTCCCGAACGATCTTGGCGTAGTAGGGGGCGCTGACAGCCGAGGGGACCGCATCAACCAGCGAGATGACATATTCAATGCCGCCTACCTGCTCGAGCTGGCCCAGGTCGGCCAGTCGCTGCTTGATCTGAACCGCGTCGATGGGCTGGTTCTGATCGTAAAGGTCCACCAGCACCTTGTAGATGGCACTGTGGGCAGGCTTATAGAAGTCATCCGGCCCGCCCATCAGCTGAACGATTTCACCCACCACCTGCGGGTCGAGGATCATCGCACCCAAGAGGGCGCACTCGGCTTCAAGGGCGTGGGGGGGCTGCTTGTCGAACAGCTTGGGCAGGTCGACACGGGCCGGTTCAAACGGACGATGGGATCGGGCAACACTCATGCAGTTGTTATAGCTTTGTCTGAGTCCGAATCCCAATCCCTCCACCTGAAAGAGGCGGCCTGGGCCCATCAGGGGATGGCTGCGGGAAACCTGTCGGTAACCCTGTGGATTCCCCGGGAGCACTGAGCAATGCCCCGTAAGCCTTTCCGGGTTTCCCCCCATTTAGAAACAGGCCCCGAAAAAGGGTCGCAATGCTAGCATGCAAGGTGTTGGCGGATGGTATCCATAACCTGAGAAAATACCCTCAAGAGGTGCACCATGATCGAAACACGATTGGCCAAATCTTCGACGCTCGCACTGCTGGCGGGGCTGGCTCTGGCTCCGGTGGCGTATGGTCAGACCGGGACGTACGACCCCAATCGCCCGGCGAATAACGATCTGCTGACGCAATACGACGCCACGCGCGATACGCCTCGTCTGCCCCCCGATGCCGCCCCTGCCGACCTGCCCCCTTACGCCAAGGGAACGTGGGCTTTCCAGACCTATGCCAGTGCGACAGTCGGTGAAGACGACGGTGCGCTCTATCTGGGCCACTTCGGGGCGGGATACTTCGTGCTCGATGGGCTGTCGTTAAACTTTGAAGTGGTCTTTGGTGTCGCCCGCGCTCAGGAACAGGCAGGCGAACGTGGCGACGTCTTCCCCACCGCAGGCTTCGACCTGCTGGCCCGCTGGCATGTCCTGCGAGGCGAGCGATGGTCCTTCTACCTGGAAGGCGGGGCAGGGGTGCTGCAGTCGTCCCAGAGCTTCCCGGCTCACGGAACGCACTTCAACTTCACACCCCAGGCTGGTCTGGGCTTCACGTTCAACGTGACTGATGATGTCCAGCTCATGCTGGGCAGCCGCTGGCATCATATTTCCAATGCCAACATCTTCAGCAATGACCGCAATCCGGGCTACGATGGGATCATGTTCTATGGCGGAATCATGATTCCATTCTGATTGACCTGCGGGCACAGGGAAGCCTCCGACTTGCCCAAAGCGGGCAGGGCTTTATCCTTATCTGTCTATGCAATACGACTTTTCCGCCATTGAATCGAACTGGCAGCAGTACTGGGCCGAAAAAGGGACCTTCCGCGCTCTGAACCCGGGCGACGAAGGCTTCGACCCCAACCGCCCCAAGTACTACGTGCTGGACATGTTCCCCTATCCTTCGGGCGTGGGGCTGCATGTCGGCCATCCGCTGGGCTACATCGCCACCGACATCGTCGCCCGTTACAAGCGAGCCCGTGGTTATAACGTGCTCCACCCGATGGGTTACGACGCCTTTGGCCTGCCAGCGGAGCAGTTCGCTGTCGAGCATGGCGTGCATCCGCGCATCACCACCGACAAGAACATTGCCAACATGACCAGGCAGCTCAAGCAGCTTGGTCTGAGCTACGACTGGGACCGTCAGATCTCCACGACGGACACCGACTATTACCGCTGGACACAGTGGATCTTCCTCCAGCTTTACAACAGCTGGACCGACCCGGTCACGGGCAAAGCCAGGCCGATCGCTGAGCTTGAGCAGCTGCTCAACTCGGGCGAATACGACCTGGGCCTGGATGATGAACTGGTGGCGGTCGCTGCTTCGGGGGCGATGGATGTACTGGGCGGCCCGCAGGCCGGGACGCGTCGCTGGCATGAACTGACCGCCGAGCAGCAGCGCGAAATCATTGATGGCAAACGTCTGGCCTACCTGGCGGAAGTACCCGTGAACTGGTGTCCGGCGCTGGGAACCGTTCTGGCCAACGAAGAAGTGACCGCCGACGGCCGCAGCGAACGTGGTAATCACCCGGTGTTCAAGCGTCCACTCAAACAGTGGATGCTGCGCATCACCGACTTTGCCCCGCGCCTCATCAGCGATCTGGATCTGGTCGACTGGCCTGAGCCCATCAAGCTCATGCAGCGCAACTGGATCGGCCAGTCCACTGGTGCGCAGGTCGACTTCAGCGTGACCGACCAGGCCGGCGAGCAGGCCATCATTACCGTCTTTACCACCCGTCCCGATACGCTCTTTGGCGCCACCTACATGGTGCTCGCTCCGGAGCATCCGCTGGTGGATGATCTGACCACGCCTGAGCAGAAGCAGGCCGTCAATGAATACCGCCTGGCTGCGTCGCGCAAAGCCGATGTTGACCGTCAGGCCGATGTCAAGACCAAGACCGGCGTGTTCACGGGCAGCTACGCCATCAACCCCGTTAATGATGAGCCGATTCCGATCTGGATCGCTGATTACGTGATGATGGGCTATGGCACCGGTGCGATCATGGCCGTGCCCGCGCATGACACACGTGACTTCGACTTCGCACGTCAGTTCGGCCTGCCTATCAAAGCAGTGGTGGCTCCGACGGATCAGTGGATCAAGAACCACGCTCGCGAAGGCGAAACCATCGAGCAGGCCGTGGCTCGCTACGTGGCCAATGCCGGCGAGTTCTCCGAAGCCTTCACTGACACCGGGCTGGCGATCAACAGCGCCAATGATTCAATCTCGCTCAATGGCATGCTTACGCCTGACGCCAAAGCCGCCATTACCACCTGGCTTGAAGATGTGAAGAAGGCTGGCAAAGCTTCGACGCAGTACAAGCTGCGCGACTGGCTCTTTTCGCGTCAGCGCTACTGGGGTGAGCCTTTCCCGATTCTGCATGGCCCTGATGGCCAGATTGTCACGGTGGATGAATCCGAACTGCCCGTCCTGCTGCCTGAGATGGACAATTTCTCGCCCTCAGCCAGCGACGATCCGACGGCTCCGCCGCAGCCGCCGCTGTCGCGTGCACCGGACAGCTGGAAGTACGTTGAACGCGATGGCGTGGTCTACACCCGCGAGTTCAACACCATGCCTCAGTGGGCAGGCTCCTGCTGGTACTACCTGCGATTCCTCGACAACCGTAACGACCAGAAGCTGGCCAATGGTGAAGTCGAGAAATACTGGATGCGTTCGCCGGAAGGGGCATCGTACTCAGGCGGTGTCGATCTCTACGTCGGCGGCGCTGAGCACGCGGTGCTCCACCTGCTTTATGCCCGTTTCTGGCACAAGGTGCTCTTCGACCTTGGCCATGTGTCGACGCCTGAGCCCTTTGGCAAGCTCTTCAACCAGGGCTACATCCAGGCTTATGCCTACACCGACAGTCGCGGCATTTACGTGCCTGCGGAGGAAGTCGAAGAACGCGACGGCCAGTTCTTCTACAAGGGCCAGCCGGTCAAGCGTGAATTCGGGAAGATGGGCAAGAGCCTGAAGAATGCCGTGGCTCCCGACGATGTGTGCAAGGAATATGGCGCGGACACGCTGCGTCTCTATGAGATGTACATGGGCCCGCTGGATCAGTCCAAGGTGTGGAATACCCGCGACATCGTGGGTTCGCACCGCTTCCTCCAGCGCGTCTGGCGTAACTTCGTGGCTGAAGATGGCAGTGTGAAGGTGACCGATGAGCCTGGCCCTGAGGCCATCGTGCGACTGACACACCGGACCATCAAAGCTGTGACCGACGACATGGAGCGCATGAGCTTCAATACGGCGGTGGCATCGCTGATCAAGCTCAACAATGAGCTGGTGGGCTTGGACAAGCTGCCTCGCTTCACCGCTGAAGCGATGGTGCTCATGCTGGCTCCTATGGCGCCTCACATTGCTGAGGAACTGTGGAAGCTTCTGGGGCACAACCAGTCGCTGGCCAACTATCCCTGGCCTTCGTATGACCCTGCCAAGCTGGTCGATGAGACGATCGAACTGCCCGTGCAGGTCAATGGCAAGCTGCGCGCCCGTGTGGTGCTGGCTGCGGATGCGGATGAAGAAGCCGCCCGCACTGCGGCGTTGGCCGACCCGAAGGTCGCCGCGAGCATCGAAGGCAAACCGGTCCGTAAGTTCATTCTGGTCAAGGGCAAGATGATCAACATCGTGGTGTGATGTGAATAGCGTTGCATCGTGATGGTGAATGAAGATGGAAGTGAAGAGCCCAGCCATGTAATGGCTGGGCTTTGTTTTTGCGTTTCGTGAGTTCGAACGGAAATTTTTCACTCAAAGCTCAGGCATTGCATACCTGGGTCTTCTCTCCAATCCCAAAACAAAAAGCCCGGACACCTCACGATGTCCGGGCCTGGATTGTTCAGAGATTCGGATCAGTTCATTACACCAGCAGGGTCGCCGGGTTTTCCAGCAGGTCCTTGATGGTGTTGACGAACACTGCCGCGGTGGCACCATCAATCACGCGGTGGTCGGCGCTGAGTGTCAGGCTCATGCGGGTGCCAATCACGATCTGGCCATCCTTGACCACCGGCTGTTCGATGGCGGCGCCCACCGCCAGGATCGCGGCCTGAGGCGGGTTGATGATGGCTTCGAAGTGGTCCACGTTCCACGGGCCCAGGTTCGAGATCGTGAACGTGCCATTGCTCATTTCGTCGACCGACAGGCCCTTGGTGCGAGCCTTGTCCGCCAGTTCGCGGGTCAGCTTGCTGATCTGACGCAGGCCCAGCGTATGGGTGGCCGGCAGGGTGGGGACCACCAGGCCGCCGCCCTTGTCTTCGGGCAGAGCCACGGCCACGCCGATGTTCACGCTGCCATGCTGCACGATGCCCGCATCGGTCCAGGAGCTGTTGATGACCGGATGCTGCAGCAGTGCCAAGGCTGCGGCGCGGACGATGAAGTCGTTGACGCTGAGCTTGACGCCCTGGCTGGCCAGCTGCTTGTTGAGCGTGCCACGGAGCTTGCCCAGTTCTTCCACGTCGGCCTGAACGGTGACGGTGAAGTGGGGGATGGTAGTCTTGGATTCCAGCAGGCGCTTGGCGATGGTCTTGCGCATGTTGGAGACTGCGATGGTCTTGGATTCGAGCTTGGGCTGCGGGGGAACCGGAGCCGGAGCCTTGGCGGCTGGAGCGGCGGCGGGGGCAGCTGCGGGAGCAGCCGACTTGCCTTCAGCAGCAGCGAGCACGTCGCGCTTGATGATGCGGCCATCGGGACCCGTGCCCTTGATCCTGCTCAGGTCAATGCCCTTGTCTTCGGCGATCTTGCGGGCCAGCGGGCTGACTCGGATCTTGCCACCCGAGTCGCTTTCGTCATCTTCGTCGCTGGCAGCAGCAGGCGCCGGGGCGGGAGCTTCAGCGGCCTTGGGGGCTTCTTCCTTCGGAGCTTCTTCCTGCTTGGCTTCTGCCTTGGGGGCAGGGGCAGCATCACCACCACCGGAGGCAGCAGCTTTGGCAGCTTCAGCGGGGTCTTCGCCTTCGGCGGCGAGTACGAGGATCAGACCGCCCACCTTGGTGACCTGGCCTTCGGCCAGCGCGATCCTGGCGACCACGCCGTCGTCGAAGCTCTGGAGTTCCATGGTGGCCTTGTCGGTTTCAACGTCGGCCAGAATGTCGCCGGAGGCAACTTTGTCGCCTTCCTTGACGCGCCATTTAACGAGTGTGCCTTCTTCCATCGTGTCGGAAAGACGAGGCATGGTGATTTTGATGGGCATGAACAAAGCTCCTGTATCCTGTCGGTAGATGCGGATGTTATCAGGTTAAGGCAGGTTTTTCATGAACCGGGGCAGATGATTTTTAGAATTGTTCAAAACTGGGGATGGCGGATCAAGCCTGTTGAAGAAGCACCGCGAAGGATCAGCCAGGAGGGTATCGGCCAGGCCATGACCATATCGTCATCCCTGCGCAGGCGGGGATGATGAGACCATACAGGCTACGGGCTTAAAGCTGATTATTCAGCGAGGGGGGAATACCGGTGGAGGGGGTCGAACCCACACGTCCTTTGAGGGACAATGGATTTTGAGTCCATCGCGTCTGCCAATTCCGCCACACCGGCGTGGGTGGGTTATCTTCGCAGACTTGGCCAGTATCGTCAAAGAGATTGCCAGCCAGCTGCGTGGCCGATCATTCCTTCCCGAGCATGGCCTGTACAACTGGCTCCAGGACGGGCAGCACATGATCTGCCACGATCTGATGCCCCTGTGCATTGGGATGGATACCATCAGGCAGATTCAAGTCCGGATCGCCGCCCACACCCTGTAGTAGGAAAGGCAGCAGGGCGACATCCAGTTCCTTCGCCAGCTTTGGATAAAGCTCTCGAAACTCAGCGGTGTACTGCGGACCATAGTTAGGCGGAATGAGCATGCCCAGCAGCAGCACACGGGCATTGGCGGCTTTGCATTTCTGGATGATCTGCCTAAGGTTGTTTTCCGAGTCTTTCAGATCCAGCCCGCGCAGGCCATCGTTGCCACCCAGGCCCACCACCACGATGTCAGGCGACTGCTTGAGCAGCCAGTCCAGACGACGCAGCCCGCCGGCGGTGGTATCGCCACTGACGCCGGCATTGACGATGGTTACAGGCAGATTCGCAGCTTTGAGTTTGGCTTCGAGAATCGCGGGGAAAGCCTGCGATGTTTCCAGCCCGTAGCCTGCGGTCAGACTGTCGCCCAGAAAGACGATGCGCACCTGCCTGGCCTGAGCGGAGGTGTCCAACGCTGCAGTGGGCGATGACGTCGAAGCGCTCTGCATGGCCGGCGGGGAAGAGGCAGCCGGCTCCGCGGGATCGCAACCTGACATCACGCCTGCGGCGATCAGAACAGCCATGAATAATCCCATGCAGGGAAGATTCTGCAGGCGGCCCGGGTAGGTCTGGAAGGAAGCTGGATGCATTGGAGTATTCTAGGAGAAATAATTCGGCTTCCACATCATAGGTTGGCCGATGTTTTTCATCCTGCGTTAAATGGAACCTTTCATGAAGTCATCCCTGCCTGAAGCCAGGTCTGAGACTACTGCTGTCTCAACCGAAACCATTCTCGAAGCACGATCGCTCAGCCGCACACTGCGGTCGGGCAATCGTGACCTGCATGTGCTTCAGGAGGTGAGCTTCGCCATCCCGCGTGGACAGTTTGCGGTGATCATCGGCCCGTCAGGCAGTGGTAAATCGACGCTTCTGGCGCTGCTGGCCGGGCTGGATCGGCCGACATCGGGCAGTGTCATCATTCAGGGGCAGGCCATTGAATCGCTGCCTGAAGATCAGCTTGCGCTGCTGCGCAGGCAGAAGGTGGGCTTCGTCTTTCAATCCTTCCACTTACTGAGCAACTTCACGGCGGTTGAGAACGTCATGCTTCCGCTGGAACTGCTGGGCCGGTCCAATGCGCGACAGCGAGCGATGGAACTGCTCGATCGCGTGGGCCTGGCGGATCGCGGGCATCACTACCCTGCGCAGCTTTCAGGCGGTGAGCAGCAGCGCGTGGCACTGGCCCGCGCGTTTGCGCCTGAGCCGGCGGTGCTGCTGGCGGATGAACCCACGGGCAATCTCGATGGTGAGAACGGCCGAGTGGTAATGGACATGATGCGCCAGCTCCGACACGATCAGGGTTCCACGCTCATCCTCGTGACGCATGACATGAGTCTGACCACGCAGGCCGACCGCGTGATTGGTCTGCGTGACGGCCGAGTGGTTGAAGATCGTCAGGTGGCTGCTGAGGTGGCACGATGAAGCTGTCGCACTACTGGACGCTGGCCGCACGCGAAACCCGCCGCGCTTCGGGACGCATGAGCCTGTTCATCGCCTGCATCGCTATTGGCGTGGCTGCGGTGGTTGTGGTGGCAGGTCTGTCGGATGGCGTGACCGATGGTGTCCGCGCCGAAGGCCGTCGCCTTATGGCCGCCGACGTGACGGTGGAAGCCCGCAGGCCCATGCCTGCAGTCATCCAGGACATCCTTGAGGACTTCCATCTGCCTGTGAAGCGGGCGGATCTCATCGAGTTCGTCAGTATTGTGCTGGGCGACAATGGCCAGAGCCTGCTGACGGAAGTGAAAGTGGTCGAAGAGGCCTATCCGTTCTATGGCAGACTGGTGCTCGAGCCCGATCAGCCCCTGGCGCAGCTGCTGGCGGAGGATGCAGTGGTCGTCGCTCCGGAACTGCTGGCCCGCGCGGGGCTGCGTGTAGGGGATCGACTGACCGTTGGCGGTGAAACTTACCGCATTGCGGGGGTGGTGAATCAGGAACCTGACAAGCTGACCATCAGCTTTTCAATGGGGCCCCGTGTGTTCATGTCGCATGCGGGGCTGTCGCGCACGAAACTCACCGATCGCGGGGCGAGGGTGGAGTATCGCACGCTGCTCAAGCTGCCTGATGATGCCAGTGCAGCCGACGCCACCGCGCTCAAGGCTCACCTTGAAACGCGCCTTCCTGATTCGCAGCATTACCGGGTGAATATGTTCACCGAAGCCCAGCCTGCACTGAGGCGGGGCTTTGACCGCATCGGCCGCTATCTGGGACTGGTGGGACTGCTGTCGCTGCTGGCCAGTGTGGCAGGGGTGATCTCCGGTGCGTTGATGCTCTGGATGCTGCCTGTGCTGGCGGGAAGTGCATTGCCAGCGGAACTGATGGACCCCTGGCAGCCGATGGCGATGCTACGTGGTCTGGGCCTTGGTCTGGGCGTGGCAATGCTCTTTGCTCTACCACTGCTGCTGGGCCTGCAGCGTGTGCCACCTGTGCGCGTCCTGCGACGGGATGTGGAACCCGACTCAGCCAGTCGACTGACCAACGTCCTGGCGGG
>Ga0207868_1001265_pt1 | contig 18917 bp, 18 predicted proteins | sample Passage237B_FD_187370 | JGI IMG/M metagenome (GOLD analysis project Ga0207868, IMG submission 187370) | Cellulose adapted compost microbial communities from Newby Island Compost Facility, Milpitas, CA, USA - Passage2 37B (SPAdes) (version 3) ... | reverse complement strand
GGCTTCCGCGGCAGCCGCGCGGCAGCGCCGGTAGATGCCGATTGCGCTCTTCGTCCACACCGACCAGTGGCCGAGCAGCCCGCCGACGAAGCGCAGCGTGACGGGCTTTGCCTCCCGCATCACGATGAAAGGCGTGACCAGGTCGAGCACGATGTGGTCGTCGTTGCCGGTGTAGAGGGCGATCCGCTTTTCGGCACCCGCCTCCGCCACGCCGCGCATCACGTCGAGCGTTCGGTAGCGGTTGAAGGGTGCGATCTTGATGGCGACCACGTTGGGGATCGCCGCAAAGCGCGCCCAGAAATTCGCATCGAGATGAAGTCCGCCGACCGCCGGCTGAAGATAGAAGCCCACCAGCGGAATCGTTTCGGCGACTGCCGCGCAGTGCTCGATCAGCGCGTCGGTGTCCTTGCCCTTGAGGGCGGCGAGGCTGAGCAGGCCCGCATGGTAGCCGAGCGACTTTGCCTTGAGCGCTTCCGAGACCGCCTGCGCCGTGTTGCCGGCGAGCCCGGCCACCATGGCGAGCGGCCGGTCCGTCCAGCTCGCCGCTGTCTCCGCTGCCAGGCCGAGCACTTCCTCGTAGAGACCCGCTTCGCGGATCGCGAACTGCGTGGTGTGCACACCGACGGCAAGCCCGCCCGCGCCTGCGTCGAGATAGTAGCGCGACAGCGCTCGCTGGCGGCGGCGATCGAACTTGCGCTGCGCGTTGAGCGCCAGCGGATGCGCGGGGATCACCGTGCCCTGCCGCAGCACCTGCATCGGACTGAGCTTGTCGCCGGCCCGAGGGGAGGGTGGTGGGCTGGAATGAATCGTCATCATCCGAACTCCGGTCCTGCAACGGCGAACAGCCGAGACGGGTCGCCGAAAGGTTCGGCGCGGCGCAGTGCCATGCGGGCAAAGCTGCGCTGAACCGTGAAGCCGGCATCGGTGAGCCATTGGCCGATCGCCTGCCAGCGCTGCGGTACGTCGATGAAGACCGGCCCGCTCGCCGTTGCCATGAGCTGCTTCACCAGATCCAAGGCAGTTCCTTGGTCAGGCGCTACCACGGGCCCGGCCTGCCATGCGCGGCGGCCATGGCGGATCATCGCGAAGCCTTCGCCGCCTTCCGCGAGAAGCACCTGCGTGCCGTCGCGCCCCAAAAAGTCGGTCATCAGGGATGACCGCGCGGCGCCGAAGGCCGCTGCGTCGAGGTTGACTACGGCTGACACATCTGCCCCGCCGGCGGCCAGCTCGCCACCGCCGCCGGTGCCCTGCCAGCGATCAAAGCGGAACTGGGGCAGAAAACCCTGTCGGCTGTAGACAGCTTCGCCGGCCGCGGTGGCGTCGAGCACCGGAACCAGGTTGCGGCCCTCCAGCGCCTCGATGCAGCGATCGACCAGGCGGGTGGCGATCCCCCGCCGGCGCCAGGACTGGGTGACCAGCACCATGCCGATGTAGCCGAGCGGCCCGTCATAGGGCAGCGCCGCTGCGCTGGCGATCAGCCTGCCGTCGCCGTCGCGCACGCCGATCGCATGGCCCGTTTCGATGAAGTGACGCCAATCATCTGCCGTCTGGTTCCAGCCGGATTCGGTCGACAGCGCCATGCCGGCATCGGCATCGCCTGCGTCCAGGTCGACGATGAGCAGTTCGTCAGAAACCGCCATCCCGGACCTCGTACTTGGTCGGCTTGTCATAGCTCGGCATGCCGCGCGCCACCCAGTCGGCCACCCAGTCGAGCATCGCGGCCAGCGGCACGATGGGGTAACCGAACAGCCGCGTCGCCTTGGCACTGTTGGTCAGCCATGCGGTCTCTGCCTCGTCGCCCACCAGATTGGGTTTTACGCCGAGCCTTGCCCCGAACTCCTCACAGAGCCAGCGGACGGAAAGCGTCTCCGGGCCGCTGACGTTGAGCGGCGTCGTCGGCGTCGTGCAGTGACGCAGCGATCGCAGCGCGTGCGAACTCGCGTCACCCTGCCAGATGACGTTGACGTGCCCCATCAGCGAAAGATCGATTGGAACGCCGGCCTTGACCCGGCTGGCGAGGTCGAACAGCACGCCGTAGCGCATGTCGATCGCGTAGTTCAGGCGGAACAGGATGCCGGGCGTGCCGTGCAGGCTGGAGAAGTATTCCAGCATGCGTTCGCGCCCCAGGCACGACTGGGCGTATTCGCCGCGCGGCGCCGGCGGCGTGGATTCGGTCGCGCCCTGGTGCATCACGTCGACCAGCGGATAGATGTTGCCGGTCGAGAAGGCCACGATCCGCGACCTGGCGAAGGTGCTGGCCACGATTGAGGGCACATGCACGTTCATCGCCCAGGTCAGCGCCTGGTTGCCGCTCGAGCCGAACTTTCGGCCGGCCATGAAGATCACGTTCTTCGCCTGCGGCAAGGCCTGCACCTGCTCCGGGTCGAGCAGGTCGGCCGTGATCGTCTCGATGCCCCAGCCTTCAAGTTGATCACGGAGCGCGGGCTCGCTGAACCGGGCAACGCCGATCACCCGCTTCTCCGGCGCGGCGCGGCGGGCAAGGCGCGCCAGCGTCGGTCCCATCTTGCCGCCGACGCCGAGGATCAGGATGTCGCCATCTACCGCGGCGAGGTCGTCTATCAGTGCCTCGGAAGGTTCGGACAGGAAATCGTCGAGATGATCGACGTTCTCGAAGCGGGCAGGCAGGCTTCGAGCCGGAGCCGGATCGGTTCGATTTGCGGCTGGGCTCGCCGTATCCTGCATTCCTACTCCTCCCCAAGCGTCATGCGATGGCCAACGCTAGCGCGCTTCGACTCATGTTTCAACTAGTTGGTTGAAAGTTTTTCTCACCCTTGCGCTCCGATCAGGTCATTCAGTCGCGCCAGCGCGTTGCGGGTCGAGGAGACCGAGGGCGAAAGGTGCGGCTCGACGGCGATCGCGCCGTCGTAGCCGTCGGCCGCGAGTGCCGCGATCTGCCCGGCCCAGTCGACCTGACCCTGGGCCGCGATCTCCCAGCTTCCGTCAGCGTGCCGGATCACGTCCTTGAAGTGCACGTTGCGGACGTGGCGGCGCACCGCCTCGTAGCCGTCGGGGTAGGGCACGTCGCCTTCGATCAGGGCGTTGGCCGGGTCCCAATTGGCAGCGAGCGCAGGATGGGCGATGCGCTCGATCAGGGCAGCCGTCCGCGCGCCGGTGTTGGCCCAGTGGCCTTCCTCCGTCTCAATGAGCAAGGTGAGGCCCAGCGCGGCCGCAGCCTCGGCCGCCGTGCGGAGCGTGTCGACGACTTCCTGAGGTGCGTCACCGGCGGGGTGTCCGCCGCGGTGGAAGCTGAAGGCGATGACGAATGCAGCCCCCGCTTCGGCGGCGAAATCGAGCGATTCAGGCAGCAGGTTTTCGACATGGTCGCGCAGCAGCGCGCGTGCGTCCGACCACTGCCGGAAGAAACCCTCGTCCATCCAGCCGAGGTTGGAGCGGGCGGGTTCCGCCGCGGGGAGGGGAATCTTGAAGAGCCCCGGCGAAATCGCCGTGATCGTCACGCCCAAACTCTCGATTGCTCGCAACAGCCGCCGGCGGACATGTTCGCTGATGCGGGGTACGCGCGCTTCGTGAACGCCGCGCAGCTCGAAACGAGAAACACCCCACTCGAGGCCAAGCTCGAACGCGGTCTCCGGATCGCCGGAGAGTTCGTCGGTGACGATGCTGATGTGCAAGCGCGGCCTCCCGTCGGACAGGCCGCCAACACTAGCGCCGGCCGCGAAACTTTCAACCGGTTGGTTGAATCAGGCCCGTAAGCCGTTCAAGGTCAGCGTCACGATGTGCTTGCGGTAGGATTCGATCGACTCCTTGCGCGACAGGTCGCGGCCGAAGATCGCCGACATCGTCAATCCGTTGGCGAAATAGAAGAAGGTCATGCCGGCGATCGAGACGTAGAGCTCGAGCGGATCGACGCCGGGGCGGAACACGCCCTCGGCGGCACCCCTTTCCAGCGTCTCGGCGATCAGGTTGAGGAGCGGCGAGTTGGTGCGCAGCGCCGATTCGGAATTGCGGACGTGGGTGGCGCCGTGCGCATTCTCGTCGGCGAGCATGCGGATGAAGTCACGATGCTCGTTGAGGTAGTCCAGGGAGAAGCAGATCAGCTTCTCCATCGCCTCGCGCGGCGGCAGCGCGCTGAGATCGAGCTCGCGTTCCATCGCGCGGATTTCGGCATAGGTCGCCTCGAGGGCCGCCCGGTAGAGGTCGTCCTTGCTGCCGAAATAGTAGTAGACGAGCTGCTTGTTGACCTTCGCCCTTCTCGCGATCTGGTCCACGCGCGCGCCTTCGAGTCCGCGCGCGGCGAACTCGATGCGGGCCGCCGCGAGGATCGATGCCCGCGTCGCCTCGGGGTTGCGCCGGTTGCGACCTTGCGGCTCCGGCAGCAGTTCGGCGCTCAGCGACATGCTTCCCCTCCTCACACGCGGCGCACGGAGAGCCCGCGCAGGTATCCGATGGCGCGCGCAGCACAGGCCGGTCCGTCCGGCAGGTAGACGAACGGCTCCACCGCCGCGTCGCCCGAATAGTCCAAGCGTGCGAGCGTGTCGAGGATCGTGGCGAAATCGGTCCTGCCTTCGCCCGGTCCGCGCTTGTTGTCGTCGTTGAAATGGACGTGGCGGATCGCCCCTTGCGGCACCCAGCGCCCAAGCAGGGCCGGGATGTCCTCGCCATTGGCGGCCGCTGCGTAGCAGTCGACCATGGTGGCGAGCGAGGAGGAGCCGATCTCGGCGATCACTGCCAGCGCCTCGTCGACGCTGGTAATGAGTCGCGTATCGGCACGCGCCAGCGGCTCGATGATGTAGGTGACGCCGGCCTCGCCGGCCGCCTCGGCCATCGCAGCGAAATACTCGATCGCGCGGCCGCGCGCCTCCGCCTCCTGGCCGGGCTCGACCTGGCGCTGCAAAGGCGAGCCGTGGACGAGATAGCTGCCGCCCAGTTCCGCGCACATCGCCACCAGCCGGCGGCCGACCTCGCGGGTCCTTGCCGCGGTCGTCTCGTCGCTGCTGGTGATCGACAGGCCGGCCGGCGCTGCCAGAAGCCAGTGCAGGCCGGCGAGTGCGATGCCTTCGCCCTCGGCCACCCGCCGCAGTTCGCGCAGGCGGGAGGTCTCGATCAGGTGCGGTTCCTCGCCCAGCGTGAACGGCGCGACCTCCAGCCCGTCATAGCCGGTCTCGCGGGCAAAGCGGCACTGGGCGTCGAAGGGAAACTCGCGCACGACTTCGCTGCAGAGATGGATTTTCATGGCGCTTCCTGGTCTCGTCGTTTCTTTCGGGCGGTGAGGGTGAAGGGCGGGGGATAAATTGGTGGGAATCACGATTTCGTGCGCGGTGTGAGGATTGTCGAAGGACCCCTTTCTTCCGATTTCCGGCATCTAGCCACGCGAAGATCGGTCTTCCGGGCTGGCTCGGCTACGGCGCCGAGATCGCAAGCGAGGGGAACTGCAGGCGGCTGCGCTCACCGCCGCTTCGCCGCCTGCCAGAGCTCTTCCATCTCATCCAGCGAGGCCTCCTCCAGGCTGCGGCCCTGCTCGGCCAGCGCCTTCTCCACGGCGTGGAAGCGGCTGCAGAATTTCTCATTCGTGCCGCGCAGGGCCGCTTCCGGATCGAGCTTGAGATGCCTGCCGAGATTGACCAGCGCGAAAAGCAGGTCGCCATATTCGTCGGCGATCTCGGCCTGCCTACCGGCCTCGATCGCCGCGCGCAGCTCGCCGATCTCCTCCTCGATCTTGTCCAGGACGGGCTTCGCCTCCTTCCAGTCGAAGCCGACGGTCGCGGCCTTCTCCTGCAGCTTCAGCGCCCGCGTCAGCGCCGTATGCGCGACCGGCACGCCGTCGAGAAAGCCTCGGCCGTGGTCCTCGGGGTCAAGCCCGCGCGCGACCCGGCGTGCGCGTCGCTCGGCCTTCTCCGCGGCCTTGATCGTTTCCCACATGCCCTTGGCCATGCCCGCGCTGCGGGCGGCTGCGTCGCCGAAGACGTGGGGGTGGCGGCGGATCATCTTGGCGGTGATCGCCTCCACCACGTCGGCGAAGTCGAAGGCGCTCCGCTCCTCGGCCATGCGGGCGTGATAGACGACCTGCAGAAGAAGGTCGCCGAGCTCCTCCCGCAGGTCGTCGAGATCGCCGCGCTGGATCGCGTCAGCGACCTCGTAGGCTTCCTCGATCGTGTAAGGCGCGATGGTGGAAAAATCCTGCTCGAGGTCCCACGGGCAACCGGTGACTGGGGTGCGCAGTGCCGCCATGATCTCGATCAGGCGGGAAATGTCCCTGGATGGCTTCATGGCGCGACCGTAGCGGTCGTCGGGGGTCGTTTGCTATCGGCAGCGCGTGAACAACGCGACTATTCCACAGCCGGTATTCGCAAACCGGGGTGGTCTCAGCCTGCCTACTTCTGCCGCAACTCGACGAGGTCGTTGAGCATATCGAGCAGTTTGTCGATTCGGTCTGCACCGAACTCGCGAACGAAGTCCGCGTAGCTGGCCGAACCCTGATGCGTGAGCTGGGCGATCAGATCGACACCGGCCGGTGTCAGCGAAAGCATCACCCGTCGGCGGTCTTCCGGGTCGGTCCGGCGCAGCACCAGTCTGCGCGCCTGCAGCGTCTTGATAATGCGGCTGAGGCTGGGCCCCAGGACGCAGGCACGTTCCGCCACTTCACGGGCGTCGAGATTGTCGGCTTCGGCAAGGGTACGGATCACGCGCCACTGCTGCTCGCTGAGGCCGCATTGCGCCAGCAGCGGTTGAAAGCGGGACATCACCGCTACGCGCGCCCGAATGAGCATGAGCGGCACGGATCGCGTCGTATCGCGTGGCAGAAGCAAGTCTTCCGCCGAATCACGCGACAAAGAGTCCAATGCCGACATTTATCAATTTTCTCGCAAATGCGGCATTCCTGCAAGCGGGAACGAAGCGTGGGCACCTAGGTCCGGACAGGACCGGTCCGGCGCGCCCCCTGTCAGTCGCCGTAGGGCACCCAGACGTTCTTGACCTCGACCGAGCGGCGCAGCATCGGCTCCAGCGCGCCGTCGCCGGCGATCCAGTCGACGGCGCGACCGTGGGTTGCCCAGATGCGCTTGAGGTTGCCGGTCGAATCGAACTCGGCCTCTTTGCAGATCTCCGCCTCTGCGACGAGCCACAGCCCGTCCACGTCGTCATGCCGGGCGAGCACCTTGGCGAGTTCCGCGCGACGCCCGGTGACGATGTTGACCGCGCCGGCCGGCACATCGGAGGTCTCGATCACCTGGTAGAGGTCGGTGGCAAGCAGCGGCCAGCGCTGCGAGGGCACGGCCACGACCGTGTTGCCCATGGCGAGCGCGGGCGCGAGCATGGCGACCAGCCCGAACAGCGGCTGCGTATCAGGCGCGACCATGCCGATCACGCCGACCGGTTCGTGGAGCGCCAGCGTGACGACGCGCGCCGGCGGCTGGTGCACCGCGCCTTCGAACTTGTCGGCCATGCCGGCCGCCTCGAACAGGCGCTCGACGGAGGCGTCCACCTCGGCGCGCGCTGCCTTTGCCGATGCGCCGGTGAGGCCGACCAGACGCTCCGCGAATTCGTTTGCGCGCAGCGACAGGTTCTCGGCCAGGAAATAGAGCACCTGGCTGCGGTTGTAGGCGGTGGCTGTCGGCCACGCCTTGCAGGCGCGCGCGGCCGAGACCGCGTCGCGGATATCCTTGCGGTTGCCGAGCCCTGCCTCGCCGGCAAGCCGCCCCTTGGCGTCAGCGACCTGGTAGGCATAGTTGCCGTCGGGCCGGACCTGCTTGCCGCCGATGAAGAGCTTCGGCGTGCGGTCGATGAAATCGGCCTCGACCGGCTCGATCGCGGCCGGCGCCTCGATCGCCTTGAGCGGCGCGGCAGGCTTCTTCCTCAGGGTCAGGTATTCGAACATGCCCTCACGGCCACCCTCGCGGCCGAAGCCGGACTCGCGATAGCCGCCGAAGCCGGCAGCGGCGTCGAACATGTTGGTGCCGTTGATCCACACCACGCCGGCCTTGAGTTGCGGCGCGACAGCAAGCGCGACGTTGATGTTCTCGCTCCAGACGGAGGCGGCCAGTCCGTAGCGCGTGTTGTTCGCAAGCTCGACCGCCTCCGAAATGTCGCGGAAGGTCATGGCGGCGAGCACCGGGCCGAACACCTCCTCCTGCGCCAGGATGTTGGCCGGCGCCACGTCGGTCGCGAGCGTCGGAAGGAAGTAGTAGCCCGACGCCGGCAAGGCCATTTCGGGCTGCCAGCAGGAGGCACCCTGCCTCGAGCCTTCCTTGACCATGCCTGCGACGCGCTCGAGCTGGGCCGTGTCGACCAGCGGGCCGATGTCGGTGTTCTTGTCAAGCGGATCGCCGACGCGCAGCTGCCGCATGCGCGCCTTCACCTTTGCGTAGAAAGCCTCGGCGATGCCCTCCTGCACGATCAGCCGCGAGCCGGCGCAGCAGACCTGGCCCTGGTTGAACCAGATGCCGTCGACCAGCCCTTCGACGGCCGAATCGAGATCGGCGTCCTCGAACACGACGAAGGGCGACTTGCCGCCGAGCTCCAGCGAAAGCTTCTTGCCCGTGCCGGCTGTGGCGCGGCGGATGATCTTGCCGACCTCGGAGGAACCGGTGAAGGCGATCTTGTCGATGTCGGGATGATCGACGATCGCCGCACCCGCCTCGGGGCCGCCATGGACGATGTTGACGACGCCCTTCGGTACGCCGGCGCGCTCGCAGATCTCGGTGAACAGGATTGCGGTCAGCGGCGTGAACTCGGCCGGCTTCAGCACGATCGTGCAACCGGCGGCGAGTGCGGGCGCGATCTTCCAGGCGAGCATCAGGAGCGGAAAATTCCAGGGAATGATCTGCCCGGCGACGCCCACGCCGGCGTGGTCGGGAAACTCGCGGTCGAGCCGCTGCGCCCAGCCGGCGTGGTGGATGAAGTGGCGCACCGCGAGCGGCACGTCGATGTCGCGGCTCTCGCGGATCGGCTTGCCGTTGTCGATCGACTCCAGCACGGCGAAAAGCCGGGCGTTGCGCTGCATGGCGCGCCCGATGGCGTAGAGAACCCGGGCGCGGGCATAGCCGCCTGCCGCCTGCCATCTGGGCAGCGCCTTGCGCGCGGCGGCAACTGCGTCGTCGATGTCGGCCTTGCCGGCCTCGGAGACGGCGCAGAGCTTCTTGCCCGTGGAGGGTTCGCGCACGTCGAAAGTCTTGCCGGAGGCCGCCTTGCGCCATTCGCCGGCGATGAACAGCGCCTGGTCGAACTTGCGGGAGGCGAGCCATTTGTCGGCCTCGCCGCGCCCCTCGGGGGCGGCTGCATACTCCATCGCCTCGTATCGTTGCATCACGTTCAAGATCGTCGCTCCTGGCAGGCGTCAGGCCATCGCGTGGCGATAGGTGGCCGAGTAGTGGTCGGTCAGGAAGTATTCGAGCTGGCGCTCGATGTCGGTGAGCAGGCTGGAGGCGCCGAAGCGGAACAGGTCCGGTTCCAGCCAGCGGCGGCCGAGCTCTTCCTTCATGAGAATCAACCAGTCGAGCGAGGCTTTCGCGGTGGAGATGCCGCCGGCGGGCTTGAAGCCGATCAAGTAGCCGGTGCGGTCGTGATAGGCGCGGATGGCGCGCACCATCGAAAGCCCGACAGGGAGCGTGGCGTTGACGCTTTCCTTGCCGGTGGAGGTCTTGATGAAGTCGGCGCCGGCCATCATGGCGACCATCGAGGCGAGGGTGACGTTGCGCAGCGTGGCGAGGTCGCCGGTGCCGAGGATGACCTTCAGGTGCGCCTCGCCGCAGGCTTCGCGAAAGGCCGCGACCTCGTCGTAGAGCTGCTGCCAGCGCGCCTCGAACACCAGCCCGCGCGGGATGACGACGTCGATCTCGTCGGCGCCGTCGGCGACCGACGCCTTCACCTCGCCGATGCGGGTGGAAAGCGGCGCCAGCCCATGCGGGAAGGCGGTCGAGACGGCGGCGACGTGGATGCCGGTGCCCTTGAGCTCCTTCACCGCGGTCGCGACGAAGGGATGGTAGACGCAGACTGCGGCCGGGCGGATGCCCCTGCCGGCGATGCCCAGACCCTCGGCGATGTCCGGCCGCAGCGGGTTCTTCGCCTTGGCGCAGAGCCGGCGCACGCGCTCGTGCGTGTCGTTGGAGTTGAGCGTGGTGAGGTCCATCACCGCGATGGCGCGCAGCAGCCAGGCCGCCTGGTTCTCGCCCTTGATCGAACGGCGCTTGGTCAGCGTCGCGACCCGACGTTCGAGCGCCGAGCGGTTGACGGCGCGCATTGCCTCCAGCCAGCCGAAATCGAGCGGCATGCCGGGATTGCGGGCAATCTCGCCCCCCGTCGCGTCGCGATCGGGCTGGCTCGGGCGGACGGCGGCGCCGGGAAGGGCGTGCACGCTCGCGCCGGAGAGGGATGGCTGTGGCTTGGTATTCATACGCAGGAACCTGGATCGTTGGCCGGACCGTTCGGCCGCTTCGAGGCGACCCGCGGGCCGCAATGGCATTATCCATCCTTGCCCGGCCGGACACAAGCGCGGCCATGCCGCCCGCCCACGCGAAACCGGCACTCCGCGTCGCGCGGCCGCATACCCTTGACAGCCGCTGGCGATATGAATGACGAGACGAGGGCAGGAGGATCGGGCGCGCTCATGGCGGAAAGGATCGAAAAGGTGGTCGTGGTCGGGGCCGGCCATGGCGGCGTGGAAGCGGCGGCCGCGCTCCGCCAGAGGGGCTTTGATCGGCAGATCACGCTCGTCTCGGCCGAAACCGACCTGCCGTATCAGCGCCCGCCGCTTTCGAAGGAATACATCAAGCGCCCCGGCAACCCGCTGATGCTGCGGCCGCAGCAGTTCTTCGACGACAATGCGGTGACGCTGATGCTCGGCGCGCGTGCCGTGTCGATCGACCGCGCCGGGCGGACTGTCCAGCTCTCAACCGGCGAAAGCCTTTCCTACGACCATCTCGTGCTCGCCACCGGCGCGCGCAACCGCAAGCCGCCGCTGCCGGGTCTCGACCACCCGGCGATCGTTGAACTGCGCACGCTGGCCGACGCCAACCGCATCGTTGGGGCGATCGGCGGCTGGAAGCACGTCTGCGTCATCGGCGGCGGCTTCATCGGGCTGGAGGCGGCGGGACTGCTTGCCACGATGGGGATCGCCGTCGATGTCGTCGAGATGGCGCCGCGGCTGATGCAGCGCGCCGTCTCACCGACGATTTCGGAATGGTTCCTGGGCTTTCATCGGAGCCGGGGCAACCGCGTGCATCTTTCGACCGTGGTGAAGGCGGTCGAGCATCGGAGCGATGGCGCGACCGTAGTGCTCGACACTGGCGAGCGGATCGAATGTGACGCGGTGATCCTCGCAGCCGGCGTCATGCCGAATGCCGAACTGGCGGAAGCGGCGGGGCTGAAGGTGGAGAACGGCATCGTCGTCGACGGGTTTCTGGTGACCTCCGATCCCGCGATCTCGGCTATCGGCGACTGCGCCTACTACCCGAGCAGGCACCTGCCGGGCATGGTGCGGCTGGAATCCGTGCAGAACGCGACCGACCAGGGCAGGGCGGTTGCTGCGTGGCTGATGGGCGAGGCCGCGCCATACGACGCGCTGCCGTGGTTCTGGTCGATCCAGGGCGAGGCGCGGCTGCAGATCGCCGGCCTGTCGAAGCCGGGGCTCGAGGAAGTTCTGCGCGGCGATCCCGCTTCCGGAAAGTTCTCGGTCTTCCTCTACGAGGGCGAGCGGCTCGCTTGCGTCGAATCGGTCAACGCGCCGGGCGACCACATGGCCGCCCGTCGCATCATCGCTGCCGGTACGCGGGTCGATCCGGACATGGCGGCGGATACGTCGGTCGAACTCAAGAGCCTGCTTGTGGCCTGACCAGTCTCAAGCTTGCCGCGCGGCGGGCGACTTGAACGGGCCGGCTTCACGCGCCTGTGACTGGACCGTCATCGTCGGCTTTTCCAACCTGCGGCGGGGGTTTTCGAGACGCAGGGAGAACGCAATGCAACACGTCAGCGAGAACCGGAAACCGGTCATCACCCAGGCGATGATCGACGCCTACGACGAATACACCCACCTCACGCTCGACCGCCGCGCTTTCATGGACCAGCTCACCAGACTTGCCGGCTCGGGCGCGGCAGCCGCCGCGATCGCACCGCTGCTGGCGGCCAACTCCGCCCGTGCGGCGATCGTTGCACCCGACGACCCGAGGGTGCGCGCCGAGGACGTGACATGGCCCGGCGGCGAGGGCGAGATGAAGGGGTATCTGGTTCGGCCCGCGGATCAGAGCGGCGACCTGCCGGCGGTGATCGTCGTGCACGAGAACCGCGGCCTCAACGAGCACATCCGCGACGTGGCGCGCCGCATGGCGCTGGAGGGCTTCATTGCCCTTGCGCCCGATTTCCTGTCTCCGCTTGGCGGCACGCCGCAGGATGAAGAGCAGGCGCGCCCGATGTTCTCGCAGCTCGACGCTGAAAAGACCGCTGCCAACGGTGTGGCGACCGTGAAATACCTGCAAGAGCTCGAAGGCGCCAACGGGAATGTCGGCGCGATCGGGTTCTGCTGGGGTGGCGGTACGGTGAACGATCTTGCTGTCGCCTCACCGGACCTCAAGGCGGCGGTGGCCTACTACGGGCGGCAGCCCCCTGCAGAGAAGGTCCCGAGCATCCAGGCCGCGCTCCTGCTGCACTATGCCGGGCTGGACGAGCGCGTCAATGCCGGCATCGAGGCCTATCGGCAGGCGCTGGAGGCGGCCGGCAAGGAATTCACCATCCATATGTATGAGGGCGCGAACCACGCCTTCAACAACGACACGTCGGAGGCTCGCTACAACAAGGAGGCGGCCGAGCTGGCCTGGAGCCGGACAGTCGAGTTCCTGAAGGAAAAGCTCGGATAGCTGCTCTGCACTCGCAACGGGCTGCAGCTGGTCCCTTCGTGGTTCAGCCAGTCGGTGCGGTAGCGGCAAAGGCGGGGCGGGCGAAAATCGCCTGCCACCATGCCAGCATGACCTGGCTGGCATCCAGCATGGCGCGGCCCTCGGGCGCCTTCACGAAATAGGCGAAGATCGGCGCGGCATGCAGGTCGGCCAGCGTGAACTGCTCGCCGAGCAGCCACGCACCAGGTGCCTTCAGCCGCGCCAAGGTGTCGAGGCACGTTTGCGCGACGGGAAGTGCCGCGGCGATTTTTGCTTCATCGCTTGCGCGCCCTTCCCTCGGTCGCGAGACGCGCTCGACATAGATGTCCCACACCATTGCGCGGTAGGCGTAGGCGTCGAGCATGCCGACGATCTGGTTCATCACGGCGCGGGCACGCGGCTCGGTCGGCTGTAGCGCCGGTCCGGGAAAAACCTCGTCGACGTAGCGGGCGATCGCCGTCGTCTCGAACAGGCGAAAGCCATCGTGCTCCAGCGCCGGAATCCGCTGGAACGGGTGAAGTTCACGATACCAACCGGGAATGCCGTCAGCCGAGAAGACGTCGACCGGAACGAGCTCGTGGTCGACGCCCTTCTCCAGCAGCGTCATCCGCGCGATGCGGACGTAGACGCTATAGTCCGCGCCGTAGAGGCGAACGGCCATCGCCCGCCGCTCCGGCCCTCATCGCATCGCTTTCTTAAGGTTCTCGTCGACCTTGTCGAGGAAGCCGGTGGTCGAAAGCCAGGGCTGGTCGGGGCCAATCAGGAGCGCCAGGTCCTTGGTCATGAATCCGGACTCGACCGTTTCGACGCAGACCTTCTCAAGTGTCTCGGCGAACCGCGCGAGCTCGGCGTTATCGTCGAGCTTGGCGCGATGTGCGAGCCCCCGCGTCCAGGCAAAGATCGAGGCGATCGAGTTGGTCGAAGTCTCCTCGCCCTTCTGATGTTGGCGATAGTGACGGGTGACGGTGCCGTGCGCGGCCTCGGCTTCGACGGTCTTGCCGTCCGGCGTCATCAGCACCGAGGTCATCAGGCCGAGCGAGCCGAAGCCCTGCGCGACGATATCGGACTGGACGTCGCCGTCATAGTTCTTGCAGGCCCAGACATAGCCGCCGGACCATTTCAGCGAGGCGGCGACCATGTCGTCGATCAGCCGGTGTTCGTAGGTCAGCTTGCGCTTCCTGAACTCGTCGGCGAACTCGGCGTCGAACACTTCCTGGAAGATGTCCTTGAAGCGGCCGTCATAGGCCTTGAGGATCGTGTTCTTGGTCGAGAGATAGACGGGATAGTTACGGATCAGGCCGTAGTTGAACGAGGCGCGCGCGAAGTCGCGGATCGAATCGTCGAGGTTGTACATCGCCATGGCGACGCCCGCGGCCGGTGCGTCGAACACCTCGTGCTCAATGACCTTGCCGTCCTCGCCGACGAACTTGATCGTCAGCTTGCCCTTGCCGGGGAAGCGGAAATCGGTCGCGCGGTACTGGTCGCCATAGGCATGGCGGCCGACGACGATGGGCTGGGTCCAGCCCGGCACGAGCCGCGGCACGTTGCGCATGATGATCGGCTCGCGGAAGATGACGCCGCCCAAGATGTTGCGGATCGTCCCGTTGGGGCTCTTCCACATCTTCTTGAGCCCGAATTCCTGCACGCGCGCCTCGTCCGGGGTGATGGTGGCGCATTTGACGCCGACGCCGAACTCCTTGATGGCGTTCGCGGCGTCGATCGTAACCTGGTCGTCGGTTTCGTCACGGTGCTGGATCGAGAGGTCGAAATAGCGAAGATCGATGTCGAGGTAGGGGTGGATCAGCTTGTCCTTGATGAGCTGCCAGATGATGCGGGTCATCTCGTCGCCATCGATCTCGACGACGGGATTTGCCACCTTGATTTTCGCCATTTGAAATGCCTCGCTCGGAAGGGTCGGGTGCGGGCGCGCCCGGAAGCTGGTCCAGAAGTGCGGCCCGTATAACATTGTCGCCCGCGAAGGCAAGCAGGGCAGGGTGCGGCAAACCGGAGACGGGAAACCATGGAAACGAACGGGTTCCGCTTTGGCGAGGTGCGAAACGGCGACGTCACCATCCGGTACGCCGGACGCGGCGATCCGCGCGCGCCGCTGCTGCTTGTTCTGCACGGGTTTCCCGAATTTTGGGCGGGATGGCGGGCGGTGATGACACGGCTTGCGGACCGCTTCCACGTCGTCGCACCCGATCAGCGCGGCTACAACCAGTCGTCGAAGCCGGCCGAGTTGGAGGCCTACCGCGTCGGCCATCTCGCCGCCGACGTGGCGGCGCTGGCGGATGCGCTGTCGCCGGACCGGCCGTTCGCGCTCGCCGGCCACGACTGGGGTGCTTCGGTTGCCTATGCCTTCGCCTTCGCGCATCCGGAGCGGCTGAGCCACCTCGTCATCGCCAACGGCGTCCATCCGGCCTGCTTCCAGCGTGCGATCTTCGAAGACGAGACGCAGCGGCAGGCAAGCCAGTACATAAACAAGCTGAAGGCGCCGGAGGCCGAAGAACGGCTTTCGGCCGACGGCTACCGTCGGCTGTTGCGGATGATCACCGGTTTCTCGAAGGCGGACTGGATGACGGAGGCCGAGGCTGAGGCCTATCGCTCGGCTTGGAGCCAGCCCGGCGCGCTGACCGGCATGCTCAACTGGTACCGCGCGTCCCCGGTCATTGTGCCGGAGCCGGGTGCGCCCGCGCCGCATTCGCCGATCCTGGATATGCCGGTGGAGGTGCTGACCGTGAAGGTGCCGCATCTGGTCCTGTGGGGCGAAGCCGATGCGGCCCTGCGGCCGGAATGCCTGTCGGGCCTGGAGACATTCGCGCCGCGGCTCACGATCAGGCGTGTGCAAGACGCCGGACACTGGATCCTGCACGAGAAGCCGGACGCGGTTGCGGACGAGATCATTCGCTTCGTCGCCTAGTCGGGGGGCCGCAGCAACTCGCACTGGAACGTTGGACGGGGGGCGCCGACCGGCGTCCAGAACGTGGCGCCGGTCGGTGGGGGCGTTTCAGTCGCCGCCGAGTTCCTTCTTGAACTGGTCGAAGTCGATCTGCATGCCGTTGAAGAAGGTACTCCACTTGCGCGTCAGGGCGGCCATCGCCACCGCCTCAGCGATTTCGTCGTCAGTCGCGCCCTGCTGCCTGGCCGTCTGCGTGTCGGCCCACACGCAGTAGTGGCACGGAATCTGCGCGGCAACCGCGAGGCTGATCAGCGCCTTGACCTTCGGCGGAAGGGCGGTCTGGTCGGAGAATTCGAGGTCACGGGCCTCCGCCCACGCCCCCGCAACCGCTCCCTTGGGATACAGCTTCATGAAGGTCGGCACGCCGCCCAACATGCTTTCCGCTTCCATGTAGGCAGCGTCCGCCGATGCGGGCACATCGCCCGCGCGGACCTGCGTCGTCAAACCCGTCGCCATGACGATGGTCGCCGCAAAGAACAGCGGCATGCGGCTCATTCTGCGGTACGTCGACATTTTTCCTAAGCTCCCGTTGACATGTCGCCCTTACGCTGTAAGGAGACAGGTGCTACCTTATCCTTACACTGTAAGGAGTCAATCGTCGGCGGTGTCAGCTTTTCGTGATGGAGACGTGTAGTGGCAGAAGAATCCAGGCAGCGTGAGCCGTTGTCCGCGGAGCGGATCGAGATCGCCGCGCTGGAGTTGATCGAGGAGCAGGGCCTTGCGTCGTTCTCGCTGCGCAAGCTCGCCGCGCGGCTCGGCTGCGAGGCCATGAGCATCTATCACTATTTCCCGAGCAAGGGGCACCTGATGGATGCCCTGGTCGACCGCGTGATTGCGGAGATTCCGCCGCCGCCCGACCACCAGCTGCCATGGATCGAACGCCTGCGGCAGGCGGGGAGAAGCTGGAGACACGTTTTCACGTCACGGCCGAACTTCTTCACGTTTCTTGCCACGCATCGGCTCAATACGCCGGCCGCCCTGCGCATGCTCGACGGTCTCATCGGCATGTTCGGCGAAGGCGGCATGGACAGGGCCACGGCGGTGCGCCTGTTCCGGGCGGTCGGCTACTATGTGATGGGTGCCGGGCTTGACGAGACAGCCGGATACGCGCGCGGACCTTCGACCGTGAAGCCGCTGCCCGACGACGTGATGCAGCGCGATTTTCCGAACGTTTATGCCGCCGCCCCGTACTTCCAGCCTTCCGAATGGGACAAGACGTTCGAATTGGGCCTCGACCTGATGTTGCGCGGTGTCGCGCAGCTCCTGGAGAAAGAGGCAAGGGCGAACGGTCGCCGAGATGCAGCGCGGCGCTGACCACAGCGCGCGGTGTCGGCAATGACGCGAGCCTTCTCTTTTGGCCGGCGATGTGGCACGCAGCGCGGGTTTCCAGTCGCAGACGATCCGGCAAATGGCAGACAGCGAAGCTGACAGCAAGACGCGCGCGCAGGGGCCCGCCATCATCCTGGTCGAGCCGCAGCTCGGCGAGAACATCGGCATGGTGGCCCGCGCCATGGCGAATTTCGGCCTGTGGGAACTGCGGCTCGTCAACCCGCGTGACGGCTGGCCGAACGAAAGCGCGCGGGCGACGGCAAGCCGCGCCGACAATGTGATCGACGGGGCGACGCTCCACGCCACTGCCGCCGAGGCCGTTGGCGACCTCAACTACGTGCTCGCGACGACCGCGCGCCAGCGCGACAACTTCAAGCCGGTGCGCGCGCCCTCCCCCGCGGCACGCGAATTGCGCGCGCGGGGGCAGGCGGGGCAGAGGACCGGCATCCTGTTCGGGCGTGAGCGGTTCGGCCTTTACAATGACGAGGTCGCGCTTGCCGACGAGATTGTGACATTTCCGGTCGACCCGTCATTCGCCTCGCTCAACATTGCGCAGGCGGTGCTGCTGATGGCCTACGAGTGGATGAAATCGGGGCTGGAGAGCGAAGATGCGACGGTCTTCGCCGGTCCCGAGTTCGTGCCGGCGGAAAAGCACCAGCTGCATGGGCTGATCGACCATCTCGAGGAAGCGCTGGAGGCGCGCGGCTACTTCCGGCCGGCTGCGAAGAAGCCGAAGATGCTCGACAACCTCGCCGCCGTGCTGACGCGCCCCGGCTTCACCGAGGCTGAGATCAAGGTGCTGCGTGGCGTGGTTGCCTCGCTCGACTATTTCACGCCGAAGGAACCGCGCGGCGCGGGCTATCCTGAGCGCAAGGCAAAGGCCGATGGCATGGCGCGCGGCAAGGGGCGCGGAGCTTGAGCCGGGCGCCGATCCTCATCTTCGATTCCGGTGTCGGCGGGCTGACCGTGCTGCGCGAGGCGCGGGTTCTCATGCCCGACCGCCGCTTTGTCTACGTCGCCGACGATGCCGGCTTTCCCTACGGCGACTGGGAGGAAGAGGCGCTTCGCGCGCACATCGTCGGGCTGTTCGGCGGGCTGCTGGAAACCTGGCGGCCGGAGATTGCGGTGATCGCCTGCAACACCGCCTCGACCCTGGTGCTGGGCGATCTGCGCGCCGCCTTTCCGGGCACGCCCTTCGTCGGCACGGTGCCGGCGATCAAGCCGGCGGCGGAACGGACCCGCTCGGGCGTCGTGGCGGTGCTCGCGACGCCCGGCACGGTCAAGCGGCAATATACGCGCGACCTGATCGCCGAATGGGCGGCCAAGGTGCATGTCAGGCTGGTGGGCAGCACGCGGCTGGCAGCGCTCGCCGAAACCTATGTGCATGAGGGCTTCGTGGACGAGGAAGCGGTGCGGGCGGAGATCGCGCCCTGCTTCGTCGAAATAGGCGGCAGGCGCACGGACATCGTCGTGCTCGCCTGCACCCACTATCCGTTCCTGGTCAACCGCATGCGCAAGATGGCACCCTGGCCGGTCGACTGGATCGACCCGGCCGAGGCGATCGCGCGGCGCGCCCTGTCGCTGGTCGGCAACCGCAGGGAGCCGGGGGACGAAGGTGACAGCGAGCTGCGCGACATCGCCGTCTTCACCTCCGGTCAGCCCGATTTTTCCCGGCTCCGGCTCATGCAGGGCTTTGGCCTCAGCCTGCCCGAATGAGCGTGGCAGCGGCCTGATCGGAACGGCCTCCATTTCGTGCGCGTTGTGTGACAGGACGTCCCCACATCCGCGGA
>Ga0207868_1001264_pt1 | contig 18930 bp, 20 predicted proteins | sample Passage237B_FD_187370 | JGI IMG/M metagenome (GOLD analysis project Ga0207868, IMG submission 187370) | Cellulose adapted compost microbial communities from Newby Island Compost Facility, Milpitas, CA, USA - Passage2 37B (SPAdes) (version 3) ... | reverse complement strand
CCATCGGCCTCCAGCCAGAAGCGTATCGGCTCGCGCAGCATGCGCTCGTCGGTGGTGATGAACTGGCGCGGGTCGCTGCTGCCGCCGGACGGGACCGAATCCACCGCGGGTGGCAGCACGGGCACGGTGACGGCAGTGGACGATTCGGCAGGCGGGAACAGGCCGCCGTTCTCCTCGATGAGGTTCTTCAGGTCCAGCCCAAGCACGGTCACCGTGCCCATCAGCATGCCGAAGAAGGCGGCACGGATGACGCGGCCCTCCTCGAAGCGGGAGAGGTAGCGCACCAGCAGGTTGCGTCCGCCGCGGTGCTCAATCGTATGGTCGACGCTCATCCCTCGTTCCCCGCTCTGGGTCGTTCACGGATCCTGCCGCTTCCGCTCGGAAAACGGCGTCACGTTCTCGGCTGCTGCCGTCCGGATGTCGGGCGAGCCGGCCCCGTCGTCATTCGCAGCGGCCTGCTCTTCTTCCAGCGCGCGCCGGCGGGTCGCGAGCGCGCTGTTGAGTTCGAGCGCGCGCAGCATGTCGGCCGCCGTCACCTGGTCGGCTTCGGTCATCTCCTCCTCGGCGCGGCGCATGGCGGCATGCACGACAGCCATGATGCCAACCAGCACCGCGGGCAACAGGTCGATCGAGATCGCGCCCGCCCAGCTCGGGATGAACTGGCCGGCATATTGGACCACGGCATCGGCCGCCGTCAGCGGCACGTAGCGCCGCTCGGGCACCTTGGGCAGGGCCAGGATCTCGGCGGCGGCCTCGGACAGCGCCTTCGACTGCTGTGCAACCGCCTCGCGCACGGTCGCCATCACGGCATCCTGCCGACCGGCCAGGTCGGGTGTGCGGCCATCCGCCACCGGCGCGATGAAGCCTGCGGAAAGGTCGGCCGCGGCGCGGCTGACCGATGGCGCGACCGAAGTCTGCTGAAGCGCGGCGATCACGCCGGCAAGCGCCACCGCCTCCTGCCCGAACTTGTCAGAACGCTCCTCTACCGGACCAGGGGCCGAGACGAGCCCGCGCATAGTGGCAAGGTGCGCCTGACCCTCCTCGAAGAGCCGGGAGACGGTTTCGCGCGAGGCCAGAATGCTCGTCTGCAATTCGCGCATCTGCGCCGACATCTGCGTGAGCAGTTGCACCACCGAACCGGAACCGGACGTGCCGGTGAGCGCGCCGGAATTGCGCTCATCCTGGGCGAGCCGCGCGAAGCGCTGTTCGGCGCGCTGCAGGTCGGGCAGCAGCGACAACGCTCCCATGGCGTTGGAGTTCGCCTGGTCGAGATCGGCCGTGTAGCCCTCGAGCGTGGTCGCGAGGTGCTGTTCGACGGCGGCCGAACCGGCGAGTGCCGCGGCGTTCAGCCAGGACGACATGGCGATGATCATCAGCGAGCCGAGCGCCATCACGGCGAACAGCATCACGCGCGCCGGCCAGTCGCGAATCTCCGGCACGAAGCGGATGAGATAGGTCCAAAAACCGTAGATGCCGACGGAGACGGCGACCGAGTAGATGATGGCAGCGAAGAAGACCAGCGTGGCGCCGCCGCTGCCTTCGAGCAAGCCGCGCACGCCGAGATAGGTATAGACGCCCGAGGCCAGCGCCAGCGTGGCCAGCACGAAGCGCGTCATCATGTCGAGCCGGGCGATGTGGCCGCGCAGCGCGCGGGCGGAACGGAGCTGGCTCATGGTTAATCAATCCCTAACCGTCGCAACGGGCGGGAGAAGTTTGACCAAATGAGGGCCGCGCTCATTGTCTGCGCGTCAGTCGCACACCACCGGCGGGGTTGGAATCTCGCCGTCGGCGAGGCCGTACATGTAGCTGCGGCCCCTCCACAGGACCGGCGGGACGTGGCAGTGGCGGCGCCACTTGCGCCCGTCAACATGGCCGGCTTCGGCGATTCGCTCGCGCTCCATCTGCGCGGCCAGATACCCCTTGCCGACGACGATGCGCTTGTAGCCGGAAGGACTGACGATGATCAGATTGCCGTAGGAATCGTCATAGACGCGTTCCTTCAGCCGCCAGCCGGCCGCGGCAGGCGCGGACAGCATCATCAGAACGGCGAGCGCCAGCCCGATCTGCAGAACCCTGTTTGTCGCACGCGTGATCCGGTCCACGGTCGCCTCCTTGCCTCGAGGTCTGGTCGCCTCTCGGCCAAGTTAACGCATTATTCACCATTGTCACCGCGCGACGGCCACGGCGTCCACGCCATTCGAAAAGAGTGGTTAATGGTGCCGAGCAAGGCAAGAAGGCGCGATCAGAGGCGCCACCCTTCCTTGCGTGAGGGGGCGACATCAGCAGCGAGCCGGTGCCGGTCAGTCTTGTCGGATCGCTTCCTTGCCCGCTCCCGCGGCAGCGAGGCGCTCCTCCAGGTCATCGATCATCCACATGTCGGCGGGAACAAGCCGGCCCGACGCGGAAAGCTCCCGAGCGACCGTCAGCGCCTCCCGATAGCGGTCGGCGGGTCGGCTGCCGACTTCGGCGAGCAGGACGTTCGACACGATCAGATCACGTTGCCATTCGACATTGCCGGGATCGCGGTCCGCGAGTTCGATGGCGATTGCGAGCCCCGTTTCGTAGGCAGCGACGGCCCCTGCCAGGTTTCCTTGCGCCCTGCGCGCATCGCCCGTCTTGTTGTAGGCGATGACGAGGTCGCGCTGCCATTCGGCATTGCCGGGATCGCGGTCCGCGAGATCGATGATGATAGCGCGACTCTCTTCGTAGTGTTCGAGCGCTTCGCCCAGTTGCTGCAGTGCCAGAAGCATGTCGCCCACCTTGTGATGACACATCCCCAGCTCGCTCTGCCATTCCGCATTGGCGGGGTCGCGCGCGGCAAGCTCATCGGCAATCGCAAGCGCCCTTTCGTAGACGTCGAGTGCGCCAGGAAAATCTGCCATGTTCCTGAGCACGTCGCCGATCCTGTTGTAGTTGATGGACAGATCGCGCTGCCGCTCCGCATTGCCGGGATCGCGGGCAGCGAGCCTGGCGGTCACGGCGAGGCTTGCCTGGTAAGCTTCGAGTGCCGTCTCAAAGTCGCCCTGGGCGCGAAGCACGCCGCCAATCTTGTTGTTGCTGATCGTGAGATCGCGCAGCCACACCGCATTGTCGAGATCGCGGGCGACCAATTGCCTGCCGATGATGAGTGCGGCCCGGTAGGCCTGGTAGGCGCCCTCCAGGTCGCCTTGTGCCATGAGTACGTCGCCAACTCCATTATACCCCAGCGCAAGATCGCTCTGCCATTCGACATTGCCGGGATCGCGCGCCGCGAGCTTCTTCCGGATATCGAGGCTCGCCTCATAGGCTGCGCGCGCACCCGCAAGGTCGCCCTGGGCCATCCGGACATCGCCAATCCTGTTGTGGCTGATCGAGAGATCGCGCTGCCTTTGGGGATCGGCAGGCTCGCTGTGTGCGAGTCTTTCGAACACCGCGAGGGTTGCCTCATAGGCCTGGACGGCTCCCCGCAAATCGCCCCCGGCGCGACGTACGTCTCCGATCCGGGTTTGCGCGGTTGCGAGATCGCGTTGCGCGCGATCATTGTCCGGTTCGCGCCTGGCGAGCTCTTCCTCGATGGCAAGGCTCGCTGCGTAGGCATCGTGGGCGCCCGTCAGGTCGCCTTGGGCGAGACGGGCGTCGCCGATCTTGCTGTAGCCGATGGAAAGGTCGCTCCGCAGCAGGCGATCGTCGGGGTGGCGTGCCGAGATTTCCTTGGCGACGGCCAGACTCAGTTCATGGGCCTGGAGTGCGCCGGCCAAGTCGCCCTGCGTTCGACGCATGTCGCCGATGCGCTGGTGGCTGGCGGCGATGTCGCGCTGGGCATCCGGATCGTCGGACGACCGATCGGCGCGAAGATAGGCGGAAGAGGCCATGTGCTCATACGCAATCAAGGCCGCATTGCTGTCGCCGACCAGCGCATACAGGTCTCCGAGGTCTGCCAGGAGCCAGGTTCGCTCGCTGCGGCCTTCGTCGGACACGTCGAGCACTTCGATCCTCGCATGAAGGGCAGCCGCCTTTTCAAGTGCCGCTATCGCCGCTCCATGGCGCAGTTCGGCCCGCGCCACGCCGGCCTTGGCAGAAAGGGATGCAGCTTCAGAGAGCGTGCGCTCGACGAAGACCGAACCGATCGACTGCGACGCCCTGCGGTCCACCGCAATCGCCTCGTCCAGGAAGGCCGTGGCCTCGGCGAAGGCACCCAGCGAGAGAGACTTTTCGGCAGCGGCGCGCAGCCGTTCGACTTGCGGGTCCGAAGACGCGAAGGTGCGCAGCTTCTCCTGCGTCGCGATGAAGGCCTGTGCAGCCTCGGCGAGCTTCGCGGCGCGATCATGGGAGGAGAGTTCGCCGAGCCGGTTCTGGATCAACGCGCCGTAAAGCGGAGCGAGCGGCATGCCGTTCTGCGCAGCGACGGATTCCACCTCCGTGCGCAACTCGGGGGTCACGTCCGCCATCGCCAGCAACAGGCGCTCGCGTTCGGGCAGTTCGCCCGCCTGCGCGGCAAAGAAGGTCGCTGGCAGGCCGCTCTCCACATAGGGAAGCTGGGCGCCTGCGGAGAGGTCGTAGACCTCCTGCTGTACCAGCGTGAGCACGGAACGGATCTCGAGGCCGTCCGCGGGCAGATACTTCACCAGCGCCGCCGTGAAAGGCGAGTTGTCGCCCGACCCGTCCGAGGCGGTCTTCCCGGGAGCGGCGGCGAAGGCGAACAGCACGTTGTCGGCGCGACCCACTCGTCCCAGGCCGGGGCTTAGCCCGGATTGCGGCCGCCTGGCGATCGCGGTGGCGCCGCGCCCGCCGACCGCGCCGTCGCCGAACGGATCGGCGCGGCAGGCATCGAGCAGGACCAGCGCGACGGGTGCTGCGTCCAGCAGCGCGCGCGTCACCTCTTCCAGCGGCAGGCTGGTTTCCCTCAGCCGTTCGAGGCTCGCTGCGTCGGCGTCGACCGGCAGCAGCCGGTTCTCGCCGGCAATCTCCACGCCGTGGCCGGCGAAGAAGGCGAGCGCCACGTCCGCCCCCGCGGCATCCTCGCGGAAATCCTCCAGCGCCCGGCGCATGCGGCGCAGGTCTCGGTCGGTCTCCGCATACACCTCGAAGCCGAGCGCGCGCAGCGTCTGTTCGAGGGCGCGCGCGTCGTTGACGGCGTTGGCCAGCGGCCGCAGCGTGCGATAGGCGTCGGCGCCGAAGACGAGCGCCACCCGCCGCTCGGCGAAAGACGCCACGCAGCTGACAATCAGCAAGAGAAGCGCGATCAACGCTCTCAGCATGAAGCCTTCCCGGCCAGATCCCGATCATGTCGCCACCAATTCGCGGCGTTTGCAAGGCAAGCACGCCGGGCCGGCATGCCTGCCTTCGCAGTTTGTGCAGGCCAGGTGCTTTTCGTGGCGCATGTCGGGATCGGCCAGCCGCGTCCGTCCTAGGCGCACAGGACCCAATCAGACGGGATGATCGAAATGCTCAACACCGCTGCAATTCTGCTGGCCAGGCTGATCTTCGCCTTCGTGTTCGCCATGGCGGCCTTCTTCAAGTTCACCGGCATGCAAATGACCGCCGACTACATCGCCTCGATCGGCTTCCCGGCGCCGCTGTTCTTCGCCTGGGTGGCGGCATTCTTCGAAGCGGGGCTGGTGGTCGCATTCCTGACCGGCGCCTATTTCCGCGAAGCGGCGTTGCTGGCGGGCGTCTACGTCATATTCCTCGCATTCGCCTTCCATGGCCCCGCGCGCTGGGAAGGAAACGAGATGGAATTCGGCTTCTTCGTCGACCACTTCACCTTCCTCGCCGGCCTGCTCTTTGCCGCCGTGCACGGCGCCGGCGACCGGCTGGCAATGCGTCGAAGTCTGGTCTGACGCAGCCTTTCGGGAGCGGGCGCCCGTCAGGCGTCCGCCCCGCTGCGCAATCGGAATTTCCGCTGGTTGATCTTTGCGTGCGAATACGATTAGCGTCGCGCACCATGCCGATCCGTTCCCGCCTTCTCTGCGGCGCGACAGGACTGCTCTTCGCGCCGCTGGTGGCGCTTGCGGCCTGCACTACGCCCGCTCCCGTCACCAGCAACACCGATGCCGCCCGCCCGGCGCAGCCGTCCTACGCGACCTACCAATGCGAAGGCGGCGGCGACATCGTGATCGAGAACGCCGGCGCGGTCGTACGCGTAAGCGTCGGCGATGACGAACCGGTCGAACTCGTCGCTGCTCCGCCTGGGCAGCGCAGCCGCTATGGCGCCGAGGGTTATGCGCTGGTGCTCGAGGACCGCGACGCGCTCTGGATGAAGGCCGGCAAACCGCCGCTGGCCTGCGCGCGCTAGCGGGCGACGATCGCCGCCGGCGATCTGCCATGCATGTGGTTCAATCGATTGATGTTTTCGGCGCTGCGAAATCGGCGACGACTAAAATCGATTGAGGTCGCCGCCAGCATGGCTTCCGGCTTTGACGCGCCGCGGGAACGGCGTTAGAACCGGCCGGCGTTCGCGCCCGGCTGTCGAACCGGCTGGCCGCGACGCATCCGGGTAGCCAGTGTGAATTCGACCCGATCCGGGGGAGCAATGAGCAATTCCGCAGCCAGCCGCGGCAGACCGCTGTCGCCCCATCTGACGATCTATCGCTGGACACCGACCATGGCGATGTCGATCGTTCACCGCGCGACCGGGATCGCACTTTACGCCGGAACCCTGCTCGTCGCCTGGTGGCTGGTCGCCGCGGCTGGTCCGGCCTCCTGGTTCGACACCGCCCGATGGGCGATCGGCTCGTGGCTCGGCATCCTCGTGCTGGTCGGCTTCAGTTGGGCGACCTGGCACCACCTACTGGGCGGGCTGCGCCACTTCCTGTGGGATACCGGCGTCGGCATGGAAAAGCCCACCTCGACGCTGCTCGCCTGGCTGACACTGGCCGGCTCGCTGCTGCTCACGGCCGTGACCTGGGCCGTATTCCTGATCTGGTTCTGAGGCCGACATGAGCGACATGCGCACACCGCTGCGGAGGGTCCGCGGGCTGGGCTCCGCCAAGGACGGGACAACACATTTCTGGGCCGTGCGGCTCACCTCGCTGGCGCTGGTGCCGCTGACCTTTTTCGCCGTCGGACTGGTGTTCTCGCTGATCGGCAAGGATGCGCAAGCCGCGCGTGCGACGATCGCCAGCCCTCTGGTCGCCGTGCCGCTCCTGCTGTTCGTCGTCCTTTCGGTCGAGCATATGCGCCTGGGCATGCAGGAGGTGATCGCGGACTACGTACACGGCGACCTCGCCAAGGTGGTCGCGCTCGCCCTGAACACCGCATTCTGCCTTCTGGTCGGGGCGGCATCCGTCTTCGCCGTCCTCAAAATCGCATTCGGAGCCTGACGCCGTGCCAGTCGAGCCAAAGCCCGTTTCCAAGCCCGCCAGCACCGGCGGCGCGTATCAATATGTCGACCACAAATTCGACGTCGTGGTGGTGGGGGCCGGCGGCGCGGGGCTGCGCGCAACGCTCGGCATGGCCGAACAGGGTTTGAAAACGGCCTGCATCACCAAGGTGTTTCCGACCCGCTCGCACACCGTGGCCGCGCAGGGCGGCATTGCCGCCTCGCTCGGCAATATGGGGCCGGACAACTGGCAGTGGCACCTTTACGACACCGTCAAGGGCTCCGACTGGCTGGGTGACGTCGATGCCCAGGAATATCTGGTGCGCGAGGCACCCGCCGCCGTCTACGAGCTGGAGCATTACGGCGTGCCTTTCTCGCGGACCGAGGACGGCAGGATCTACCAGCGGCCGTTCGGCGGCATGATGATGAATTTCGGCGACGGTCCGCCCGTGCAGCGCACCTGCGCGGCCGCCGACCGCACCGGCCACGCCATCCTGCATACGCTCTACGGCCAGTCGGTGAAGCACCAGGCGCAGTTCTTCATCGAGTACTTCGCCATCGACCTGATCATGACCGACGGTGCCTGCACGGGCGTGGTCGCCTGGAACCTCGACGACGGCACGATCCACCGTTTCTCCGCCAAGATGGTGGTGCTGGCGACCGGCGGCTATGGCCGCGCCTATTTCTCCTGCACGTCGGCACATACCTGCACCGGCGACGGCAACGGCATGGTCGCCCGCGCCGGCCTGCCGCTTCAGGACATGGAATTCGTGCAGTTCCACCCGACCGGCATCTACGGCGCCGGCTGCCTGATCACCGAGGGGGTGCGCGGCGAGGGCGGCTACCTCGTCAATTCCGAGGGCGAGCGCTTCATGGAGCGCTACGCGCCGTCGGCGAAGGACCTCGCCTCGCGCGACGTGGTCTCGCGCTGCATGACGATGGAAATCCGTGAGGGCCGGGGTGTGGGCAAGAAGAAGGACCACATCTACCTGCACCTCGACCATCTCGATCCGGCGGTGATCCACGAGCGGCTGCCCGGCATTGCCGAATCGGCGCGGATCTTTGCCGGCGTCGACGTGACCCGCGAGCCGATCCCGGTGCTCCCGACGGTGCACTACAACATGGGTGGCATCCCGACGAACCACTGGGGCGAGGTGCTGAACCCCGTACCCGGCGCGCCCGACCGCGTGCAACCCGGGCTGATGGCCGTCGGCGAGGCGGCCTGCGCATCCGTTCACGGCGCCAACCGGCTCGGCTCCAACTCGCTGATCGACCTCGTGGTGTTCGGCCGTGCCGCCGCGATCCGCGCCGGCCAGGTGATCGACCGTTCCGAAAAGGTGCCCGACGTCAACGTCGCTGCCTGCGACGCGATCATGGCCCGCTTCGACCGGCTGCGCCATGCCCGTGGCAGCAGCCCGACGGCGGTGCTGCGCGAGAAGATGCAGCGGGCCATGCAGGAGGATGCAGCCGTGTTCCGCACCCAGGAATCGCTGGAGCAGGGCTGCAGGAGAGTGTCCGCGATCTGGGGCGAGCTCTCCGACGTGCGCGTGACCGACCGCTCGATGATCTGGAACTCCGATCTGGTCGAGACGCTCGAGCTGGAAAACCTGATGGCCAACGCCATCACGACAGTGCATGCGGCCGAGGCGCGCAAGGAAAGCCGCGGCGCGCATGCGCGCGAGGATTTCCCGGAGCGCGACGACACCAACTGGCGCAAGCATTCGCTGGCCTGGGTGGACGAGGCGGGCAGGATACGGCTCGACTATCGGCCGGTGCATACCGAGACGGTGCTGCCGGTCTCGGAAGGCGGCATCGATCCGGCGAAAATCGCGCCGAAGAAGCGGGTGTACTGATCGCGAGGCAAGAATGGTTGAATTCACCCTCCCCAGGAACTCCAGGATCGGCCAGGGTAAGGTCTGGCCCAAGCCGGAGGGCGCGACGAACCTGCGCGAATACCGCGTCTACCGCTGGTCGCCGGACGACGGCGAAAACCCGCGTATCGACACCTACTATGTCGATCTCGACGATTGCGGGCCGATGGTTCTCGATGGACTGCTGTGGATCAAGAACAAGGTCGATCCGACGCTGACGCTGCGCCGCTCCTGCCGCGAAGGCATCTGCGGCTCATGCGCGATGAACATCGACGGCGCCAACACGCTCGCCTGCACGAAAGGCATGGACGAGATCCCGGGGGCGGTGAAGGTCTATCCGCTGCCGCACATGCCGGTGGTCAAGGACCTGGTGCCGGACCTGACGGTGCCCTACGCGCAGCTCTCCTCGATCCAGCCGTGGTTGCAGACCGTGACGCCCGAACCGGCCAAGGAGTGGAGGCAGAGCCACGAGGACCGCGCCAAACTCGACGGGCTCTACGAATGCATCCTCTGCTTCTGTTGCACGACCTCATGCCCGAGCTACTGGTGGAACGGCGAGAAGTATCTGGGGCCGGCCGTGCTCCTGCAGGCCTATCGCTGGCTGATCGATTCGCGTGACGAGATGACCGGCGAGCGGCTGGACAATCTGGAAGATCCGTTCCGGCTCTATCGTTGCCACACCATCATGAACTGCACGCAGACCTGCCCGAAGGGCCTCAACCCGGCCAAGGCGATCGCCGAGATCAAGAAGATGATGGTCGAGCGGCGGGTCTGATACTCGCCGATCGCTCCTCTTTTGCGCGCCCCTCGGCGTTGCGGCAGCCGAATCAGGAAGATGATGCTCGAGAACCGGACCTGATCCCGTCGCGGCGTTCACACATGACGCAGGCACGGGCGGTCTCGCGTTAACCGCGGGCTCGCGTGACGCTTGACGAGCCGGCTCCGAAAGACCCTAGCTTGCGCGCGACACGGAGGGGGAGCGATGAAGCGCGCCGCACGGGTTCTTGCCGCCACGACGTTGCTGACGGTGCTTGCCGCGCCGGCGCAGGCTGAAAAGAGGACGGCGATCTTCGCCGGCGGCGCGTTCTGGTCGGTCGAGGCCGATTTCGACAAGCTTCCCGGCGTGCTGGCGACCACCCCGGGTTATATCGGTGGCTCGACCGCCAATCCGACCTATTTCGACCATGCGGCCACCGGTCACCGCGAGGCCGTCGCGGTTCTGTTCGACGACGCGCGCCTCCCCTACGACGAGCTCGTCTCCTATTTCTTTCACTCGATCGATCCGGCTGATGCGGACGGGCAGTTCTGCGACCGCGGCCACAGCTACACCACCGCCATCTACACGGTCGGCGAGGACGAGATGGCAGCCGCGCAGAAGGGCAAGGCGGCCGCGGAGAAGGAGCTGAAGCAGGCAATCGTCACCGGGATCGTGGCGGCGCCGCAGTTCTGGCCGGCCGAGGAGTACCACCAGGACTACTACAAGAAGAATCCGGCCCGCTACCAACGCAGTCGCGAGGCTTGCGGCCGTGACCGGCGGGTGCAGGAAATCTGGGGCGAGAAGGCTTACAAGCCGACGACAAGGGGTCGCTGATCGCCTGCGCGCCTGCCTTCAGACTGGCCCCTGCACCCCTATCGCGCGCTGACCTCGGCCTCTGCAATGCGTTGCTCGGCTATGGCCTGCGCCACATCGTTCGTCGGGCGGCCCTGTAGCTCGGCCGCGGTGAAGATATCTTCGAGTGTCGTGGGAATTGCGTCGAGCCGCGCCTCGACGGCGGCGCGATCATAGCCGTCGGGCGCAAGTTCGGCCGCGACATTGATCAGGCCGCCGGCGTTTATCACGTAGTCGGGCGCATAGAGAATGCCCCGCTCCATCAGGAGCCGCGCATCCTCGTGGTGCAGGAGCTGGTTGTTGGCGGAGCCCGCCACCACCTTCGCCTTGAGGGCCGGAATCGTCTGCGGCGAAAGCACGCCGCCCAGGGCGCAAGGCGCGAACACATCCACATCGGCGGCGACGATCTCGTCCGGACCGGCGGGCGTCGCACCCAGTTCGTCGACTGCGCGGGCGACTCGCTTCTCGTCGATGTCGGCGACGGTGAGCTTTGCACCCGCATCGGCGAGCCGGTCGGCCAGCGCGCGGCCGACCGAGCCCAGGCCCTGTACGGCCACCCGCACGTCCTCCAGGTCGGTGCTTCCCGTCGCGTGTTTCCACGCAGCCCTGAGGCCCCGGAACACGCCTTCGGCGGTCACCGGAGAGGGATTGCCGCTGCCGCCCAGAGTCGTTCCGGCTACATTGGTCGTGCGCTTGCGCAGATAGTCGGCGTCGGCGAGCGTCAGGCCGACATCCTCGCCCGTGTAGAACTGGCCGTCTAGCGCGGCCAGCATCTCGGCATAGGCATCGAGTAGCTCCGGCGTCTTGTCCCGCTGCGGATCGGCGATGATCACCGCCTTGCCGCCGCCGAACGGCATGCAGGCGATGGCCGACTTCAAGGTCATGCCGCGAGAGAGCCGCAGCGCGTCGGTGAGTGCGGCCTCGAAGCTCTCATGCGGCCAGATGCGAGTGCCGCCGAGCGCAGGGCCGAGCGTCGTGTTGTGGACGGCCACGATGGCCGTCAGCCCCCGCTCATCATCCCGGCCGAGCCATATTCGTTCGTGCCGGTCGAAGGCCTCGAGGCGGGCAGCTTGCGCGGTGATGTCGGAAATGTCGAGGGTCGTTGCGGCGGATGAGCGTTTCAGCCGGCGCGGGTCGGCGACGTGAAGCATGTCCTATCCTCCGGTGATGAGCGTCCGGGAGCGAGGATAGAACCGTCGCGCGGTTCTTTGGTTGCGATCTCAGGGGCCGCCGCGACCTAACCTTGCGTTGGTCGCGCGGCGGCTTTCCCTTTGTTTCGCAAGCGCTTTCCTGGAAAGCGCCCTATCAGGCAAGCCTGGCGTCGAGGCCGATCTTGATCGCCCCCAGCGCCTTAGACACCGGGCAGCCTTCCTTGGCCTTGTTCGCCAGTTCCTGGAACTTCGCGTCGTCGATGCCGGGCACTTTGGCCGTCAGCGTGATCGCGCTCTCGGTAATACCGGTGCCCGGCACGAGGGTGACGACCGCCTTCGCCTCCAACCGCTCGGCGGTGGTGCCGTTCTCGGCGAGGAAGTGCGAGAGCTGCATGGCGAAGCAGCCGGCATGCGCGGCTGCGATCAGCTCCTCGGGATTGGTCGCCGACTTGCCGCTCTCGTCGACGAAGCGCGCATTGAAATTGTAGGGTTGGCCAGAAAGCACGCCGCTCTGGGTATCGAGCGTGCCGGTCCCCTCCCTCAGGGTCCCCGTCCAGACTGCGGTTGCGTGGCGCTGCATGGCGTACTCCTTTGAAAATGAAAAGCGCGTCCAATCAACCTAGGGCCGGCGCCTCCGGCAATCCACCGCGATCGGCGCGGCATGGCGCCGCTAGCGCTGCGCCCGCGCGCTCTCGATTGCGGTGGCGAGCAGCACCTGCCGAGTCACGGCGCGGGCGAGGTCGGGCCGGCGCCGCGTCTCGAGGATGGCAGCCGCCAGCCGGTCGAGCGCGCGCATGCAGGACTCGACCGTCCAGCCGCGAAGCGCGTTCTCCACGATGCCGCGACGCGCAAAGAATACCGGGGGCCGCGCCGACGCGACCGCCGCGGCGGCCGACTTGCGCTCGGTCTCCATCGACTGGCGCATGACGAGCAGTGCCTGGAACTGGCGCATGGCCGAGGAGAGGGCCAGGAAAGGCGGGCTGCCCGAGGCCGTCAACTGGGCAAAGGCAGCGTCGAAATCGGCGATGCGGCCTGCGAGCACGGCGTCCACCGCGCCATCGACCGAGGTGGCCGAGGCGTCGCCGGTCGCTGCGATCACGTCCCCAATCTCGACCCGCTGCTGGCCGGCGCAATAAAGCACCAGCTTCTCCAGCTCCGAGCGAGTGGCGAGCCGGTCGCCGCCGAGCGCGGCCTTGAGCAGATGACGGGCATCCAGCGCGATCGACAGGCCTGCCTTCGCCAGTTCCTCGTCGATAAGCCGGTCGATCCCTTTCGCGTCGTCGGCGTAGCAGGGCAGCGCCATGCCGGCGGCCGCACCCTCCACGGTGCTGCGCAGCGCCGCGCCCTTTTTCAGGTCGCCCGCTTCGACCAGCACGAGCGCATCGGCTGGCGGCTCGTCGAGCAGCACGCGGACCGCGTCGGCGAGGCCCTTGTCGCTGCCCGCGTCGAGCACCCAGATCAACCGGCTCGACACGAACATCGGCACAGTGCGGGCCTCGTCGACCAGCCTGCCCGGCTCGCCCTCCAGCGTCGATGCCGACAGCTTCACGACCGAGAACGGGTCTTCGAGCGGCAGTCCGGTCGCGACGGCGAAGCGCCTTGCGCGCTCAGACACGAGGCCGCGATCCGGCCCGTAGATGAGCACGACGCGGGCGGCCTTGTCCGGCTTCGCCAGCCAGCCGTCCACCTCATGTGCCTTCCTCTGCGCCATGGCGGCTGGCTAGCACGGCATGGCGGCGAAGCGAAGCGCACTTTTGGCGAGGGAGACGCTGCGGAGCCTGGTGCCGATTCTCGACAAGCCGTTCGGGCAGGCCGGTAACCCGCGCCTTCGGCTGAAATCCGCGATTGCGGGCTGGCGGTTGTCACCCATGTCTCAGGTACAAACCGTTACCCGCGTCTCCGGGCCGTACAAGAGACTTCTGGAGCGGGCGAAGGGATTCGAACCCTCGACCCCAACCTTGGCAAGGTTGTGCTCTACCCCTGAGCTACACCCGCTCACGCGGCAAAGGCCGCAAGCGGCGTTTATATGGCCGAACCGCCTCGCGAATGCAACAGGAATCGCACGACGCTCGGCGCCCTGGCTGCGCAGTCGCGCCGTCCGCCCGGTTGCCGCAGGGCCGAACCGGCAGCGGCCGGAACTGCGCGAGCCCCAGGCTCAGCGCCCAATGCGGGCGGCAATCGGCCAGCGGGCGTCAGGGGTGACATTGGCCGCAAAAGTCGACTAGACAGCAAGCGCGGAACGATTAACGGGGAGGAGGCATGCCGAAGGGTCGGACGGAACTGTTTGCGTTTCTCGACGGACTGTGCATCGAGACACGGACCTTCGAGCACCCGCCGCTGTTCACGGTCAAAGATTCGCAGGAGTTGCGCGGCACGATCCCCGGCGCGCACACCAAGAACCTGTTCCTCAAGGACAAGAAGGACCGCTTCTTCCTGCTCACCGTGGACGAGGAGGCGGAGGTCGACCTGAAGCAGGTGCATCATCTGATCGGCGCGTCCGGCCGCGTCTCGTTCGGCAGGCCGGAGATGCTGATGGAGCTGCTCGGCGTCATTCCTGGCGCAGTCACGCCGTTCGGCCTGATCAACGACACTGGCAACCACGTGCAGTTTTTTCTCGACTCCGAGTTGATGGAGAGCGAGATCATCAACGCGCATCCGCTCACCAACGAAGCGACCACCTCGATCGCGCGCGCCGATCTGCTGCGCTTCGTCGAGGCGACCGGACACCAGCCGACGATCTTGAAACTGTCGGCCTGATGGCCACATTCTGGGCAACGTGAAGGCCGGGCAGCTCCGGCGAGAGGATCTGACCCGAAAGGCAGGATGACATGAGTGCGGATAACGGCGCCTTCGGTTTTGCGGGTGGCTTGCGCGCCGACGAGCCCACGGCCGGGGCGCAGCCCGCTGACGGGCTGGTCAAGGACACCACGACGGCCAAGTTTCAGGCCGACGTCATCAGCGAATCGCGCAATCAGCCGGTGCTGGTCGATTTCTGGGCGCCGTGGTGCGGGCCGTGCCGCCAGCTGACGCCGGTGCTGGAAAGGGTGGTGCAGTCCGCGGGCGGGCGGGTCAAGCTGGTCAAGATGAACATCGACGACCATCCGGCCATTCCCGGCCAGCTCGGCATCCAGTCGATTCCCGCCGTCATCGCCTTCGTCAATGGCCAGCCGGTGGACGGCTTCATGGGCGCCATTCCGGAATCGCAGGTCAGGGCTTTCATCGACCGCGTTGCTGGTCCCGGCGGTGGCCCGAGCGTCGAACAGGCACTGGAAGCGGCCGGCCATGCGCTCGCCGAAGGCGACAGGGAAGCCGCGGCCACCCTTTATGCCATGGTGCTGGAGCAGCAGCCCGACAATGTCGCTGCGATTGCCGGGCTGGCCGGGCTTCAGTTCGAGGCGGGTGATACCGACAGCGCACACGAAACGCTCGCGCGCGTGCCCGAGGCGAAGGCGAATGATCCGGCAGTGACCGCCGTGCGGGCCAAGATGAAGCTGGCCGAGCAGGTCGCCGCGCTTGGCGACCCCGCCGAACTCATGCGCCGCCTCGAGGCCGATCCGAAGGATCACCAGGCGCGCTTCGACCTCGCCATGATCGAGAATGCGCGCGGCGACCGCATGGCCGCCGCCGACCATCTGCTGGCCATCGTCAAGTCCGACCGCCAGTGGAAGGACGATGCGGCCCGCAACCAGCTTCTGACCTTCTTCGAGGCGTGGGGCATGACCGACGAGGCGACGCTCGCTGCGCGGCGCAAGCTGTCGTCGATCCTGTTTTCCTGAGGCGGCGGGCCACGCGCGGGAACGGGTTCCCGCAAACCCGCGGAGGAGGCTTTTGAGAGTCGGCAACGCCCAGTATCTATCGGCTCGGGATTTTCCCGAGCATCTGCCGGTGTTTCCGCTTGCCGGAGCTCTGCTGTTGCCGGGGGGGCGGCTGCCGCTCAACATCTTCGAGCCGCGCTATCTCCAGATGGTCGACGACGTGATCGCCGGCAAGCGGCTGATCGGCATGGTGCAGCCGCGGCTCGACGACGCCAAGCGCGCCGACGGCGAACCCGAGCTGTGTTCGGTCGGCTGCCTGGGCCGCCTGACCTCGTTTGCCGAGACGGGCGACGGCCGCTACCTGATCTCGCTGATGGGCGTATGCCGCTTCCGCATCGAGTCGGAGATGCATGTGCGCACCCCGTATCGACAGTGCCACATCCTGCCGTTCCTGGGCGATCTCGACACGGAGGCCGGGGCGGGCGGCGTAGACCGGACCGCGCTTCTGAAAGCGTTTCGCGCCTATCTCGATGCGAACGAGCTCGAGGCCGATTGGGAAAGCGTGAGCCGTGCCGACAATGCGACGCTGGTCAACGCGCTGTCGATGATGGCGCCCTATGGACCTGCCGAGAAGCAGGCGCTGCTCGAGGCGTCCGACCTCAAGACGCGGGCCGAGACGCTGATTGCGATCACCGAGATGGCGCTGGCGCGCGACAGCAACGAGCCGAAGTCGAGGCTGCAATGAGCGAAACCCAGGAGGAACCCCGGCGCCGGTCGCAGGTCGATCCGAAGCTGCTGGAACTGCTCGCCTGCCCGCTGACAAAGGGGCCCCTGCAATGGGACCCGGAGAAGAATGAGCTTGTTTCGAAGGCCGCGCGGCTCGCCTATCCCGTGCGCGACGGCATTCCGATCATGCTGCCGTCGGAAGCGCGCCGGCTCGACGACTAGCCCCTCAAGGCCTGTTGATTTGACCGGTGTCGGCGGGACCCTACTGTCTCGCATGCGATGGGGGCGAATGCGAGGAAAGCCATGAGCAATCCGAATAGACATCGCCACGCGGCAGCCGCCGTCATTGCGGCGTTCCTGCTGGGCACCGGACCAGCGGCCGCGCATCACGGCTGGGCCTGGACTGAGGACGGCTTCTTCGAACTGGAGGGCGTGATCACCGCCATCTATCTCGGCAATCCGCACGCCACTCTCGACGTCGATGTCGAAGGCGAGATCTGGCGGATCGAGCTGGCGCCGCCACGCCAGACAGAGCGCGCCGGCTTCACCGAGGGCACTGCCAAAGTGGGCGACGCGGTGAAGGCCATCGGCAATCGCTCGCGCGACGAGACGGAACCGCGCATGAAGGCGGTGCGCATCATCGTCAACGGCACGACCTACGACGTCTATCCGTCGCGCGCGCCGACCAACTGAGGGATGGAGCTTCTCGCCGCTATCGAGGCGTCGGCGCCGGTCGCGGCCCTGAAATCGTCCTTCTACGTCTATCCGCTCGTCAACGCGGCCCACATCGCGGCGGTCGGCGCCGTGGTCGCATGCGCCATCCTCATGGACCTCCGGTTGCTCGGCGCGTTCACCATGGTGGAGGGACTGCCCTTCATACGGCTGATGCGGCGGGTCGCCGTGGCCTGTTTCTGCGTGGCGGCGCTGACCGGCGTGACCCTGTTCTCGGTGCGGGCGAGCGAATATGTCTTCAACCCGGCCTTCCTCGCGAAGCTTTCGCTGATCGGCCTCGCCGGTCTCAATCTTCTCGTCTTCCGGCTCGCCGGCGGGTCGGACACTCCGGCAGGTGTCGCCCGGATTTCGGCGGTGCTGTCGATGGCGATCTGGCTCGGCGCGCTGACGGCGGGGCGCTTCATCGGCTTCCTGTAGGCCGTGCTCCGCATGCCCGCGGCCGTTGACAGCCGCCGCGCGGCGCGGAATGGTCGCGACGGCGGGGAGGTGCGGGCATGCCGGTCAGCGGAGAGGTCATCTATTTCGACGCGGAGCGCGGCATAGGCTTCGCCAGCGGCGCAGACGGCAACCGCTACGTCTTCGACCGCGACGATCTCGACGGCCTCGCCAGCGTGTCGAAGGGCACCCGCATCACCTTCCGCGCCGACGGGGACCATGCCCGCGACATCGTCGTGCCGTCCGCCAAGTCTGCGGTTCGGGCCGTGCACGCGGTTCCGGTCGCCGGCGCCGACGAACCCGCCGCGGAGGCACAGCCCGCCCGCGGCCTGTTCGGTTATTTCCGCTACTGTGCGAGCAGCGGCTACGCCCGCTTTCGCGGACGCGCGCGGCGCAAGGAATATTGGGGCTTTGCCCTGTTCAGTCTTGTCTCGATGATGGTCGTCGGTGGCGTGGGGCTGGTGATCGACGGCGCGCTGGGCAATCTCGACGAACCGGAGCCGTCCGCGGCGGTCACGGTGCTTTGCGCCGTTCTGCTGACGCTTGCCTTGTTGGTGCCGTCTCTGGCCGTGACGGTGCGGCGACTGCACGACATCGGCCTGTCGGGCTGGTTCCTGCTGTTGTGGCTGATACCCAGCATCGGCCCGCTGATCGTGCTGGTCTTCACGCTGATCCCGTCGCAGAAGCACGACAACAAGTGGGGGCCGGTGCCGGCCGGGATCGCGGTCTCGAGAGCCCGCTAGCCCAGACTAGGCCGACAGCGCCAGGAATTTTTCCGCGATCGCGTCGCCCATGGCGGCGGTGCCGACCTCCGTCATGCCGGCCGACATGATGTCCTTCGTGCGCAGGCCGTCCTCGAGCACGCCGGCGATCGCCGCCTCCAGCCGGTCGGCTTCCGCGATCATGCCGAAGGAATAGCGCAGGCACATCGCAAACGACGCGATCATCGCGATCGGGTTGGCGATGCCCTGCCCGGCAATGTCGGGGGCCGAGCCGTGCACCGGCTCGTAGAGCGCCTTGCGCTTGCCGGTCCTGGCATCCGGCGCGCCGAGCGAGGCCGAGGGCAGCATGCCGAGCGAGCCGGTCAGCATCGCCGCGACGTCCGACAGCATATCGCCGAACAGATTGTCGGTAACGATCACGTCGAACTGCTTGGGCCAGCGCACCAGTTGCATGCCGCCGGCATCGGCCAGCATGTGAGAAAGCTCGACGTCGGCGTATTTCGCCTTGTGGGTGTCGGCCACCACCTGCTTCCACAGCACGCCGGATTTCATCACGTTGTGCTTTTCCATCGAGCAGACCTGGTTGCGCCGGGTCCGCGCCAGCTCGAAGGCGACACCCGCGATCCGTT
>Ga0207868_1001259_pt1 | contig 18953 bp, 16 predicted proteins | sample Passage237B_FD_187370 | JGI IMG/M metagenome (GOLD analysis project Ga0207868, IMG submission 187370) | Cellulose adapted compost microbial communities from Newby Island Compost Facility, Milpitas, CA, USA - Passage2 37B (SPAdes) (version 3) ... | reverse complement strand
GGCGAACCGGACCGGCGAAGGCCGCATCACGGTGAAGCTCGCCCATGCCGACGGCACGGTGGTGACGCACGACCAGGCGCTGCCGGTGCGGCCGGGCGCGCTCCCTCTCACCACGCGCCACGTCGTCAAGCTCGCGGCCGGCGGCGGCAAGCTGACGGTCGACGGCGAGCTGCTCGCCGACAGCCTGCTCGACGGCGCCGCCGTCAGCCTGTCGGTGACGCCGATCGCCGCCTTCGACGTGCCGTCGCTGCTGTTGTCGCTCGACCGCTATCCCTATGGCTGCACCGAGCAGACCGCGAGCCGCGCCCTGCCGCTGCTCTATGTCGGCGAGTTGGCGAAGCAGGCCGGCCTCGACGACGACCCGGCGCTGCACGACCGCATCCAGGATGCGATCCGGCGCGTGGTGGCGAACCAGTCGTCGTCCGGCACGTTCGGCCTGTGGGGCCCCGGCTACGGCGATCTGTGGCTCGATGCCTATATCGGCGATTTCCTGACGCGGGCGAGCGAGCAGAAATACGACGTCCCGGCCGAGGCGATGCGGCTTGCGCTCGACAACCTGCAGAACGCGCTCGGCTATGACGTCGACCTCGCCGACAGGAGCGCCGAGATTGCCTACGCGCTCTACGTCCTGGCCCGCAACGGGCGGGCGGCGGCCGGCGACCTGCGCTACTATGCCGACACCAAGCTCGGCGAGTTCGCGACGCCGATGGCGCGCGCCCAGATCGGCGCCAGCCTCGCGCTCTACGGCGACACGCTGCGCGCCGAGCGCGCGTTCCGCTCGGCGCTCGAACTCGCGCGAACCGGCGCGCCCGACCATTACCGGACCGACTACGGCTCCGCCCTGCGCGACGGCGCGGCGCTGCTTGCGCTCGCCGCGGAGACGAGGCCGCTGCCGGGGCTGATGCCGGAGCTCGTCTCCTACGCGGCGGACGTCAAGGCGCTGGACCGCGCGACCTCGACGCAGGAGCAGGCATGGATGCTGCTGGCCGCCCGCGCGCTGGCGCAGGGCAGCGCGGCGATCGAGGTAGAGGTCAATGGCGAGGCCAGGCGCGGCGGCTGGTCGCAGCGCCTCGACGGCGCCGGGATCGAGGCGACGCCGGTGGCCATCGTCAACCGCGGCTCCGCCCCGGTCGATGCCGTGGTCACCGTCGTCGCCGCCCCCGCCAACCCGCTGCCGGCCGGCGGCGACGGCTACGAGATCACGCGCGAATACTACCGTCTCGACGGCACGCCGGCCAACATCCAGCAGGCGCAGCAGAACGAGCGCTTCGTCGTCGTGCTCAAGGTGACGGAGCAGAACGACTGGCGGGCCCGCACGCTGGTGACCGATCCGCTTCCGGCGGGGCTGGAGATCGACAATCCAGGCCTCGTCGACAGCGCGGACCTCGCCAATTTCGACTGGCTGCCGGAGACGGAGGCCGCCCATCTCGAGTTCCGCGACGACCGCTTCGTCGCCGCCCTCGACAGCACCGGCGACGCCGGCACCTACACGCTCGCCTATGTCGTGCGCGCCGTCACCCCCGGCGTCTACGTCCATCCGGCCGCGCAGGTGGAGGACATGTACCGGCCGCAATTTTCGGCCCGCACCGCGGCCGGCATGATGGAGGTCGAGGCGGCGCGGTGATGCGCCGCCTTGCATTGGCCCTGCGACGATGACCGACGCCCCGTCGAGCACTCCCCTTGCCCCTCCCCACAAGGGGGAGGGGGATTCTACACCGCTTGCGCCCGACGATCGGAAGACAAGCTCGGCGCTCAACCCTCCCCTCCCCCTTGTGGGGAGGGGTAAGGGGTGGGGGTGTCTATTGCGCTCCCGCAACCGCCTGTTCCGCACCGCCAGTATCCTGTCGGTCGCGAGCCTCGCCCTCGCCGGCGGCGCGGTCCTCTCCGCGCTGGCCCTCGACCGCGCCTTTCCGCCGCCGCTCGATCCCCCCGCCCTGTCGCGCGAGGTGGTCGACCGCGACGGTGCGCTGCTGCGGGCCTTCGCCGCCCCCGACGGGCGCTGGCGGTTCGCCGCCGATCTCGACCGCATCGACCCGCGTTTCGTGGACATGCTGATCGCCTATGAGGACCGGCGCTTCCGCAGCCATTCCGGCATCGACCCGCTGGCGATCCTGCGCGCGGCCGGCCAGTTCGCGGCAAATGGCAGGATCGTCTCGGGCGGGTCGACGATCACGATGCAGCTTGCCCGGCTGATCGAGCCGCGCGCCGAACGCTCGCTCTGGGCGAAGGCGCGGCAGGCTTTCCGCGCCTGGCAGATCGAGCGGCGGCTCTCCAAGGCCGGCATCCTCGCCCGCTACCTGACGCTGGCGCCTTACGGCGGCAACATCGAGGGTGTGCGCGCTGCGGCGCTCGCCTGGTTCGGCAAGGAGCCCGGCCGCCTCACCGTCTCCGAGGCCGCGCTTCTGGTCGCGCTGCCGCAATCGCCCGAGGCGCGCCGGCCGGACCGCCACCCGCAGGCGGCCAGGGCCGCCCGCGACCGCGTGCTGGCGCGCATGGCCGCGGCCGGCCTGATGAGCGATGCCGAGGCGCTGCGCGCCGCCGCGGCCGGGCCGGTGCCGGACGGCCGCAACCGGATGCCGGCGCTCGCCGCCCACGCGGCGGAAGCGGCCATGCGGGAGAACCCGGGCGCGGCGCGCCAGCAGCTCACCTTGAAGCGCCCGGTCCAGCAGGCGCTGGAAAGCGTTGCCCGGCAGGCGGCGATCCGGCTCGGGCCGAAGATCTCCGTCGCCCTCGTCATGGCGGATGCGCGCACCGGCGAGATCGTCGCCGAGGTCGGCTCGGCCGACTTCTTCGATTCCGCCCGCGCCGGCTGGATCGACATGACGCGCGCCGTCCGCTCGCCCGGCTCGACCCTGAAACCCTTCATCTACGGGCTCGCCTTCGAGGAAGGGCTGGTCGCCCAGCAGACGATCATCGAGGATCGCCCCGCCAACTTCGCCGGCTACCGCCCGCGCAATTTCGACATGGCCTATATGGGGGACGTGTCGGTCCGCGAGGCGCTGCAGCTTTCGCTCAACGTGCCGGCGATCCGCCTGCTCGACGCGCTCGGCCCGGCGCGGCTCGCCGCCCGCTTCCGCCAGGCGGGCGTCCGGCCGGTGCTGCCGCGGGGCGAGAAGCCGGGGCTGGCGATGGGGCTCGGCGGCGTCGGCATCTCGCTGCGCGACCTCGTCCAGCTCTATACCGGCCTTGCCAATGGCGGCTTTGCGGCCGCGCTGCGCGACAGGCCGGGCAAGGTGGAGCCGGTCCGCGTCCTGTCGGCGCCCGCCACCTGGCAGATCGTCGACATCCTGTCGGGCGTGCGGCCGCCGGCCGGCGCGCCGCGGCTCGGCATCGCCTACAAGACCGGCACCAGCTACGGCTATCGCGACGCCTGGTCGGTCGGCTTCGACGGCCGCCACGTCGTCGGCGTCTGGGTCGGCCGCCCCGACGGCGCCGCGGTTCCCGGGCTGGCGGGCTACGACGCGGCGGCGCCGATCCTGTTCGACGCGTTTTCCCGCTCGGGCCTGGGGCTGGCGCCCTTCGCGCCGCCACCGGCCGGCGCCATCCGCACCGCCCGCGCCGATCTGCCCGTCACCCAGCGGCGCTTTTCCGGCACGCGCGCCGCGCCCCGCGTCGCCGGCGTCGTCGAGAAGGCTCCCGAGATCGTCTACCCGCCCAATGGCGCCCGCGTCGAGATGACGGCGCCCGACGAAGCGCTGGCGCTCAAGCTGCAAGGGGGCCGCGCGCCGTTCCGCTGGCTGGCCAATGGCAAGCCGCTCGACCGGGGCTCGCGGCGGCGCACCGCGAGCTGGCGGCCGGAGGGCGCCGGCTTCTCCACCCTGACCGTCATCGACGCGGCCGGCCGCGCCGCATCGGTGCGCATTTTCGTCGAGTAGAATGCGTTTCCGCAGGGTCCACTTAAATCGGATAAAACCCCGCTTGAAATGTCTCGTGCCAAGTGCTTCCTTGTCATCGCCGCGAACAAGCAGACAAGACGCGGCGGGGAACAGGATCCGGCGATGAACGCCGGACGCAGATTTGGGGGAAGCCGATTAGCCAGGTGTTGGCAGTCCGCGACCTGAAGACCGTATTCCACACCCAGGACGGGGTCGTGCATGCGGTCAACGGGGTGAGTTTCCACGTTGACGAGGGCGAGCTGCTCGCCGTCGTCGGCGAGAGCGGGTCCGGCAAGAGCGTGGCGATGATGTCGCTGCTCAGGCTGCTGCCGATGCCGCCGGCCGAGATCGCGTCCGGCCAGGTGCTGTTCCAGAACAGGGATCTCGTAAGCCTCGGCGCGGCCGAGCTGCGCCGGGTGCGCGGCGCGCGCATCGGCTTCGTCTTCCAGGACCCGATGACCTCGCTCAACCCGGTCTTCAGCGTCGGCTACCAGATCATGGAGCCTCTGCGCAAGCATATGGGCATGAGCCGCAAGGCGGCGCGCCGGCGGGCGGCCGAGCTGCTGGAGCTCGTCGGCATCCCTTCGGCCGCCGCGCGGCTGGACGACTTCCCGCACCAGTTTTCCGGCGGCATGCGCCAGCGCGTCGTCATCGCCATCGCGCTCGCCTGCGACCCGCAGGTCCTGATCGCCGACGAGCCGACGACCGCGCTGGACGTCACCGTGCAGGCGCAGATCCTCGAGCTGGTGCGCGAATTGCGCCGCAAGCTCGGCATGGCGATCATCTGGATCACGCACGATCTCGGCGTCGCCGCCGGCATCGCCGACCGCATCATGGTCATGTATGGCGGCCAGATCGTCGAGCATGCCGCCACCGCCGACCTGTTCGCCGACCCGCGCCATCCCTACACCCGGGCACTGCTCGATTCGCTGCCCGGCCGGCACGGGCGCGAGGAGCGGCTGCATTCGATCGGCGGCCAGCCGCCGCTGCTGATGGCCGAGCCCGATTTCTGCCCGTTCCAGACCCGATGCGCCCATGCCTTCGAGCGCTGCCGGCTGCAGGATCCGCCGCTCGAGCAGGTCGCGCCCGGCCACGACGTCGCCTGCTGGCTGGAAACCCCTGATGTCGGAGGCCGGCGTGACCACTGAGACGCTTCCGGCAGCCGCCGCCGCGTCGCACGCAGCCGGGCCGACGGCCACCGCCGGGCTGGTCGCGGTCGAGGACCTGACGCTTCATTTCCCGGTCTATCAGGGCCTGCTGCGCCGTCAGGTCGGGTCTGTGCGGGCCGTCGACGGGCTTTCCTTCGACATCCGCCGCGGCGAGACGCTCGGCCTCGTCGGCGAGAGCGGCTGCGGCAAGTCCACCACCGGCCGCGCGCTGTTGCGGCTCTACAAGCCGACGGCCGGCCGCATCGCCTTCGACGGGCACGACATCGCCGCGCTGGAGGGCGAGGCGCTGCGCGCCATGCGCCCGCGCATGCAGATGATCTTCCAGGACCCGCAGGCTTCGCTCAACCCGCGCATGACGGTCGGCGCCATCGTCGAGGAGCCGCTGGTCGAGCACGGCGTTCTCAAGCCGGCCGCGCGGCGCGCCAGGGTGCGCGAGCTTCTCGACGCCGTCGGCCTCAATCCCGAATTCGTCAACCGCTACCCGCACGAGTTCTCCGGCGGCCAGCGCCAGCGCATCGGCATTGCCAGGGCGCTCGCGCTCGACCCCGACTTCATCGTCTGCGACGAGCCGATCGCCGCCCTCGACGTGTCGATCCAGGCACAGGTCGTCAACCTGCTCCTCGACCTGCAGAGGAAGCTCGGGCTGACCTATCTGTTCATCAGCCACGACCTCTCGATGGTCCGCTACATCGCCAGCCGCGTGGCCGTCATGTATCTCGGCAAGATGATGGAGATGGCCGAGGTCCACGACCTCTTCCGCGCGCCCAAGCATCCTTACACGCGCGCCCTGCTCTCCGCCGTGCCGGTGCCCGACCCGAAGGTCGAGGCGACCCGCCAGCGCATCCTGCTCAAGGGAGACATCCCGAGCCCGGTCAACCCGCCGTCCGGCTGCCGCTTCCGCACCCGCTGCCCGTGGGCAGCGGAGATCTGCGCGGACAGGGAGCCCGAATGGCGCACGCTCGAGGACGGCCGCAAGGTCGCCTGTCATTTTGCCGAATAGCCAGGAGGTGGCGCGACACGATTGCGAAGAGACGGAAGTTGTGCGGAAATGCGGCCAGCCGCCCGGGCAAGAACAGGAAAACCACCAGCCGGGCGCGAACTGCTTTCCCTGACGGGTAGACAATAAATGGGAGACTGCAAATGAAAGCGTTCAGATCGCTTCTTATCGGCACGGTCGCCGTTGCCGCGCTGACCACGGCGGCCTATGCCGCACGCGGCACCGACGGCGAGGTCAGGATCATCTACTGGCAGGCGCCGTCGATCCTCAATCCGTTCCTTTCGGGCGGCACCAAGGACGTCGAGGCCGCCTCGCTCATCCTGGAACCGCTGATGCGCTACGACGAGAAGGGCAACCTGGTTCCCTTCCTCGCCGAGGAGATCCCGACCGTCGCCAATGGCGGCATCGCCGAGGACCTGACCTCGATCACCTACAAGCTGAAGCCGGGCATCAAATGGTCGGACGGCTCGGCCTTCACCGCCCATGACGTCGTCTTCACATGGGAATACTGCGTCGATCCCGCCGGCGGCTGCGCCCAGAGCGCCAAGTTCGAGGGCGTCGAGGGCGTCGAGGCCGTGGACGACCTCACCGTGAAGATCACCTTCAGCGAGCCGAAGCCGAACCCCTATCTGCCCTTCAACGGCGCCCAGTCGCCGATCATCCAGAAGGCGCAGTTCGAAAAGTGCCGGGGCGCCAACGCCTCGTCCTGCACCGACGCCAATTTCGGCCCGATCGGCACCGGCCCGTTCCGCGTCACCTCGTTCCGTCCCAACGACGTGGTCACGCTCGAGGCCAACCCGAACTATCGCGACCTCGAAAAGCCGGCCTTCGCCACAGTGACCCTCAAGGGCGGCGGCGACGCGGCGGCAGCCGGCCGCGCCGTGCTGGAGACGGGCGAGTTCGACTACGCCTGGAACCTGCAGCTCGCGCCCGACGTGCTCGACAAGATGGCTGCTGCCGGCAAGGGCAAGCCGATCGCCGCCTTCGGGTCGCTCGTCGAGCGTCTCGAGATGAACATGACCGACCCGGACCCGGCGCTCGGCGAGGAACGCTCCACCGCCAAGCATCCGCACCCGATCCTGTCGGATATGCGGGTCCGCAAGGCGCTCTCGATGGCCATCGACCGCGCGCTGCTGGTCGAGGTCGGCTACGGCCAGGCCGGCCGTCCGACCTGCAACCTGGTGCCGGCGCCGGAGCTCTACGCCTCGCCCAACACCGAATGCTTCGAGCAGGATGTGGAAGGCGCCAAGAAGCTGCTCGACGAGGCCGGCTGGACGCCGGGCGCCGACGGCGTGCGCACCAGGGACGGCAAGCGCCTGAGCCTGCTCTTCCAGAGCTCCACCAACGCCGTGCGCCAGGATTTCCAGGCGCTCATCAAGCAGTGGTGGGCCGATGTCGGGGTCGAGACCGAGCTGAAGAACGTCGATGCGTCCGTGTTCTTCGGTGGCGATCCGGGCTCGCCGGACACGTTCCAGAAGTTCTACGCGGACATCGAGATGTACGCGAACAACTTCGACGGCACCGATCCGGAGGCCTATCTGGCCGAGCACACCTGCGACAAGGCGCCCCGGCCCGAAACGCAGTGGCAGGGCGAGAACGTCAACCGCTTCTGCAATCCCGACTACGACAAGCTCGTCGCCGAGCTCGGCAAGACCGCCGACCTTGAGAAGCGCGGCGAGATCGGCCGCAAGCTGAACGAGATGCTGACCAAGGAAAGCTACGTCGTCGTTCCGCTCGTCGACCGCGGCCGCGTGTCGGCCCATTCCAACACGCTGGGCGGCGTCGTGCTCAACACCTGGGACAGCGAGCTGTGGAACGCAGCCGACTGGTTCCGCGTCAAGTAGCGCGCTCCTGAGCCACGCGCCCCGGCCCCGCCGGGGCGCGCCTTCCTCCGGAGACGCTGCCGGACCATGCTGACCTATATCATTCGCCGGCTGCTGCTCGCGATCCCGACGCTGCTGTTCATCAGCGTCGCGATCTTCCTTCTGCTCGACCTCGCGCCGGGCGACCCGCTGGCGCAAATGCCGCTGACCATCCCGCCGGAGGTCAAGGAGAAGATCCGCCTCGCACTCGGCCTCGGCGAGCCGATGTGGGTGCGCTATTTGCTGTGGCTGAAGCAGTTCTTCGTCAACGAGCCGCTCCACATCATCGCCAACATGACCGGCTGGGACGTCGCCAGCGACGCCCAGCGCGTGATCTCGTGGCAGACGCGCTCACCCGTCGCCGACATCATCGCCCAGCGCCTGCCGCAGACGCTGTGGGTGGTCGGCATGTCCTACGTGATCGGCGTCCTCATCGCGCTGCCGATCGGCATCATCTCGGCCTATCGCCAGTATTCCCTGTTCGACCAGCTCGGCACCTTCGTCTCGATGGTCGGCTTCTCGGTGCCGACCTTCTTCACCGGCGTGCTTGCGATCGTCATCTTCTCCGTCCAGCTCGGCTGGTTCCCCTCGATCTACGACACCACGCTGGTGGTCAGGGACTGGGACAGCTTCGTGCTGCAGGTGCGCCAGATGGTCATGCCGGTCGCCGTGCTGTCGCTCTACAACGCAGCCCAGATCAGCCGCTTCATGCGCGCCTCGATGCTCGACAACCTCAACCAGGATTATGTGCGCACCGCGCGCGCCAAGGGCCTTTCGGAAAAGGTGGTCGTGTTCGTCCACGTGCTGCGCAACTCGCTCATCCCGGTGGTGACGGTGATCGCGCTCGGCGTGCCGACCATCTTCGGCGGCGCCATCATCACCGAGCAGGTGTTCAAGGTGAACGGGCTGGGCCAGCTCCTCATCACCGCGATCTACGCCAACGACCTGCCGATGGTGCAGACGCTCGCCTTCATCTTCGCCATCCTGATCGTGCTGTTCAATCTGATCGCCGACGTGATCTACGGCGTCCTCGATCCGAGGATCCGCTATGACTGACGCGACCGCAGGCCCGCAGTCTCAGCTCGCCCCGCCGCCGCAGGTCCCGCCGCGCCCGGCCCGCTCGCAATGGTGGGACGTGTGGCGCCAGTTCAAGAGCCATCGCGGCGCGGTGGTCGGCGCGGCCATCTTCCTGCTCATCATCTTCGCGGTGGTGGTCGGGCCGTGGCTGTGGCCGCACGATCCGACATTCATCAACATCCGTGCCCGCAACCAGGGGCCGGGCCTGGCGCACCCGCTGGGCACCGACCAGCTCGGCCGCGACATGCTGGCGCGCATGATGGCCGGCGGCAAGGTGTCGGTCGCCGTCGGGGTCACGGCCATGCTGCTGTCCATCTCGCTCGGCACGACGATCGGCGTGCTGGCCGGCTATTTCCGCCGTCTCGACAACCCGCTGATGCGGGTCACCGACCTGTTCCTGGCGCTGCCGCTGCTGCCGTTGCTGCTGGTCATGGTCGCCCTGTTCCGCGAAAGCCTGGCCGGGCGCTTCGGGCCGGAAACCGGCACCTTCATCCTGATCGTCGGCGCCATCGGCGCCACCTCGTGGATGCAGGCGGCCCGCATCGTGCGCAGCGCCGTGCTGACGGTCAAGGAGCAGGAATTCGTGCTGGCCGCGCATTCGATCGGGACGCGCCGGCGCCGCATCATATTCCGCCACATCCTGCCCAACGTGCTGTCGCCGATCATGGTCTCGGCCACCCTCGGCATCGCCAGCGCCATCATCACCGAATCGGCGCTGTCCTTCCTCGGCCTCGGCTTTCCGCCGGACTTCCCGACATGGGGGCGGCTGCTCTACGACGCCGTCGACTACCTGCAGCAATATCCCGAGCGGGTGATATGGCCGGGCATGGCGATTTCGCTGACGGTGCTGTCGGTCAACTATGTCGGCGACGGCCTGCGCGACGCGATGGACCCGAGGATCAGGGGGCGGTAGCGCCGCCTCCGGGGAAGATACGCCACCCCTGCCTCAGGAGACCCTGCGCCCTGTGGCGCCAAGCTCGATGATCGACGTCGGAAAACAATGCCGGCGTCTCCCCCCTTGTGGGGAGGGATCAAGGGTGGGGGCAAGAAGCCGCGCTTCCCGTATGTGACCGGCCACCGTCGAGGGAAAAAGGCCGCGCCCTATTCCGGAAGCTCCCTCACCGCGCCCTTCGCCGCGCTGGTGGCGAACGCCGCGTAGGCTTTCAGCGCCTTGCTGACATGGCGCCTGCGCGGCTCGGCCGGCTTCCAGCCAAGCTGGTCCTGCGCGGCGCGGCGGGCCTTCAGCTCGGCATCGTCGATCGCCAGCCGGATGGTGCGGTTGGGAATGTCGATCTCGATCCGGTCGCCGTCGCGCACCAGCCCGATCGCGCCGCCTTCCGCCGCCTCGGGCGAGACGTGGCCGATCGACAGGCCCGACGTGCCGCCCGAGAAACGGCCGTCGGTGATGAGCGCGCAGGCTTTTCCGAGCCCCTTCGATTTCAGGTAGCTGGTCGGGTAGAGCATCTCCTGCATGCCCGGCCCGCCGCGCGGCCCCTCATAGCGGATCACCACCACGTCGCCGGCCGCGACCTTGTTGCCCAGAATCGCCTGCACCGCCGCGTCCTGGCTCTCGTAGACCTTGGCCGGGCCGGAAAAGACGAGGATCGAATCGTCGACGCCTGCCGTCTTCACCACGCAGCCGTCGAGGGCGATGTTGCCCTTGAGCACGGCCAGCCCGCCATCCTTCGAGAACGGGTGCTGCGCGTCGCGGATCACGCCGCCGGCGCGGTCGAGATCGAGCGCGTCCCAGCGCCGCTCCTGGCTGAACGCGGTCTGGGTCGGCACGCCGCCGGGCGCGGCGAGGAAGAAGGTGCGCACGTTTTCCTGGTTGGTGCGGCGGATGTCCCAGCGGTCGATGGCGTCGCCGATAGTGGCGCTGTGGACGGTGGGCACGCCGCGGTGGATCAGCTCCGCCCGGTCGAGCTCGCCGAGGATCGCCATGATGCCGCCGGCGCGGTGAACGTCCTCGACATGCACGTCGGCCTTGGCCGGCGCCACCTTGCACAGCACCGGCACGCGCCGCGACAGGGCGTCGATGTCGTCCATGTCGAAATCGACGCCCCCTTCGCTGGCCGCCGCCAGGATGTGCAGAACGGTGTTGGTCGAGCCGCCCATCGCGATGTCGAGCGCCATCGCGTTCTCGAACGCTTCCTTGGTGGCGATGGAGCGCGGCAGCACGCTGTCGTCGTCCTGCTCGTAGTGGCGCTGGGCGAGATCGACCACGAGATGGCCGGCCTCGACGAACAGGCGCCTGCGGTCCGCATGCGTGGCCAGCGTCGTGCCGTTGCCCGGCAGCGACAGGCCCAGGGCCTCGGTCAGGCAGTTCATCGAATTGGCGGTGAACATGCCCGAGCACGAGCCGCAGGTCGGGCAGGCCGACCGCTCGATGGCCGTCACCTCCTCGTCGGACACCTTCTCGTCGGCCGCCGCCACCATCGCGTCGATGAGGTCCACCGCCGTCACCTTGTCGTTCCACACGACCTTGCCGGCCTCCATCGGGCCGCCGGAGACGAACACCGCGGGAATGTTGAGCCGCATCGCCGCCATCAGCATGCCGGGCGTGATCTTGTCGCAGTTCGAGATGCAGACCATCGCATCCGCGCAATGCGCATTGACCATGTATTCGACGCTGTCGGCGATGATCTCGCGGCTCGGCAGCGAATACAGCATGCCGTCATGGCCCATCGCGATGCCGTCGTCGACCGCGATCGTGTTGAACTCCTTGGCGACCCCGCCGGCGGCCTCGATCTCGCGCGCCACGAGCTGGCCGAGATCCTTCAGGTGCACGTGCCCCGGGACGAACTGCGTGAACGAGTTCACGACCGCGATGATCGGCTTGCCGAAGTCGCCGTCCTTCATGCCTGTGGCGCGCCACAGGCCGCGCGCGCCGGCCATGTTGCGGCCGTGGGTGGTGGTACGGGAGCGATAGGCTGGCATTCTTGTGTCCTCACGGCGGAACCGGGCGCATCCGGCGCGCCCAAGCCTTCGCGTTTAGACCGATTTCAAGGAAGCGGCAATACCGAACCGTAACGTACGGTACGGTTCATGCGCCCGTCCCATCCGCTGCCCCGCGGGCCGCTCGGGCGCCCCCGGGCGCCCTTCGCCATAGCCTGCCTCATCCGATGGCAAGCTCGAACGGCGTGCCTTCATAGGCTTCGGCGCCGCGCCCGATTTCGGCGACGGCCGCCACCATGCGGCCGTTGCGCGCGAGCAGGTCGTCGGCGAGCGCCACGAGCCTCGGATTGGGCGTCGCCGACGGCGAGGCCAGCCTCAGCGCCCGGGCGATGTCGCGTTCGTCGCGGTCGGGAGCCAGCGCCGCGGCGATGATGTAGGCCGCCGCCGTCGACCGGCTGATGCCGGCATAGCAGTGCACGACGGTCGGCCGCGTGCGGCGCCAGTCCCGCGCGAACGCGATCAGCCGCTCGACATGCTCCTGCCCCGGCGGCGTCATCTCCGCCTGCGGCCCGGCGATGTCGTGCATGGACAAAAGCAGGTGATGGCGCGGCTCGATCGCCGCCGGCCTGACCAGCGCCGTGCCGGCTGCCAGCAGCGAGACGACGCGCTCGGCGCGGGTCCTCGCCACGGTTTCCTCGAGCCGCGACAGGGGGCAGACGAACAGCATCATGGACCTCCGCTTCCGCTCGCCCGCGACCATAGGCGCAGCGCGGCGGCAAGACGAGTCCAGCCGTCCTCGCTGCCGGGCAGGCCGAACCGCAGCAGCCCGGCATCGCGCTGAAAGGCGCGCACCAGGATGCCGTGCCGGCCAAGGAGATCGAACAGTCCGGCCGCCCTCGCATGCCGGAAAAGCCGGAACAAAGGCGTTCCGCCACAGGCGGTTAGCCCGGCATACCGAATCAATTCCTCAAGGCGCGCGCTCTCCGTTTCGAGGCGCGCGCGCATCGCCCTTTGCCAGCCGCGATCGGCCAGCGCCGCGGTCCCGATCTCGAGCGCGGGGCCGGACACGGCCCACGGCCCCAGCCATGCCGCGAGGCGCGCCGCCGTAGGCGCGGCCGCGACCGCGAAGCCGAGGCGCACCCCCGCCAGCCCGTAGAACTTGCCGAAGGAACGCAGCACGACGATGGGAAAGTCCTCCACGTCGCCCGCGACGCTTTCGGCCCCGGGCCCGACCTCCATGAACGCCTCGTCGACCACCAGGAGCCCGCCCTTGCCGTGAAGCGCTCGCGCCAGGGCAAGCAGGTCGGCGCGCCGGAGGATCCGGCCGTCCGGATTGTTGGGGTTGACGACCACGGCAAGGTCGGCCCCGGCCAGCGCGGCGAGGTCGCCCGCCTCGGCAACGGCGTGGCCGGCGAGCGCGGCGGTCCGCGCATGCTCGGCATAGGTCGGCGACAGCACCGCCGCGCGGCCGGGCGGCACCAGCGCCATGACCGGCGGCAGCAGCATCTGCGTGCCGGGCGCGGCCACGACGCTTGCCGCCGACGGCGCCCCGTAGGCCGCGGCGGCGGCCGCGACAAGCCGCGCGGCGGCGGCCGGCTCAGGCAGGCGCGACAGCTCAGTGGCGGAAAGCGGCGGATGAGGGTAGGAATGCGGGTTGATGCCGGTCGACAGATCGAGCCATGGCTGCGGCGCGTCGGGAAACAGCCCGCGGGCCCTTTCGAGGCTGCCGCCATGATCGGTCACCGCGCCGTCTGTCTTGTCATGGATGCCCGACATGACCCTGATGCTCACCTTCCTCGCCCTTCTGGCGGAACGGCTCTTCGGTTATCCCGACCGCGTGCTCGCCGCAATCGGCCATCCCGTCATGTGGATCGGCCGTCTGATCTCGGCGCTTGACGAGCGCTGGAACCGCCGTACGCGCACGCCCGGCGAGCGGCGCAGCGCCGGCATCGCGGCGCTCGCCGTCGTGGTGCTCGCGGCCGCGCTGGCCGGGTTCGTCGTGCAGGGCCTGCTCGACCACGCGATCGTCGGCATGCTGGTCCTCGCGCTGGTCGCCGGCAGCCTGATCGCGCAGAAGAGCCTCGAGGCGCACGTGGCCGCGGTGGCGGACGCGCTCGACCTCGGCGGGCTCGCCGCCGGCCGCGAGGCGGTGGCGCGGATCGTCGGGCGCGACCCCGGGGCGCTCGACGAGGCGGGGGTGGCCCGCGCCGCGATCGAGAGCCTTGCGGAAAACTTCTCCGACGGGGTCGTGGCCCCCGCCTTCTGGATGGTGCTGCTCGGCCTGCCGGGCGCGGCCGCCTACAAGGCCGTCAACACCGCCGATTCCATGATCGGCCACCTGACCGAGCGCCACCGCGATTTCGGCTGGGCCGCCGCCCGCTTCGACGATCTCGTCAACTGGCCGGCCGCGCGGCTGACCGCGCTGCTCGTGGTCGCCGCGGCCTGGCTCGGCCACGGCACCTCCCCGGAGGATGCCTGGGAGGCGATGCGCCGCGACGCGCCGGGCCACCGCTCGCCCAATGCCGGCTGGCCGGAGGCGGCCTTTGCCGGCGCGCTCGGCCTGTCGCTTGCCGGCCCGCGCTCCTATGGCGGCGAAATGGTCCACGACCGCTTCATGGGCGATGGACGGCGCGAGGCGACCTCCGCCGACATCCGCCGCGCGCTGGCGCTCTACCGCACGGCCGACGCGCTGCTGATCGGCGCGATCGGCCTCGTGGCGCTCCTCATCTGGCGATTGTGAGAAGCCGCTCGACATCGAGATGGCGCTCCAGATGCGCGGCCAGCGCGTCGAGCGCGGCCTCCACGCCTGCCTCGTAGTCGAGGCCCGAGGCCCGCCCGCCCAGCCGGCCGATCCAGGCCGCGCGCTGCCGGTCGTCGGCAAACAGGCCGTGGATATAGGTGCCCGCGATGCGGCCGTCGGCCGAGCACGCACCCTCCGCGGAGCCGTCGGACAGGCGCGCGAACGGGCGCGCCCGGTCCGGCCCTTCGGTCACGCCCATATGCATCTCGTAGCCGGAAAGCGGCGCCCCGTCGGCGCTCTCGCCGGTGACCGGGGCCAGCCGCTTGCCCCCCGTCAGCCGCGTCTCGACGTCGAGCAGGCCGAGCCCCTCGACGGCGCCCTTTTCTCCCTCCAGGCCGTCGGGATCGACGATCCTGCGGCCCAGCATCTGGTAGCCGCCGCACAGGCCGAGCACCCGCCCGCCGCGCCGGACATGGGCAACGATGTCGATGTCGAAGCCGGCGGCCCGCAATGCGGCAAGGTCCGAGACCGTCGCCTTGGAGCCCGGCAGCAGCACGAGGTCGGCATCGGCCGGCAGCGGTCGCCCGGGCCGGACCCGCACGACCTCGACCCCGGGCTCCGCATCGAGCGGGTCGAGATCGTCGAAATTGGCGATATGCGGCAGCACCGGCACGGCGATGCTGATGCGGGCGCCGGGCTTTTCGGCCGGCGCGCCGTTGAGCGCCAGCGCGTCCTCCGCCGGCAGCCGCGCCGCCGCGGCGAGATGCGGCACCAGCCCGATCGCCGCCCAGCCGGTCCTCTCGGCGATGAAGCGCATGCCGTCGGCAAACAGCGCCGGGTCGCCGCGAAACCGGTTGACGATGAAGCCTGAAACCATCGCAGCGTCGGCAGGGTCGAGCACCGCTTTCGTGCCGACGAGGCTGGCGATCACGCCGCCCCTGTCGATATCCCCGATCAGGACGACCGGCACGCCGGCCGCGCGGGCAAAGCCCATATTGGCGATGTCGCCGACCCGCAGGTTGATCTCTGCCGCACTGCCCGCGCCCTCGACCAGCACGATGTCGGCGTCGGCCCCCAGCCGCTCGAAGCTTTCGAGCGCGCGCGGCAGCAGCCCCGGCTTCATCCGCTGGAACGCGGCCGCCTTCGCGGTCCCCTCGACCCGCCCCTGCACGACGACCTGCGCGCCGAGCTCGCTCTGCGGCTTGAGCAGCACCGGGTTCATGTGGACGGAAGGGGCAACGCGCGCGGCCCGCGCCTGCAGCGCCTGCGCCCGCCCGATCTCGCCGCCGTCGGCGGTGACGGCGGCGTTGTTCGACATGTTCTGCGGCTTGAAGGGGCGGACCGAAAGGCCCCGGTTCGCCAGCGCCCGCGCCAGCCCGGCGACGATCAGCGACTTGCCGACGTCGGAGCCGGTGCCCTGGAACATCAGCGCGCGGGCGGTCACGCGGGGGCGCTCACGGAAGGCTGCCGGCCCTCGGGCCGTCCGTCCCGTTCACGGGGGAAAGGAACCTTGGCCTCAAAACTCGATCCCCTGCTGCGCCTTCACCCCGGCCGAGAAATGGTGCTTGGCCGCGCCCATCTCCGTGACGAGGTCGGCGGCCTCCACAAGCTCCGGCTTGGCATTGCGGCCGGTGACGACGACGTGCAGGTCCGGGCGCCGCGCCTTCAGCGCGGCCACCACTTCGGCCAGCGGCAGATAGTCGTAGCGCAGCGCGATGTTGAGCTCGTCGAGCACGACGAGGCTGATCCCGGGATCGGCCATCAGCTCCTTCGCCTTGTCCCAGGCGCGGCCGGCCGCCGCCACGTCGCGGGCCAGATCCTGCGTCTCCCAGGTGAACCCCTCGCCCATCGTGTGCCACGAGACGCGCTCGCCGAACGCGGCGAAGGCGTCCTTCTCGCCCGTGTGCCAGGCGCCCTTGATGAACTGGACGACGCCGACGCGGCGGCCGTGGCCGAGCATCCTGAGCGCCAGCCCAAAGGCTGCGGTCGTCTTGCCCTTGCCGGGCCCCGTATTGACGATCAGAAGCCCCTTCTCGATCGTCTTGGCGGCAACCTCGGCGTCCTGCACTTGCTTGCGCCTGGCCATCTTGGCCCGGTGGCGCTCGGCATCCCTTTCGGCAACCATCTCACTTCACCTTCATCGGCAGCCCGGCCACCATCAGGACCACCGCGTCGGCGGCGGCGGCCACGGCCTGGTTGAGCCGCCCCTGCGCGTCGCGGAAGCGGCGGCCGAGCGGCGTGTCGGGCACGATCCCGAGCCCGACTTCGTTGGAGACGACGACCCACGGCCCGCGCGGCCGCGACAGCATGTCCGCCAGCCGCGCGCCCGCCGCCTCGACGTCGCGGCCGGCCAGCATCGTATTGGACAGCCACAACGTCAGGCAGTCGACGAGCACGGGACCGTCGTCGGGAGCGGCGGCGAGCGCCTCGGCGAGATCGAGCGGGGCATCGACCGTGCGCCAGCGCGCGTCGCGCCGCGCCCGGTGCGCGGCGATCCGCTCGGTCATCTCGGCATCGAGCGCCTGCGCCGTGGCGATATAGGTCCACGGCGGCGGCCCGTTCGTCACGAGGCGTTCGCCATGGACGCTCTTGCCCGAGCGCGCGCCGCCGAGGACGAGGGTGAGCCGCCCCGCGCCGCGCCCGTCAGGCAAGGCTTTCCCTGGCCTCGCCGGCAGGAATGGAGATGCGCTGCCGGAACATGGCGACCAGCATGCCGAGCGCCACCCAGAAGATCAGGTTGGTGACCGTCACGGCGACGACGAAGCTGTGGTGCAGGTCGGCCGGAATGGGGGAATCGTGGCTCTCGGGCTGCGGCGCGCCGACCAGGTGCGGCACGACGATCAGTGCCAGCCCGAGCAGCGCCAGCGGCAGCGTCCGGCGGAAGGCGATCAGCGCCAGCCCCGCGGCCGTCGCCGCCACCGTCGCGATCCACCAGACCTGGCGCGTGGCGAGGTCGGCGGCCGGCATCGCCGGCAGCTCCGGCGCCAGCCCGAGGCCGGGCGCGAGCGTGAACACGGCAAAGCCGGCGAGCCCCCAGAAGATGCCCTCGCGCCAGTTCCGGATGCCGCCGGCCAGCTCCGAGGCGGCCACCAGCACCAGCCCGAAGCCGATGCCCGTCACGATGTTGGCGAGGACCGTGTAGAAGGTGCGCTCGAAGCCGTCCTCCGGCGCCCACCCTTCCTCTTCCTCCGCCTCCGCGACGGCCTGCTCGGCGGCAGCGGGCGCGGCCGCCTCCGCGGCGTGGTCGTGCCCGCCGCCGGCATTCTCGAAAAGCTCGGCCTCCAGAATCAGCGGAACGGTGGCATAGGCCTGCATCGCGGCCATCAGGATGCCGGCGCAAAGGCCGGCCAGCGCCGCGACGAACACGACGTTACGAAAAATGCTCATGGGAAAATCCTCGCTGTTGGCGCCGCGCCTGCCCTCGGGTCCGTGAAAACCGGTGCTGCCGGAAGACAGCTCCCTCGGGCACGCGGCACGACCTCACGCGCAATCGCCGGGTGCCGCCACGGGCATCGCCCGCGGGCCCGGCATCGCGCAAACCGTCAGTGGCAGGGGAAGGCCATCGAGTGCCGATAGTCGTGCCCGGCATTGTGCGCGGCCTCGATGTGGCTGAAGCCGACAAAGCCGATCACGAAGAAGCCGAGCAGGGCGGCAAGGCCGAGTTGCATCAGGCGCGATTGCGAGGATACGCCTGCATCGAGCGCGCGTGTAGTCGTGGACATCGTTTCCCTCCTGCCCTCCACCCGAGGGCCGTGGCGTTTCGTCGTCGCGCCGGCAGGTCTCCTGGCTTGCGGCTATTGCGCTCGTCCTGCCTTCCCGGAGGGGCCTCCTCCAGTGGTTTCCAGGCAAAGCTCACCGCTTACAGTTGCGGGGGCAGCCGCGGCATTGGGCATTGGCCCGCACCGCATTCCCTCTTCCTTCCCCTTGCGGGGACCGGCGACTCCGGCAGCATGCTGCGAAACGCGCGGCGGCGCAATCGGAAATGCGACATTGCGCGGCGCAGGCTGCGTTGACTTGGGCCGAGGCCGGCGAATAGATAGGCTGTGACGGTCCCCTCCCGGTAACGCGAGGGGCTAAGAGGGAATGCGGTGCGCCGGGCAAGGCAAATCCGCAGCTGTCCCCGCAACTGTGAGCGACGAGCCGACGCCGAAGGCCACTGGGATTCCGGGAAGGCGGCGTCGGCAGCGACCCGCGAGCCAGGAGACCTGCCGTCGAGGAATTTCAATCCAGCCGCCCGGCGGGTGACCCGGGCATGGAGTGCGATTTGAAGACGGACGAGTTCTGCGCCAGCGCTGCCGGGCCGGCCGGGGAGACCCTCCCGGCGGGCGACACGGCGGG
>Ga0207868_1001257_pt1 | contig 18973 bp, 19 predicted proteins | sample Passage237B_FD_187370 | JGI IMG/M metagenome (GOLD analysis project Ga0207868, IMG submission 187370) | Cellulose adapted compost microbial communities from Newby Island Compost Facility, Milpitas, CA, USA - Passage2 37B (SPAdes) (version 3) ... | reverse complement strand
GGGTGCGCCGAATAGGTGTAGCCGTGGCACAGCTCGACGACGTGCTCGGGGCCGTTCATGAAGGCATCGTAGAGGTCGGCGCGCAGCACCACGCCGCCCATCGGCGCGGCGCCGTTGGTGACGCCCTTGGCGAAGGTGATCATGTCCGGGGTGACGCCGTAGCGCTCGGCGGCGAAGGCATGGCCGAGCCGGCCGAAACCGGTGATCACCTCGTCGAAGATCAACAGGATGCCGTGCGCCTTGGTGATCTCGCGCAGCCGCTGGAGATAGCCTTTCGGCGACGGCAGCACGCCGGTCGAGCCGGCCATCGGCTCGACGATCACCGCGGCGATGGTGCCCGCGCCATGCAGGCCGACCAGCCGCTCCAGTTCGTCGGCGAGGTGCGCGCCCCAGTCCGGCTCACCCTTGGTGAACGCCTGGTTCTCGCGGTTGTAGGTGGCGGAGAGATGATCGACGCCGGCCAGGAGTGCGCCGAACAGTTTTCGGTTGGGCACGATGCCGCCGACCGAGGTGCCGCCAAAACCGACGCCGTGATAGCCACGCTCGCGCCCGATCAGCCGGGTGCGGCCGCCTTCGCCGCGCACGTTGTGATAGGCGAGCGCCAGCTTCAGCGCGGTGTCGGCGGCTTCCGAGCCGGAGTTGCAGAAGAACACGTGATCGAGGCCGTCGGGCGCCAGCGCGGCGATGCGGCTGGCCAGTTCGAACGACTGCGGATGGCCGAACTGGAACGGCGGCGCGTAGTCGAGCGCGGCGGCCTGCTTCGCGATGGCGTCCGCGATGGTGCGGCGGCCGTGGCCGGCATTGGTGCACCACATGCCGGCGGCGGCGTCGATCAGGCGGCGGCCGTCGACGGTGATGTAGTGCATGCCCTCGGCGCCGGCGAGCAGGCGCGGTGCCTTCTTGAAGGCGCGGTTGGCGGTGAACGGCATCCAGAACGCATTGAGGTCGTTGGGGACGGCGGCGGCGGACTTGATCGGGCTGGAAACGTTCATGACGACCTCGCTCAGGGCGGATGTTGCGCCTTGCATGAAGACTGATGGCCGGCAAACTGCCCGCGCGTTGGCCGGCGGATCGTGCCTCGGCCGGCGTCTCGGGCGTCGCCTCGATCAGTGTAAGCCGCCCGCCGCGAAAAAGGGAGGCGGCGCGCCGGTCAATTCGTGGAGCGTGCGCCGCCGGCGGCCCTGCGGCCGTGCCGGTGCGGTTGCCTGCGGTAACAGGTTATGCAACCAATGAGAGCTCCGAAATTAAATAACACGTAATAATTGTGTGATGCAATCCGGCCATGACGCCGGTTGTGCCCGTTCTTCCCCTGCCTGTCCGTCTCGCCCGCTGCCGCCGCGCGGCGTCGGCGGTCGAATTTGCGCTGGTGATGCCGCTGTTCCTGGTGCTGGTGTTCGGCATTATCGTGTTCGGCTCGTATCTCGCCGCGGTCCATGGCGTGCAGCAGTTGGCCGCCGAGGCGGCGCGCTCGTCGGTCGCGGGCCTCAGCGACGGCGAGCGGCAGACGCTGGCGACGCAATATGTCACTGCCAACGCCGGCGCCTATCCGCTGATCGCGCCGGAGCATCTCGCGGTCAGCGCCGCGACGTCCGGGAGCGCCGAGCGGGTGTTCGTGGTCACGCTCGATTACGACGCGTCGAACATGTTCATCTTCGCGCTGCCGCAGTTCGTGCCGTCGCCGCCCCAGCGCATCGTGCGCCAGGCGGCGATTCCGTTCGGCGGCTATTGAGGCGGCCATGGGCAATCTGCTCCGCCGTTTCATCCGCGATCGGGGTGGCAACATCGCCATCATGTCCGCCGCCGGCATGCTGTTGATGGTCGGCTGCGCCGCTTTGGGTGTCGATCTCGGCACGATCTCAGTGGACCGCCGGCATGCGCAGAGCGCCGCCGACCTCGCCGCGTTGGTCGCTGCCTCCGACATCGCCCGCGCCGAGGCGGCCGCCGCCGCGACGCTGGAGAAGAACCGCCTGCCGGCGGCGGCGCTGGTCGGCCTCGAACGCGGCAGCTACCGCGCCGATCCGGCCTTGCCGCCGGGGCAGCGCTTCACCGCCGACGCGCTGCCGGCCAACGCCGTGCGGGTGACGGTAGAGACACGCACGCCGCTCTTTTTCGGCCGGGTACTGACCGGCACCGACCATTTCACCATCCGCACCCGCGCCACCGCCGGCGCCACCGAGCTTGCCTCGTTTGCCATCGGCTCGCGGCTCCTCAAGCTCGACGGCGGACTTTTGAACCAGCTGCTGGGCGGGCTGCTCGGCACCACGCTCACGCTGTCGGCGATGGACTATCAGGCGCTGCTCGATGCGAAGATCGACCTGTTCGATTTTCTCTCGGCGCTGGCGACAAAAATCGACCTGACCGGGGTGAGCTACGACCGGCTGCTGACGAGCAACGTCAAGGTGGTGGATGCGCTCGATGCGATGCTGACGGTGCAGCGCGAGGCGACGGGGCTGTCCACCGCCACCAGCGCGCTGGCTGCGATCGCGCAGGCCGCGAGCGGCCTCTCGACCGAGGTGGCGCTCGGTTCGCTGATCGACGCCGGGCCTTACGGCGACCTGACGGCGGGCACGCAGCCGAAGGTCGGCGTCGGGGTCGGGCTTTACGATCTCGTCGCGGCGACCGCCTCGGCTGCAAACGGAACGCACCAGATCGAGGCTGGCATCGATCTCGCCCTGCCGGGGATCGCCAGCGTCAGGCTGGTCGCCGCCGTCGGTGAGCGGCCGCCGGGCACGAGCTGGCTCACCATCGGCGCGGTGGGAGCCTCGGTCCACACCGCACAGACGCGGGTGTTCCTTGATGTGCGACTGGTCGGGACGGGGCAGGCTTCGGTCATCCGGTTGCCGCTCTATGTCGAGATCGCTGCCGGCACCGCCACCCTCGACGCCATCGCCTGCGGCCGCCCGGACGTCGCCACCTCGACGGTGACACTCGGCGTCACGCCCGGCGTCGCCGATGCCTGGGTCGCCGCCGTCGACGAAGCCCTGATGACGAATTTTACGCGCAAGCCCACCGGCGGCGACGCGACACTGGTCGATGCCGGCCTGGTCAAGCTGATGGGCAGGGCGCATGCCGAGATCGGCAACCTCGCGCCGCAGGCCGTCGGGTTCAGCTATGCGGAGATTCTTGCGCACGCCAGGAAGACGGTGACGACCGCCGATTTCACCTCCTCACTGGTCGCGAGCCTGCTCGGCAAGTTGACGCTGACCCCGGTGGTGATCGGGCTCGGGTTGCCGATCCCCGGCCTCGCCGGCACGGTCGCGGGCGTGCTGACCAAGGCAACGCCGGCGCTCGACGACCTGCTCGGCGGCGTGCTGGCCACGCTCGGCGTCGGGCTCGGGCAGGCCGACGTCTGGGTCACGGGCCTGCGCTGCGACGGTGCCGTGCTGGTCGATTGAGAGCGTTTTCGAGCGAAGTGGAAACCGGTTCGCGTTAAGAAAACGCGTCAAAACGATAATCTCGAACTCCGCTTCTGATTCCATCAGAAGCGGAAAGGCTCGAGCCCGCTTGCCGCCCGCGCTGCCGGCTGGTACCACGCGGCGCATGTCCGACAACAAGCCGAAAAAACCCCACAAGCTCAAGGCGCGGCGCCCGCGCGGGCTGGAAGATCGCGGCCCGGCCGAGATCGCGGCCACCGAGCGCATGCTGGCCACCATCCGGCGCGTCTACGACCTCTACGGTTTCGAGCCGGTGGAGACGCCGGCCATCGAATACACCGACGCGCTCGGAAAATTTTTGCCCGATCAGGACCGGCCGAACGAGGGCGTGTTCTCGTTTCAGGACGACGACGCGCAGTGGCTGAGCCTGCGCTACGACCTGACCGCGCCGCTCGCGCGCTACGTCGCTGAAAACTTCGACGCGCTGCCAAAACCCTATCGCAGCTATCGCGCGGGCTACGTCTACCGCAACGAGAAGCCGGGGCCGGGGCGCTTTCGCCAGTTCATGCAGTTCGATGCCGATACGGTCGGCTCGGCGTCCCCGGCGGCGGACGCGGAAATCTGCATGATGGCGGCGGACGCGATGGAAGCGCTTGGGTTTCAGCGCGGGCAGTATGTGGTGAAGGTCAACAACCGCAAGGTGCTCGACGGCGTGCTGGAGGCCATCGGCCTTGGCGGCGAGGAGAATGCCGGGCGCAGGCTGACGGTGCTGCGCGCGATCGACAAGCTCGACAAGTTTGGCGCCGACGGCGTGCGATTGTTATTGGGCGAAGGGCGCAAGGATGAGAGCGGGGATTTTACCAAGGGCGCAGGGCTAAACGACATTGAGATCCAACTAGTTCTTTCGATCTTTGCCGCAGGTCTTGTCTTAGCTTCGCCGGTTTCAGCGTCCGATGCTCAAGTACGTCCTCACGATACTCTGGCTTTTCAATCGGGAAGAGGACCCGACTGGTACGCAAGGCCGACTTTCGAGAGCGTTTTTCAAACGCTCGAAATTTATCGAGGCAAGCTTGGAAAAGTAGTCCGGGCGTTTGACGATGGTGTCGCGGAGCTAAGGTTGATTGCTGAACTCGTTGAGGCTGCCGGGTATGGCGATGGCCGCATCCGTATCGACCCGTCCGTCGTGCGCGGGCTCGAATATTACACCGGTCCCGTCTTTGAAGTTGAGTTGCTGCTCCCAGCGAATGACGAGAAGGGTCGTCCGGTGCGGTTCGGCTCGGTCGGCGGCGGCGGGCGCTACGACGGCCTCGTGTCGCGCTTCCGCGGTGAGGCGGTGCCGGCCACCGGCTTCTCCATCGGTGTGTCGCGCTTGCAGGCGGCGCTCGATGTCATCAACCGCGATCAACCGCCGGCACAGGTTTACGGTCCCGTGGTCGTCACCATCTTCGACCGCGAGCGCATCGCTGACTATCAGAAAATGGTCGCGACCTTGCGCAACGCCGGCATCCGCGCCGAGCTTTACCTCGGCAACCCGAAGAACATGGGCAACCAGCTCAAATACGCCGACCGCCGCAATGCGCCTTGCGTCGTCATTCAGGGCAGCGACGAAAAGGCGCGCGGCGAGGTGCAGATCAAGGACCTGATCGAGGGCGCCAAGGCCGCCGCCGCGATTGCCTCGAACGCCGAGTGGCGCGAGCGCCGGCCGGCGCAGTTTTCATGCAAGGAAAGCAAGTTGGTCGAAGAGGTGAAGAAGCTACTCGACCAGCACGCCATTCGATGGACCTGACAGCAAGGAGACCGACATGCCTGAAGTAATCGTTCACATGGCCGCTGGCCGCACGCCCGAGCAGAAGAAGAAGCTGATGGCCAGCATCAGCGAAGCGGTCGTGAACTCGACCGGCGCAGCCCTCGATGCGGTCACCGTGCAGATCGTCGAGGCGCCGCTGTCCGACAAGATGAAAGGCGGCCAGACCTTTGCCGAGCGCGCCGCGGCCAAAGCAAAATCTTAACCAGGTCGGCGCACGCGCTTCGAGGTAATTTCTTTCTTGGCGGCGCGTGCGTCGTTTGCGTCGAGGCGGATGGTCCGCCATCGGTACCTCCGTAGGCGACGACATTCGACTTTCGACGGAGGGTCCGCTTGACAATTTTCAAGATTGGCTTCAGTGTCTGAGCCAACAAAGATTGCTTGATAGCAGTCGCAATACTCCCATCGCGCGCCGACCGCCAATGATTGCCGGTCAGGCGCAGGGCAACAAAGCCCCACTCGGACATGACCTGTCCGGTGGGGCTTTTGTTTTTGTCCAGTGGAGTTTGCCGGCTGCCGACGACATCGAGACGGACGCGCCGCCGCATGCGGGGGCTGCAAACGATAACGCATGAGAAAACGCAGGAGGAAACCGCAATGCTCTCCGCTGTAGACACGTAAGTCTTGCCGCGCACGCGGCATCCGCATTCATCACCGCTTTTTTGTTCATGACGATTCTGCGCGCTCGGGGCGAGACCGCGCACGGCCGTGCTTTGCCGAAATTCGGGCTTTGGCCGCTTTGATGTCTTGGGAGGACACCAGAATGATCAAGATCACGCGACGCCATTTGATGCAATCGACGGTGGCGGGCGCCGCCGCCGTCATGATGCCGTCGGTGCTGCGCGCGCAGCCGAAGGGCGTCGATGGCAACTCCGTTCGTCTCGGGATTCTGCACTCGCTGACCGGCACCTTCGCGATCGCGGAAGCCTCGATGGTCGATGCCGAGAAGCTGGCAATCGACGAGATCAACGCGGCCGGTGGCGTGATGGGCCACAAGATCGTGCCTTACATCGAGGATGGCGCGAGCGAGGCGCCGGTGTTCGCCGAGAAGGCCAAGGTGCTGCTGCGCCGCGATAACGTGGCGGCGATCATCGGCTGCTATTCGTCGGCGCTGCGCAAGGCGGTGCTGCCCGCCGTCAACCAGGCCAAGGGCCTCCTGTACTATCCGACCTATTACGAAGGCCAGGAGATCGACAAGCGCTGCCTCTATACCTCGCAGGAGGTGACGCAGTCGGTGATCGCGGCCGTCACCTGGATGGCCAAGGAGAAAGGCAAGAAGTTCTTCCTGATCGGCTCGAACTACATCTACCCGGTGACCTGCAACAAGATCGCCAAGCCGACCATCGCCAAGCTCGGCGGCACCGTCGTCGGCGAGGAATATGTGCCGCTCGGCCACACCGAGTTTTCCTCGATCATCAACAAGATCAAGGCGGCCAACCCGGACTGCATCTATTCCACCGTGGTCGGCGGCTCCAACGTCGCGTTCTTCAAGCAGCTCCGCGCCGCCGGTCTCGACGGCTCCAAGATCACGCTGTTGTCGACGGTGGTGTCCGAGAACGAGATCGAAGGCATCGGCCGCGACAACGCCGTCGGCTACTACGCCTGCATGGGCTACTTCCAGGCGATCGATTCCCCGATCAACAAGATGTTCGTCAAGGCGATCAAGGACAAATACGGCGCGAACCGCGTCGTCGGCGATCCCATGCAGTGCGGCTACAACTCGGTCTACCTGTGGAAGAACGCCGTCGAGAAAGCCAAGTCGTTCGCGCCGGACGACGTGCTCAAGGCGAGCGCCGGCCTCGAGATCGAGGCGCCGGAAGGCACGGTGCGCTTCGACAAGGAGAACCATCACGTCTGGAAGAAGGTGCGCGTCGGTCGTGCGCTCGAGGACGGTCAGTTCGAGATTGTCCACGAGACCGCCGACCTGGTGCAGCCGGACCCGTTCCCGAAGCTGTAGCGCGTTCGACAGATCGTCGCCGGGGCAGGCGCTGTTCTGCCCCGGCGACAGTCCCGATCCGGGCCGGACGCCCGGCATGAGGTTTGTGCGCGCGGGGAACGAGCGTGGGCATCGATATTATCATTATGCAGGCCTTCAGCGGCCTCAGTCTGTTCACCATCCTGTTGCTGATGGCTTTGGGGCTGGCCATCGTGTTCGGCCTGATGGGCGTGATCAACATGGCCCACGGCGAACTGATGGCGCTCGGCGCCTATGTCACCTATCTCGTTGCGCTGTTTTTCGAACGCAACCTGTCCTCGCTGATGGGCATCTACATTTTCTTCGCGATTTTCTGCGCATTCGCCGCGACGTTCGTGTTCGGCTATGTGCTGGAACGCAGCTTCATCCGCTTCTTCTATAACCGCCCGCTCGATACGCTGCTGGCGACCTGGGGCCTGAGCCTCGTCCTGCAGCAGTTCTATCGCTCCACCTTCGGTGCCCAGGAGGTCAGCGTGCCGCTGGCCAGTTGGCTGTCGGGTGCGTGGGAGCCGGTCGCCGGCATCCAGCTTCCGCTCAACCGCATGTTCATCATCGGCCTGACGATGGTGGTCGGGCTGTGTGTCTATCTGATGCTGTTCAAGAGCCGCTGGGGCCTGCGCGTGCGCGCGGTGACGCAGAACCGGCCGATGAGCGCCGCGGTCGGCATCAACACCGATCGCGTCGATGCGCTGACCTTCGCGGTCGGCTCCGGCCTCGCCGGCATCGCCGGCAGCGTATTCACCATGCTCGGCTCGACCAATCCCGGCACCGGCCAGCTCTATATCGTCGATTCGTTCATCGTCGTGGTGTTCGGCGGCGTCTCCAGTCTGCTCGGCACCGCGCTGTCGGCGTTCGCCATCGCCGAGTCGCAGACCGCGATCGAATACTTCGCAACCGGCACGGTGGCCAAGGTGACGATCCTGCTGTTCGTCATCGTCATGCTCTACTTCCGGCCGCAGGGCCTGTTCGCACCGAAAGTCAGGGGCGCGTGATGAAGGACCTCAGAACCGCCTCGGAAATCTCCACCTACATCCTGCTCGCCGTTCTGCTGCTGGTGATCCTGCCGCTCGGGCTCGATGCCTACCGGCTCAACATCGTCAGCAAGTACCTGGCGCTGGCCTTTGTCGCCATCGGCATCGTGCTGACCTGGGGTTATGGCGGCATCCTCAGCCTCGGGCAGGGCATCTTCTTCGGCATCGGCGGCTACCTGATGGCGATGTTCCTCAAGCTGGAGGCGTCGGCGCCGGAACTGCCCGACTTCATGGTGTGGAGCAGCGTCGAGGCGCTGCCGGCGTGGTGGGTGCCGTACCACTCGTTCGCCTTCACCATCGTCTCGATCCTGGCGCTGCCGGCGGTGCTGTCGTTCATTTTTTCCTACGCGATCTTCCGCAAGCGGGTCTCCGGCGTCTATTTCGCCATCGTCACGCTATCGCTGGCGCTGACGCTGGCGACGATCCTGACCGGCGCGCAGGGCCAGACCGGCGGCTTCAACGGCATCACCGATTTCAACACGCTGATGGGCATCGACATCATCAGCGACGAGTCGAAGTTCGTGCTCTACGTCATCCAGGTGTTGATGCTGTTCGCCGTCGGCGCGCTGGTCAGCCTGATGATCCGCTCGCGCTTCGGCAAGGTGCTGATCGCCATCCGCGACCGCGAGGATCGCGTGCGCTTCTCCGGCTACGACACCGCGATGTTCAAGGCGTTCGCTTTCATGGTCGCGGCCGTGCTGTCGTCGATCGGCGGCGCGCTCTACACGCTGCAGGTCGGCCTGATCGCCCCCTCCGTCGTCGGCGTGATGTCGTCGGTCGAGATGGTGATCTACGCCGCGGTCGGCGGCCGGCTGTCGGTGCCGGGCGCCATCGTCGGCAGCCTGCTGGTCGGCTTCGCGCGCTCCTACCTGTCCGAATACTTCCCGGAAAGCTGGCTGTTCTTCCTGGGCGGGCTGTTCATCGTCGTCGTCATGGTGATCCCGAACGGACTGTCAGACCTCGTTGACCGGCTGCTGGCGCGGATTGCGGCGCTGTGGCCGGCGGCACGCAAGGCCGAGCGGAGCATGGCGCAATGAGCACGATGACCTACGACGATCACGGATATTTCGAAGCGGCGCTGGGGCATTGCGACACCATGGACGGCAAATTACTGGAAGTTGATGGCCTGACCGTCTCGTTCGACGGCTTCAAGGCGCTCGATAATCTCAGCGTCAGCATCGCGCCGGAGGAATTGCGCGTCATCATCGGCCCGAACGGCGCCGGCAAGACGACTTTCCTCGACATCCTGTGCGGCAAGACGGCAGCGGACGTCGGCAGCGTCAAGTTCAAGGGCATCGACCTGTCGAAGCTGACGCAGTACCAGATCGTCCGCTCCGGCGTTGCCCGCAAATTCCAGACGCCATCGACCTACGAAGACCTTTCGGTGCTGGAGAATTTCGAGATCTCCATCCCGACCGGGCGTGACGTGTTCGGCTCGCTGTTCTTCAAGCGCAACAGCGCGGTGAAGCAGCGCATCGGCGACATCGCCGAGCAGGTGTTCTTGCAGGACAACCTGCGCACCAAGGCGGGCCAGCTCAGCCATGGCCAGAAGCAGTGGCTGGAGATCGGCATGCTGCTGATCCAGGAGCCGACGCTGTTGCTGCTCGACGAACCAGTCGCCGGCATGAGCCCGCGTGAGCGCGAGCGCACCGCCGAACTGTTGCAGCGGATCGCGCCCGGCAAGTCGATCGTGGTGATCGAGCACGACATGGAGTTCGTCAAGAACATCGCCAGCACCGTCACGGTGATGCACCACGGCACCGTGCTGTGTACCGGCAGCCTCAGCGACGTGCAGCGCGACCCGCGCGTCATCGAAGTCTATCTCGGAGCCTGATCCGCGATGTTGCAGGTGAATGCGCTCAACGTGTTCTACGGCGAAAGCCACACCATCCGCGACGTCTCGCTGACGGTCGGCGCGCACGAGGCGGTAGCGGTGATGGGCCGCAACGGCATGGGCAAGACCACGCTGTTCAAGGCCATCATCGGCATGCTGCCGGTGCGCAGCGGCGAGATCGTGCTCGGCGGCGTGGCGCTGCACAACCAGCCGAGCTACCGCCGCGTCGCCGCCGGCCTCGCGTTCGTGCCGCAGGGCCGCATGGTCTTCCCGCTGCTGACGGTGAAGGAAAATATCCTGACCGGCACCGAGAACAATCCGCAGCGCGAGGTGCCGGCCTATATCTACGACTACTTCCCGGTGCTCGGCGAGATGGAGAAGCGCAAGGGCGGCAACCTCTCCGGCGGCCAGCAGCAGATGCTGGCGATCGCGCGGGCGCTGGTCGCCGAGCCGAAGGTGCTGGTGCTCGACGAGCCGACCGAGGGCATTCAGCCGTCGATCATCAAGGAACTGGCGCGCACGCTGGTGGCGCTGCGCCGCGACCGCGGTATCTCGATCCTGGTTTCGGAGCAGGTCTTGAGCTTCGCGCTCGAGGTTGCCGACCGTTTTCTGGTGATCGACCGCGGCCGCATCGTCGACGAGAAGCGCCGCGACGACGCCGGCATCGAGGATATCCGCGAGTTTCTGAAGGTGTGACCGGGCGGCGCCGCCCGGCCGCATGCGCCGGGCGAAGTGCCGAACGTAACGAGCTTCTGTGCAGCCAAGGGGCCGCCAATTGAAGGAGAGAGAGCACGATGAGAAAGGTGATTAGCGTCGATCGCAAGCGATTGCCGACCGAGCAGGACGAGGCGGTGATCGTCAACCGTTGGCACCCTGACATTCCGATGATCGCGGAAGTGAAGCCCGGCGAATCCTTCCGTGTGGAGTGCTTCGACTGGACCGGCGGCCAGATCAACAACGACGACAGCGCCAACGACATCCGCGACGTCAACCTCGCGCCGTGCCACCACCTGTCGGGGCCGGTCGGGGTGACGGGCGCCGAGCCCGGCGACATCATCGTCGTCGATATTCTCGACATCGGTGTGTTCGATGACGAGCGGTGGGGCTATACCGGCATCTTCAGCAAGGAGAAGTTCGGCGGCTTCCTGACCGACTACTTCCACAAGACCGCCAAGGCGGTGTGGGATTTCAACGGCATCTTCGCCACCTCCCGGCATATTCCCAACCTGCGCTTTGCCGGCCTGACCCACCCCGGCATCGTCGGCTGTCTGCCCTCGCATGAGTTGCTCAAGCGCTGGAACGACCGCGAGGCGGCACTGATCGCCACCGACCCGAAGCGCGTGCCGCCGCTGGCGCTGCCGCCGAACCCGCAGGACGTCATTCTCGGCAAGCTCAAGGGCGCGGCGCTCGAGCAGGCCGGGCGCGAGGGCGCCCGCACCGTGCCGCCGCGCGAACACGGCGGCAACTGCGACATCAAGAACCTGTGCCGGGGTAGCCGTATCTACCTGCCGGTCTACGTCAAGGGCGGCGGCATCGTCGTCGGCGACCTGCACTTCTCGCAGGGCGACGGCGAGATCACCTTCTGCGGCGCGATCGAAATGTCCGGCTGGGTCGACATGCACGTCGATCTCATCAAGGGCGGCTGCAACAAGTACGGCATCGGCCAGGCGATGTTCCAGCCGGGGCCGGTCGATCCGAACTACTCCGACTACCTGGTGTTCGAGGGCATCTCGGTGGAGGACGACGGCACGCAGCGCTATCTCGACGTCACGCTGGCCTACAAGCAGGCCTGCATGAACGCCGTCAACTATCTCAAGAAGTTCGGCTATAGCGGCGAGCAGGCTTACACGATTCTGAGCTGCGCGCCGGTCGAGGGTCATGTCAGCAGCGTGGTGGATATCCCCAACGCCTGCGTCGCCGTGCAGATTCCGACGGCGATCTTCGACTTCGATATCCGTCCGAACGCCAAGGGGCCGTCGCGGCAGGTCAAGACCAGCGATCTCGCGTTCGAGACCTGAGCCACGACGGTTCGACGACGAGGGGAGGCGCCACGCGGCGCCTCCCACGCGCCGGCTTCGGCTTATTCCGAATGGACCGGCGCCGGAATTGCCGGTGGCGTACCACCGGCGAAGCAAGGGTGAGGATCTGCGATGCCGATCTATGGATATTCGTGCAAAGCCTGCGGCCCGTTCGAGGACTTCCGCCCGATGGCGGACTACGACAAGCCCGCGGCCTGTCCCTCGTGCGGCAAGCTGTCGCCGCGTCAGGCTGCCGCCGCGCAGCTTAATCTGATGGCGAGCAGCAACCGCAAGGCGCACAGCTTAAACGAGAAGAACTCGAACGAGCCACGCATTGCGCGCGCAAAGAACCGCGGCCACCACCATGGCCACGATCATCACCATGGACATCACCACCATGGCCATGGTCATCATGGCCACCAGCACGCCGGGGCGGACCGGCCCTGGATGGTCGGGCATTGAGCGAAGGGGACCCTCGTTTGCGTGATCGAGCCTTGCGACAGACGTTGACAGCGGAGCGTTGACCTTTGGCAGACCACAGCCCGATCCATGTCGGCCTGCTGTTTTCAAAGACCGGTGACATCTCGACCATCGAGACGTCGCAGTTGATGGGGACGCTGTTGGCCATCGACGAGGTCAACGCCGCCGGCGGCATCGACGGCCGCGAGATCATTCCGATCCACTACGACCCGCAGTCGTCGCCGGGCCTTTACCGGGTGCTGGCCGAACGGCTGGTGCTCGAGGACAGGATCAACGTGATCTTCGGCTGCTACATGTCGAGCACGCGCAAGGCCGTGATCCCGATCATCGAGAAGTGGAACAGGCTATTGTTCTACCCGACGCTGTACGAAGGCTTCGAGTGTTCGAGCAACATCGTCTATACCGGCGCGGCCCCCAACCAGAACAGCGTCCAGCTCGCCGAGTTCATGACCGCGAGCTACGGCGTGCGGGTCTATCTGATCGGCTCGGACTACATCTACCCTTACGAGTCCAACCGCATCATGACCGACCTCGTGCTGCAGCGGCGCGGCGGCGAGAAGGTCGGCGAGCGCTATGTGCCGCTCAACGCCGTCCATGACGATTTCAAGAGCATCATTGCCGACGTCAAGGACAAGCAGCCGGACTTTATCTTCTCGACCGTCGTCGGCAATTCCACCAAGTGCCTATACCAGGCTTACGCCGACGCCGGGCTGAACCCGCGCACCATGCCGATCGCGAGCCTGACCACGCTCGAAGCCGAGATCGCGCAGATGGGCGCCGACGTCGGCGCCGGCCATGTCTCGGCCGCGCCGTATTTCCAGTCGATCGCAACGCCGCGCAATCTGGAGAGCCTTGAGGAATTCAAGCGCCGGTTCGGCTCCGACGTCATCCCGAATGCCGGCTGGGAGGCCGCCTATTTCCAGGTTCACCTGTTTGCCAACGCGATGCGGCTGTCGGGCAGTGACGCCATCGACGCCCTGATGCCGAACCTGCTCGGATCGGAGTTCGATGCGCCGCAGGGGCGGGTGCGGATCGATCCGTCCAACCACCACACCTGCCTGTATCCGCGGATCGGCATCGCCAACGGCAGCGGCCAGTTCACCATTGTCCGCCAGGCGATCCGGGCCGTTCACCCCGATCCCTATCTGATCACGCATTCGCTCGGCGACTGGACGATTTCCCTCGATACGCCGAAATAGCATGTACAGGCTGCGATGGTAGTTCAGAAGAATACGACATCCGAGCTGTTGCGCAGCCTGCGGACGTTGTCGGTCGCGGCGTTCCATCCGGCGGACGAGGACGGCGAGGAGTTGCTGCGGCAACTGCGGCGCATCGGCTGCCACGCGCAGGCGTTCTGGCCGCCGGCGCCACGCCTGCCGGAAGGCGCCGACGTGGTGTTCATCGCCGTGCGGCCCGATACCGCGGTGCCGAACTGGTCGGAGGATCGCGACGCGCGGGCGCCGACGATCATCGCCATCGTCAACTACGAGAACCCGACCATCGTCGATATGGTGGTCAAGCTTGAGGTGCACGGCATCGTCGCTTCGCCGATCCGGCCGTTCGGCCTGTTGTCGGCGCTGGTCGTGGCACGGCAGATCAGAAACTCGCGCGCGGCGATGACCAGGCAGGTGCAGCGGCTGGAGAGCAAGCTTGCCGGCGTGCGGCATGTCGCCGAGGCCAAGGCGATCCTGATGCGGGCGCGCAACGTCTCCGAGCCCGACGCCTACCAGATCATCCGCGATCAGGCGATGGCCAAGCGCACCACGGTCGAGCACATGGCCTATGCCATCGTCAGCGCCAACGACATCCTGTTTCGCTAAGACTATGAGCCGGAAACGCCCTAGATGAACACCGCCACGTGCTGCCGCGCCGCCGCCACCGGCGCGCCGCGCGCGTTCCAGATGCCCGTGGTCTGCCCGGAATAGCCGTTGGCGATCTGGTCGGCGGCGGTGCGCACCAGCCACCAGCCGTCATCGGTGGCAAGCTCCTCGGTCAGCAGGTCGAGCGACCAGGTCATGGTGCTGATCGGCGCCGGCTTCTCGAACAGCACGAAGGACGCCGGCGGCGGCGCGTCGGCGAGCGCCAGCAGCGCCGTGACCGACGGCTTCAGGCTGTCGTCGCGGTGGCGCAGCCACAGCGTGATGTCGGGGGCGCCGGCGCGGCTGAACGGCATCGCGCCGGCCGCCAGCCGCCCGTCGAAGTGCCGGGCGAAGCCGAGGCCGGGCGGGGCATGGCGGAAAAAATCCTCGCAGGCGTCCGGCGGCGGCACCTGCGCCGCGCGCGGCGCGCCGTGGTCGAGCGTCGAGGCGCGGGCGGCGCCGAAGCACAGCGTGGCGCGGGTGGCGAGCCCGGCCTCGCCTTCGAGATCGACGCCGACGAAGGCGGTGGACTTGCCTTGCCGCAGCAGCGTCGGGCGGATGCGCAATTCCCCCGTAGCCGGGCCGACGAAGGCGAACTGCGCCGAGCGCAGCGGCGGCAGGCCGTCGCCATGGCGCAGCGCGGCCTCGACGCACAGCGCGCCGGCGAGCCCGCCATAGACGGTGCGGCCCTGCAGCCAGTCGTCGCTGACGCGGGTGGTGAAGCTGTCGCCCTCGCGCGCGATCGCGGCGATCAGGTCGGAGAAGGAAATCATGACTGTCGTCCTTGGGCACAGGCGTCGCCGGGAAATAGAATGTCGATCATCATATCATAGGGGCGGCGACCGTCTACTTCGGCGGTTGCCGGCAGCCTCAGTAGCGGACGCGGAGCGGGCGGGAGAGGTGGCCTGCCGGCACCCAGCGGCAGGCGAATGACGTGTACTGGCCGTAACGGCGGTCGTGCGACACGAAGCGCGCCACCTTGCCGTATTGCGCGCAGTGGGCGCTCGCGAGCGCGCGGAAGTCGGCCTGGCCGACCAGCGCCGCGGAGATGATGCCGCCGGTGTCGTTGCCCTTGAACGGCGGCACGGTGTCGGCGTGTGCGGCCGCCGTCATCGTCAGCCCGCCGAGAGCCGCGAGCAGAACCGCCCCGAATCGTCGCATGGCATCCTCCGTTCGAATCTGTGCCACCATAGAGCAAGCCGAATGGGGTGTGAATCCGCGATCGCGCCGGCCGGTGGAAATGGCGGGGCGCTGTGGCGCGGCGGCACTTGACCTGCCGGTGGCTTCGCGGCACCGTCCGCGCATCGGTGCCGACACGGCAGGATGGCTCATGCGACATGCCCTGACTTCGCTCAAAACCTCGCTGCGCGCCGCCGGCGCGGTGGCCGCGGCGCTGGCCGGGCTCGCGCTGGCGCTGCCCGCGCATGCCGCCAACCCGCTGGAACTGAACTTCTATCTGTCCGGCCCGCGCTATGACGGCGCGCTGCCGCCATGCGAGGCGGCGCTCGGCACCATTTCCGCCGAGTTTGCCGAAAAGGAAGCGACGTTCTGGAATTCGGCGCTCCAGATCTCGGGCTATTCGCAGGTGCACGAGGTTGCGTTCCGGCCGTGGGTGTCGGCCCCGCAGGCGATTCCGCGCCGCTTCTGCTCGGCGCGCGCCGTGCTCAACGACGGCCGCTATCACACGGTCCGCTATTCCATCATCGAGGATGGCGGCTTTGCCGGCACGGGCCCTGGCGTCGAATGGTGCATGGTCGGGCTCGACCGCAACTGGGCCTACAATCCGGCCTGCCGCGCGGCGCGGCCGTAGTCCCGTCATGACGCACGCAATGTGGCGATGGCGGATCGGCCGCCGTGTGGCGGCCGCCGCGATGATGCTGGCTGCGGCGACGCTGGCGGCCGAGGCGCAGGATGCGCGCCGCGATGTCCCCGGCCGGTTCGATTTCTACGTGCTGTCGCTGTCGTGGTCGCCGTCGTTCTGCGCGGCGGCGCGCGAGCGCGGGCAAATGGGGCGTTCGCAACAGATCCAGTGCGGCGGCCGGCCCTATTCGTTCGTGGTCCACGGCCTGTGGCCGCAATACGAGCGCGGCTATCCCGATTTCTGCCAGCGTCCGGCGCCGCGGCTCGACCGCCGCATCGTCTCCGACATGCTCGACCTGATGCCGGCGCCCGGCCTTGTCTACAACGAATGGGACAAGCACGGCACCTGCTCCGGGCTCGGGCCGCGCGGCTATTTCGAGGCGGTGCGCAAGGCGCGGGCCGCGGTGAAGATTCCGCCGGAGTTTCTCGAACTGTCGCAGCCCCGCAACGTGGCGCCGATCGAGATCGAGAATGCCTTCCGGCGCGTCAATCCGGGACTGTCGTCCGATGCTATTGCCGTCACCTGCGACCGCCATCGGCTGAGCGAGGTGCGCGTCTGCATGGACAAATCCCTGCGCTTCCGCGCCTGCGACGAGATCGACCGCCGCGCCTGCCGCAACAATCGCGTGACCATGCCGCCGGTGCGTTGAGGACGCTCTGGCGGTCCTGGTGCGGCTGGCGTAAGCAGCGGCCATGAACTATCGCCACGCCTTCCACGCCGGCAATTTTGCCGATGTCGTCAAGCACATCGTGCTGACGCGGATGCTGACCTATCTGCACGACAAGCCGGCCGCCTTCCGGGTGATCGACAGCCATGCCGGCGCCGGGCTTTACGACCTGACCGGCCCCGAGGCCGCGCGCGGCGGCGAGTGGCGCCTCGGCATCGCGCGGCTGATGCAGGCACGGCTGTCGCCCAAGGTGGCGGCGCTCGTTGCGCCCTATCTCGACATCGTGCGCTCCTTCAACGACGGCGGGGATTTGCGCGCCTATCCCGGCTCGCCGCTGATCGCACGGGCGCTGTTGCGGCCGCAGGACCGGCTGACGGCGTGCGAACTGGAGCCGAAGGCGCGCAAGGCGCTGATCGCCGCGCTCTACAACGACGTGCAGGCCCGCGTCGTCGATCTCGACGGCTTTACCGCGCACACCGCGTTTGTGCCGCCGAAGGAGCGCCGCGGCGTGGTGCTGATCGATCCGCCCTTTGAGGCGCCGGACGAGTTTTCGCGGCTTGCCGCCGGCTTTGCCGCCGCCTTCGCCAAATGGCCGACCGGCAGCTACCTCGTGTGGTATCCGGTCAAGCGCCGCCGCGCCGCCGACGAGCTTGCCGCCGCGGTCTCGCACGCGGTCGCCGCCGCGCCGTCGAAAGCCTCCGGGCTGCGCCTCGAATTCAGCGTGGCGCCGCAGGAGGAGGGCGGCGGGCTGGTCTCGGCCGGGCTCCTGATCGTCAATCCGCCGTGGACGTTGCGGGACGAGCTGAAGGCGATCTTGCCGGACCTCGCCCGGCCGCTCGGGCAGGGCGGCCCCGGCCGTTTCCGCCTCGCGGCGCTTGGCTCGGGGCTTGGCTCCGCCTGACCCGCCACCGGCAAAAGCCCGATCTTGCCCCCGATCTTGCCATGGTCAATCGGGCCGGAACCGTATTATGCTTTGCCGCATCAGGAGCGGGCACACGCTCCCGCCCCGGGGAGGGGCACGCAACGTTCGGGGAGAGGAGTTCGCGGATGGCAATGACGGGAACCGTCAAGTTCTTCAACGGGGAGCGCGGCTACGGCTTCATCAAGCCTGACGACGGGGGCCGCGACGTATTCGTCCATATCACCGCCGTCGAACGGGCCGGCCTGAGGGACCTGCTGGAAGGCCAGCGCATCAGTTTCGACGTTGAGCCCGACAAGAAGGGCAAGGGGCCGAAGGCGGTCAATCTCACGCTCGCCACCTAGAGCGTTTTCGAGCGAAGTGGAAACCGGTTCGCGTGAAGAAAACGCGTCAAATCAAAATCATAGAGCCCCGCTTCTGATTCCATCAGAAGCGGAAAGGCTCTAAGCGGCGGCGCAATCCGGCCGCCCGGCTGTCACTGCGCCCCGTCCGCGCGCTCGGCGAGGCGCCGGGCGATGGCGCGAAAGTCCTGCCACGATTGCCGCTTGGAGACCGGCTGCCGCAGCAGGTAGGCCGGGTGGAAGGTCGGCATCGCGCCGATCACCCGCGAGCCGGTATCGTAGTCGAACCAGCGGCCGCGGGTGCGCACGATGCCGTCGGTCACGTTGAGCAGCGTCTGCGTCGAGGGCTTGCCGAGGCAGACCAGCACCTCGGGATCGACCAGTTCGATGTGCCGCTTGATGAACGGCAGGCAGATCTGCGTCTCGATCGGGGACGGGTCGCGGTTGCCCGGCGGCCGCCACGGGATGATGTTGGTGATGTAGGCGCTGTCGCGGCTGAGCCCGATCGCCGCCATCATGCGGTTGAGCAACTGGCCGGAGCGGCCGACGAAGGGCAGGCCCTGAAGGTCCTCGTCGCGGCCCGGCGCCTCCCCGACGAACATCACCCGCGCCCGCGGGTTGCCGTCGGCAAACACCAGACGGCTTGCGGTGACCTTCAAGGCGCAGCCGTCGAACCCCTCCATCAGCGCGCGCAGGTCCTCGAGGGTAGCGGCGGTACGGGCCGCCTCGCGCGCCGACTGGATGGCGACGTCCGGGGCCGCGGCGTGGCCCGGCAGCAACGCCGGCGCGGCAGGCGCCGCGGGTTGCGGC
>Ga0207868_1001255_pt1 | contig 19000 bp, 15 predicted proteins | sample Passage237B_FD_187370 | JGI IMG/M metagenome (GOLD analysis project Ga0207868, IMG submission 187370) | Cellulose adapted compost microbial communities from Newby Island Compost Facility, Milpitas, CA, USA - Passage2 37B (SPAdes) (version 3) ... | reverse complement strand
GAGGGGTTCACGAACTGGGCCTGTCCGTACGTGCAGGAAGTGCTCATGGCGCCGAGGAACGGGCTGCTACCGCATGCGCCCGCCCTTTTTCTGGTGCCCTTCGGCTGCTGGCCCCTCTGGCGGCACCATCGGCGCACCATGCTCATTCTGTTCGCGGCCTTCGTGGTGATCCTCTACTCCTGCGCCGCCTGGCATATGTGGGATTTCGGCTGCAGTTACGGGATGCGGCCCTTCGTGCAGTACACGCCCTTCGCGGCCCTGTTCATCTGGGCGCTGCTGCGGAGGCTCCATGCGCGAACCCCATCGGTCTTCTGGGCCCTGGCCCCGATGCTGGCCTTGGTGTGCTTCGTGAACTACCGGGCCATGTTGGAGTATGATGGCTGCTACTTTCAGGTAGACTGGGATTGGTCGCTCTTCGGCCGCAATCTGTGGGAGGCCTTCTTCGGGCGCTTCCCTTGCTAAGGGCATAGGCCCTTCCCGTTGGATGGCTACTTTCGCCTGCTTAGTGCTATAAGCTCATTGCCCACACCTTGCTCCAGCGGCCCCCGTACCGAGGTCGGAGGTCGCGCGTTCCCGGTTGTTTCTCCCCCCATGCTGCTGGCCCTCGGCCTTGCCGTGACCTTGGTGGTCGTGCGGGCAGTGGGGTGCAGCGCCTGGGACCTGGGCGATGGCGCGCTGCACTACCTCCAAGCGCGGTACGCCCATGCCCATGTCCACCTGTATTTCGATCAATGGGCGAAGCCGTTGTACGTGCTGCTGGGTTCGCCGTTCGCACAGGCGGGACCTGTCGGACTGGTGGTGTTCAATGCGCTCATCGCCTTGCTCACCACTTGGGGCATCCTTTCGATCGTGCGACCGGCATCAACAGCCGTGGCCTGTCTGATCCCCTTGCTGCTGTTCACCTTCGTCCAGTATGCCAGGGTGGCGCTTTCCGGGCTCACCGAGCCGCTGTTCGGCCTGCTCGTGATCGGATGCCTGTGGCTGATACGCCAGGACCGCTATGCGCCGGCCATGGTGTTGCTTTCGCTCATGCCGTGGTCGCGCCCCGAGTACGTGGCTTTCGCTCCGTTCGTGTTGGCGTGGGTCGCATGGCATCGGCAATGGCGTGCGCTGCCGTGGCTGCTCACGGGCGCAACGATCTACTTCGGCCTCGGCTGGATCTTGTTGCAGGAGCGCATCTGGACCTTCGCCCGCGACCCGTACAGAGGCGTGGACTTCGGGGCGGGCCCCTTAGCTCATTTCGTTACCCGGGCGCCGGACGTACTGGGCACACCTCTGCTCCTGCTCGCCCTCGTATCGCTGGTGGGGATCGTCTGGCTCATGCTCCGTGACCAGGCACGGTGCCGGGAGCACGGTGCCGTGGTCTGGTCGGCGTTGCTCCCCGTTCTTGGCATCTGGGCCGCACATACCTATGCTTACTGGTCCGGCACCCACGCATCTGGCGGGCTGCTCCGCGTGCTCGCGACCACGGCGCCTCTCACGGTCCTGTTCGTCGCCCACACGGCTGATGCGCTCCTGCGCCGATGCACATGGCTCCATGCACCCCGGACCCTGGCCTTCGCCTCAGGAGCGATCGGCGTCTGGGCCGTGATTGAAGTTCAGCACCGGCTCGACATCCCCGCGGCGGCGACCACCGAGCAGCAATTAGTGGAACGGGGCGCGGCCACGGCAACGACCTTCATCGATCCGGGGGAGAAATGCTATACCGCCCACCCATACTTCCCTGCATGCATGGGGATGGACATGTGGGACACCACCGCCAGTCATAGGACCTGGGAACTGCGCGTCGGCCAGGTGCGAACGGGCGATCTGGTGGAATGGGACCCCCTGTACGGCCCAGGCGGGTCGCATGAGATGTTCAACGGGCTCCGGCAGCATCCCGGTTTCGCCGTGATCGGCATGGACCAGGAGGCCGATGGCCCCTGGCAGCCACCGTTCAGCATCTGGCTGTTCCAGCGGACCAACGAAAGGCAACGCTGGGATGCGGACACGTTGGTCGATATGCGGACGAACGTCGCGGATGCGATCCTCGTGTGGAAGGACGGCCGTTTCGACAGTACCGGTGCCGAAGTAACCTATCGGGTGGAGTCGGGCGAATATCCCCTCGACATCCAACCGCTGAAGGCTTGCCGCAGCGGCGAGGTGATGGACGAATGGATCCTGAGCGGTCGGTTGGAGGTGACCGATGGGGCCGAGGCCCCGCGTTTCATCTGGGTGTTCACCACGATGAGCGAGGATCCGCCCACAGTGACCTTGGAGCAGCACGTCACGACCGGGGTTTTCGAAAGCCGCTTCCACCAAGGTGCACGTCTCGCGCAACGCGATATGCGGCTTTACCTGTGGAACATCGAGGGGCATCCGTTCGTGCTGCACGATCTCCGGCTCGTGAGGCGGTGTGCCAGACCTGTGGCCAACGTGGTCCAAGTGGCGGAGGGCGGACGCCAATGAGCCCTTGCGGGACGGTCCGGCGCCCTTGGGAGCATTGGATTCCCCATCTTCGCGGTCATAGCGCCCCCGATGCCCATCCGCACACTCTCCATCATCATCCCCGCCTACAACGAGGAGCGCACCATCCACCTGATCCTGGACAAGGTGCGCGATGTGCGGCTGCGCGATGGCATCGGCAAGGAGGTGATCATCGTGAACGACGGCTCCACCGACGGCACCGTGGCCGCCGTGGAGAATTACATGGCCGCCAACCCGGGCATGGGCATCCGCTTCATCCAACAGCCGCGCAACATGGGCAAGGGCGCGGCCATCCACCGGGGTATCCAGGAGGCCACCGGTGAGTACCTCATTGTGCAGGATGCCGACCTGGAGTATGATCCGCGCGAATACAACGACCTGCTGCGGCCCGTGGTGGAAGGTTTCGCCGACGTGGTCTTCGGATCGCGCTTCATGGGCCACCACCCGCACCGCATCCTGTTCTTCTGGCACAGCATCGGCAACAAGTTCCTCACCCAGCTCTCCAACGCGTTCAACAATCTGAACCTGACCGACATGGAGACCTGCTACAAGCTGATCCGCAGCGACATCGCCAAGGGCCTCGACCTGCGCGAGAAGCGGTTCGGCTTCGAGCCGGAGGTCACCGCCAAGCTGGCCCGGGTCAAGGGCATCCGCATCTACGAAGTGGGCATCAGCTATTACGGGCGCACCTACGCCGAGGGCAAGAAGATCGGCTGGAAGGACGGCTTCCGCGCGATCTGGTGCATCCTGAAATATGGGCTTTGATGGAAGCGCAGCCGATCGCGCTGGTGGTGCCCTGCTACAACGAGGCTGGTCGCTTTGCCGTGGAGGAGGTGGCCGGGGTGCTGGACGCGCATCCGGCCTTGCTGCTGGTGCTGGTGGACGATGGCAGCACCGATGCCACCGCCGACGTGCTGGGCTTGCTCGCGGACCGCTTCCCCGGCCGTGTGTTGGTACATCGGCTCGCTGCGAACGCGGGCAAGGCGGGCGCGGTCCGTGCGGGGATGCTCCTTGCCACGGCGACCTGGCCGCAGGCGCGCTACATCGGGTACTTCGATGCCGACCTCGCCACACCGCTACAGGAGGCGCTGCGTTTGCGGCAGGCCGTGACCCCGCGCGAACCGGCCATCATCATGGGCAGCAGGGTGAAGCTCATGGGCACCACCGACATCAAGCGGCTGGAGCATCGGCACTACTTCGGCCGCTTTTTCGCCACGCTCGTGAGCATGCAGCTACGGCTGCCCGTGTACGACACGCAGTGCGGCGCCAAGCTCGTGCGCCGCGACATGGTGGGCCATCTTTTCGACCAGCCCTTCCTTACACGCTGGTTGTTCGATGTGGAGATCCTCTGGCGTTGCATGGTCCATGTCGGGCACGCCGCCATGTGGGACGAAGTGGCCGAAGTGCCCGTTTCACGATGGCACGAACGACCAGGCTCGAAGGTGGATTGGACCGACGCGGTACGCGTGCCGATGCAGCTCCGGCGTATCGCCCGCCACTACCGAGGGCGTGTCAGGTGGTGACCGTTGTACAGCACCTCCTCGATGCCTTCCCCGGACCGCCGCAACACCATGATCGACTCCCCTTCCGCCGGACGGACGACCACCTCGTCCACCAACAGTGTGTCGCTGTAGAATGGCGCACCTTCGGTGAAGAGGCGGTATTCGTTCGTTGCGGCTCCGGCGGTGAAGGCAAGCTCCACCAGCGACCAGTCGCCGTTCACCACGCGCGCGAAGCGCGGATCGCTGCACACGATCCACTCCTCGTCCCCGGTCGCCGTGTCACGCTGTGCCACGCAGGTGAGGGCATGGCTGCGCAAGGTGCCGCGGTGCTCGATCCAATAGCTCGCGATGTAACGCTCGCCGGATCGTAGTACCCCGGCCGGCACAGTAGCGAACACGTTGAAGCCCTTCTGCGGCGCCTCATGGGCGCCCCGTCCATGGTAGGCGCGCATGGCCGACCGGTCGTCCAGAGGGAAATGGACCAGATCCTTCCGGCCAGCAGGATGCCCCCATGTTCCAGGCGCAATGCTGTCGCCCACCAAGGTGTCCAAGTGCGCGAACAATTCCTTGGTGCGGTCGGCGAACAGGTCGGCCGCCGTGATGGCCAACAGCCGTGCCACACCGAAGGTCCCGAGGGGACTGGCGCGTTCAAGCACGGCCGCTTCATAGGCGTTGGCGGGATCGCCCACCGATAGCACGAGGAAGCGATCGTCGGGCGCGTACCGTTTGCCGATCGGGCGCGGGTACCATGGCGGTGTGAGCATGCCGATCTGCTCCCGTGTTTCGCTCACACTGGTGCGTGCCAATGAATAGCCCGTCATCGGCAGGCCCGTATGCTGGCTCAGCAGCATGGCCGTGGTGAACACCGGGACCTCAGCGCTCAGCATCACTTCGTCCGAGCCGTTCAGGAACATGGGAACAGGCAGGATGGCGCGATAGGCGTTCGGGTCCACCGCATGCACCAATGCACGCTCGTCGCGCGTGAGCAGGTCCGCGCACAGCACGTTGCGGTCCTGCATGATGGTACGGCATGCCGTGCAGTGATAGTAGCGCGCCTCGTACAGGTACAGTGCAGGCACCACCGCCATGCACACGACCACGAGCGCACGTGCGCGCCCGGCCAGCCCCGGACGCGAGGCCCACCACAGGCCGTAGGCCGTGCAGATGCCCGCCACGTAGTACAGGGCCCAGGCGAAACGGCCCGGCGATCGGAACTGGCCCAGGAAGGGCAGGTCCCATGGCGTGAGACCTTCCTTCGAGAAGGGAAGGCCGAGCGCGAACAGGCACAACAGCACGGCCGACAGCAGCAGTGCCGACAACAGTGCGGGCCAGTGCGGGGCTTCAGTGTCGGCTACCCTGGCGAGCCTGGCACGCGACCACACCACAGCAATGACCAGCAGGCCGAGCAACGCTCCCAGGCCCAGGTAGGCCGAACCCTCAAAGACCTGTTCTCCCTCCCACGGGAACACAAGACGGCTGAGCGGGCTGCGCACATCGCCCGGAGGCATCAGGAGGGCGGTAACGGTGGTCTGGTAATCGAAGAACCCGAGCGGTTTCTCGCTGCGCCCTGCATGATGGTCGGTGATGCCCTGCACGAACAGGAACACGACGATCGGCCATGCGAGAAGGACCAACGATGCCAGCGATCGGGCGAGGTCGCGCCGCCGCCGCCACGGCCACAGGAAAGGAAGAGCACCTGCCAGAAGGCTGGTGGCGATCATACCTGTGTAGGGGTGCAGATAGAGACCTGTGAGGGTGATGGCACCACCGATCAGTGCGTTTCGGATAGGCCGTGCGCCGTCCACCACGCGCATGAGGAAGAGGATGGGCAGGGTGATCGTCCACCCGTAGGTGAGGGCGTGGTGACCAGCGGCCATGCGCAGCACCTGGGGTGAAAGGGCCGTGATGCCAAGTGCCATCAGCCCTGCATACCACCATGGCACGTGCAACCGGAGCAGGATCCAGTGCACCGACAAGGCCGTGAGCAGCATGCCCAGGAGCACGACCAGGTTGATGATCGCGGCGCTGCGGTCGGCGAGGCACGGTACCACGTGGGCCATCGCTTTCACGGCGTTCGCAAGTGCCGGTTGTGCATCGGGGAAGCCGATCTGCTCGCCGAACGGATGGTTCATGCCGCCGAACTGCATCCATGTGCTGTCGTGCTTCACGTGGTAGGCGAACGCGTAGTAATTCTTCAGCCCGTCGCCCGATCCGCGGAACAGCCAGGCGTTGGGGGAGCGCAACAATGGGCCGTAGTAGCAGGCCAGAAGCACCATGCCCGCTATCATCACCAGCAACGAGCTCCGCACGTTCTTGGTCATGCCGGTGCGGATCATGCGAAGAAGGCTTTGGACCACACCTCGAACACGCGTTGCCAGGTCCAGTCGGGTCCGTCCCATGGCGAGTTGTAGAGCATGCTCATCCGCACGTTCAGGAAGGCGCACAGGGCGATCAGCGCGAGGCCTGCGAACTTGGGCCCGCGACCTGCGCGCAGGAGCCGGTCCAACACAACGGCCAAGGCCGGAGCGAGCAGGGCATAGTGCTCCACGAAGCCGCGATGGCCGTATGCGCCGCCCAGCCACCAGTTCCACCACGAGGCGTAGCTGTACCAGGCCAGCGCCCATACCAGCAGGAACACGCGGAACCCCGGCCGCCCCTTCCAGGCCCCTGCGATCACGGCCACCATCACCGCGAGCATGATGGGCGAGTAGACGAACCAGCCGTTCTGGTGGCTGAACAGCACATCGATCAGGTGTGGGTGCAGCCAGTCGAAACCCTCGCCCTTCTTGCCATAGGTGAACACGAGGAGATCGCCCGTTACATGGTGCCAGTAGGCGAGTTGCGGGGCGAGCAATACCAGTGCTGCCAGCAGCCCGGCGATGGCCGCGCCGGGGAATGCCTTGATCCACGCCCAGCGCGTGGGGAGCGCCTGCCGCAATGGGGTTCCGAAGAGGAGAGGTACCAGCAGGGCGATCGCGTTCAACGGGCGCACCAGCACGATCAGCGTGGCACACACGAACAGGCCGAACAGCCGGGGGCCGGAGGGCGTTGCGACCATGCCCACGGTAAGGTGCAGCAGCCAGGCGAAGAGGAAGAACGCATACACGTGCGACATGCCCGCATCGTAGCCGGTGTAGAACCACAGGTTGGTGGTGACGAACAGCACCACCGGGGTGAGCAGCGCGATGTGCAGCGGGAACCAACGGCGCAGCACATGGAAGGTGAGGACGCAGCCCAGGGCCAGGTAGAAGGCCGCCGCCACGAGCCTTGCCCAGACGAAGGGGCACGAATAGCCGTCAACGGGCTGCCCGCTGATCGCGGCCGATACCATGGCGCCCATGAAGAACGGGGCCTGCAACAGGGCCACGCCGATGGAGAACACGCTGAGCGAACGGCCGTTCTCCAGCCCCACCGACCAGGGCAGCGCATCGAACGTGTGCGTGCCCAGCAGCGCCGGAAGGAACTGATAGTAGCCCAGGGGATCGCTGCCATGCCGCAGGATCTCGTGCATGCGGTGGTGGTTCGCCCACCAGCCGAGGCACAGGGCCAGCACGAACAGCATCAGCGCCAGGCTGATGCCGAGCTTCCTTGGTGATGTCCGAAGGAACAGGGACTCCATTGGGTACGCGAAGAACGCCAACTTTCAGGGAAGGCGTGCGTGGTGGTGGCATCACCGTGCCACCGGCTCATGCACGATCACCAACGGCCCGACCACCTCGGCAGATCCCCCTTGCGTGGACCACAGGTACGTGGTGAACGGATCGCGCACGTTGCGCACCTCCGGCGTCATGTACCAATGCGTGATCCGGTTCCACTTCCCCGGAACGATGTTCAGGTCGTGCGTATCAACGGTGCGGTAGGCGTAGCTGCCGTCATGCTCGAACGAGGTCACCACCACCGTGCCCGGCTGCTCATCGAGCGGGCGCACGAACCAACGCAGTTCCAGGAAGGCATGGTCGCGCGTCGTGAGCGCCTCGTAAGGCAGGCGTACGGCCGGGGTGAACACGTGGCCCTGGTCCAGCACCATGCGGGGCAGCTCCTCGACCAGCGTGGTGTCGAAGCCGCCTCCTTCCGGAGCGAAGAACGGAGCTTCCAGCAGGCCCAACGCCTTGATGGCCGTGTACCTGCCCGGCCGCATCGTGTTGTCGCCGCTGCTGGAGCGCTCCACGAGCAGGAGGTCGTCCAGTCCTTCCGGGCGGTCGGTGCGGCCCCAAACGGCGTGGTAGGCCTCCTTCGTCATGCGCGAGGAGTGGACCAGCCCGGCGCGGAACTGCCAATGCTGGAACAGGTTCAAGGCCACGCATCCCGCAAGCGCGAGCCACAATGCGCCACGGAACAACACCTTCCACCGGGCCGAAAAGACCAGCAGTCCGGCCAGCGGGACCGCCATCACCGCGTACGAACCCACCATCGCGCGTGAGCTGAAACTGTCGGCGTACCACCAGCAGGTCCAGCTGGACACCAAGTAGAGGTTCACGAGGAAGAACGCCAGCACGGGCTTCGCGGCCGCGTGACGGTGGTGCCACAACAGCGCGATGGCGATCGTGGCGAGCAGCATCAGGGGCGTGTACAGGAACCAGCCCTTCCGGAAACCGAACAGGAAGGGGACCGTGTGCGGTGCCAGCAGGTCGAGCCCTTCGCCGGGGTTGGCGTACGCGTCGATCAGCCAGCTTCCGGTGGCGAGTTTCCAATAGGTGAACTGCACCATGCCGATCAGTAGCATGATCCCGCCCATCACGGCCCATTGCCGCCATTGTTGCCAAAGGCGGGTGGTCCAGCGGAGGCCATCGCCTGCGGGCCAAAGCAGTGGGATCAGTACGCACACGATCTCGGTGGGGCGGATCAACGCGGCCAGCCCCATCACCACGGCCAGCAGGACCGCATGTTCGATCGTGCCGCTCGCCCGCCAGCACACCGTGAGGTACAGGATGGCGGCGTACAGGCTGAACAGCGTCAGGTGGGGCATGGTCTGTCCACCGAGGCTTTGGTCCAGCAGGTTGGTACCGAACAGCAGCAGGAGGATGGCGAGGCATGCCATGTTCCTGTTGAACAGCTTGGACAGCACGGCGTACAGCAGCACCAGGCCGATCAGGAAATAGAGCATCACGCCCATGATCACCGCCATCTGGTAGGGCGGGGAATAGCCGTCCTGCGGATGCCCCGTGACCTTGGCCGCCACATGGCCCGCGAGGAACCAAGGCGTCCATGTCACGGCCAGTCCGATGGGATACCGGACTACGCGCGCACCATTGGGCATGGTCGAGATCTGGTACAGCGTGGCCGATGCGTTGTGGTCGGCCCGTGCCTGCTCCACCCAGGCCATGTCCCTTACCAGCGGATCACCGTGGATGAACGCAGCGGGCAAGTACAGGTGGTAGCCGAAAGTGTCCCAGCCGAAAGCAAAGCCCGGCGGGTTGCGCACGGTCTGCAGCGTGAGCAACGACCAAATCACCAATACCGGCCATACGGACTTGTCACGAAAGAGGCGGATGATGCGGGACATGATGGAAGACGGTCAAAGATGGGGGGTTACTGGGCCACCGATTCTCTCAACTCTAACAACAATTGGCCGAACTGTGGGAAAGCTCACACTTGTCATTGTTCGATTTTTAACCGGACAGCACTATGCTATCCTCATAAAAAGGCAGCTATCCCGGTCGGCGGCAGCTTGCCGCGTCGTCTTGAGAGCGTATCAACGTTTGGTCAGCAACATCTGGAGTGCTGGCGAAACGCGGTCGTCCGTGTAGAGCGCATAGAAGTATGCCCCTGCCCGCAGGTCACCTGCTTGGAAGTTCACTTGCGTCTCACCACGGCCCGTTACCGGAAGTGTCCGTACCAGTTCGCCACTGGCTGAATAGACCATAATCTTAGCCTGTTTCACAGTAGTGGGAATCCGGCAGGCAATCACTGTACGCTCATCGTACGGATTGGGTACGTTTTGGTAGAGATATGGCTCCTCGGTGGGTTCGCCACCCTTTTGTCCGGTGACCGCTAACGCTCCTTGACCCGGAGCATTGCAACAGTTCTCCAATAGCTCTTTCATTTCAGCGATTTGAACCTGTTGCTCCTTTATTGCTTCGACGAGCAGGGGTACGACCATGTCATAGTTCATAGCATAGAACCCCTGTTCATCCACTTGTACAGCCTCGGGGAGAATCTCGGCGACGTCTTGTGCGATGAAGCCAATCGCCTTTTTATCAGAAAAGCCCATGTCAGGGAATCTGCCCCGATCATACGAGTACATTACCCCTTTGAGCCGGAGTACTCGAGTCAAAGGAGAGGCGAGTGCTTCAACCCCTAACTTGAACCGCCTGTCCGAAGCGCTCCATACCCCTCCGTTGCACCTAGTGTTTCCGTTCACGTCCAGCTTATACAGATTGTCGGGAGACCTTGCAATGCCCAAGTGTCCGTTCGCTGCCAAGCGCATGCGCTCCTGGCCCAAGGTGGTGAATCCAATCACACCGCCGGTTGGATGAAAGAGGCCGGTCTGGTCATCATACCACCAGGTATAGTCCGGGGTCGTAGCTGAGGAATAGCCATTGCTGCCCCTGATGAACGCACAGGATGATGCGCAGGAGTTCGAAGGACACGTTGATACAAGTGCATTGCCTGTGACCTGAAGGTCGGACATGGGATTCGTCGTAGCACCGATGTTGACGGTCCCATCGTGCATCACCTTCACTTGGCACTTGCCCATGAAGGGTACGGAGGTCGCCAACAACACCGCGACTAAGAACTTGTTCGTGTAGCTCATCTTCAGAAGTGTTGTGTGGAATGTTATGGACACTCTGTGGGCAGCAGCATGAACGCATTGCCGGCCGCTGCGGTGAAGAAGTTATCCAAGAGAAAACTGTTCGCCCTGAGCACGGCCGGATAACCTGCAGCTGTTGTGAACGTGCCGTTCAAGGTGAGGGAGTTCCTGACGCCGAAGCTGAATGTCGAGGAGTTGAAGTTGCTTACTGTCTGAGCGATGCAATTCTGCTTGAGCTCATACACCTTAATATAGTCGATGGTCATGTAGTTCTCATAATTTGGCGAATTGGTGCCCATTTGGAGCGGGGCTGGGATGTCGTCGAAGAGCCCCAAGTTCGCTATCAGCCTGCCTGAAATCGAAGGCACGGATGATGAATAGAGTTCATCATACTGGACACCATCGTAATAATGCCTGTTTCGGCTAGGAGTCCATTCATAGCCAAAAACATGGAAATTATTCCTCAGTTCACTTGGGCTGAATAGATGGTGATGATGGAATCCAGAAAGTACATCGGCGCCGCAACCACCAGCATAAGTTGACTTATGGATGTTATTGGATAAATCAATTTTTGTTCCACTCTCGTTCTCGTATGCTTCGAAGAAATCATTTTCATGAGTTTCCCAAGCTGGTGCAGTACAATTGTCGTCGGTGACGCCGAACACCCAGAATGCGGAGTTAAACCGCTTGCCAGTCGCGTTTAACTTACACCGAATTTCGTAGAACCCATAGTGGTAATCCCCTGATACCGTACTGATTGCCCCAGTATGTATCGTCCTGTTCATGTCCACAAGTGTTCGACTGCTCTTGTAATCCGATTTCAGGACAAGGTTGGAGTTGCCATCGAGGTACACGTTCTTCATGAAAAAGACACGAGCGTTCGTGTTACTGGACCCTGTTACACTCAGATTGGTCACCTCGAAACGGAAAGAATTGGCGGTTGGGGTAGCGGTAATGGTATGTAGCGTGCCATTGATGGCAGGGGTCGTTGTTAGAAAGGTCACGCCGGATAGTGCAACCTTGTCGCCAACGCTCAGCATGTGTGGACGGTGACTGCTTTGGACAGTAACCGTCCAAACGCCGAGAACAGGGCCGGTTTGGGTGATCGTGACATGATCCCACACATGATAGGCGAATTGATTGGTCATGACACAGCCGGGGTTGCCGCCCGTGTCGTAATTGCAAGAGGTAACAGCACTTACGAGGAACTCCATGGTGCCTGTTGTTCCGGTTGAACTGGCCGCCACCAATGTGAATACTGTCCCATTGATCGACGGACTAGTTACAACCCCACCTGTGCCATCGTTCACTCCTTGTAATGCGATTTGATGTCCCGTCGCATATAAGTGTCCTTCGGTATGGAGCCTAAGGCGGAGAGGGTTCCCCGCTACTTGTTCAATGTTGAACACTTTCAAATGGCACAGGTCACGATCATCCCACCCCCAGCCGAGCTGCCATGTGCTTACGTCAAACGAGGTTGTTCCAGCGAAATCGTCGTTGAGGAGAAGATTTGTGGTGTTCCAGTTCAGGTCATTGGCTGGTGTCTGCCCTTGAACAAGTAGTGGGATTGTGACAAGGCCCAAGAGGATGGTCAATAAAGCCTTCATGGTCGGTCTGCTAGATTGCTGAATCAAACATACGTTTCATATTAGCTATCTGCTCAGGATTGTGATTAATCGTTGATGCACGCAGGGCATCAACGTCTCTGTATGCGGAACGACATAGCATTGCATCTGCCCGCAGTCATTCGACCTTAACGGTACTGGTCCGAGTCCGTGGCCCGGCCATCTTCCCCAAGCACCAGCGTGATGTTTTCCTCCGCCAATAGATTTCGCCCGGTAAGGCGCAGGTACAGGCGTACCGTGGCCACCACATCCTTGCGGCAGTAGGCGGCGATGCGTTCCAGCCCGCCCTCCTCGTGGTACACGCGCGCCACATCGGCGCCGGTGATGTCGTCCTTCGGCGTGGGGATGCCGAGGATGTGGCAGAGCAGCGCCAGGGAGGTGAAGTGCTTGCGGTCGCCGAAGCTCCACAGCTGCATGGTGTCGAGGTGGCCCACCTCCCAGGGCTTCAGGCCGCCGATGTCGAGCAGACGGGGAAGACGGATGCCATGCACCACACAGCGGCGCGCGATCCAGGGGAAGTCGAACTCCTTGCCGTTGTGGGCACAGAGGAAGTGTTGCTCGGTGTGGTAGTGGTCATCGAGCAGGGCCACGAAACGCTCCAGGATGTCGCGCTCATGTTCGCCATGGAACGAGGTGACGCGCAGCGCAAGGCGGTCGCCCTGCTTGTGCAATGAGCCCACTCCGATGCACACGATCTTGCCGAATTCGGCCAGGATGCCGGCACGGTCACCGTAGAGCTCGGCCGCACTCTTCTGCTGCCGCTCCTGCTCGTAGCGCGTCTTCTCGGCGAACAGGGTCGCAGTGTCCGGGTCGAGCTCTTCCCATGCGGCGGCCTGGGGAACGGTCTCAATGTCGAGGAACAGGATCTTGGTCGGGTCCTTCGCTGGGTCGTTACGCATGGCGCAAGGGTTGGCTACGAAAGATAGCAGGAAGGGGAGTCTTCAAGTCCCAAGCAAGGCTTGAGGCAGGACCTGAGGTCGACTTGGGCTTGGATCCAGTTATCAGGAATGGGAACTGCGAACCGCCCGTCTACCCGATCATCACCCCGCGCACGTCCATCAACGGGATGGTCGTGTAATTCTCCTCAGCGATGCTGCCTGCGAGGAACACGTACTTGCGATCGAACAATTCCCTGCCGATGTAGTAGCTCAGCCAATACTGATTGCTCAAGGGGAAGACATCCTCCACGATGCGTTCGATGCGCGCCCAACTGCTCGGCCCGAGCGCCGCAAGGTGATGCCGCATCACGCTGGTCTGTCGTTGCTCGCCATCGATCTCGCCATAGCCACAGGAGCTCACCAGCACGTTCTCCAGCGTGTGCTGACCGGTGTTGATCAGGTACACGTACCACGCATCCTCACCGTCGCCATCCTGCTCACGCACCACCGCCATGGCCACGCCTTCCACCTTCGGGCTGGGGATATCCTTTCGCATGGGGCAAAGATGGGGGAGGGGGCCGGTGAGTGGCGAATAGGCGTTGGCGAATAGCGAATGGACGTCTGTCGTTCACCTGTTCCTATTCCCATTCATGCACGATCCGCCATTCACTCGCGCTCACACTTCCCTCCCGGCCAGTTCACGCGCAATGGCGATCCACTGGAACACATCCTTCGGATGGCCCTCGGTGTTCACCTCCTCCCGCTTCATGCCGGTGCGCACCAACACCAGGCGTTCGTGGGGGATCACCACCACGTACTCGCCGTGGAAGCCGCGGCAATAGTGGATCGGCATTCCATCGAGTTCGGCCAGCCACCAGAAATAGCCGTAGCGCTTGTTGGGTCCGCCCTTGTCCTGGATCGCGGCCGGGGTGATGCTGGCCTGCCAGTACTCACGTGGCACGATCTGCCGACCCTTCCACATGCCGCTATCGAGGTACAACTGACCGATACGGCCGAAGTCGCGCGCCGTGGCGTAGAGGCAACAGAAGGCCTTGAAGTCGCCATCGGCACGGTCCTTACCCCAGTAGGCATCGTGTTCACAACCCAGCGGGGTCCAGATCTTCTCGCGCACCAGATCGTCCAGCTCGCGGCCGTAGGCGGCCTCCAGGACCTCGGCCATGATCTGCGTGCTGCCACTGATGTAGTCGAAGGTGCGTCCCGGCTCCTCACGGCAGGGCTGCATCAGGCTCAGTTCGCGCACGTTGGTGCCGTAGTAGCCCTTGGCGTTGTCGCTGAAGGGATCGGCGCCGCTCTCGCTCCAATCCAATCCGGTGCTCATGGTGAGCAGGTGCCAGAGGGTGATCTTGGCGTAGCAGCCATCCTTGTACTCGGGCAGGTAGTCGCCCACCGGTTGGAACACGCTCTGGATGCGGCCTTCGCCCATGGCGATGCCCGTGAGCACACTGATGTAGCTCTTGGCCACGCTGAAGCTGTTGCTCACGCTGTCGGCATCCCAGCCGTTCCAGTATTGCTCGAAGACCAAGCTGTCGTGCTGGAACACGGCGAAGCCCACACTGTGCAGGTCGGTGAGCTGCTGCTCCTGCTCGGCCGTGAGGGCAAGCCTGCCGTAGCGCTCGCTCATGGGCCAGGGCTGCGGGGCCTCGGCGGGGATGGTGGCGTAAGGGAAGAAGTCGCGGTCGTCGATCTCGGGGCTCGTGCGCCCGATCAGGTAGGTGTAGCGCATGCCGCGCACCAAGTGGTCGTTACCGGTGAGGTAGGCCAGGGCGATGAGCACGCCGATGAGGATGGCGAACCGGATGAGGAGACGGAAGAGGCGACGCATGGGGCGAAGGTAGAAGGCTGAGTACGGAAGAAGGAACGCTGAAGGCTGAATGCGGAAGAATCCCGGTCCCGTACGCTCCGCCCTTCAGCGTTCAGCCTTCAGCGTTCCTTCCACCAACTCCACATCGAACAGGTCCGCCAGTTCCAGTTTCAGCCTGTTCTTCACCGCCTCCATATCCAGCAACCCGCCAAGCTCCTTCGCCATGCACGTAACGCCCTTGTCCGCGATCCCACAGGGGATGATGTTCTCGAAGTAGCTCAGGTCGGTGTTCACGTTGAACGCGAAACCGTGCATCGTCACCCAGCGGCTGGCCTTGATCCCGAAGGCGCAGATCTTCCGTGCTTTCAAGGGGTCGTTCCAGTCCAGCCACACACCGGTAAGGCCATCGATGCGCCCGGCCTTGATGTTGTATGCTTCGAGGGTGCCGATCACCGCTTCCTCCAGTGTGCGCAGGAACCGGTGGATGTCCGTGAAATGGTGGTCCATGTCGAAGATCGGGTAGCCCACGATCTGCCCGGGCCCATGGTAGGTGATGTCGCCACCGCGGTCGATCGGGAAGAACTGCACGCCCCGCTCCCGCATCTCCGCCTCGTTCAACAGCAAATGGCTCTGCTTGCCGCTCTTGCCGAGGGTGTACACATGCGGATGCTCACAGAACAGCAGATGATCCTCGGTCGTCCGTTGTTCGTTGTCAGGCAGCGCGCGGTTGGCGATCTTCCGGTCTATGGTGGCTTGGAAGAGCTTGGTCTGGTAGTCCCACGCGGTGGCGTAGTCGATCAGGCCGAGGTCTTGGAAATGGACTTGTCGCATTGGTTCAACGCAGAGGCGCAAAGGTCGCAAAGCCCAACTGCATGATGGGCGGAGAGTTTCAACGCAGAGGCGCAAAGGCGCAGAGAACGCAAAGCCGACTGCATGATGGTCGCAGAGGCGCTTCGCTTGGCAGAGAACGCGGAGGCTGGGCGGGGAGGTTCAACGCAGAGCGATCGGAGGGAGCTTGGCATTTTTCCTCTGCGGCCCTCCGTGCCTCTGCGTTGAAGCATTTCCGCATCCTACTCATCCAACCCGTTCACCACCCTTTCCACACCGTCCGTCAGCTTGGCCTCATGAAAATTGATGATGAGTCCGAGACGGCGATCGGTCAACCGCAGATAGGACAGGAGTTTCTGCTTCTCAACAGCATGCACGAAATCCACCGCCTTGTTCTCCACGATCACCTTGTCCTCCACCAGCATGTCCAGCCGCAACGGCTTGCCAACGACCACTCCCCTGAATATGATGGGGACCGGAAGCTGGGTCTCCACCTTCAGCCCCATTTCACGGAGCAGATGGACGAGGCAGGCTTCGTAGATGCTCTCCAAAAGGCCCGGACCAAGCTCACGATGGACCTCGATCGCTGCGCCGATGATCTTGTAGCTGATCTCGTTGTGGGTCATGGCCGGGATGGAATTCCAAATACTTCTAGCGCAGAGGGGCAAAGGTCGCAAAGCACAAGCCAAGAGCCTCAACGCAGAGACGCGAAGGCGCAGAGAACGCAATGCCGACTGCATGACGAGCGTAGAGGTGCTTCGCTTGGCAGAGGATGCAGAGGAATCGGAAGGAGCTTGGCATTTTTCCTCTGCGGTCCTCCGCGTCTCCGCGCCTCTGCGTTGAGGCATTTCCCCATCCTATTCATCCAACCCGTTCACCACCCTTTCCACACCGTCCATCAGCTTGGCCTCATGGAAATTGATGATGCACCCGAGGCGGTGATCGGTCACCGTTGATAGGACAGGGCGCTGGATTGCATTTCTCTGCGCCCTCTACGCCTTCGCGTCTCTGCGTTCTATTTGAGATCTGCCAGCTTCCCCTTGAGCATGTTGATCACCGCGATCTCGCTGGGGTCCACGCCCTTCTTCTCGGCCCAGTAGAAGCTCACCCAGTCGCCCAGGTTGATCAGGTACAGCTGCCGGCCGAGCGGCGTGGCGCCCTGGCTCCACACATCGTGCACGTGGGGGGTGTACTTGCGGAACACCTCCTTGTTGATCTCCATGCGGATCTGGCTGCGCTGGTGGTCCTCCTTGTGGCGGAAGATCACCACGGCGATGTCGTCCCGGCCGCCGGCCCAGCCCACCAGCTCGTTGTGGTTCATCTCGGGGATGGCGTGGTGCCAGCACAGCTCCTTGCTGTTCTCGTTCACCTGCTGCCGGAAGCGGATGCTCACGGCCTCGGTGTTGGCCTCACTGTAGATCACCAGGCGCTTGCCGAAGAGCTTGGCGGTGAGGTCCTGCGCGGCCTGCTTGATCGCCTCCTTGTCGGCGGCGAGCTGCCGGGCGGCCTCGGCGATGGCGGGGGCCAGGTCGGTGGCGATGATGCCGAAGTGCTTCAGCACGAAGAACTGCTGGGTGAGGGAGTAGGCCAGCATGGTGCGGGGCGGGTTGCCGCCGGGGATCACGATGTGGTCCAGGCCACGCGCACGGGCCATGTCGAGCATTTTGCCGCCGCTGGTGATCACCACCACGCGGGCGCCGCGCTCCAGGGCCTGCTCCATGGCGGCGATGGTCTCTTCGGTGTTGCCGCTGTAGCTGCTGGCGATCACCAAACTGCCCTTGCCCACGTAGGCGGGCAGGTAGTAGTTGCTGTACACCTCGATGGGGCAGATGGCCTCGTGGGCCACGGCCTGCGCCGCGATGCGCCCACCGATGCCGCTGCCGCCCAAGCCGGTGACCACCACGTTGCGGTAGGGGCCGTCGGCCGGTTTCAGCTGGGCCTTGCGGCCAATGGCCAGGGCTTCTTCCAGTTGCTGCGGGAAGGCGTCGATGAGGGCGTACATGTGATGGTGCGGTGTAAGTGGGGGCGAAATTAGCCCGCGTGGTACGCAAGCGACCTCTTCCGGGTTAGCTCGGAGCGCTACTTTGGCGCTTGGTCCGGTTCCTCATTTCCAGAAAATGAGCAGGACTTAGCGTATAGCAATGAGCACGAACGAGCACTATTTGACATTCAGAAGGTTCAACGATGCTGAAGAAGCGGAGGTCTTTACAGAGGAATTGAGCAGGCTGGGTTTCCATGCGATATGTGAGCGGGATATGCCGATCCAAGATCCGCTCTTCGTTGGGAATGGAATGACATGGCATTTGGTGAAGCTCCCCAAGGAGGATCTCGAGCAGGCTGAACGGGCGTTATTGGAAAAGGCCGAGCATGAACGTGTGGACATCCCGGCCGGCCACTACCTGCACGGGTTCAGTGATCAGGAATTGATGGAGGTCCTTGTCAAGCCGGATGAATGGTCGGCTGACGATGCCGTTCTGGCGCAGGCCCTGTTGCGCCAGCGGGGGAAGCCGGTGTCTCCTGATGCGATCGAACTGATCAGGACGTCGCGGATGGAACAATTGCGGGAGAAAGACCCATCACCAAAGGGATACATCATCGCGGGATATGTCTTTGCCTTTCTTGGCGGTCTGGTCGGTCTGGCCATCGGCTGGCACATCAATACATCGAAGAGGACCCTCCCCAATGGCGACCGCGTACCTGTGTATGAAGCCACGGACAGGAGACATGGCGCACGCATCTTCATCATTGGCGCCGTGGCCTTTGCCTTCTGGTGCGGGGTGCGGATCTGGTCGTGGCTGGCATGAACGGCTGGCTGGGCCTTCCCCGGTATCTTCGCAGCCTCTTTCAACGAGCCATGTCCACCCAAGTCCTTTCCGAACAAGAGGTCGTGCGGCGCGAGGCCCTCAACAAGCTGCGCGCCCTCGGCATCGAACCCTTCCCCGCCGCCCAATACCCCGTTACCCATACGGCTGCCAAGGTGAAGGAGGAGTTCAAAGAGGTTGGCCATGCGGAGGGCCAACAACCCGAACCCAATGTGGTGCTGGCCGGCCGCCTGATGAGCGTGCGCGTGATGGGCAAGGCCAGCTTCGCCGTGCTGCGCGACAGCACCGCGGACCAGCAGATCTACA
>Ga0207868_1001253_pt1 | contig 19014 bp, 16 predicted proteins | sample Passage237B_FD_187370 | JGI IMG/M metagenome (GOLD analysis project Ga0207868, IMG submission 187370) | Cellulose adapted compost microbial communities from Newby Island Compost Facility, Milpitas, CA, USA - Passage2 37B (SPAdes) (version 3) ... | reverse complement strand
GAAAGACAAGAACATAACCTTACGATAAGAAGACATGGGAAGTGAGTTGATGTACTACATCCCGGTGCTGGGTGCGCTGGGATTGGTAGTGATGGTCGCCAAGGCCGCATGGGTGAGCAAACAGGACGCCGGCGATGCCAAGATGCAGGAACTGGCAGGCTTCATCGCCCGTGGTGCCAGCGCCTTCCTGAAGGCCGAGTGGAAAGTGCTCGGCGTCTTCGCCGTGATCGCCGCCGTGCTCCTGGCGTGGAGCGGTACCCTGGTGCCCCACAGCAGCTGGGTGATCGCCGTGGCCTTCGCGATCGGCGCCTTCTTCAGCGCTTTCGCCGGTTGGATCGGCATGAACATCGCCACCAAGGCCAACGTGCGCACCACGCAGGCCGCCCGCACCGGTTTGGCGCAGGGCCTGCGCGTGAGCTTCAACGGCGGCACCGTGATGGGCCTTGGCGTGAGCGGTCTCGCCGTGCTGGGCCTGAGCGTGCTGTTCATCGCCTTCTACCGCATGTACGTGAACGGCGCCTCGCCCAATGGTGAGGAGATGATGAAGGCCCTCGAGGTCCTTGCCGGCTTCAGCCTCGGTGCGGAATCGATCGCCCTCTTCGCCCGGGTGGGCGGTGGCATCTACACCAAGGCTGCCGACGTGGGCGCCGACCTGGTGGGCAAGGTGGAGGCCGGCATCCCCGAGGACGACCCCCGCAACCCCGCCACCGTGGCCGACAACGTGGGTGACAACGTGGGCGACGTGGCCGGCATGGGCGCCGACCTCTTCGGCAGCTACGTGGCCACCATCCTGAGCACCATGGTGCTGGGCCGTGAGGTGATCAGCCAGGACAATTTCGGTGGCATGGCCCCGATCCTGCTGCCCATGCTCATCGCCGGCCTGGGCATCGTGTTCAGCATCATCGGCACCTGGTTCGTGCGCATCAACAAGGACACCGACAGTGTGATGGCCGCCCTGAACAAGGGCAACATCGGCAGCATCGTCCTCACCGCCATCGCCAGCTACTTCGTTATCGGCTGGTTGTTCAACGACACCATCACCTTCAGCCGCGGTGGGGTGGAAACGGTGTACAACAGCATCAACATCTTCTACGCCATCGTGCTCGGTCTCGTGGTGGGCTTCCTCATGAGCTACATCACCGAGTACTACACCGCCATGGGCCGCAAACCGGTGAACAGTATCGTGCAGAAGAGCGGCACGGGCCACGCCACCAACGTGATCGGTGGTCTGGCCGTGGGCATGGAGAGCACCTTCGTGCCCATCCTCGTACTGGCCGCCGGCATCTTCGGCGCCTTCTCCCTGGCCGGTCTCTACGGCGTGGCCATTGCGGCCGCCGGCATGATGGCCACCACCGCCATGCAGCTTGCGATCGACGCCTTCGGTCCCATCGCCGACAACGCCGGTGGCATCGCCGAGATGAGCGGCCTGCCCAAGGAAGTGCGTGAGCGTACCGACATCCTCGACGCCACGGGCAACACCACCGCCGCCACCGGCAAGGGCTTCGCCATCGCCAGTGCCGCGCTGACCGCCCTCGCGCTCTTCGCCGCTTACGTGGGCCTGGCCGGCATCTCCGCCATCGACATCTACAAGGCCGATGTGCTGGCCATGTTGTTCGTGGGCGGCATGATCCCCTTCCTCTTCAGCTCCATGGCCATCAGCGCCGTGGGCAAGGCCGCCATGGACATGGTGAAGGAGGTGCGCCGTCAGTTCCGCGAGATCCCCGGCATCATGGAAGGTACCGGCAAGCCCGAGTACGAGAAGTGCGTGGCCATCAGCACCCAGGCCTCCATCCGCGAGATGATCCTGCCCGGCGCCCTGGCCCTGCTCAGCCCGATCATCGTCGGCTTCCTCTTCGGTCCCGAGGCCCTCGGTGGCCTGCTCGCCGGCATCACCGTGAGCGGTGTGCTCATGGGCATTTTCCAGAACAACGCCGGTGGCGCATGGGACAACGCCAAGAAGAGCTTCGAGAAAGGCGTACTCATCGATGGTCAGATCTTCAAGAAGGGCAGCGATCCCCACAAGGCCGCTGTGACCGGTGATACCGTAGGCGATCCCTTCAAGGACACCTCGGGCCCCTCGATGAACATCCTGATCAAGCTGACCTCGATCGTGGCACTGATCATCGCCCCGCACATCAACGAGGCCGGCCACGACGCCCACACGAGCAACGAGCCCGTGCAGAAGATCGAAGTGGTGAACGTGATCGAGAGCGCCGACGTGGACGCGCACTGATCGACCACGATGTCTGAAACGCGAGAGCCCCGCCATCGGCGGGGCTCTCGCGTTCGTGTACGGACCTAGGACGGGGGCAACTCCATGCGTTCGGCCCAACGCATCGGAGCTGGAAGGTCGAGGGTGTTGAACTCGAGGTGAAGCACCCGTCGAGGGCGGGCATCCACGGAGCGACCGCTTGTGTGGAAGAGAAGTGGTCGCATCAGCATGGCACCACCCGCTTCAACGCAACACACCACTTCGTGCCCATGTCCTTCAACGATCCTGCGGCGGATCCCATCGCGGTGGCTCCCTGGCATCACGCGGAGGGCGCCGTTCCGCTCATCGGTGTCATCGAAATGGATACGCACGGTCAGGGTGTGCTCAAGGAAACGGACAGGTGGGACCATCCCGATCGCTCCGTGCTTCGCCGTCCACCTTGAGAAGCCCGCCATGTCGTGTCTTTCTTTCACGGCGATGCTCACATCCTGATGGTAGGCCACGAACCAGTTGCTCGACGCCGGCTTGTCGAAGTAGATCGACTTGGTGAGGAAGGCGGATTTCCCGCAATGGTGCATGATCAACTCACGCAATTGGGGCACCAACACAACGGACAAGAGGCCTGGTACCGAGCGGCAGATACCTCTTACCGCGAACACCTCGCTGTCCTTCATGACGGAGATGTCGGAACGGTCGATGGTCGCGATCAGCTCGAGGGCCGCGTTCACACGGTCCCGGTGCAGCAAGCCAGGCACGAGAACGAACCCGTCTTTCATCATTGACCGGGCGGGCGGAAAAAGCTCAGCGCTTCTTCGCGCCCTTGGCCGCCGTTCTCTTCGCCGGGACCTTGCCTTTCGCGGGTGCGCTTTTCGCTGTGGCCTTCTTCGCGGGCGCATCGTCCATCGGGAACAGGCCGTGGATCTCGGCATCGATGCGGCTGATGATCTTGCCCAGGTCCTCGGGATCGTTGTGGAAGCTGTTCTCCTCCACGTCGATCACCAGCAATTTGCCCTTGTCGTACTTCTCGATCCAGGCATCGTAGCGTTCGTTCAGGCGCTTGAGGTAATCGATGCTGATGCTGTTCTCGTACTCACGGCCGCGCTGGGCGATCTGCTTCACCAGCTTCTCCACCGGGGCCTGCAGATAGATCAGCAGGTCGGGCGGCTGGATCGCGCTGTCCATGTTCTGGAACAGGCGGAAGTAGTTCTCGAAGTCGCGCGTGGTCATCAGCCCCATGGCGTGCAGGTTGGGGGCGAAGATGTACGCGTCCTCGTAGATGGTGCGGTCCTGGATCACATTGCGACCGCTGCGGCGGATCTCCAACAATTGCTCGAAGCGGGAGTTCAGGAAGAAGATCTGGAGGTTGAAGCTCCACCGCTGCATGTCCTTGTAGAAGTCGAACAGGTAGGGATTGTTGTCGACCGCCTCCTGCAGTTGGTCCCACTTGTAGTGCTTGGCCAGGAGCTGCGTGAGGGTGGTCTTCCCGGAGCCGATGTTGCCTGCGATCGCGATATGCATGAGTGAGGTAGTGGGAAGAGGTCCGCGTATGATATGGGAGCGCGAAGATATCCCTGCCGCGCGAAGGCCCCGACCTTGTGGATAAATCGCCGCCGCTACCGGTCGCGCGGCAGGTCCACCAGCAGGATGCGGTCGTCGAGGCGCAGGTAGATGCGCCCGCGTTCGACCCGCGCATCGCGCACCGGGCCGGGCGGGGCCACCGGGAGGGGCACATCGGCGATCGCGAACGAACGCATGTCGTACACCTGCAGGCGACCCTCGGCGAAGAAGTACAACCGTTCGCCGCGTACCTCGAAACTGGTGGCGCCCTTGATCGGGATCGTGCGGGCATAGGTGCCGAACAGGTCGAACACCAGGAAGCCCACGGAGGGATCGTTCACATAGAGCCGGTTCTCGTGCTCGAGCATGCCCATCGGCTCCACGGTGTGGCCCAGCAATTGGTCCAGGCGACCGGTGTTGGCAAGCTGCCGCAGTTGGGCGTCCACGCGGATCAGCGCCAGTTCGCGTTGGTCGAACAGCCAGAAGGTGTTCTGCACGCCCATGCAGGCGAGCACCACCTGCGGCCAGCCCTGGCGCGGCAGGTGGATCACATCGCCCTGCACGCTCAGGGTGTTGTCCAGCACGGCGACCTGTCCCTGCTCGGGAGAGAACACCATCGGCTTCAAACTGTAGAAGGCATCGATGGTGGCGATCCGCCCGAAGGTCTTCACGCTGTTGCGCAAACGGCTTTCACCGGCGGGGCCGTACAGTTCCAGCTCGTCGCCGCGCAGGGCGTACACGTTGCCCAGCTCGTCGGTGGTGAAGGTGTCGAAGCGCCCTTCGATCGCATGCACAGGGACCTCGTTCTGCGCCGCGGCGCTCAGGCCGACCAAGGTGGCGAGGACGGTGAGCGTGCGGGTCATGCGTGGGCGTGTTCGATCAACGCGTCGATGAAGGTGCGGTCGTTGTACAGGCGGGGCACCTTGTTCTGGCCGCCCAGCTTGCCGCGCTGTTTCATCCATGCATGGAACGTGCCAACGGGCATATTGTGCAGCACGGGCCGCCGCAGGGCCATGTCGCCGCGCCGCTTCGCGTCGTAGTCCGAGTTCAGTTCGCGCATGGTGCGGTCCAGCACGTCGATGAAGCGCTCCAGGTCGGCGGGCGGTGTGGCGAACTCCACCGCCCATTCGTGCCCGCCCCGCGCATCATCGCCCATGAACACGGGCCCGGCCGTGTACTCTGCCACGGTGGCACCGGTGGCGCGGCAGGCGGCCTCGATGCCGCGGTCGGCGTTCTCCACGATCAGTTCCTCGCCGAAGGTGTTGATGAAGCTCTTCGTGCGCCCGCTCACCTGTATGCGGTAGGGGGCCACGCTGGTGAACCGCACGGTGTCGCCCGGCATGTAGCGCCACAGGCCGCCGTTGGTGCTGATCACGAGCGCGTACTGCACGCCCACCTCCACCTCGTGCAGCAGCAGGGTACGCGGCTCGGTCCTGCCCACCTGGTCCAACGGCATGAACTCGTAGAAGATGCCATAGTCCAGCATCAACAGCATGTCGTCGGCACCATGGCGGTCCTGCACGGCGAAGTAGCCCTCGGACGCGTTGTAGCTCTCGAGGTAGTTCATGGTGGGCGAGGGGATCAGCGCCTCGAACTGCGCGCGGTAGGGACGGAAGCTCACACCGCCGTGCATGAACAGTTCGAGGTTCGGCCACACTTCGAGGATGGTGCTCTTGCCGGTGATCTCCAGAATGCGGCGCAGGAGAACGAGCGTCCACGACGGCACACCCGCGATGCAGCGCACATCCTCGCGCATGGTCTCCAGCGCCATGCGTTCGATCTTCTCCTCCCAGTTCTCCATCAGCGCGGTCTCGATCACCGGTGTTCGGCGGATCTCCACCCAAATGGGCAGGTTGCGGATGATGATCGCGCTCAGGTCACCGCTGTAGGCATCGCCGCGAAGGGGTTCGATCGCGCTGCTGCCGCCCACCACCAGGCTCATGCCCTGGTACAGTTTGCTTTCGGGGAATTGCCGGTAGTGCAGGGCGATCAGGTCCTTCCCGCCCTTGTAGTGGCAATCCTCCAGGGCCTCGCGGCTCACCGGGATCAATTTGCTGCGGCCGCCGGTGGTGCCGCTGCTCTTCGCGAACCAGCGGATGTCGGTGGGCCAAAGCAGGTTCTGTTCACCCTTGCGCAGGCGTTCCACCCAGGGGCGCACATCCTCGTAGTCCTGCACGGGTACCACCTCCCGGTACTGGTCGGGATCCTTGATCCCACTGTAGCCGTGGCGATGCCCCCATTCGGTGTACCGTGCCGTTTGCACCAGGGAGTGGAACATCTCCAGCTGCGCCATGTGCGCGTTGTCGCGGAACAGGTCGATCTGCTGCAGCCGTTTCTTGATCAGGAACGAGAACAACGCGTTGACCGGCATGGCGTGGACGATGCGGCGAATATCGCACAGCTATCTTCAGCCCAAAAGATACGGATGGCTGCGAGCGAGGAAGGATGGCCTCTGCTGAAGATGCTGGCCGGGGTGGATGGTCGCGTGAGCTATGCGCTGCGAACGGCCGATGGCCCGGTGGAACTGGCCCCCTACATCGGAGGGACCTTCACCTTGCGCGCGACGGGGATCCTGAGCTGCGTGGCCTGTGGTCGCCGCGTGCGGAAGTTGTTCGCCCAGGGCCTCTGCTATCCGTGCCTGTCCACGGCGCCTGAGGCTTCGGAGTGCATCGTCAGGCCCGAGCTGTGCCAGGCGCACCTGGGTGCCGGGCGCGACCCCGGCTGGGAGCGGGACCACCATGCCACGGAGCATGTGGTGTACCTGGCCCAGAGCTCGGGGATCAAGGTGGGCGTTACGCGCGCCACGCAGGTGCCGGTGCGCTGGATCGATCAAGGGGCCGTGGCCGCCTTGGTGATCGCCCGCACCCCGTACCGCCAGCTCGCCGGACTGATCGAGGTCGACCTGAAGAGGATCCTGCCCGATCGCACCAACTGGAGGGCCATGCTCAGGAGCGTGCCGCCCGATCCCGAGGGCTTGCTGCTGGCTCGCGACAAGGTGCTGGCCAACCTGCGCTACGACCTGCATCCGTACCTGCTCCCCGACGAGCGTCCCATGCTGCTGGAGTATCCCGTGCTCGCCTGGCCGCCCAGGTTGGTGAGCGTATCACTGGAGAAGAGCCCCGTGGTCGGCGGACGGCTGCTGGGGGCCAAGGGCCAGTACCTGGTCTGGGAGGATGGCCGCGTGCTGAACGTGCGCAACCACAGCGGCCACCATGTGGTGATCGACCCCGTGTAACCTTCCTTCCTTCCCCCGCGTTACAAAGGCGGGTTTTGGTTGGAATAGTCAGTTAGGGTAAACAAAAGGCCACGGTTTCCGTGGCCTTTTGTGCGTTGGTGCGGTGTGCCCTTCAGCGGATGATCAGGTCGAAGGGCATGCGGGCCATGATCCCGGTCTGCTTGCGCGCCTCGGCCGCGCGCTTGTACTGGAGCAGCAGTTCGGCGTCCTCGCCCAGCATCTCGGTGGCCACCCAGCCCTTGGCGTTGCCCGAGAGGTCCTCGAGGAACTTCTGGAAGAACTCCTTTTGCTCGGGCAGTTCCACGGTGCGGTGGTCTTCCAGCCCGGCCAGTTCGGCGGCGGCGGCGATCGCGTCCTCCAGGCCGCCCAGTTCGTCCACCAGGCCGATGCGCTTGGCCTCCACGCCGGTCCACACGCGGCCCTGTCCCACGCTGTCCACTTGTTCCACGGTCATGTTCCGGCCCTCGGCCACGCGCTGCTTGAAGCCGTCGTAGAACTCGTCGATGTAGCCTTGGATGATGTGCTTCTCCTCGGGGTCGAGCGGGCGCGTCACGGTCATCATGTCGGCGAAGCGGTGGGTCTTGGTGCCATCGAAGGTGATGCCCAGCTTGTCGTTGAAGAAGCCCTTCATGTTGGGGATGATCCCGAACACGCCGATGGAGCCGGTGATCGTGGTGGGGTCTGCGTAGATCTTCGTGGCGGGTGCGCTGATGTAGTAGCCGCCCGATGCGGCCACGTTGCCCATGCTCACCACCACCGGCTTCACCTCGGTGGCCAGCTTCACCTCGCGCCAGATCACATCGCTGGCCAGCCCACTGCCGCCGGGTGAGTTCACGCGCAGCACGATCGCCTTGATGGTGCTGTCCTTACGCGCCTTGCGGATGGTCTCCGAGAGCGAGGCGCCGCCGATGGTGCCATCGCCGCTCTTGCCGTTGACGATGCTGCCCTCGGCGTAGATCACCGCCAGCTTGTCCTTGGTGGTGGTGTTCCGGGGTTTGCCGGCCTTGAAGGAGCGGCTGTACTTGTGCACGTCCACTAGGCGTACGTCCTTCTTGGCATCGAGCCCCATGCGCTCCTTCAGCAGGTCCAGCACCTCGTCGCGGAACTTCAGGCCATCGACCATGCCCAGGGCGGCGGCGGCGGCAGCGTTGCGCACCAGCAGGCTGTCGGCGATCGTGTTGAGGCGTTCCCGGCTGATCCCGCGACGGGTGCTCACGCCGTTGAGGTGTTCGCTCCACAGACCATCGAGGATCGCGTGGATCTGCATCTTGTTGGCCTCGCTCATGTGGTCCTCGGTGTACACCTCGCCGAAGCTCTTGAACTTGTTGTTGCTGCCGCGGATGAACTGCATCTCCACGCCGAGCTTCTGGAACAGGCCCTTGTAGAACATCTGCTCGCTCTGCAGGCCGTGGTACATCAGGTCGCCCTTGGGCTGCACGTAGATCCCGTCGGCGGCGGTGGCCACGTAGTAGGCGCCCTGGCCGTACTGGTCGCTGTAGGCGATCACCGGCTTGCCGCTCTCCTCGCGGAACTCGTTCAGCTTGTTGCGGATCTCGGTGAGGGTGGCGAAGCCGGTCGGGATGGAGCCGATATCGAGGAACACCCCTTCGATGTGGTCGTCGGTCTTGGCATGCTCCAAGGCTGCCAGCACCGTGTTCAGGCCGGTCTTGCTCTCGGCCGAGAAGGGGCCCAGGTCGATGTCGAGCCGGTCCTTCGGGCCGCGGTCCACGATCTCCTCGTCGAGCTTGAGGTGCAGCACCGAACCGTCCTTGATCGTGACCTCCTTGCCGTCCGACGACACACTGGAACCGATCATCGCCACGAGCGAGCCGATGAAGATGAAGATGAGCACGATGCCCACCAGCAAGGTCCCGAGCATCGAGGCGAACATGAACTTGAAGAACTGGCGCATGGGAGGTCTGAGGTTTTTGGTGGGCCGAAAGTAGGATTGTCCATCTGAGCGGCCCTTGTCGATCACACGAGCGGGGGGAGGGGGGGGACGGAAGGTGGGCAGCGGATAGCTTTGGCCCCATGGCCGATGACCTGCTCCTCCTCCTCGGGGGCGACCTTGGCGATCCGCCGCGCACCCTCCGAGCGGCCGAGGAGGCGTTGGCCCGCGTGCTGGGGCCGGTGGTGGCCCGCAGCCGCGACCACTGGACCGAACCTTGGGGCTTCGTCGGCGACAGGCTCTTCCTGGACCGCGCGCTGCTGTTCCGTACCGACATGCCCACCGCGGAGGTGCTGCGCCACGCCTTGGACATCGAACGTGCCTTGGGGCGGGAGCGCCCTGCCGCCGGTGGACCCGCCTCGCGCACGATCGACATCGACATCCTGCTGCATGGCGACGCGGTGATCGATGCGCCCGGACTGGTGGTACCGCATCCCCGCATGCACCAACGGGCCTTCGCCCTGGTGCCCGCGGCCGATGTGGCCCCGGGCATGCGCCATCCGCTCCTGGGCCGCACGCTATTGCAACTGCTCAACGATCTTCGCCGGGCATGAGCGCACCGCCCGATGCCTACGTAGCCGTGGAGGGCCTGATCGGGGCCGGCAAGACCACCCTGGCCCGCAGGCTCGCCGCCGAATGGAACGGCCGCCTCGTGCTGGAGGAGTTCGACGACAATCCCTTCCTGGCGCGCTTCTACCAGGACCCCCAGCGCTACGCCTTCTCGGTGGAGCTCTCCTTCCTGGCCCAGCGCTACCACCAGCTCAAACGCACCACCGAGCAGGACCTCTTCGCCACCTGCACCGTGGCCGACTATTCCCTGGGCAAGTCCATGATCTTCGCCGGCGTGACGCTGCCGCCCGACGAGGCCGCCCTGTTCACCGACCTGTACCGGATCATGTACGCCGACCTGCCCAAGCCCGGTCTGGTGCTCTACTTGCACCTGTCCATGGAGCGTGTGCGCGAGCGCATCCGTTCGCGTGGGCGCACGTATGAGCAGACCATCGATCCCGCCTACCTGGCCCGCCTGCAGGACCGCTATCTGGACCACCTGCACAAGTCCACCGACCAGCGGGTGCTGATCGTGGACCTGGGCGAGAAGGACCTCCTGCACGACCCCGGCGCCTATGCCGCGCTGCTGGCCCTGCTTGCCGAGGAGCACCCCATCGGCACCCGCGTGGTCGGGCTGTGATCCGAACCGCTCCGTGTGTACAAATGCCGCCCCTGCGGCATGGTCCTCGCAGGACACAGGCTATACTTGCACCGAAAATCCACACGAAACACGGCGTCATCCATGGAAAAAAGGCAACTACAAGGCCTTGGCCTTCTTGCCACCGCGGCCCTGATCATCACGGGCTGCGGGGGTTTGGGCAAAATGAACAAGTACGTTGAGAACATCAAGTACACGGTCGATCCCAACCCGCTGATCGTTCAAGGCGACTCCGTTGCCCTCCACATCAATGGGAACTTCCCGGGGAAATATTTCTACAAGAAAGCCCAGGTGGAGTTGACCCCCACCCTGACCTACGCCGGTGGTGAGACCCCGTACAAGACGGCCTACTTCCAAGGTGAGAAGGCCGTGGGCAACTACACGGTGATCCCCTACGAGACCGGCAAGGCCTTCACCTACGACCATAAGGTGGCCTTCACCCCGGCCATGAGCGAAAGCGAGCTCATGCTGAAGATCCTCGGCAAGCAGGGTAAGAAGGAGCTCGCCTTCGACCCCGTGAAACTGGCCGACGGCGTGATCACCACCCCCTACCTGATGGTGAGCGACGACAAGGTGCTCCTGGGCAAGGACGCCTTCCAGCGCGTGACCAACCACGAGGAGACCGCCACCATCAACTACCTGGTGAACTCCAGCGTGGTGCGCCCGGGCGAACTGAACGATGCCGATATGAAGGCCCTGGCCGCCTTCATCAAGGGCATCGCGAAGAACCCCAGCATCCAGGTGAAAGGTGCCACGCTGAGCGCCTGGGCCAGCCCCGAGGGCGAGCTGAGCAAGAACGAGAACCTGGCCAATGACCGCGCGAAGAGCGGTATGGCCTGGCTGAAGGGTGAGCTTACCCGCGCCAAGGTCGACGCCGCCAAGGCCGAGGGCTTCTTCACCCTCGATCCCCGTGGTGAGGACTGGGACGGCTTCAAGCGCGCCATGCAGGCCAGCACCACCGTGCCCGACAAGGACCTGGTGCTGCGCGTGCTGGAGATGTACCCCGATGTGACCAAGCGCGAGGAAGAGATCAAGAACATGGCCGCCACCTACAAGGAGATCGCCGACCAGATCCTGCCCCAACTGCGCCGCACCGAGGTGAAACTGAACTACGACCTCGTGGGCAAGAGCGACGAGCAGCTCACCGAGATGAGCCGCACCAGCCCCGACTCGCTGAACGTGGAGGAGCTGCTCTACGCCGCCACCCTCACCACCGACATCAACGAGCAGCTGCGCATCTACAAGGAGGCTGAGCGTGTGCACCCCAACGACTACCGTGGTGCCAACAACGTGGGCTACATCTACATGCTGCAGAACAAGCTCGCCGAGGCCGAGGCCCAGTTCCAGAAGGCCAACAGCATCCAGGACAACCCGGTGAGCACCAACAACCTCGGTGTGGTGGCACGCCTGAAGGGCGATCGCAAGAAGGCCGCCGAGCTCTTCAGCAAGGCCGCTGCCGCTGGTCCTGACGCCAAGTACAACCTGGGCTTGGTGAACATCCAGAACGGCGATTACTCCGCCGCCAACAGCAACATGAGCGGCACCCAAAGCGTGAACGCCGCGCTGGCCAAACTGCTCAGCGGTGATGCCGCCGGTGCCAAGTCCATCATCGATGGTGCCTCGGACAAGGACACCGCCATCGGCTACTACGTGGCCGCCATCATCGCCGCCCGCCAGAACGATGGCGATGGTGTGCGCAACAACTTGGGCCTGGCCGTGCAGCGCGACGCCAGCCTGCGCGAGAAGGCCCTGAAGGACCTCGAGTTCCGCAACTTCAAGGGGCAGCTCGGTCTCTGAGCCGTTCCCGGTCCATCATGGGAAGGCCGCCCCATCGGGCGGCCTTCCCCTTTTTGGGACCCGGCCAGCGTACCGTTCGGGCAAGGCTTGTGATGGACGGGGTGGGGGGAGTCGCGCAGTGCCTCGGTGTGGATCGCCTCCATCCGCTTCCACGAAGATGCGCTCCGCCCATCAGCCCGATCTCCGTCGGACCGCTGCCCCGCTTCCATGATGGCTCCACGGGTACGTCCGAAGGTGGGTCGAGCCGGCTCGGGGCGGCGGCACAACGTTCCCTGGGCCAATGGTGTTGCCGGGCCGCGGGTGAAAAGGAAGAAGGCCGCCCGATCGGGCGGCCTTCCTGAAGTTGCGTAAGGGGGCGGGGTTATTTCTTACCCGACCACTCGGCGATCTTGGCCTCGTTCAGCTTCACATAGGCATCGGCCTTGGCCTCCTTGGCCATTTCGAGCGAGCGCTGCGCGGTGGCGATGGCGGCCTTGGTGTCGCCATTGGCGGCCTGCAGCAGGGCCAGGGTATGCACCGACCAGAACTTGGGGTCCTCCTTCACCGAGCGGGTGGCCCACTCCAAGGCCTCCTTCAGGCGCACGTTGCGGTCCACGCAGAAGCGGGCGGCCATGTGCAGGTGCGCAGGTTTGATCTCCCGGCCGGCCAGCATGGTGTCGATGTTCCGCAGGGCCTGTTCGGTGGAGGGGGCCTCCAGGGGGATGCTCACCTTGGTGTTCTCCCAGGCCAGGTCGAGGGTGGCGGCGTCGTTCACCACGTTGCCGAAGCTGATCGTGAAGGTCTCGGTGAACTCGGTCCGTTTCGGCTCCACCTTGATCGTCGCCACGTTCTTCGACTCGTCGTAGGCATCGGCGTTGTTCACGTCGCTATCGGAGTTGAGCACCACCAACCATGCTCCCTCGTTCGGGAAGGTGAGCAGGCTGTAGGTGCCGGGCTTCACCTTCTGGCCGCCGATGATCGCCATGTCGTCGAAGGTGATCTTGGTGCTGGCGTTGGCACCGGTGCGCCAGAACACGCCGTAGGGCACGACATCGCCGAACACCTTGCGGCCCTTGGCGCTGGGGCGTGAATACTCCACGGACACGTTGGTGAGGCCCACCACCTGCTCCACCTTGCCCAAGGGGCTGGCCTGCGGCAGGCTGTGCGCTCCGAATTCCTGGGGGGCTTTTCTCATGGCCGAAGCGTTCGCGGTGGCGCTGGTTCGAGCCAACTGTTGTGCACTAACGGCCACGGCCAGACCGGCCGCTGCGAGGGTCAAGATCGTTCTCATAGTTCGTTTCGGATTGGGGTACCAAGGTACCCAACCCGGACGGCTCATGCCACCTTGAGCTGGCCCACGCGTGAGCGATCGAACTTGTCGCGCGCATAGCTCAGGGTCACGCGGAGCTCGCTCGGGCGCTCGGCCATGCTGGGTATGTCGTACATGGCGTCGGTCATGATCGCCTCGCAGATGCTGCGCAGGCCACGCGCGCCCAGCTTGTACTCCACCGCCTTGTCCACGATGAAGTCGAGCACCTTCTTGTCGAAGGTGAGCTTCACCTTGTCCATCTCGAACAGCTTCACGTACTGCTTCACCAGGGCGTTCTTCGGCTCGGTGAGGATGCGGCGCAGGCTGTCGCGGTCCAGCGGGTCCAGGTAGCTCAGCACCGGGAAGCGGCCGATCAGCTCGGGGATCAGGCCGAAGGTGCGCAGGTCGGTGGGCGACACGTACTGCAGCAGGTTGTCGTCGTGGATGCGGTTCTCCTTGCTGGCGCTGTAGCCCACGGCGCTGCTGCGCACGCGGCGTGCGATGATCTTCTGGATCCCGTCGAAGGCACCGCCGCAGATGAAGAGGATCTTGCGGGTGTCCACCTGGATGAGCTTCTGCTCGGGGTGCTTGCGACCGCCCTGTGGAGGCACGTTCACCGTGCTGCCTTCCAGCAACTTCAGCAGGGCCTGCTGCACGCCCTCGCCGCTCACGTCACGCGTGATGCTCGGGGTGTCGCTCTTGCGGCTGATCTTGTCGATCTCGTCGATGAAGACGATGCCGCGTTCGGCCTTGGTCACGTCGTAGTCGGCGGCCTGCAGCAGGCGGCTCAGGATGCTCTCCACGTCCTCGCCCACGTAGCCGGCTTCGGTGAGCACGGTGGCATCGGCGATGGCGAAGGGCACGTTGAGCAATTTGGCGATGGTCTTGGCCAGCAGGGTCTTGCCCGTGCCTGTCTCGCCCACCAGGATGATGTTGCTCTTCTCGATCTCCACCTCGTCGTTGGCGGAGCTCTTCTGCATCAACCGCTTGTAGTGGTTGTACACCGCCACGCTCAGCACCTTCTTCGCCTCGTCCTGGCCGATCACGTACTCATCGAGGTAGCGCTTGATGTCGGCCGGGCGCTGCAGCACCATGCTGCCCTCCATCTCGTGGCGGTCGCGCTGGTTCAGCTCCTCCTGGATGATGTTCTGCGCCTGGGTGATGCACCCGTCGCAGATGTGCCCGGTGATGCCGGCGATCAGGACGTTCGTGTCCTGCTTGTCGCGCCCGCAGAACGAGCACTTGATCTCCTTCTTTTCCATGAGGGGGGCTGAAGCCGCTGTTGTTACGCGGCAAGCCGGTCAAAGATACGATCATCGACGGGCGGGCGCCACTGAACGACGAAGACCCCGCCTGGGCGGGGCCTTCCGTGCATTCCTCGTCCGGGCCGCGATCACTTCGGACTGCGCTCCAGCAACTCGTCGATCATGCCGTAGGCCTTGGCCTCCTCGGCGATCATCCAGAAGTCGCGGTCACCGTCCTTCTCCACCTTCTCGTAGGGCTGGCCGCTGTGGTGGCTGATGATGTCGTACAGTTCCTTCTTCAGCTTCAGGATCTCGCGCACGGTGATCTCCATGTCGATCGCCTGGCCCTCGGCACCACCCAGCGGCTGGTGGATCATCACGCGGCTATGCTTCAGCGCGCTGCGCTTGCCCTTGGCGCCGGCGCAGAGCAGCACGGCGCCCATGCTGGCCGCCATGCCGGTGCAGATCGTGGCCACATCGGGCTGGATGTACTGCATGGTGTCGTAGATGCCCAGGCCCGCGTACACCCCGCCGCCCGGGCTGTTGAGGTAGATCTGGATGTCCTTCTTCGCGTCCACGCTCTCCAGGAACAGCAGCTGCGCCTGGATGATGTTGGCCACCTGGTCGTTGATGCCCGTGCCCAGGAAGATGATGCGGTCCATCATCAGGCGGCTGAACACGTCCATCTGGGCCACGTTCAACTGGCGCTCCTCGATGATGTAGGGGGTGATCGACGAGGTGATGGCGCTCCTGGTGTAGCTGTGCAGCGTGTTGCTGCTGATCCCGCGGTGCTTCACCGCGTACTTCTCGAATTCGTCCTTGGGGAACATGGTCCGTTGGTTTTGCGTTCGTGGGCCCTTACTTCGATCGGCTCAGCACCTCGTCGATCATGCCGTAGGCCTTGGCCTCCTCGGCGGTCATCCAGTGGTCGCGGTCGCTGTCCTCCTCGATCTTCTTGTAGGGCTGCCCGGTGTGGTGGCTGATGATATCGTACAATTCCTTCTTCACCCGGATGATCTGGTCGATGGCGATCTTCATGTCGCTGGCCTGACCGCGCGTGCCGGCCAGGGGCTGGTGGATCATCACCCGGGCGTGGGGTAGTGCGCTGCGTTTGCCCTTGGTGCCTGCGCACAGCAGCACGGCCCCGAAGCTCGCGGCCATGCCGGTGCAGATCGTGGCCACGTCGGGCTGGATGTACTGCATGGTGTCGTAGATGCCCAGGCCCGCGTACACCCCGCCGCCGGGGCTGTTCAGGTAGATCTGGATGTCGCGCTTGTGGTCCACGCTCTCCAGGAACAGCAACTGCGCCTGCACGATGTTGGCCACCTCGTCGTCCACGGCGGTGCCGAGGAAGATGATGCGGTCCATCATCAGGCGGCTGAACACGTCCATCTGCGCCACGTTCAGCCGACGCTCCTCGATGATGTACGGGGTCATGGCCCGCACATAGCCGTTCAGCGTGTTGCTGCTGATGCCGCGGTGCTTCACCGCGTACTTGCGGAACTCGTCGTCGGGGAACATGGAGGCGGGGGGATCAGGCGGTGCGGGCCAAGGTTACGAACTCATCGTAGCTCATGGTACGCTCCTTCGGTTCCAGCAGGGTCTTGAAGTGGGTGATCAGCTTCTGCTCCACGATGGTGCCGCGGATGCGGAACAATTGTTCGCGGTCGCCCAGCAGGCGGCCCACCATGCGCTGCAGCTCCTCGCCCTCGGGCGCCGGCATGCCGTATTGCCCGAACTGGTCGGCCACATAGCGGCGCGCGAAGGCGTCGAGCTCCTCGCCCTTGGCCTCCAGCCCGTATTTCTCCAGCACGGCGTCCTCCAGCAATTGGCGCTTCAGCCCTTCGGCGTAGCTGGCGTAGCCCGCCTCCACCTCCTCGGGCGTCACGGGCTTCTCGCTGGTCTGCTGGATCCACCGCTTCAGGAAGCTGTCGGGCAACTCCAGCGGGGTGTTCTCCTGCAGCTTCTTCATCACCAGGCGCTTGTAGATCCGGTCGCTGTCGCGGCGGAACATGGCGGTGAGGCCCTCCTTCACCTTGGCGCGGAAACCGGCCTCGTCGCTCACGGCGTCCTTGCCGTACACGCGGTCGAACAGGGCCTGGTCCAGCGCGGCGGGCACCATGCGCTTGATCTCGGCGATGCGGAACAGGAAGCTGCCCGTGAGGTGGTGCACCGCCTCGTGGTCCACGCCCAGCATGCGGGCCAGGTCGTCGTGGTCGCGGCTCACCTTGTGCGGGTCCACCACCACTTCATCGCCCCTGGCCTTGCCGGTCAGGGCCTCCTTGGTGGCGGCATCGTCCAGGAACTCCAGGCTGATGGTGCTGCGCTTCATGATGCCGCCGGCCTTGATGCTGCCGTCGGCCTCCAGCTCGATCATGTCGCCCAGCAGCATGTCGTTGGCGGCGCTCGTGTCGGCGTCCTCCAGCTGGCCGAAGCGGCGCTGCATGTCGGCCACCTCGCGGCCCACCAGCTCGTCGGTCACGTCCACCACGGGGTAGTCCACATCGAGCCTGTCCAGGACCACCTCGATCGAGGGGGCCAGGCCCATATCGTAGGCGAAGGTCAGGTCGCCGGGCGTGTCCCAATTGTTGGTATCGATCTCCTCGTTGCGCGGCAGGGGCTGGCCCAGCACACGCAGGCCGTTCTCCTGGATGTAGCCGCGCAGGCCCTCGTCCACCAGCCGTTCCACCTCGTTCACCAGCAGGGCCTTGCCCACCCGCTTGCGGATGATGCTCATGGGTACCTGGCCCGGCCGGAAGCCCGGCAGCACCGCGTTCTTGCGCTGCTCCTTCAGGGCCTTTTCCAACCCGGGGTTGTAGTCCTCGGGGGCCAGCTTCACTTTCAGCGTGGCGGTCAATGGTCCGGTCTCTTCGCGTTCAATGTTCATGGTCTCGGGGAAAATCAGCGCCGCAGCGCGTAGGGATGTTGGCGTATGGACGAACTCCTCCCGGCACGCGTTGCACCCTGGCGGTGGCCAGGGGCGCGGCTTGCCGAAGTACGGACGGGGGGACTCGAACCCCCACACCTCGCGGTACCAGATCCTAAGTCTGGCGCGTCTACCAATTCCGCCACGTCCGTGAAAAGAGGGCGGCAAAGATAGCCTGAGGCGGCCCTCCTGCCGGATGGCGTTGATCGGTCGGGTGCTGGGCCAATTCGATTATTTTGCCGGGCCATGCCCGCTTTGCTCATCCTCCCTGTTCATTTCAAGGTCCTCGGCCACATGGCCGGGCTGGCCGCGCTTTGGGGCTGGTGGCCGATGGCGCGAAGCTGCAGGCCTCCGGCTGTTCAGGTCCAAGGCCTCCGGCCCGCGTGGGGCCGTGGGCGGTCGAGGCCTTCGGGCCCATGGCCTTTCAGGCCGGCCTGCCACTGACCATCCGCCCAAGTCACACGTCACACCACCCCAACACTCTCCTCCATGGGCACTTTCGAGAAGTTCACCGACAAGAAGGGCGAGTTCCGCTTCCGCCTCAAGGCCGGCAACGGCGAGATCATCCTGGCCAGCCAGGGCTACACCACCAACGCCGCACGCGACAACGGCATCGAAAGCGTGCGGAAGAACGCCCCCGACGACGCGCGCTATGAACGCAAGCAGACGACGGCCGGCTACAGCTTCAACCTGAAAGCCGCCAACGGCCAGGTGATCGGCACCAGCGAGGTGTACAAGTCCGAAGCAAGCCGCGAAAGCGGGATCGAGAGCGTGAAGAGGAACGCGCCGGAGGCGGGGGAGGTGGAGGTGTAAGGCCCCGAGCCCCGACGAACTGTAGTTACACCAACGCATGACTGCGACACCCGAAGCGAACAAACCCGCCCCCGCCAAGCGCGGCCGCAAGGCCAAACCCGAGGCCGCCGAACCCATCGAAAAGCAACTCTGGAAGGCGGCCGACAAGCTCCGCAAGAACATCGACGCCGCCGAGTACAAGCACATCGTGCTCGGGCTGGTTTTCCTCAAGTACATCAGCGAAGCCTTCGAGGAGCTGCACGCCAAGCTGGTGGCCGGCGAGGGCGCCTACGCCGGGGCCGATCCCGAGGACCGGGACGAGTACAAGGCCGAGAACGTCTTCTTCGTGCCGCCCGCCGCGCGGTGGAGCTTTCTGCAAAGCCACGCCAAGCAGCCCACCATCGGCAAGACGGTGGATGAGGCGATGGACGCCATCGAGCGGGAGAACCCCTCGCTGAAAGGTGTGCTGCCCAAGGTGTACGCCCGGCAGAACCTGGACCCCACAAGCCTCGGCGGCCTCATCGACCTTATCGGCAACATCGCCCTGGGCGATGCCAAGAGCCGCAGCGCCGATGTGCTGGGCCATGTGTTCGAGTACTTCCTGGGCGAGTTCGCGCTGGCCGAAGGCAAGAAGGGCGGCCAGTTCTACACCCCGCGCAGCGTGGTGGAACTGCTGGTGGCCATGCTGGAGCCCTACAAGGGCCGCGTATTCGACCCCTGCTGCGGCAGCGGCGGCATGTTCGTGCAGAGCGAGAAGTTCGTCACCGAGCACCAGGGCAAGGTCAACGACATCAGCATCTACGGGCAG
>Ga0207868_1001248_pt1 | contig 19119 bp, 11 predicted proteins | sample Passage237B_FD_187370 | JGI IMG/M metagenome (GOLD analysis project Ga0207868, IMG submission 187370) | Cellulose adapted compost microbial communities from Newby Island Compost Facility, Milpitas, CA, USA - Passage2 37B (SPAdes) (version 3) ... | reverse complement strand
ATCCGCTGGGACAGATTCAGTCGGCCGAAATGAAAAGCTACGAAAAAGGCATCGGCATCTACAACCTCCATTTCCTCAGCACACCCCTGCAAGTCGTGCTGGGTCTTGACAGCCTGAACAAAATCGAGACGTTGCTCTTCCAACCCTATGCGGGCGATCCCGTAACCGAAAAACCGGCTCCTGAGGCGCCGCGCAACGCTGCGGCTTCTAAGCTGGATCAATATGTGGATTCCGTCGCGTTGGTGTATAGCCGCAAGGGCCATACCCACGCATTGGCCATCGGCATCATCAACGCCGGGAAAACCAGCAGCTATTATTACGGCGAAACGGAAAAAGGGAATAAGCAACTCCCGGACGAAAACACGCTGTTTGAAATCGGATCCATCAGCAAGACATTTACGGCCACATTGCTCGCCTACCTCGTCCAGACGCAGCGGTTGGGCCTCGATGACGCCATCGCCAAATACCTGCCCGATTCGGTGGCGGCAAACCCTGACCTCCAGCACATCACGCTGAAGCAACTGGCCAACCACACCTCAGGGTTGCCCCGCCTACCGGACAATATGGAAGGCACTGCGGCCGCGCATCCGCTGGATCCCTACAAGGGCTACACCAAGGAGCAGCTATATGCTTACCTGAAATCCTACAAGGCAGTCCTACCCCCGGACTCCATTTACCAATACAGCAACCTGGGCTTCGGGCTGCTGGGCGACATCCTTTCCACGGTCTATGGTCAGCCGTATGACGACATGATACAGGAGGTTGTCTGCAAGCCGTTGGGTCTTAAAAACACGACGGAACACCCGAATACCGACACGCAATATGTTGCGAAAGTATACAACGAAAAAGGCCAGGAAACCCCGCTGTGGACATTCGACGACTTTGCGGCACACGGATCGCTGAAGTCTACCATAGCCGATTTGCTTACCTATGCCAAGGCCCATTTCAAGATGCCAGAGACCGACCTTGAACATGCCCTTGCGCTCACCCGGCAATTTACCTATTTCAACCCGCCCGACACCGACATCGGCTTGGCCTGGCACATGACCCTTGTGGGCGATGAACTGATCTACTGGCACAACGGCGGCACCTTTGGCAGTAGCAGCTACATGGCTTTTACCCCCGACAAAAAAATAGCAATCGTGGTACTTTCCAACACGGCGGAGTCCGTGGATGCCGTTGGCTTGGCCATCCTGAACCGCGTCCTTGCGGCCGAATAGCTCTTTCGTCTTGCGCGGCGGTTTCTTCAAGGACGTCCCCGGATTGCCTTGGGAGCTTCGTGCCGGCTTACAGCCATCCCCCACCGGAAGACAGCGCAGTCCGTCCCGTTATTGTATCGATTCCGTTGCATTATCCATCTTGTAGGTAGAAACCCTACATTTACGGCTCAAAGCGCATAGTCCATGACACGGTTCCTCGTATTCGCGTTCGCCTACCTTGGGTCGCACGCCGTCGCCCAGCAGACCGCCTTCGAGCGCGACAGCAATACCACGGCCACGTATGAAGAAGTGATGGCATTTTACCGGACGCTCGACGAACGGCACGCCGCCTGCACCTTGCTGACCTGTGGCCCCACTGATTCCGGACAGCCCCTTCACCTGTTCGTCATGGCCAGGGATGGGCAGTTTGACCCTCAACGGTTGCATCAGCAAGAGAAAACAATCGTGCTCATCAACAATGGTATCCACCCCGGCGAGCCGGAAGGGATCGACGCTTCCATGATGCTGGCGCGCAATCTGCTCGAGCAGGACAGGCTTCCCAGAAATGCCGTGCTGTGTATCGTACCGGTATACAATATCGGCGGCATGCTCAACAGGGGGACCTCGCGCGCCAACCAGAATGGGCCGGAATCCTATGGCTTCCGCGGCAACGCACGCAACCTCGACCTCAACCGCGATTTCATCAAGACCGATTCCCATAATTCCCGCTCTTTCCAGGAAATCTTCAACCGGTGGCAACCGGATGTTTTCATGGACACCCACACCAGCAACGGTGCGGACTACCAATACGTCATGACGCTCATCGATACCCAGGTGGATAAGCTCCATCCTGCCTTGCGCAATACCGCTTCGGCATTCACGACAGAGCTGTACGCACGGATGGAAAAAAGCGGTTACGAAATGGTACCCTATGTGAATTTCATGGGCCGTTCACCCGAATCGGGGTTAGTATCGTTTTTCGAAAGCCCGAGGTATTCAACCGGGTATGCCGCATTGCACCACACCTTCGGATACATGCCGGAAACCCACATGTGGAAACCCTACCCCCAGCGGGTGCGGTCTACCTACGCGCTGCTCGACCATTTCGTCAAGCTGGCGGACGAGCGGGCTGGGGAACTCCATGTGCGGCGGAAACAGGCGCTCGAACAATCCAAAAGCCAGCAACGGTTCGTATTGACCTGGAAACTGGATACCACCGTGCACAAGCGCATCGCCTTCAAGGGATACGAATCCGGCGAGAAACCGAGCGACGTAAGCGGATTCCCACGCCAGTATTACGACCGAGGCAGACCATTCACCAGCGAAATACCCTACTACAACCGCTATAAACCCGACATTGTAGTGGAAAAGCCCGATGCCTATGTGATTCCACAAGCCTGGCGGGAAACCGTGGATTTATTGCAGCTCAATGGCGTCGAGGTCGAGCGCTTGGAGCAGGACACCGTACTCACGCTCCAAATGTATTACATCGTTGATTACCAAACCGGACGAAATCCTTATGAAGGCCATTACTTGCACAGCAAGGTGAGGCTTAGGCACGAAATCCAACAAATCCAATGCTACAAAGGGGACTACCTGGTTGTCACGGACCAACCCAACAATCGCTATATCGTAGAGGCCCTGGAACCGCAAGCCACGGACTCTTACTTCAACTGGAATTTCTTCGACAGCATCCTCGGCCAAAAGGAATACTTCTCCGCCTACATCTTCGAAGACGAGGCGTTCCGGATGCTGGAAGAAGACCCCGAGCTGCGGAAACAATTCGAACAGGCAAAAGCCGAGGACGAACTGTTACGGAATGACGGCGGGGCACAACTGGATTGGCTATACAAACGGTCGCCGTATTACGAAAAGACGCATCTGCGTTATCCGATAGGGCGCCTACACCTCTTTCCGCAAAATCGCTAAAGGCGGGCGCCGCGTAATATCCCGGCTATTGAAAAGCCCGATGACGACGGTCAGACCGGCGATACATACCATAAGCAGCAGCAACATGGGCACGTCGGGGGCAAACGGCACCTCGAAGCTGAAGGCCGCCAATGCCCAAGCACCGCCAAGTGCGAGAAGCACACCGGTAAATGCCGCAATGAGTCCAAGGAAAAGATACTCCAAGGCGGTGATTGTCAAGATCTGCCTCCTTGATGCACCCATGGTACGAAGCAACACACTCTCCTTGATCCGTTGGTATTTGCTGATCATCACGGACGCGATCAACACCACAAAACCCGTGAGGATGCTGAAGCCACCCATGAAGCGGATGACAAAACCAATCTTGTCAAGTATCTCGTCCAATACGGACAGGATCAACCCCAGATCGATAATCGATATGTTTGGGAATTGCCGCACCACCGCCTGTTGCATCCGTGCTGACGCCGCTTCATCCGGCACACGGGTCATCAAGACATGGAATTGCGGCGCATGGTCGATTACACCCGTCGGGAAGATTAACCTGAAATTGGTCTGCACCCGGTTCCAGTCGACCTCCCGGAAGCTGCCGACGATGGCCGGTATACGCACCCCCTGTACGTTAAATAGGAGCTTGTCCCCGATTTTGACGCGTATCCGACGCGCATAATCTTCCTCGAGCGATACACGGGCCGTATCGCCCCGCGCGGTTTCGCCGCTCCATGTCCCCGAAGTGATTTTCTCCGAATCGCTCAGTTCCGCACGATAGGTCGCGCGCAGTTCGCCACCCAGTGCGCGGCGTGACACTTGGATGGTGCTATCCCTGCGGGCATCTTCCGCCGTGACACCGTTAATGGCTTCCAACTGCACGGTCACGATGGGTACCTCGTCCATGATGGGCAATCCCTGCGTCTTGACCAACTCCGCCACGGCTTCCTTCTGTGAAGACTGGATGTCAAACAATACCATATTCGGTTGGTTCTCGCTGGCCGACAGCGAAACCCGGTCGACGAGCATCCCCTGAACCAAAACCAATGTGGCGATAAACGCCGTACCGAGACCAATCGCAATCACCAATATGACCGTCTGGTTATTGGGTCGAAACAGGTTGGAGAGTCCCTGCCGCCATAGATAGCTCCATGAAACCGGGAAAAAACGCCTGACCAACCCAATGAGGAGGTGCGCCGCAGCATACAGCACGGCAAATGCAAGCGCAACGCCGGCGGTAAAGACAGCCGTCTGCGCCATCCCGTCCAGCTGCATATAGGCATAAGCAAATATAAACAGCGCGATCAATCCGTAAACGAGCCAGCTCCACCGGTCCTTGACAGGACTTGGTGCATCCAATGACAGCCGAAGGGTGTTCAAGGGGGCGATATTCCGGATACCGATAAGCGGGAGCAGCGCAAACAACACGGCTATCCACACACCGAGACCGATACCTTGGAAAATAGCACTCCACGAGATGTCGGTACTCACGGCCACCGGCACAAAATCTTTGAATATCAAGGGCAACAATTGCTGGATCAATGTACCCAGCAAAGCCCCGGCCACCGAACCGATGAATCCGACGCCTAGCACCTGTATCAGGTAAATCAAGAAGGCTTGCCTCGAACTCGCACCCAGACAGCGCAATATCGCGATGCTGTTCAACTTTTCCTTGATGTAGATATGGATGGCGCTCGATACGCCGATGCAGCCCAGCAACAGCGCCACGAATCCCACCAACGACAGGAATTTACTCAGGTCCGAGAACGATCTTCCGGTCTCGCGCTTGCGCGAAGCGATGGTATCATAGCCCATGCGCTGCACTTCCAACAAGGAGTCGAGGCCATCGGCAACTGCGTCTGCATCCGTACCAGCCCCCAACTGGAAATAGTAATGATAGTTAATCCGGCTGCCCTTCTGGTTGAGCCCCGTAGCGGGGAGGTATTGCAACGGGATGAATACCGCAGGGGCAACGGTCGCCGATATACCGCTTTGCCCGGGAGCCTGTTCAAGGCGGCCGGCGATTTCGAACATCACCTCCCCTACCTTCACCGAATCACCTACCTCGGCATCGAATTGCAGCATCAGCGTTTTGTCGACCAATGCGCGACGACCTTCCCTAAAAGTGGTTCCGGCTGTCTCGGGCACGGTTTCCAACCGTCCATAGTACGGAAAATCACCGCCCAGTGCCCTCACCTGCACCAACCGCGTACCGCCGTTGCTCATGAACAGCACCATCGATGCAAAACTTTGCTCTTCGGCGTATTCCTGACTCAGCCCACGGACGGAATCGACAAGGCGCTGCCCTTCTCCAGCCAGCTCGCGGTTGCTATGCAAGACCAAATCAGCACCTACCAAGGTGGCCGCTTGGTTATCGATGTCCTTCTCCACGTTGTCGCCAAAAGAATAGACGGCCACCAACGCCGCAATACCGGTAATGATCGACGAAATGAAAAGAAAAAGCCGCGAGCGGTTCCGCCGGCTATCCCGCCATGCCATGCGGAGCACCCAGCCCATGGCTATCTTGCTGTGTCTCGGTTGCATGGTCACCCTTCCTTCGCTTGTTCAGCCGTATCGGCAACCACCATCCCCCCTTTCATCCGGATAACGCGCTGGGTTTTTGAAGCCAGTTCCAAATCATGCGTGACCAACACCAGCGTTGTTCCCGCATCTTTGTTGAGCGCGAACAGCAAGCTTTCGATGTGTTCACTGGTATCGGCATCCAGGTTGCCGGTAGGTTCGTCGGCAAACAGGATCCGCGGTGAATTCGAAAACGCGCGTGCGATGGAAACACGCTGCTGTTCGCCCCCCGATAATTGCAAGGGATAGTGATGGCGGCGGTCGGCAAGTCCCACTTTGTCCAGCAGTTCGAGCGCTACAGATTGGCTATTCCGCTCGCCCCGGAGTTCCAGCGGTACCATGACATTTTCCAGGGCCGTCAACGTAGGCAGCAGCTGGAAGTTCTGGAAAACAAATCCCACGTACTGGTTGCGTATCCTGGCCCGGTCATCTTCGCTGAGGTCATCCAGGGGGGTCCCGTTCAGCACGATGCTCCCCGTACTGGCACGGTCCAGCCCGGCGCATAGCCCCAGCAAGGTCGTCTTGCCGCTCCCGGACGGCCCCACCACCGAAATCGTCGAAGCTTCCTCGACCTCGAAGGTAATCCCCTGCAGCACCGTAAGCGATTTGCCTGCGCTTTGGTAGGTCTTGCTAACATCCTTTACACGTAATATCATAGCCGCTGTTATCCAAATTAATCTAACATGCTCCGTAAAATAAGCGATTTGGCCCCACAATAAGAAGCCTTCTCCAAAAACACCCGCTTGCAACGAATGTTTTGACACCGCCATGACCGCCTTGTTACGTGGAAAAAGACGCGATGCCCACCTTATCGGCCGCACAATGTAAAAATGATATTACAGCAGGCGACATTCACATCTTTTTATACCAATATTGTAAGATGAACGCCTTATTTCTGAAAACCATGCGATATATTTTGGCCATTTTACCGGTTTATCTCATAATCTACACCGGTTTCGCACAAAAAAAACCGTTGGACCACCAGGTTTATGACGGTTGGCAGCACATCAGTGCCTCAGCTATCTCAAAAGATGGACATTTTGTCTATTATATCGTTAGTCCCCAGGAAGGCGACGCCCAATTGATCGTCACGACACCACACAATCAAGAAGCCGGCCGTATCGATCGCGCGTCAGATGCCACCTTTTCTCCCGACGGGAAGTTCCTGGTTGCACGCATCAAGCCCTTCTTCAGCGAGACAAGGGAAGCCAAAATAAAAAAGAAAAAGCCGGACGAGATGCCGAAAGACTCGCTGGCGATATTCGCCTTGGAAACATCGACCTTGCATAAAATACCCCGTGTGAAGTCCTATAAAATGCCGGAAGAATCCGGTGATTATGTCGCCTACTTGGTTGAGCCGGAAGATGTGAAACGGGATACCGCCAAAGCGGATACTGTCCAAGCCAGCAAACCCGCCAAGAAAAAGCCACAACCGGTATTGCATGTCAGGCAGTTGGCCAACGGCGACGAGCTGACGATAGACCGCGTCGACGCCTACCAGTTCAGCGATGACGGGAAGGCGCTCGTTTATGTCCGCACGGCCGAGGAGAAAGACAGCATCGGCGCCGATGCAGGGCTGTATTATTGCGAACTGGCCACGGGCGATTCCCGGCATATCAGCCGTGGCAAAGGCGTATATAAAAACATCGCTTTCGACGAAACGACTTTGCAGCTTGCCTTCACCGCGGACAAAAGTCCCGAAAAGGCGCTCCAGAAGGCATTCAGCCTCTACTATTACACACCGGGCCAGGATACCGCCATCGTCGTTGCGCACCGCACGACAAACGGTATGCCACAGGACTGGTATGTCAGCGGTGAGGGCGACGTACGGTTCAGCAAGGATGGCACGAAGCTCTTCTTCGGTATCGCTCCGATACCGCGGGTAAAGGACACCACCCTGGTGGAATTTGAACATGCCAAAGTAGACATCTGGCATTGGAAAGATGACTACCTGCAAACCCAACAGTTGGCCAATCTCCGAAGGGAACAAAACCGGAGTTACCTCGCCGTGACCTATCCCCGGCAGGGCAGGAAAATCATCCCGCTGGCCGATGAACAGCTCCCCGAAATCCGGCTTACCGAAGATGCGGACAACGAATTCGCCCTAGGCACCACCGACGTGGGATGGCGTATCCAAACGCAGTGGCAGACCGGAGCGTTCCAAGACATCTACGTTGTCTCCACCGTAAGCGGGCAACGCCGGAAAATCGCCGAGCAAATCCGGGGAAACATCAGCCTTTCGCCAACCGGCAGGTACGTGGTGTGGTTCAACCGAACCGACGGAAACTGGTACAGCCACGATATCCAGCAAGGCAATACCGTGCAATTGAGCGCAGACCTGCCGGTGAGCTTCGCCGACGAGGACAACGACGTTCCGGACGAGCCCAGTGGCTACGGCACCGCCGGATGGACCGAAGACGACGAGGAAGTTTTCATCTATGATAAATACGACATCTGGGCGTTCAAGCCAGACGGCACCGAACGGCGCTTGGTTACCAATGGCGCGGGAAGGAGCAAGCAGGTTACGTTCCGTTACCGGGATTTGAAGGAAAATGGTCCGGGAAGGACCAGATGGGGTGGAAATCCTACGGTGATTGACACCAAACAGCCCATGATCCTCTCAGCATTCAGCCACATCAGCAAAGAAAACGGGTGGTACACGACCAACGGGCGCAACAACCGCGACCCGAAGGAGGTTGTCATGGGCCCCTACCGCTATGGCATGGCCGCAGGCGCGGAAGATGCCGATCGATACATTTACACAAAGGAAAACTACGTATCCCCGCCCGATCTCTATACCTCGGATGATTTCGTAAAAGAAAGCAAGCTGAGCAGCATCAACCCGCAGCAGCAACAGTACAATTGGGGTACTGCCGAGCTGGTAAAATGGACCACGCCGAAGGGCTTTGCCGCGGAGGGCATCCTCTACAAGCCCGAGGACTTCGACCCAGCAAAAAAATATCCCGTTATTGCCTATTTCTATGAAAAATTATCGGATGGGCTTTACAGCTACATTCCCCCAGCCCCCACCCCATCCCGCCTCAACATCAGCTTTTTCGTAAGCAACGGTTACCTCGTCTTCGCACCCGACATCCAGTACGAGATCGGGTATCCGGGACGGTCCGCCGAGGAATACGTCAATTCCGGGATGGAAGAATTGCGGAAGCAACCATGGGTGGATGATGAGAAAATGGCCATCCAAGGCCAGAGTTGGGGTGGCTACCAGGTCGCCCACCTGATTACCCGCACCGATATGTACGCAGCGGCATGGGCAGGAGCACCGGTTGCAAACATGACTTCGGCATACGGTGGCATCCGCTGGGAAAGCGGGATGAACAGGCAGTTCCAATACGAACGTACCCAAAGCCGTATCGGCGCGACACTATGGGAAAAACCCGAATTGTACATCGAAAACTCGCCACTGTTCCATCTGCCCAACGTCTCGACACCCGTAGTGATCATGAGCAATGACGAAGACGGCGCGGTACCCTGGTACCAGGGGATAGAGCTATTCACCGCATTGCGCCGACTTGGGAAACCCGTGTGGTTGCTGAACTATAACGGGGAGGCCCATAACTTGGTGCAGCGCCAGAACCGCAAGGACATCCAGCGCCGGCAGTTGCAGTTCTTCGACCATTTCCTGAAAGGTAAACCCGCGGCCCCTTGGATCGACAGGGGCGTTCCGGCGACATTGAAAGGTATCGATTGGGGCTTCGACCATTAAATACTTGACCAGCCCGGGACCTTTTCAGGGTTTTAATTTCATTAAATAAACACGTGTTTATTGAAAAAAACACAACAACTAAGCGTAAAAGACAATATTATTTCATTAATTTTTAAAATTATTTTCATTTTTAACAAAAAAAATAATGAAATATCATTTTTTTTTTCGATTATTGAACCGAAATTCAAAAAACAACAGAACGTATCAAACAAATAACTACAAATTAAATGTCAGGATTAAGATTCAAGGCGGTCGAAACCGCCATATCGCGGCTAAACAACAATAAAATCCACGAAACAATCAAACCTTCATCCTATTACTGCAAAAATGTTTTCACCACGGCAAAGATGAAGGAATACCTTCCGAAGAATGCCTATGCCGAGTTGGTGGAGACAATCGACGAGGGAAGGGCCATCAGCCTTGACCTTGCCGAACACATTTCGCAGGCGATGAAAAGCTGGGCAATCAGCAACGGGGTGACCCATTACACCCATTGGTTCCAGCCGCTTACCGGAGCTACCGCCGAAAAGCATGATGCATTTTTTGAGCCATTGCCTGACGGTTCTGCCATCGACAAGTTTACCGCAAGCGCCTTGGTACAGCAGGAACCCGATGCGTCCAGTTTCCCCAGCGGTGGCATCCGCAATACGTTCGAAGCGCGGGGCTATACCGGTTGGGATCCGTCGTCGCCGGCATTCATCTATGAGACCGGGGGTAGCAAAACGCTCTGTATTCCTACCATCTTCGTTTCGTACACCGGGGAAGCCCTGGATTACAAAGCCCCCCTGCTGAAAGCGCTCAATGCCCTCGACAAAGCAGCCGTGGACGTGGCCAACTTCTTCGACAAGTCAATCACCAAAGTTTTCGCGTCCCTTGGCATCGAGCAAGAGTATTTCTTGGTAGACCTGGCGCTTTTCAATGCTAGGCCAGATCTGCAGCTCACCGGCCGTACCCTATTCGGGCACATGTCTGCAAAAGGCCAGCAGTTGGAAGACCACTATTTCGGCGCCATACCCGAGCGGGTATTGGCATTCATGGTCGACCTGGAACAGGAAGCACTTAAGTTGGGCATCCCACTGAAAACCCGTCATAACGAGGTGGCTCCCTCCCAGTTCGAATGCGCACCCATGTTTGAGGAAATCAACTTGGCTATCGATCACAACCAACTGCTGCTCAACGTGATGGAACAGGTTGCGCTGCGGCATAAATTCAAGGTGCTGATCCATGAAAAGCCGTATGCGGACATCAATGGCTCCGGCAAGCACAACAACTGGTCGATGATCACCAACACCGGCATCAACCTGCTTTCTCCCGGGAAAACGCCGAAGAACAACCTGATGTTCCTGTCGTTCTTCGTCAACGTCATCAAAGCCGTACATGACCATGCCGATTTGCTCCGTGCTTCGATTGCCAGTGCAGCAAACGACCACCGCTTGGGTGCCAATGAAGCACCACCAGCCATCATCTCCATTTTCCTCGGAAGCCAGCTCAATGCTGTGCTTGATGAGGTGGAAACTGCCCGGGTAGCCAAGAAAGTGAAAAATGAGGCCTTGCTATGGCACGGTATCCCCAAAATCCCCGAACTGCACTTGGACAACACCGACCGCAACAGGACCTCCCCGTTCGCATTCACTGGAAACAAATTCGAATTCCGGGCGGTAGGTTCGTCCGCCAACAGTGCCAGTCCGATGACCGTGCTGAGTGCCATCGTAGCCGACCAGTTGATCGAGTTTAAGTCGGAAGTCGACAAACAAATCAAAAAAGGCACGAAAAAGGACTTGGCATTGCTCAATGTGGTGCGCAAATACATCAAGGAATCCAAGGCTATCCGCTTCGAAGGGAACGGATATAGCAAGGAATGGGAAGAAGAAGCACATAAACGCGGCCTCTCCAACATCAAGACCACACCCAAGGCCCTGGATGTATATGTCAGCGAAAAATCCTTGGATTTGTTCGAAAGACTATCCGTGCTGACCAAACGCGAAAGCGAAGCGCGGCACGAGATCCTGCTGGAAAATTATTACAAGAAAATCCAGATTGAAGCCCGCGTCATCGGAGAGATCGTGAACAGCTTGATTGCTCCCGCAGCCTTCAACTATCAAAACGATTTGATTGCCAATGTCAAAGGATTGAAGGAACTCGGTTTGAAAGCGGAGGCATACGGCTCACAGGCCAATCTCATCGAGCGCATTTCCAACCACATCAACACCATCCTCATCGATGCGGAAGCGATGCGTCAGGAACGCAAAAAAGCCAATGTACTGGAAGATGTACGTGAAAAGGCCATCGCCTACGATGAGCGGGTAAAACCGTATTTCGACAAAATCCGGTACCACATCAATAAATTAGAGCAAATCGTGGACGACCGCCAATGGCCATTGCCGAAATTGCGCGAGCTCCTCTTCGTAAGATAAACTTACCTCCCTCTAAACTTAAATTCGTGGCCCCGGGTGACCGGGGCCATTTTTTATCCATCCTTTTTGCGTTTATCCAGTTTCTTCTTGATATAGCCCACCAGCGAAGGATCATCCGCATGCTCCATGTCGCTCAGCTCCAGTTCGAGCGCTTTGTTGCTTACCTGTATTTCCAACAACGAAATCACAAGTGATACCGCGAAAAACAGCAAGCTGAGGGCGAATGTCAGTTCTGTCAGGAAGGCATGCTCAATATAAATGCAATACATGCAAACGATACAGGTAACAAAACTCAATACCCCCATCGCTTGCATCTGGCGGATCAGCTTAAGCCGATAGCGCAGGTTCCTGATCTGCCCGTGCAAAACACCGCTTTTATTGTGCTCAAGGTATTTGGCATGCAGGCTCCTCACCAATGCCGCCAACGCTAGGAAGCGATTCGTGTATGCCAGCATGATCAAGCTGATGGCCGGAAAAAGCAGCGCGGCTGTATTGAATGTGATATGCATATCCGCAAAAAAATCAAAAAAACTTTGCACAAGCAAATCGCACCGCCTATATTTGCACGCGTTGCATGCACATGCATGCACAAATCAATTCCTCTTCAAAAAGGTCTTGGTTTATAAAGAAGTGGCGAGAGACTGGCTCAATGACCCACTGGCAACCAGCTGCAAGCGGCAGAAAAGGTGCCAATTCCTGTCCCGACCAATGCCGGTCGGGAGCATATAAATGATAAGACGATGAACACGTATCCAGCAAGCAACAATCACCCGTTGGTCTCCGGAAGGCCGGTATCCCTGTCTTTCCCCTCCGTAGCCCTCTTGCCATCCACGCGAATGCGTCCTGGGATGGTGTGCACATGCTGTTGCCACTAGTCCCTGAATACGCATTGATAGGCAACTTGCTGCTTTTCGGAAGCGGCATTGCGGCATTGCATACAGCAGCTTAGCAACTTACATAAACAGTCATCTTACACAAACAATCATAACAAAAAAACAATTGAATCATGGCTAATGAAAATCTAAAATTTGAGACCTTACAAGTACACGCCGGACAAGTGGCGGACCCTGCCACCGGAGCGCGCGCCGTACCGATCTATCAGACCACCTCTTTTGTTTTCAATAGCGCCGAGCATGGCGCCAATCTTTTCGCCCTGAAGGAATTCGGGAACATCTACACGCGCATCATGAATCCGACCACCGATGTTTTCGAAAAACGCGTGGCCGCACTTGAAGGCGGCGTGGCGGGGCTAGCGGTTGCTTCGGGCCAGTCTGCCCAATTCATTGCGCTGACCAATATCCTCGAAAGCGGCGAGAATTTCGTGACCAGTTCAAATCTCTATGGAGGCACCTACAACCAATTCAAGGTCTCCTTCAAGCGCTTGGGGATAGCGGCACGGTTCACGAAAGACGATGCGGCGGAAAGCTTCGAGGAGTTGATCGATGAAAAGACCAAGGCGCTCTACGTCGAGACCATAGGCAATCCGAGCTACACGATACCCGACTTCGACCGCATTGCGGCGGTTGCCAAGAAATATGACCTACCATTGATCGTCGATAACACATTCGGTGCAGCGGGCTATCTCTTCAAGCCCATCGAGCATGGCGCCAACGTGGTTGTGCAGGCTGCCACGAAATGGATCGGCGGGCATGGCAATAGCATCGCTGGCGTCATCGTCGACGGCGGGAACTATAATTGGGGCAACGGCAAATTCAAGCAGTTCAGCGAGCCGTCTGAAGGGTATCACGGACTGGTTTTCAGCGACGTTTTCGGCGTGGATAGCCCCTTGGGCAACATCCAGTTCATCATCCGAGCCCGTGTGGAAGGGCTGCGGGATTTCGGCCCCGCCTTGTCTCCTTTCAATGCCTTCCTGTTGCTGCAAGGATTGGAAACGTTGTCATTGCGGGTGCAGCGGCACGTGGACAACGCGCTGGAAATCGCCAAGTGGCTTGAAGGCCATCCGCAGGTCGAGCGCGTCAGCTACCCGGGATTGAAGAGCCACCCCAACCATTCACTTGCCCAAAAATACCTCAAAAACGGCTTCGGAAGCGTATTGTCGTTCAAAATAAAGGGCGATGCCGAAAAGGCAAACGCATTCATAGACAACCTGGAATTGATCAGTCACTTGGCCAACGTTGGGGACACCAAGACACTGATCATCCATCCGTCGGCGACCACCCATCAACAACTCAGCGAAGCCGAGCAGCGGAGCGCAGGTGTTTTCCCCGGGGAGTTACGGCTGGCAGTAGGCATCGAGCACATCGATGACATCAAGGCAGACTTGCAACAGGCGTTCGACAAAATCAGGTGACGCCCTCGGGGGAAGCACCCCCATGCAACAAACAAACAACATGAGTATACATACATTTAACTATCCGAAAACTTTCAAGCTAGAAAGCGGTAAGCGCATCAGAAACCTCGAAATCGCTTATCATACCTACGGCAAGCTGAGCGACCGCAGGGATAACGTCGTATGGGTTTGCCATGCGCTTACCGCTAATTCGGACGTGTTCGACTGGTGGCCGGGGCTGTTCGGCGAAAAGGACCTCTTTAATCCGAAGGAGCATTTCATCGTATGCGCCAATGTCATCGGTTCGCCCTATGGTAGTACCAACCCACTCAGCCTTAACCCGGTGACGGGGCAGCCGTATTACCTATCCTTTCCACCCTTTTCCGTAAGGGACCTGGCCGCTGCCCACCGATTGCTCGCCGATCACCTCGGTATCGAAAAAATTGCCTTAGCCATCGGCGGTTCCCTGGGCGGGCAGCAGGCCCTGGAATGGGCTATTGCCGATCCCGATCGTTTCGACCACCTGGTACTTGTTGCCACCAATGCCGTACATTCCCCTTGGGGTATCGCTTTCAACGAAAGCCAGCGGCTGGCCATCAGCGCTGACCGTACCTTCTTTGCCAACAAGCCCAATGGCGGTGCCAAGGGGCTGAAAGCAGCCCGTAGCATCGCCCTGTTATCCTATCGCGGATACGACACCTACGGCGCGACGCAGTTGGAAACCTCCAACGAAAAGCAGGACGATTTCAAAGCATCTTCCTACCAGAACTACCAAGGGGAAAAACTGGTCAAGCGGTTCAACGCCTATAGCTATTGGTTCCTGAGCAAAGCCATGGACAGCCACAATGTCGGTCGGGGCCGCCCCGGGATACCGGAGGCCCTCCACCGCGTCCAGGCAAAGACACTGATCATCGGCATCAGCACCGATCTGCTTTTCCCCGTGGAGGAGCAGAAGTTCCTGGCCAACCACATACCGGGCGCGGTGTATACCGAAATCAGCTCGTTTTATGGGCACGACGGGTTCCTGATCGAAACCAAGCGCATCACACAAGAGATTATCGACTTTCTTAACCACAACGGAGAACCGGAACACCAACCCACCTATCAGCAGGTGGGTTGACGGGCGGTTCAACAACAACGAGTAAACAGCAAACATGAACAACAAACTTACTTTAGGGATTTTTGGCTTTGGTGTAGTGGGACAAGGGCTACACGACATCATCAAGACCAAGGATCTCAACCTTGCCATCAAGCGATTTGTCATCAAACACCCGGAAAAGAAGCGCAGCCTGCCAGCCGAACTGTTCACCACCGACGCCGATGTCGTGCTGGATGACCCCGAAATCAATACCGTTATCGAATTGATAGACGACGCGGATGCGGCTTTTCAGATCGTATCCAAGGCCCTCCGTTCGGGAAAGAATGTGGTTTCCGCAAACAAGAAAATGATTGCCAACCACCTCGAGGAATTGGTGGCCATCCAGCACCGGCACGGCACCAGCCTGTTGTATGAGGGAGCCGTATGCGGCAGCATCCCGATCATCAGGAACCTGGAAGAATACTACGACAACGAATTGTTGCACTCCGTAAGCGGTATCTTCAACGGCTCGTCCAACTACATCCTCTCCAAAATATTCAACGAAAACCTGGCCTATTCCACGGCGCTGAAGCAGGCGCAGGATCTCGGATTTGCCGAAACCGACCCCACACTCGACGTCGGGGGCTTTGACCCCAAATTCAAGCTGGCCATCGTAGCCTCTCATGCTTACGGCCTGTACGTCTCCCCAGACGCTATCCTGAATATCGGAATCGACAAACTGGGCGCAGCCGATATCCGGTTTGCCCGGGAAAAGAAGTTCAAGATCAAATTGGTGCCCACGGCGCGTGAAATCGACGACAAAGCGGTTATCCTTTATGTATTGCCGAAACTGGTTTCGCCGGAGCACATCCTGTATAATGTGGAAAATGAATACAATGGCGTATCGGTCAAGGCGGCTTTCGCCGACGAACAGTTCTTCTACGGCAAGGGGGCGGGTGGGCACCCTACGGGGTCGGCGGTACTATCCGATATCGCGGCGTTGCGCTACGGTTATCGGTACGAGTACAAGAAACACCTGGATGCCGCAGGACTTACCTACAGCACGGATTGGGAGATTACTGTCTACCTTCGCTATGACGACGAAAGCCTGATCGAGAAACTTGGGTTTACCTCGGTCAGCGAACGGTACTACGCCCAGGATTTCAAGTACGTAATCGGAAAGGTAAGCTTAGGCAGCATCCTGGAAAACAGGGATGCGATTGACCGGGATGGCGTGTTTATCGCGGAGGTTGCGTAAGGTGCTGCAGCGGACTGTCAAAAAATAAAATAAAGAAAACATAAACACCGACTTGTGCATTTATATTTGTATATTGTTTGTATATTGTTCAAAATTTCAACAAATATCATGCGCAGCATTGTCGCCTTATTCGTTATGTTCTTCAGTGCTTCTGCCGTTGCCCAGCAAGGCGATACAGCCACAACGGGTAGTCATTGGCAGAATTATGGTTACATCATCTTAGGTGTGATTATACTGGTCGTTGCTGTGGTGGTGCTCATCCGGAAACAGTACCGGAAATTCAATGAGTGATAGCATTGCCCACGGAGCAAGTCCGTGGGCAATGACCGGCTATGCTTCTCTTTTCAGACCGTATTTCTCGATTTTACTGTACAGGTGGCTGCGTTGGATATCGATTTCATCGGCGGTTTTGGACACATTCCAACCGTTCTTCTCCAGCTTGTATTTGATGTATTCTTTCTCCGTATAGTCCTTGAAATCCTGAAAAGAAGAAAAACCGTCATAATCCATAGCATTCCCGACCGCGGGTGCGGCTTCTGGCTCCGGTAGGGGCTTCGTTTTTTCCACTTTGGCGACCGTCGCAAACGAACCGGGATTGGCAAAGGCCCTCACATCGTTGCCGGTAATGGATTTGTCGCTGAGGATAATCAGCCGCTCGACCATATTGCGCAGCTCCCGGATATTCCCGGTCCAAGGCAGTTGCTTCAACGCTTCCATCGCTTCATGCGTGATTTGCTTGACCGGCATATTGTATTCGGCACATACCTCTTCGCAGAAATGCTCGGCCAATACCGGGATGTCTTCCTTCCGCTCGGTCAGCGGCGGTACGTGGATGATGATGACACTCAGCCGATGGTAGAGGTCCATGCGGAAATTGCCCGCATCGATTTCTTTCAATAGGTCTTTATTGGTGGCAGCAATCACCCGTACATTCACGGCGATTTCCTTCTCACCGCCGACGCGCGTAATCTTATTTTCCTGCAATGCCCGGAGCACCTTGGCTTGCGCCGAAAGGCTCATATCGCCGATTTCATCGAGAAATAAGGTGCCATTGTGTGCCTGTTCGAATTTCCCAATGCGTTGCTTCACTGCGGAGGTGAAAGAGCCTTTTTCGTGGCCGAACAGCTCGCTTTCAATCAACTCGGAAGGAATGGCAGCGCAGTTTACTTCAATAAGCGGGGCTCCCGCTCTCGGCGATTTCTCATGCAGCCATCTGGCCACCAGTTCCTTGCCGCTTCCATTGGCTCCCGTGACCAACACCCTTGCATCGGTGGGCGCCACCCGTTCGATGGTTTCCTTGATACGTTGTATCGCCTCCGAATCGCCCAGTATATCACGGGTTTTGCTTACCTTGCGCTTCAGTACCTTGGTTTCCGTCACCAACGTGCCGCGCTCCAATGCGTTGCGCACCGTAATCAGCAGCCTGTTGAGGTCGGGCGGTTTGGAAATAAAATCATAGGCCCCTTTCTTGCTGGCCTCTACCGCTGTTTCGATCGTTCCGTGGCCGGAAATCATGATGAATGGCAAATCCGGTTTGATGGCCAGCGCTTCGGTGAGCACTTCCATGCCGTCCATCTTGCTCATCTTGATGTCGCAGAGCACCAGGTCGATGTCCTCTCTTTTGATGATGGCCAACCCGTCGATACCGTTGTCCGTATCGATTACCTTGTAGTCTTCATACTCCAGGATTTCCCGCAGCGTGCTCCGGATCGCACGTTCGTCATCTATGATTAATATCTTGGTCATTTAATTGAATTATGGATTTGAGCCATCCTATCGCATAAAGCATAATGCCTATAAAAAAGAAGCAAACCCTATAAGCCGGATTCTGTTTTCCGCCATGGGGCGGACTTCTATCATTTATCTTGGCCTGCCATCACTGGCAGGCTCCAGCGGCCTACCCGTTGCGGTTACCGCCATCCGGCGGACTGGAAACGAGCAGCTTCCTGGATTCCGCAACCTATTTGGCCTTTCAACCCCCGGGGTTTACCGCGATGCATGTCGCCATGCAAAGCCGTGGGCTCTTACCCCGCGTTTTCACCCTTATCCCGAAAGCATTCGGGACGGTTTGTTTTCTGTGGCACTTTCCGTATCCCGATAGCCATCGGGACCCTTCCTGTTAGGAAGCGGGGTGCTCTGTGTTGTCCGGACTTTCCTCCCCGGCAAATGCCGGAGCGATAGAACAGGTTTGCTCCGGTACAAAGGTACGCAATAAGTTACGAAGTTAGAAATGGGTGCTTTTTTAATAAATTGGGTGTGTATGCTAAAAACGAAGGTTTTGTGTAGACAGTTGTTCTCGCTGCGCGAGGGCTTTTCTTTTTGCCTCCACGCATGGGCTTTCCGTCGCTCGCCGCGACAGGGCCTTCCTTTTTTTCCGCAAAAAAGGAAGCAAAAAACTCCCCGCTTGGATCTCCTGCTACAAAGGCAGTGCCTCAACGTGCATACCGCAGGATATCCTATGCGGGACTGAAAGGTGTACGGAGGGTTCCTGCTTGCCTGCCTGCCATAGGTAGGCGCGCAGCCGTACGGGACTACCCTCGGAGCCGGGACCGGCATAGGCGGCGGATGGCAGCTGCCGGCAGCCAATCCATCCCACCCGGATATCAAAGCCACCGCAGGTGCGTACGCGGGTAAGCGGATTTAAGGAGCGAAGCGGAGGGCC